>Ga0209698_10008104_pt1 | contig 10894 bp, 7 predicted proteins | sample LitLauG_LLR_2012_FD_187203 | JGI IMG/M metagenome (GOLD analysis project Ga0209698, IMG submission 187203) | Freshwater sediment microbial communities from Pennsylvania, USA - Little Laurel Run_MetaG_LLR_2012 (SPAdes) (version 2) | ecosystem: Environmental > Aquatic > Freshwater > Creek >... | reverse complement strand
GCTACCGAATGTACTGAGCTACCCGGTTGCTCTGGCGCTGTCCATCAAAGATCGAATAGCCTCGAAAGCGATTCCAAGATCCGACATCGACATTTCGCTCATCAAGGATTTCGATCAGCGCTTTGACACATTCTGGGAAGTGCTGCAGAACCGCAGTGAGGCATTGGTGGCCGTTCGCTCGCGCGAAACACTTAAATGGCACTTCAGCCCCTCGCAAGAGAGCGGTCGCCTCTGGATCATGACGGCTTCACGCAACGGAAATCTCGACGCCTATGCGGTGTTTCAACGGCGCGATGAGCCGAAGTACGGTTTGAAACGCATGCGCATGGTCGATTTCCAGGCGTGTGATTGGCACGATCAGTATTGCGCTGCGATCATGCGCCGCGCCTACTATGAATGCCAAGCCCAGGGGATTCACGTCCTGGAACACGTTGGCTGCGACATGGAAAAGACCCGCATCTTCGATGAGTGTGCGCCCTACCGGCGAAAGCTTCCCAGTTGGTCTTTCTTTTATTCCGCAAAGGATGAAGAACTCGCAAACCTGTTAACCCACGCCGATGCCTGGGCTCCTTCGTCCTATGATGCCGACGCAAGCCTGTAGGCCCCGTCCTGTAGTCTAAAATCTGAACTGTTGCCTTGCTTCAAACTTCGGGAGTGAAAATGCGTTGGTTCAGTTGTGGCGTTCCTTTTTTGCTGGCGCTTGCCTCTTGCGGCGGCGGATCCAGTTCCGGCGGCGGAGGAGGAGTTGTTGTCCCGTCAGTTCCAGCAGCGCCCCAGGGTTTAGCGGCAACCGCCGGCAACGCGCAAGTGGCCCTCACTTGGAATGCAAGTAGCAGCGCCACCAGCTACAACGTAAAGCGCTCAACCAGCAACGGCAGCGGATATGCAACCATCGCGTCGCCAAACACTACCAGCTTCAGCGATACGGGTCTGACCAATGGCACCCCCTACTATTACGTGGTTTCAGCCGTGAACTCGGCCGGAGAAAGTCCCAACTCCGCCCAAGTCTCGGCTATTCCGGTGTCTCCTGGAACCACCAACGTCACCGTTACCGTAGACGTTCTTTCGAACCGCCATCAAATCAGCCCTTACATATATGGCGGTGCCTATCCTAAGAATCCGGCAACCGTTACCGATAGCGGCCTGTCGATTGTCCGCTGGGGTGGTAATGCAACCTCCACCTATAACTGGCAAACCAAAACCTACAATGCCGACAATGATTATTTTTTCGAGGACTACAACAATACCGGTTTCAGTACGAGCGGATTAGATGGCGATTCCATTCAATTCGTTCAAGATGTGAAGGCCGCGGGTGCGAACCCGCTCATGACGATGGTGATGTTGCCTTGGGTGGCGAAGAGTCAAGAGCAACCAACTCCCCCGAACAACCATTGGAGCTTTTCAGTCGCTAAGTATGGGGCACAGTGCCACACCGATCAATACAACACGGACGCGGGCGACGGCATTGCTGCTTCGTCAACGTGCGACAGCGCCCCCACGTACCTGACTGCCAATCCTAACGACGCGTATGTGCCGCTACTGGACGACCACACCGGCACCTGCCCATCTGGTTCCTCCTGTGTCTACCGCAGCGACTGGGCAGCCGCGCTGGCCACTGCTTTCGGAACTGCGCCGCACTTTTACGACATGGACAACGAAATCGATATCTGGGGAGGCACGCATCGCGACATCCATCCAGCGCCGTCCGGCTATGAGGAACTTCGCGATACTTACTTAACCGAAGCCCGCGCCTTGAAGACATGGGATCCGCAGGCCATTCGACTAGGGCCGGTGAGCTGCTGTTGGTACTTCTATTGGAACGGCGAGAATGGAAACGACAAAGGCAACCACGCCGCTATCGATTTCTTGCCTTGGTGGCTCAACGAGGTCTACTGGCGCGATCAAATTGCAGGCGCAAGGTCGCTCGATATTTTCGATATTCACGCCTATCCTGACACGCCGTCTGAATCGACGCTCGCGCAGAAGCAGGCCCTCGCCGCACGCGTTTATCGAGACTATTGGGATCCTAGCTACGTCAGCGAATCGTCTGCCATCAACCAACCTTATGTAACTCAGACTCAGCCGAACAAGACGATTCCATTCCGCATTCCGCGGATGCGAGCACTCTTGAACATGATTTACCCCGGCACTCCCCTTTCTTTCACCGAGTGGAGCGCTGAAGTGGCCGGGGCGGCTGATTATTCCACGGCGTTGGGCGATGCTGATGCCTACGGAATCATTGGGCGCGAGCGAGTGTATCTTGCTTCTCGATGGGAGGCGCCCGACCCGGCCAATCCGAACTATCAGACGCTCAAACTGTTCACGAATTACGACGGCCAGCACAATGGGTTCGCGCCTATCTCCGTCTCCGCAACCAATAATGGCGATCCGAATCTGTTTAGCAGCTATGCCGCTGTAAACGCCGCGGGCACAAGTATGACTCTTCTCTTTGCCAATAAAGATCCGCAGAAGACGGCACAAACGCAATTCACCCTCAACGGATTCACCCCAAGTCAGGTTGCAACCTACGCGCTTCTGCAATCGACGCCGAATACCATCACTGCCTCCGCGGCGAAAGCATGGCCGGGTAGCTTTACGTTTCCGGCTTATAGCGTCACGCTGCTTGTGATCACTGGAACCACCGCGACCAACCCTGCCGTCCAGTGGGATTTGAACCCCGATACGATCATGGTTCCAGCGAATGCCAGCGTAACGTTATCGCCCAAAATTGTTTCGGGCTCCGGTACGGTGACGCTGGGTACCCCACAGTTCGACAACGGAATCTCCGTTGCCGTGACCAATGGTTCCCTTACGTCAACTCAGAATGGCTCAATCCAGGTGACCGCTGGGGCCACTCCGGGTTTCTATCATTTCTCCGTTTCGGGCACCGACAGCGCTGCGACCACGGTGCAGAGTGGTTACATCGTTGTTGGAAACGTTGCCGCTACGTTAAGCAAATCCGGTGACGGTCAAAGCGGATTCATTGGCAGTACTTTGGCCAACCCGTTGACGGTTGCACTGGTTCCAGGCTTGTCGGGTGGCTCGGCCGTTGGTGCCAGCGTTCTGTTCACAACGGATAGTGGAACTCTCACCACCAGCACGGGCAGCGGAACTAAGCTCATCGTTGTTAGCAACAGCCTGGGCTTCGCCTCGGTTTCTCTGCATTTGCCCGCAACAGCGGGCACTGTGCACGTCACTGCGGAAGGACCGTATGCGCTCGGCCATCCGGTCGTCTCGTTTACCGCAACAGCGCACTAATGTGCCTTCGACGGGTCTCCTGTCGGCGGAGGCGCATGATCCGCCGCGTCAGGGGGGCCCAATAATTCCGTGAGCAAGGGTTTCAAGGCATCAGCCCACACTTGATATCCCTTTACCGCCGGATGTAGTTTGTCGGCGTTCATCATGCCTTCGAATAGTGTTCCATCAGTCGCCGCAAGCTTGTTATTGATATCCAAGTATCGAATCTTTTGACCATCGGCCATCTTAGCTAAGTTGCCGTTGATCCTGTCGATGATCGGGCCGAACGCCAAATCGTTGTTTCGTGGGAAAATCGCAGTGACAATAATCTTCGCCATCGGCGCTTTCGCCTGAATCGCGCGCACAATCGCCCGCAGTCCTCGCGTCACATCGTCCGCCTGTGCTTCCGCGTCTCGTGGTATTGATCGATTGCCCACGTTATTAGTGCCCGCCAGCAGCACCACCACTTTAGGATTGACCCCGTCCAACTCGCCATTCTCCAAACGCCAGAGGATATTTTGCGTTTGGTCAGCGCCCCATCCGAAATCGGCGGCGTTCCAACCGAAGAAATTCTGGTTCCAATTGGCGAGCAGGTTAGGGTAATCCGTAGCGCCCCAACGCCGCGTGATGGAGTCGCCTTCAAAGTAAACGTCAATTCCACCTTGTTTAGCCTTAGCAAGCAACTGCGCATGTGCAACCAGCGAATTAGCATCCGTCCGAAACACCGGCTCGTCGGCCGGCAGCTCCCAACGCATGCCATGGTAGTTGAACAATTTGTCGGCCCAAGGAACGAAGTACTTCCAGTTCGGCGCATCGGTGTGGCCGGCATCATGCTGCCGCCAAGCGAGTTGGCCATCAAGCAATCCAGTATTCACAGGCGGCATCTTCGCCACGTGGTAATCTTCTGTCACTCCAATATCCTTTGCTCCCAATAGCCGGAACACCGCTCCTGCCGCTACCGTAGCCATAAAGCTGCCCCGCTGATCAAGCCACTGCGCATCGCCCATTTCGGGCACTCCATAGCTGATGAACGTCGGCCGTGGCGCGCACAGTGCAATCAATTCGTTTGAATCCGCCGGTATGTTGCTCGCGTTCATACTTCCGAACGATCCCTCCGCCGCTCCATATTTCAAAAAGTTACCTGCCATCCAGTGATACTCGCCGGAACCTGTCAGGTTTTCCACCTCTTCCCCAAAATTTCGCCGGTGCGGCTTCACACCACCTTCGCCGGACGAACCGATGAGCCCCGCTGCAAACCGCGTGTCGAAGGCCATCGTGACCAACGCGGCTTTCCCATAGCGCGAAACACCCTCGATCGCAACATGCTTTGCGTCCACGCTCGTATCCGTCTCCAGATAATCGAGCGCGCGCGACGCTCCCCAGCCCCATGCTCGCAGCGCGCCCCAATCGTCCGGTTTACGCGCTCGGCCCGTATTGGTGAGACCGATGATCCCCTTCGTCAAACCTGCTCCGTCATCCGCCTGAATGCTGCTTGTCTCCAACAGCGCGTAGCCCCAGCCGCCGGCAATTAACTGCTCGGTCGCCGGCGGATCCGTCCCCATCATCTTTTTAAGCTCCGGATGGCTCGCAATGAACCTAAGCATCATCGCGCTGCTGAACATCACGACCGCTGGTACCGGACCTTTCGCGCCCCTTGGGGTCACCAGCTTCATCTGAATATCAACCTCGATCGCTGGGTACGCGGAATTGTCGACGTGCCCCACCAACTCCTTCTCGATGACTGGGAACACCCCTGCTTTCGAATCGGTTACGCTCTTCACGCTCCATGTCACTTTGGGCACATTGGGCGGAATGCGGCCCACCACTTCGCGCTCGAACTGTTCTACAATCTCGGGCCGCCGCCTCTTCCACCATTCTTCCTGCGAGTTGATCTTTTGCCCGTTGTTCAAGACAAGTGCGTCGGGCAAGTCTCCATACGGATTGGCCTTCGCTTCGTCGTAGTTCGCATGATTCCGATCTTTTTCGTTGCCGCTCGGACCCGGACGAAGCGCTTTGATCCCCAATTGATCCAGCATGTTCCGGTGATCTTGTTCGCTTGTCCAGTTCAGCGGTGGCTGCTGCTGGGCCTGAGCGGCCAACAAAGTGATGGCGCCGATTGCAGCCAATTCTACGAACGCCATTTTGATTCCCCCAACCAACTCGTCTTCTTCACGGTCATCCCAAACAACAGTCTAGACGCAAACGGCCTGCCTTCTTAGGCGTGAAGCCCGTGGCGACACACTCAGGTCTAAAAGATGGGCTGTCTCGGAACTTTCCTTCGCCACGATGCGTACCTGCTTGTGTGAAGAGGGCGCCTGAGCGGCTGATTGTGTGCGGATGCGGACTCTTTATCTTCATCCTCTGGCTGTCCGCGTATTTCCAGGCGGACATCCGCTGGCTGCACTTCTTCCAGGCCTTGATGTATGTGGCTACCCTATGGCTCGCTCTGCATCGCAATCGCTGGGGATATTTCATTGGCATTTCGGCGGCTGGCCTGTGGGATTTTAGCGGCCTTTTCGTGAATAACTTCGTGATGAGCGGGCTGCGGTGGCTAATGGCCTGGATCCACAGCGGGCAACTGAAGCACGTGGATCAGATCATCGCCATACCTGCGTTCACCGGCAATTTCCTCGTGTTGGCCGGCTGCTTATGGGGTACGCGCGGTTGCCGCAAAAGCCTCTGTCCGATAGCGTGCGCTTCCTTGCTGCCTTCGTCTTCAGCACGGGATTCTTCGCCGCTGCGATGGCTCTTTTCCAGCCACGCTATCTAGGGCTATTTCGCGCCTTGCTGCACCCGCACTGGCCTCGGTTATGAATGAGTGTCGACGCGGGTTATCGTTGTGCACGGAAGCGATTCGCCGAAACGCAATGTTCTGTTAAGATCGAGACTTGGAAACGATCAACGGCGACAAGACTGAAGCCCGCTTGAATAAGGCCGAGCTTAAGGATTTATGCCGTCGGCTCCATCCGCGATTTTGGCCCCTCTTGAAACAACGGACTGACGAGGCGACCGAATTTGACGATCTAATCTTTCTCTCTACGCTGCGAAAAAGAGCTATTGCGGATGGCCTAGCGAAGCAGAATCTCGCTGACGTTCGCAGCTTGCGGATGGCAATATTGGGAGGATGCAGCTTATACCCTCTCAGTGAATTGCTGGCGCACCTGTTGGACACTGCAGGCTTCGCGTGCCAGTTTTTTTCCGGCGATTATGACAATTTTGTGGCCGAAATCATGGAGCCCGGTGGAGCGATCTATGAATTCCGCCCTGACGTTACTTTACTGCTTCCAGGAGTGCAGCGCTGCAAGTACTCCGGCTTGCTGACTGATCCTCGCGAAATGGTTGAGTCTTTCGCTTCTGACACCGCAAAACAATTGCTGAGTCTTTGTAATACTTTGCACGACCGAACGTCCTCTGAAATCATTCTCGGGAACTTCATGCTTCCTGCCAGACGTGATCTTGGGGAATTCAGGACACGAACGCTGGCATCCGACTGGAGCTTTCGTAAGTGCGTAAATCTGGAATTGGGCTTAAATGCGCCGCATTTCGTCAGAATATGCGACCTGGAATTCTTGGCGAATCGCAGGGGCGCCTTGCAATCGGAAGATCCACGAGGATGGTTCGAGAGTAAACAACTTTGCTCGACAGATCTCCTAGTCGACGTGAGCCGGGAGGTTACCCAACTTGTGACCGCCCGCTACCTTCCTCCTAAAAAACTGCTCGCCCTTGATCTCGACAATACCTTATGGGGTGGTGTTGTTGCTGAGGATGGCATTGAAGGGATTGAGATCGGCGATACGTCACCGCGAGGTGAGGCGTTCAAGACGTTTCAAAAGTACATAGTGTCGCTCAAGGAACGCGGCGTGCTCCTTGCGATATGTAGCAAGAACGACCACGCCGTCGCGCTGGAGCCGTTCGAAAAACATCCGGAAATGCAGTTGCGCGTGGCCGACTTCGCTTCCATCAAGGCGAACTGGCAGCCAAAATCTGACAACCTCCGTCAGATCGCCAAAGATTTAAATCTGCACCTCGACAGTTTCGTTTTCGTTGACGACAATCCCGCCGAAATCGAAGTCGTCCGCCAGTTTGCGCCCGAAGTAACTGCCATTCTTCTGACTAAGGATCCGGCCGACTATGCGGGCCAGCTTCAGGATTGCGGACTCTTTGAGCCGCGCTCGATCACAGTCGAAGATGCACAGCGTACGGTCCAATACCGCAGCGAGAACGAACGCCAAACGCTTCTCGCCTCTGCCACAGACATGAACGCTTACCTGGAATCGCTTGAAATGAAAGCGGCCATAAGTGCATTCACCAAGTTGGATGTGCCCCGCTTGGCGCAACTCATCAACAAGAGCAACCAATTCAACCTGACAACCCGAAGGCGGACTGAAGCCGAGGTTGATGCTCTGATCGGTGTGCCCGATCACCTTTGCCTTTCCGTCAGATTGCGAGATCGTTTTGGCGATCATGGTCTGGTTTCCATCGTTATTGGTCGCTGCAGCGGAGACGAGCTAACCATCGACACCTGGCTGATGAGTTGCCGCGTGCTGAAGCGGCAAGTCGAAGAGACTCTTCTCAACGAAGTCGCCCGTAGATCAAAAGCAATGGGTTGTTCCAGAATCAAAGGAATCTATATCAAGACCGAAAAGAACGACATGGTTCGCACCTTCTTTAGCACCATGGGTTTCGACCCCGTTGACGTGACAGATGCGCGAGGCGAATATACTCTCGAACTCGCTACCTTTCATCCGCGCCCAACAACGATTGCCGTTCAGGAGGGTTCGTGAATCGAGATAGCGTCATGGCTCGATTGCAGACCATTTTCGACGACATCTTCTTAGATCCTCCGCATCTCACTCCTGAAACAACAGCGGAGGACGTTCCAGAGTGGACTTCGTTGCTCCACATTTCCCTTTTGGTGACCGTCGAAAAAGCGTTTAATGTTCGTTTCCGAGTGGGTGAGGTCGAATCCACTAAGAATGTTGGGGAGTTCGCTGATCTCATCGTTCGGCGCATGAAGGGCGCTTGAACGAATGCGACCGGCATTTGCTTCTCAGAAGACAATATTCTCACTCAGCCTGTTGCTCGCCATCATCATGGCGCTTCCCGCACTGGTTTCAAGCACGGGCTGGAAGGATCGTCGCGACATCTATCCCGCTATCCCGCTGAGTCAGGGACCGTTTCAGTGGGTCCAGGAAAAGGTCTTCGGCGAAACGGGAGACATTGATGTGGTCTTTATGGGCTCGTCACACATCTGGAGTGGGATTGACGCGCCGTTCGTACAGCGGAAATTGAGTGAACGCCTCGGACGCCCGGCGAAGGTGTTCACCTTGGCTTGGCCTTGGGCGGGGATTGATGCCGAGTATATTGTAGGCCGCGACTTGCTCGAGCGCCGTCACGTCCGAATGCTTGTTATCGATGACACCGGTGGTGGCGATCATCCGCATTTAAACTCTTCCCGCTGGTTCCGGATCGGATCCGACTCCGAAGCTATGCAGGGGCTGCCTTTGTTGCCGCGCGCCCGGTTGTACAGTAGCGCAGTCTTGGGGATGCCCCGCCAGTTACTGACCTTTTTGCGGCCCAACAAATTGGACGATCATTTCAACGGCCGCCTCAACGATTCGGTCTCGTATGCCAGTATCCCGCAAAATCTAGGGGCACTGCGCGTTCCCATGATCTGGGACGCTCCCCGTTTCGTGCCTTTCCAGCCTCGCGGCAATGCGAAACCGGACGACACGCTGGTCTATTCGCAAGCGACTCGCTCGCAGTTCAGATTTCCACCAGCCCCCAATGTGTACCAGCTCCATTTTGCTCGAAAGCTAGCACAATTGTGCAAAGCGCGCGGAACGCGGCTCGTAATCTTAAAAATGCCGATCTTTGGCGAAGACGGTCCGATCGTCGTTTCAGCTCCCGAGTTGTCTCCCAACCTTCTTGGTCCCTCAGTTGACGTTGTTGGCATTCCCCCGCGGCTGTTGTTGTCTGGCGTTAGCGCCGGAGATGTGAAAAAGCTTTTCGTCAATAGTGTCCATTTGAACCAAAATGGCATGGAAATGTTTACGCCGTTGGTGACCGGCGCCTTGCTCCGAATTTATGAATCTCCCGCACATTAGCAAAATCCTCAATCTAACGATCTTCGTCCTCCTGGCTATAGCGGCTCTTGCCATGTCGATGCTCACTCTCGGCTTCTGGGTGGGCAATGGCCTTGTCTACGGCGGCTTCTAACCGTGCCATTCAAAAGGATTCTTTTCGTAAGTCTCGCCTATTTGCTTCTCGGCCGCTGGTTGACTCCAATCCGATCGCCGTGGAAGCATGCCCTCTTTGCTCTCATGAACGTTCTAGCCGTCTACCTTGTTTATGCTTGGGACAACGACAACGAACTCGGCCTGGGGCCCAACTCGTTCCTTTTTGTCGTCTATCTAGCCGTCGTATCCGCCCAATACATTGCCATGCGCGTTTGGGGGCGCAGAGCCGGCTGGCTACCATGGCTGGCTTTTCTCATTCCCATCGGCGTGCTGGTTCTCATTCGATATGTCCCGGTCCGGATACTCGCTGGAGTGTTTGGCCCGGCGGCTTTCCAATTCGTTCAGCGGCATCCCGAGTTTGCTCTGGGTTCTGTGTTTGTTGGGTTTTCCTATCTGGCCTTCCGCACCAGCAGCCTCGTTCTTGAGGTTCGCAATGGCGTTGTGCCCCCACCCAGCGTCGGTGAATATTTTGGCTTTGCCTTCTTTCTACCCACCATGTCGTTGGGACCCATCAGCCCCTACAGCCAATATCGCCGCTCGTTTGAGGAAGCCCCCTCTGCGATACCTATTGGAGATGCGCTGCTCAGAATTCTGCTTGGCGCAGTAAAATTTAGATTCCTGGGTCCCCTCCTCAACCAACTCACATACTCCGGGTTGCTGCAGGATGGGCATCCCCATCTTTGGGTCGACCTGCCGATCGCCGCTATCGCGTATTACCTATATCTCTACTGCAACTTTTCGGGCTTCTGCGATATCGCCATCGGTGCAGCCGGCTTTATGCATATCTCCGTCGCGGAGAACTTCAATAATCCCTTTGTCGCGCGAAACCTCCAGGACTTTTGGAACCGCTGGCACATCACCCTCTCGCATTACATGCGCGACATCGTGTTTTCCCCTCTTTCGAAGGCCCTCGTCCGTATCATGGGTCCCGCCCGAGCCAATCACGCCATCGCCATATCGATTTTCGTGGTGTTTTTGCTCGTAGGAATATGGCACGGCACCGGATGGAATTATGCCGCCTTCGGCGCAATCCATGGAGTAGGCTTGACCGTCAACCACTACTACACGTTCTACTTGAAGAAGTGGCTAGGAAAGGTGCGGTTCGCTGCCTACGAACGAAATCCCTATATCCGAGCCGCAGCCGTGTCCCTAACTTTTATGTACGTTGCCGGAGCCTTGTTCGTTTTTGCCAACGACTTTACGTCTATGCGCGGGATACTTGCATCATTACGGAGTTCGTGATTCCGCAGAGCACAAACAGCGGCGCAACTCGGATTTATCTAGGAGAGGGGGGAGAGGAACAAGTCCTTTTAAATTAATGGCTCCCCAGGTAGGATTCGAACCTACAACCCTTCGGTTAACAGCCGAATGCTCTGCCATTGAGCTACTGAGGAGCACTGCGTAAATCCGCCACAATC
>Ga0209698_10008103_pt1 | contig 10898 bp, 9 predicted proteins | sample LitLauG_LLR_2012_FD_187203 | JGI IMG/M metagenome (GOLD analysis project Ga0209698, IMG submission 187203) | Freshwater sediment microbial communities from Pennsylvania, USA - Little Laurel Run_MetaG_LLR_2012 (SPAdes) (version 2) | ecosystem: Environmental > Aquatic > Freshwater > Creek >... | reverse complement strand
GCGGCGGGGAGTGGGGTGGGGCGGCGATCGACCCTGCTACGAATATTCTCTACGTCGGCTCAAGCCAGATCGCGTGGACTGGCGGCCTGGTTCCAGCCGCGACGGATTCGAGGCCGGGGGCGCAAATCTATCAGAGCCAGTGCGCGATGTGCCACGGCGTGGACCGCGCAGGAGCGCCGCCCGCCTTTCCTGCTCTGGCTGGAATTCTAGGCCGCTCAACTCCTGAGAAGGTCACAGATCAGGTGAAGAAGGGCAACGGTAGAATGCCGGCCTTCCCGAATCTGGATGAGGCCCACGTGGCCGCGCTGCTCGATTTTCTCCGGTCGGAGGCGCCGGCAGCCAACGCCACCGGAGTTGCGGAAATGAAGCCCAGCCTGCCCATCAAGGCTCTGGAAAATCGGGCGCCCGCGGATCCGGCCGGGGCTGTCGTTTACCAGAAGCGGTGTGCGGCCTGTCATGGAAAGCATCGCGAAGGGAGTCCACCGTCTGTCCCGATTTTGATTGGTCTGGGGAACCGGCGTACCGCGGCTCAGGTCGTCGAGATGATTCACAAAGGCAAAGGAGTGATGCCTCCGGCTTCGGATTTGAAGGGGCCTGACCTGGATGCGCTGCTGCGCTTTCTGGAAGTGAGCGACAAGATCGAGCCGATCACCACAGAGGCCAACAGTGGGCAGCGCGACTACGTATTCACCGGCTACCGCAAGTTCCTCGACCCGGACGGTTATCCGGCAACCGCAACGCCCTGGGGCACTCTGAATGCGATCGACCTGGCGACCGGCAAGTATCTGTGGAAGATTCCGCTCGGCGAATATCCTGACCTGGTCAAGCAGGGAATTCGAAACACAGGGTCCGAAGTTTATGGGGGGCCCATCGTTACTGCGGGCGGGCTGGTGTTTATTGGCGCCACTGTCTACGACCGAAAGTTCCACGCCTTCGACACCCAGACTGGCAAACTGCTGTGGGAGACTGAGTTGCCGTTTGCCGGAATTGCGACGCCTTCCACTTACATGGTGGACGGGCGTCAGTACGTAGTAATCGCTTCCAGCGGCGGCCGCGATCCGAAATCGCCCGTGGGCGGTTCGTATGTGGCCTTTGCCTTGACACGCTGAATCGAGATTGACAGGAACGGCGGGCGAACCAGTTGCACTGACTGAGGGTGGTAAGAAATTCACAGAATTATTTTCGTTTTTTATTCGCCCTTTTAGAAGAAATCGGCTATAGTTGCTTTGCAACAAAGGAGGTTGCACGAATGGATTTCCAAAAAGCACTGATCGCCGAATACGACCGTGAAGTCGCCACTACCCGCAAGATTCTCGAAGCCATCCCCGCCGATGCTGAGCTTGACTACAAGCCCCATCCCAAGTCCATGAGCATGGGCAGGTTAGCAGGCCATGTGGCCGAGACCTCGGGCAACTGGGCCATGAGCACCCTGGCAAAGGACAAGGTCGAGATGGCCGCTGGCGAGAAATACGAGCCCTATGTCATGAAAGACAAGGATACCTTTCTAGCGAAATTCGACGCAGACACAGCGGAAACCAAGGCAATTCTGGCCAAGTTCCCGCCGGAAAAGTGGGACGAGAACTGGAAGTTCGTTGCCGGTGGCCAGGCTTACATCAACGACACCAAGTACGAAGTCTGGCGGACGTGGGTGATCAACCACTTGGCCCATCACCGGGCGCAGTTGGGCGTCTACTTGCGCCTGCTCGACAAAAAGCTCCCCGGAACCTATGGGCCTTCGGCGGACGAAATGCCCGGAGCATAAGGAACAGAGAACAGGGTCTTGGATTCAGAAACCTGGGATCTCCATGCCCAGCCGCAGTGAACATCTGTCTCCCATCCTTGGGACAAAGTTACGTAGGGATGCGGAGACAGGCTGCTGCATACAGTGCCAGATGTATCTGTAGCTGCCCCCTGAGATGTTCTGCCTTCGGGGTTAGTCTTGAAGCATGACGTTCATGTTTCCCAAGGTCTATCCGATTCTCGACGCTTCCGTGATTCCGCTGACCGGTCGCGCGGAGTTTCTGAAGCGTCTTGGTGGCAATCTCGCCGAGGCGGGCGTGACTCTTTTGGAGTACCGGAACAAGACTGGCTCCGAAGGGGAATTGCTTGCCGATTGCGAAATTCTGCGCACCGCATTGCCCTCGAAAGATGTGAAGTTGATTCTCGATGATCGTGCCGAGCTGATTGAAAGTCTCGATTTTGACGGCGTGCACGTGGATGCCGGTGATGTGTCGCCGGCGGAGGCCCGCCGCCTGGTTGGTCCCGATCGCATCGTTGGAACTTTTGGAGGCAGCGAAAACCTGCTGCCGGGAATCCTTTGCGAGCCGGTCGACTATCTTGCCATCGGTCCGGTCTTTTTGACGACGACCAAGCAAACCTCGAGGGCTCCGGTTGGGCCTGAGGGTGTGCGCAGGTTGCGGGAAGAGGCTGGTCCGGCCCGAGTGCTGACAGCAGCGGCAGGAATAACCTTTGCCACCGCGCCGTTGGTTCTCGCGGCTGGAGCCACTTCGGTTGCTGTTTCAGCGGCCATCTTTCGAGCATCTGATCCTGCCGCGGAGTTCCGGAGATGGCTTACCGCGCTTGGATGAAATTGGTTGGTAAATGGACTGGATCCACTCCTGCGCCCATGAATCGCTCACTCCCCGCCTGACCTTCAAGCGGACCTTTATGCGATGCTCTGGCAACCCTACTTGCCCTTTCATTGCTTTTTTTCGGTCGGAATACGTCATCTGGCGCGCCTCGACCCCTCAAGGCGGCCTGTTGCAAATCTTGTTAAATTGGCAAGATTGAAGAAAGCTAAAGACATAACCGGCAAAATCAAGTAAAAATCTTTCAAGTGACGATTCCCGAATCCGCTTCCAATCCAGACCCCGCCAAGCCGAGTGACGCCCCTCGGCTGTCGCAGACCCTCGGGCTCTTCAGCTCGACGGCGATTGTGATCGGCTCTATGATCGGGTCCGGCATATACATCGTCGATGCCGATATTGCCAGGGGCACCAACTCTCCTGCGCTCTACCTCGGCGCCTGGGTGGTGACCGCCATCCTCACCCTTATTGGCGCGCTCAGCTACGGCGAGTTGGCGGCGATGATGCCCAAGGCCGGAGGGCAGTATGTTTACCTGCGCGAGTCGCTTGGGCCGCTGTGGGGATTTCTCTTCGGGTGGACTCTCTTTCTGGTGATCCAGACCGGAACCATAGCCGCGGTTTGTGTGGCCTTTGGCAAATTTCTTGGTGTCTTTTTTCCTTCCGTCTCGACGACTCATTGGCTATGGCACATTGCGCATGTTCCGGCTTGGCGAGTCGGCCCAATGGTGCTGGGCAACATGGAGATCGGCGTGAGTACGGCCAATCTCGCCGGGATCGTCATCGTGATCTTCCTGGCCATTGTGAACATCTTTGGCGTGGGGCTGGGGGCGCTGATCCAGAACATCTTCACCTCTGCCAAGGCGATTTCCCTCGCAGCACTGATTCTTCTGGCTTTCACCATCGGGCGCAGCGCAGAGGCCTGGCACGCCAACTTCGCTTCCGGCAACTTCTGGAAGAATGCGGGCTGGAGCTCGATGCATCCGGTTCAAGTTGGCGTCGGCGGCCCAATCGTTCTGGTGAACCTGGTGATGATTCTGGCTGTGGTTCAGGTGGGGTCGCTGTTTTCCGCGGATGCCTGGAACAACATCACATTTACCGCCGGGGAAGTGAAGAACCCCAAGCGCAATCTTCCTCTGTCTTTGATTCTGGGCACCGGCTTTGTGCTGGCGGTCTACTTTCTCGTGTCGCTGGCATACCTGCTGGTGCTGCCTATGCACGGAGATCCGCAGGGCACAACAATTGCGGCTCGCGGCATTCAATACGCAGCGGAAGACCGAGTGGCAACAGCTGTACTTGGACAGATCTTCCACACCGGCGGTGCATGGCTGATGGCTGGGGCCATCCTCATTTCCACATTCGGCTGTGCCAATGGCATGACCCTGGCAGGTGCCCGCGTCTTCTACGCCATGAGCCAGGACGGCCTCTTTTTCAAATCAGTCGGCAAGTTACATCCGCGCTACAAGACGCCGGTTGCGGGGCTTCTGGTGCAGGCTGGCTGGACTGTCCTGTTGTGCGTCTCCGGCTCCTACAGCCAGTTGCTGGATTACATCATCTTCGCGGAGCTTGTCTTTTACATCCTCACCATTGCCGGGCTCTTCGTGCTTCGATTCAAGCAGCCGAATGCGGCGCGGCCTTACAAGGCATGGGGATATCCGGTGCTTCCGGCGCTTTACATCGTGATGGCTGCTTGGATCTGTATCGTATTATTGCGGTACAAGCCCCAGTACACGTGGCCGGGCCTGGTGCTGGTTCTGCTTGGTATTCCCGTTTATCTTCTTTGGTCTCGCCGTTCGGCTAGACCAACTCGAATCGAAGTCCAGTAAATTTGTAACCGACTCCTGAGGAGGAAGTCCCTCACACATGTCCAGACTGCTTCGAATCAAAGCCATGTCGACGTTGAACCAGGAGGCAAGTGAAACGGGCGCACACACGCTCAAGCGCTCCCTGGGCGCTCTGAACCTGATCACGCTCGGCATCGGAGCCATCATTGGCGCTGGGATCTTTGTCCTTACAGGGACGGCGGCGGCTACGGCTGCGGGTCCGGCAGTGTCGCTGAGCTTCGTTCTGGCCGGCATCACGTGTGCCTTCGCGGGGCTCTGTTACGCCGAGTTTGCTTCCATCATTCCCATCGCAGGATCCGCATACACCTACGGCTATGCGACGCTGGGCGAGCTGGTGGCATGGATTATCGGCTGGGACCTGGGGCTGGAGTACGGGTTTGGCGCGGCGACCGTGGCGTCGGGCTGGTCAGGATATCTCAACAGCCTGTTGGCGCAAATGGGCCTCCACATTCCACCCCAACTGACGGCAACGCCAGGGACGGACCTGGTGTTTTATCAAAACACTTGGATGCCGGTGATGGCGCTTCCAATGGACGTCTCGGCCAGCGGTCTGCAGCACGCAACCGGGCTTTTCAACCTCGTGGCAATTCTGGTGATTGTGCTGATTACCACCGTCTTGGTGATCGGCATCAAGGAGTCGGCCAATCTGAACACGGCGATCGTGATCGTCAAGCTCACGGTGGTGGGCATCTTCATCGCTTTGGGTGGGTACTTCCTGATTCTCCATCCCACTCTCGCCATGCACAACTGGCACCCGTTCATCCCGCCCTCTGACGGCCACGGGCACTTCGGACTGAATGGCATCGCGCTTGGGGCGGCATCGGTCTTCTTCGCCTATATTGGTTTCGACGCTGTCTCGACCGCGGCTCAGGAGGCAAAGAATCCCCAGAAGGATATGCCGGTAGGCATTCTCGGCTCGCTGGCAATCTGCACCGTGCTTTACATCATAGTTTCCACCATCCTCACTGGGCTGAAGAACTACAAGGAACTCAACGTTGCTGCGCCCGTCGCTCTCGGCATCAAGGTTACCGGGATCGGATGGGGAGAATTGCTGGTGAACGTAGGCGCCGTTTTTGGTTTGGGGACCGTAATGCTGGTCATGCTTCTCGGCCAATCGCGCGTGTTCTTCTCGATGTCCAAGGATGGGCTCTTACCCCGTTGGGCCGCAGCCATTCATCCCAGATTCCGCACGCCATGGATTTCGACCATCGCCGTTGGAGCGATCGTGGCCATCCTGCCTGGCTTCCTGCCCATTGAACAGCTCTCAAAGCTGGTGAATATTGGAACCCTGTTGGCCTTCACCATTGTTTGCGCGGGTGTATGGGTCCTGAGAGTTCGCCATCCTGAGATGCACAGACCATTCAAGACCCCGCTTGTCCCGCTGGTGCCAATTCTGGGGATTATTTCGGCGGTCTTCCTGATGACGCGGCTTCCATTGATTACGTGGGAAGTAATGGTTGGCTGGCTGCTGGTTGGACTGGTGATCTATTTTACTTATTCGATCAAGCACAGCAAGGTGCAGAAGATGCAGAAGGCAGCTGAGGCGGACTGAGTTCCTTTGGGTGCGCAGGAAAAATTACGGCCTCCCGTGCGGGAGGCCGTAATGCCATTGCGCTGAAAGGTAGACGCCTACGCGGTCGTCTTGGCGCAGAATTCGTCGAAGGCGCGGACCAGTTCGCCCCCAATCTGCTGCGCGGTGGATTGTTCGATGACAAAGCGCTGCATCAGGTAGACAAGCTTGCCGTCACGGAGAAGGGCGACAGCTGGGGAAGTGGGTGGATTGCCCTCAAAATAGCTCCGGGCGCGTTCAGTGGCCTCGCGGTCCTGGCCGGCAAATACGGTGATTTTCTGGTCGGGCAGGTTTGACGAGTTGCCCAGTGCAAGCCGCACTCCGGGACGCATCTTGCCGGCCGCGCAGCCGCAGATGGAATTCACTACCAGCAGGGTTGTACCCGGCTTGGCCAGCGCCGCGTCCACATCTTCGGCCGTGCGGGTTTCAGCGATACCGGCGCGCACCAGTTCCTCGCGCATCGGAATTACCATCAGTTCTGGATACATGTTTTCCTCCGGCAGGGAAGTTGCCTGAAACCATTCTATCGTCAAATCCCATAGTGTAGGCTCAATCCGATGCTCATCAAAGAAAATCTGCCGCTTGCGCCGTTCACAACCTTTGGAATCGGGGGTCCGGCCCGCTGGTTTGTCGAGGCTGCGAGCGAGGAGGAGATTGCCGACGCGGCAGCCTGGGCGCGGCACCGCGAGGTTGCGCTGTTCGTGTTGGGGGGCGGCAGCAACCTGCTCGTTTCCGATAAGGGATTCGATGGGCTGGTGCTGCACGTTGCGGTGAAGGGCGTCGAGCAGCAGGGCGATCTGTTCCGCGTCGGGGCCGGAGAGGACTGGGACGGTTGCATGGAGCAGACCATTCAGGCTGGGTATGCAGGACTAGAGTGCCTGGCCGGTATCCCAGGAACTGCAGGTGGCACGCCGGTTCAGAACGTGGGCGCCTATGGACAGGAGGTTTCTTCGGTGATCGAATGCGTGCGGGCGTTCGATCTTGTGAATCATGAATTCCTCGAGTTTACTGCTACCGAGTGCGAATTTGCTTATCGCCGAAGCCGGTTCAATTCGACGGATCGTGGGCGATTCATCGTGACCCGTGTGGACTACCGGCTGACTCTCGGCGGTTTGCCGCTGCTCACCTATGCCGACTTGAAAGCTTACTTCGAAGGCTGGGACACAGTGCCTTCTCTCATCGAGGTCGCTTCCGCCGTCCGGAGCATTCGGCAAGCCAAGGGAATGCTGCTTGTGGAGGGCGACCCGGATTGCCGCAGCGCAGGTAGTTTCTTCAAGAATCCTGTTGTGTCAACAGATGTTGCGGAGCGGGTCAGAGCGATCGCCGCCAGTTCCGGCGCACCGCTGCGCGTTTATCCTGGCGATGATGGATTGGTGAAGATTCCGGCCGCATGGCTGATCGAGCAGGCGGGGTTTCCGAAGGGATATGCGCTCGGTGAGGCAGGGATTTCGTCGCGACATACACTGGCGCTGATCAATCGCGGTGGAGCGACGGCGGAAGCGATCCTTGCACTCGCGCACCTGATTGCCGCAGCGGTCGACGCGCGTTTCGACATTCGGCTGGAGATGGAGCCGGTAATGGCAGGCTTCTGAAACGCAGTTTGCTCGCCAAAGGCCCCCGGGTTCTCAGCGCCAATCCCGCGCTTCGGTTCCCCGGCGTGTTGTTCGGCCCGACTTGGTATGTGAGAAGAGTGGGCTGCGTCTCCGCCCCAATTTGGATAGCGGCCTCTAATTCAATCCAAAACCTCAAACACGGGATAGAATGATGGGACAACTCCATAAGGGTTCACAAGTGGCGGCACTGTTCAGGTGAGATACCCATCGTTGGCGCGATTCGCTCGGCAGCAAAGCACCTACATCGCTATTGCAGCTGTCGGTGGCGCCATCTTCTGGGCTATCGGGCTCCAGATCAATCCTGCGACGGTACTGATCTATTCCCTATGCATCGGGAATCTGATTTCGCCCGCAATCGGCAGGCTGGAGTTCATTTATTGGAATAAGCCCTTTCCTTATAACTGGCTGATTTTCCTCGTGATTCTGCTTGTGTTGGCCGCTCCGATCTATGTAATTTCGAGTGCGGTCGTCTGGTTGATTTCTCCTCCGGCGCCGCAGACGCTGCCTCATCTCATCAGAACCGGGTGGAAGCTCCCGTATCTGATCACCTTTGTCTTCGGTCTCCTCTCATTTCTCTACCACACAACGAAAGAAAGGCTGGAGCGGCGCAACATCGAGCTTCAGCGCACAGTCGAGAGCGGCACAGCCCGGCTTGAACTGCAGGAGCAGGAATTGGAGCGCGCCCGCGAGATACAGCAGTCTTTGCTGCCAAGAGAGATCCCCCAGATTTCGGGATTCGAGGTGGCTGGAGCGTGGCAGCCTGCCAGCACGGTCAGCGGAGACTACTATGACGTACTCCGCTTTAGCCGTCACAGGCTTGGAATCTGCATCGCCGACGTAGTCGGAAAAGGAGTCTCAGCCGCATTGCTAATGGCCAACGTGCAAGCTGCGGTTCGCGCCTTTGCGGGCGATTCGGAGAGCCCGGCCGAGGTGTGCGCCAAAGTCAACAGTCTGCTGCACGAGAACATTGCCACAGGAAAATTCGTGACCTTTCTTTACGGGATACTCGATGGCGAAGCGCGTACATTCGAGTATTGCAATGCCGGACATCTCTACCCCATCCTCGTCTCTGCCGGTACCGTTCGCGCACCTGAGCAAGGCGGGGCAGTTTTAGGCGTCTTCCCAGGCTGGAAATACGAGAACTCGAAGATCGAGTTAACGGCCGGAGACCGCCTTCTCCTGTTTACCGATGGCATCGCGGAAGCATCGGATGACAAGGGAGAGGAGTTCGAAGAAGGTAGGATCGCAGCCTTTGCATCGGCCAATGCCGCCCTTTCTGCGAAGGAGCTGACAAGCCGGCTGCTTTCGCAGGTCAGCGATTATTGTGGCGCCCGCTTCCAGGATGACGCAACTCTGTTGGTGATTGCGGCCGATTAGCTGCTCCCAAGCCGCGCTTGCAGCCGATCCCGCTCAGCGGCCAACACCTCCACCGCCGGTCCCTGTGAAACCAGCCGGCCTTCACGCAAAAGTGCCACCTCCGCGCCGGTTGAAAAAGCATCGGTGGCGTCGTGCGTTGCCAGCACGGTCTGCACGCCGTTCGTATGTGCCCAGGTTTGCAATCGGCCGATCAATGAGTCGCTGGCCACGCCGTCGAGTGCCGAAAAGGGCTCGTCCAACAGCAACAATCGGGGCCCCGGCGCCAGCGCCCTGGCCAGAGCCACGCGTTGCGCCTGCCCGCCGGAGAGGTCCAGCGGGCGCCGCTTCGCGAGCTCTGTCGCATCCACAAGTTCGAGCATCTCCGTAACTCGTGCGGCCCGGATCGATCGGTCAAGACTGCCCAACCCATAAGCAACATTGGCTTCAACATTCAGGTGAGGAAAGAGCGAAGACTGCTGGGCAACAAGCGAAGTGCGCCGGTGACCGGGTCTGCACCACACACCCTGTGCCGTATCGGTGAAGGTCTCGCCGTCAAGCGAGACCTTCACCTGCGCAGTCTCGCCTTGCGCGTTTTTATCAAGGCCTGCCAGCAGGCGCAGCAAGGTGCTCTTGCCCGCTCCAGAAGGGCCAAAGATCACCGTCCAATCGGCGGCTAGCCGGCACTCGATCTCGAGCTGAAAGATGCCCAGTCGCGCTTTGATTGCGAGTTCAAGCACGGCGGCCTCCGCGGCGCTGGCCGCTCGCGTAGATCGCGGCCAGCGCCGCGACACTCAATCCAAGCAGAATGGCCGCAGTACGTCCGGCCGCAGTGTAGTCGAAGTTCTCCACCTGGTTGTACAGAACGATCGAGAGAGTGCGCGTCGCGCCAGGAATATCTCCGCCAAGCATCAGGACCACGCCGAACTCGCCCACAGTGTGCAGAAAGCTGAGCACCGCCGCGGCTACCAGTGAGCGCCGCGCCAATGGAACCAGCAGTGTAAAGACAATCCGTGGCGAACCAGCTCCGAGCAGCCGCGCCGCGTCGACGAGTGCCGGCTGAACAGCGGCGAATCCGGCCACCAGCGGCTGCACCGCAAAGGGCAGGCTGTAAATAACCGAGCCAACCACGAGTCCATCGAAGGAGAAGGCCAATGGGTGACCAAGCAACGCAGTGATTTCGCGGCCAACGGCAGTGCGGGGGCCAAGCAAAACCAAAAGGAAGAATCCAAGCACTGTAGGCGGAAGGACCAGCGGAAGTGCTGCAAGTGCCTCGAGAGCTGCCAACCACCGGCTGCGGCCAAGGACCAGTAAAGCGGCCAATGGCACGGCAACGGCCAACAGGATCGCTGTGGTTGTCGTTGCCAGTTTGAGTGTGAGGCCGAGCGCTTGCCAGTCCATCTCTTCTAGTGAACGGGGGTGAGGCCGCTTTTGGCAAGCTGAGCCTGAATAGGCGGCGAAAGCAGGTAGTCGAGCAGCCTGGTCGCGGCAGCGCGTTCTTTTGTCCTACTCACGATGACTGCTCCTTGCTCGATGGGCGGGTAGAGTTCTCGCGGAATCAAGAAATAAGTTCCGCTGGCCGCCAGCCGAGGCGTCAGCGCCGAGGTCAGCGAGATCAGCCCCGCGTCGGCATTGCCTGAATCAACAAACTGCGCAGCCTGGGAAATATTCTCGGCAGTCGCAAGGCGCGGCTTGAGAGCGTCGTAGAGCTTCAGGTTGGTAAGCGCCGCCACAGCGGCTCGTCCGTAAGGCGCGCGCTCAGGATTCGCAATAGCCAGCCGCTTCAGACCGGGGTTGCGGAGCAGGTCCAGCGACGGCGGCGGAAGAGGTAAGTCCTTACGCGCCCACAGGACCAGTGTGCCCTTCGCGTAGATGACGGGAATATTTTCGTGCGCCGAGTCCATCCCCTTGGCCGCCACCGCGCCGTCGCCAAGAC
>Ga0209698_10008102_pt1 | contig 10898 bp, 11 predicted proteins | sample LitLauG_LLR_2012_FD_187203 | JGI IMG/M metagenome (GOLD analysis project Ga0209698, IMG submission 187203) | Freshwater sediment microbial communities from Pennsylvania, USA - Little Laurel Run_MetaG_LLR_2012 (SPAdes) (version 2) | ecosystem: Environmental > Aquatic > Freshwater > Creek >... | reverse complement strand
ATCGGGGGCGGCGCGACCTGCGGCGTGGGCGCGGGCGGCGGGGACGGAGGCATCACGCTCTCCGGACGCGGGCGCGGCTGGGTGAACGCGACCGAGACGATGCGGTGATCGATCGAGCGGCTGAAGCGCGCCTGCAGCACCGACTGGATGTCGCGCACGATCTGCTTCGCGGGGCGGGTCGAGCTCGACACCACGTGCACTTCGCGGATGCCGTCGCCCTCGGCCTGAATGCGCACGTCGTCCACGTCGCGAAGCGCTCTCAGCGCCTCCTCGACGTTCGCCGACCAGTCGCTCGATTGCGGATTCGAACTCATCGCCTGATCCCGGTTTCACTTAGCTCAACGATCGTTCGACGACCGTCAGCTTAACACAATGCTGAAGCCGGGGCACGGTTTCGGTGAAGTAAACACGCGGATTTTCAGCCAAAGAGGGGGTCGAGGTCGAAGTGGACCATTTCGTGGAGGGTCTCGACCCGGCGGGCAATCACCTCCGGCTCGACCTCGGCCACCCGGCGCGGACTGAACCCCTCGATCGCCACGGAGGCCATGGTGGCCCCGCAGGCCAGCGCCTGGCGCAGGGCCGGAGCCTCCAGGCTTCCCCGGCTCGCGAGGTAGCCAAGAAAGCCGCCCGCGAAGGAATCTCCGGCCCCGGTGGGATCGATCAGGAGCTCGACCGGATACGCGGGGGTGATGAAGCGCTCCTCGCGCGAGCGGAACATCGCGCCGTGCTCGCCCTGCTTGATGATCACGGCGCGGGCCCCCTCGTGGATCAGCCGGTCCGCCGCCCTCACCAGCTGGGTCTCGCCCGCCAGCGCGCGAGCCTCCTCCTCGTTGAGCAGCGCGACATCCACCGCGCGAAGCACCTCGAGCACGCGCTCCGGCTTGCGCGCGATCCAGTAGTTCATGGTGTCCGAGAGCACGAGGCGAGGATCCGAGATCTGCCCGAGCACCTCGAGCTGGAGGTCGGGATCGATGTTCGCGAGGAAGACGTAGGGGCAGGCGCGGTGCTGCGCGTCCAGCTTGGGGTGGAACGCCGAGAAGACATTGAGCTGGGTCTCGAGCGTGCGTGCGTGACCGAGCTCGGCGCCGTACTCGCCGCGCCAGCGGAACGTGCGCCCCGGTGCGGTTTCGAGCCCCGAGAGCTCGATCCGCCGCTCTAGAAAGAGATCGCGATGGGGCTGCGGGAAGTCCTCGCCCACCACCGCCACGACCCGCACCGGCGCGAAGTGCGTGGCCGAGAGCGCGAAATAGGAGGCCGAGCCGCCCAGCGCCTCGGTGACCTGGCCGAAGGGCGTCGCGACGCTGTCGAGGCCAACGGAGCCCACCACGAGGATGTCGCGGCCGGCGCGCCCGGAACTTTCGCGTTCCCGCCGGCTCACGCGCGCGCCTCGGCCTCGCGGGCCATTCGATCGGGCGCCGTCACGCCCATCAGCGAAAGTCCGTTGTGCAGCACGCGCGCCGCCGCCGCGGCGAGGCGCAGTCGGGCGCGCGAGCGGCCCAGATCCTCACCCACCACGCGACAGGCGTGATAGAAGCGGTGGAACTCGGCCGCGGTCTCGACCAAGTAGGCCGGCAGCCGGTGCGGCTCGCGCTGAAGCGCGGCGCCGCGCACGACCTCGGGGAACATCGCGAGCTGGCGGATCAGCGCGGTTTCGGCCGGATGATCCATCACGGCCTCGGCCGTGAGCTCGAGCGGCGTGAGCTGGCGCTCCGCGGCAAAGCGCAGCACCGACGCGATGCGCGCGTGCGCGTACTGCACGTAGTACGCGGGATTTTCGTCGTTTTGCTGCCGCGCCAGATCGAGATCGAAGTCGAGGTGCGCGCTGGTCGAGCGCATCAGGAAGAAGAACTTCGCGCAGTCGGCGCCCACGTCGTCCATCAGCTCGCGCAGCGACACGAAGCGCCCGGCGCGCTTCGCCATCTTGAAGGCCTGGCCGCCCGACATGAGATTCACCTGCTGGACGATGAGCACCTCGAGAAAGTCGGGCGCGAGGCCGAGCGCGGTCAGCGAGGCCCGCAGCGGCAGGATGTGGCCGTGGTGATCCGGCCCCCAGAGATCGATGCTGCGCTGAAATCCGCGGGCGTGCTTGTCGCGGTGATAGGCGATGTCGGGGAGCAGGTAGGTGGGCGTGCCATTGCTCTTGACGATCACGCGATCCTTGTCGTCGCCGAATCTTCCGCTGCGCACGAACGTGGCGGGCTCGGTGGGCGCTTGCGGAGCGCCCTCTTCGGGCGCCGAGCCGCGATCGATTCCGGGCGTGACTGCGCGGTACGTCATGCCCCGCGCTTCGAGCTCGGCCAGCGTGCGCTCGACCTCATTCGCGGCATGCAGCGAGGATTCGCGGAACCAGCGCGCGAACTCGGCGCCGTAATCGTTCAGGTCGCGCTGCTGCTCCGCCAGCATGCGCGTGAGCGCCTGCTCGCGGAACCACGCCGCGCCATCCGGCCGATCTAGCGCCGCACGCGCCTCGCCCTCTGGCAGCCGCGCCGCCAACTCCCCCACGTAATCGCCCTGATAGCCGTTTTCGGGAAACGGAATCGCCCGGCCGATCTTCTCCCCAAAGCGCGCCCTCACCGAGGCGCCGAGCAGATCCACCTGATTGCCGGCGTCGTTGACGTAGAACTCGCCCTCCGCCTCGTGTCCGCTGAAGCGCAGCAAGCGCACCAGCGCCGCGCCCACCGCGGCGGCGCGCGCGCTCACCACGTTGAGTGGACCGGTCGGGTTCGCGCTCACGTACTCGACCTGGATGCGCTGGCCGCGCCCCTCGCTCGAGGCGCCATAGCTCTCGCCCTCCCTCAGCATCGTGGAGGGCAGAGCGTTCAAGTAGGCGCCCGCGTAACGGAAGTTGAGAAAGCCCGGGCCCGCCACCTCGAGCGCTTCGAGCATCCGGGGATCGCGCGGGAAGGCCGCCGCCAGAGCCTGGGCCAGCTCGCGCGGCTTCATGCGGCGCTCCTTCGCGACCAGCAGCGCCAGGTTCGTGGTCCAATCGCCGTGGGCGCGCTCGCGGGGGATGGCGAGCTCGATGCGCGGCGGCTTCGCCCCGTCCCAGGCTCCGCAGCGCTTCAGCGCCTCGGTGAGGCCCTCAGTCAGAATGTCCCAGATCAAGCTCGACGCTCCGGGCATCGCCCCACAACCGGTCCAGCATGTAATAGTCGCGCGTCTTCTCGTGAAAGACGTGCACCACCATCTGCACGTAATCGAGCAGCACCCAGCGGCGCCCCTCGAGGCCCTCGACGTGCCAGGGGCGCTCGCCCGCCTCGCGCAGCTTCTCCTCGATCGCTTCCGCCACCGCCTTCACCTGGACGTCGCTCGCCGCCGAGCAGATCAGGAAGTAGTCCGAGACGCCCTCGAGGTCGCGCAGGTCCAGGGCCACGAGATCCGTGGCCTTCTTGGAGACCGCGGCCGTGGCCGCGAGGCGCAGCAAATCGAGCGTGGCCGGGCCCGAGCGGACCCGCGGTCGCGTGGTCATGCGCGGATGGGGCGAGGGATCAGTAATCGCGGCGCACCGCGTAATCGATGGCCCGGTCGAGCGCCTGCCGCGCGCGGCCGGCGGGCTCGCGCGTCAGCATCCCGCGCGCCTCGTCCGCCAGCTGCCGCGCGCGGAGGCGTGCGTACTCGAATCCGCCGCAGCGCTCGATCATGGCGCGCAGCTGATGCCACTGCCCGGGCGTCCAGCGCTTGCGCAGCGCGAGCTTCTTGAGTCGCGTGCGATCGCGGTCGCCGGCCTTCTGGAGCGCCGCGATCAGCGGCAGCGTCACCTTGCCCTCGGCGAGATCGCATCCCACCGGTTTGCCCGTGACATCGGGATCGCCCAGGTAGTCGAACAAATCGTCCACGATCTGGAACGCCACGCCCACGCGCTCGCCGAAGGAGCGATAGCGCAGACGGCGCTTGAGGTCTTCCCCGCCGCCGTTCAGGCCGGCCCCGATCTCGGTGGCCGCGCCGATCAGCGAGCCGGTCTTGGAGCGAATCAACTCTTCGTATTGCGCCTCGGTGACGTCGAGATCGAACGCGTACTGGAATTCCAGCGCCTCACCGCACGACATCTCGGTCACCACGCGCGCCAGGATCTCCATCGGCACGTTCATCTTGTTCTCGACCAGCATCGACATGGCCTGGGCGTAGAGGTAATCGCCCATGATGATCGCCATTTCGTCGGTCCACAGACCATTCACGGTCGGCATGCCGCGCCGCAGATCGCTGCGGTCCACCGAGTCGTCGTGGATCAGCGCGGCGGCGTGCACCATCTCGATCACGGCGGCGCACAACACGGCGTCCTTCCCCAGGTGACCGCGCAGGCGCGCCACCAGCAGCAGCAGCGTGGGCCGGAATTTCTTGCCGCGGGTGGCGAGGATGTGCCCGCCCACCTGGTTCAGGATCGGAATCGGGGTGTGGAACAGCGCCCGGAGATGGCTCTGAACCCGCTCCAGCTCGCGCCGCACCGGTTGTTGCACCGCCGTCATGGTCATGTCGGGCCCGCCGGGGATCGTGGCATTGATCCCGCTCCTTCTTGGCGCGCGGGAGGATACGGGCCGCTCTTTCAGGGTGTCAAGCATCGCGGGGCGTGAGGCCGCTCGCCGAACCGAGCGCGCGGACCCGCGCGAGCAGCCACGCGCGCTCGTTGTGCTCGGGGCGCTCCGTCACCTCCTCCAGCAGCTCGGCGAGGATCTCGCGAACTCGCGGTCCCGGGGCGATCCCGAGCTCGCGCATGACGTCGTGGCCGTCCACCCCCAGGTCGCCCACGGCGAGCGCGGTGTGGCGGGCGCGCTCGGCCTCGATCCGCTCACGCATCTCCTCGAGACCGCTCGGCAGGCCGCGGGCCCGCGGGTTCGCGATCACGTCGGCGATGCGCAGATCGAAGAGGTCCGCCACCGCGTCGACGCCCACCCGGCGCAGCCAGCGGCGCAGCGCCGCGTCGCTCCACTCGGACCGGTACTCGAACATGTGCTCGCGCACCAGATGGACGATGTGCTCGCGCGCCGCGTTCGGGAAGCGCAGGCGCGCGAGGAGGCGATCCGCGAGCTCGGCGCCCACCGCGGCGTGGCCGTAGAACGTGCCATCGCCCTCGCGCTCGATCCGGGTGTCGGGCTTGCCGATGTCGTGGAGTAGCGCCGCCCAGCGCACCAGGGGCTTCTCCACCGGCGCGGCGTCGCAGGTCCGGAGCGAGTGCTCATAGACATCGTGCGCGTGAAAGCGGTTCTGCGGCACACCCGCGCAACGCGTCAGCTCCACCATCCAGAGCTCCAGCAGCCCCGCGGATCGCATCAGCTCGAATCCCACCGAGGGGCGCGGCGCCTCCATCAGCCGCTCGAGCTCCGCGCGCACGCGCTCGACCGCGAGCCGCTGCGCGCGATCGCGCACCGCGCTCAGGGCCGCGCGCGTGTCGGGCTCGAGCGACATCTCGAGCGACGCGGCGAGCCGCGCGGCGCGCACCGGCCGCAGGGCATCCTCCCGGAAGCGCGCGATCGGATTTCCGACCGCGCGCAGCACGCGCGCCCCCAGGTCATCGAGGCCTCCGAAGGGATCCCGTAGACGGCCGCTCACGGGATCGAACGCCATGGCGTTGACGGTGAGATCGCGGCGCGCGAGATCCTCGTCGAGATCGGAGGTGTAGTGCACGGTTTCCGGCCGGCGGGCGTCGAGGTATTCTCCCTCGCGCCGAAACGTGGTGCACTCGATCCGCGTCTGATCGAGCAGGATGAGCACGCTGCCGTGCTGAATTCCGACCGGCTCCACGCGCGGGAAGCGCGCCACCACGTGATCGGGCGGAAGATCGGTCGCGACGTCGAACGCCGCGTGCGCGGGCCGGCCGAGCAGAGCGTCGCGAACGGTGCCGCCCACGAGCACGGCCTGATGCCTGCCCTCCCGCAGGCGTGAGAGGGCCGAGAGGAGCGCGGGAGGCCACGGGAAGGCGGCGAGCCGGCGCTTCGCGGCGTCGGGATCCAGGGGGGCGTGGGAGTCGTGGGAGGACATCATGGAAGATGAGTCTAGCGCGGCCGGCCTCGTGCGCCGAACCCGGATGGAGCGGGGCGGCCGGGCCCGGGCTTCCGTTTGCGCACTCGTCGTCCTCGCCGCGGCCGCGTCCCTCGCGCGGCCCACGAGCGCCGCGCCGCGCTTCACCACCGCCCCGAGCCCCTTCGCGCTCGCGATGGGCGCACCCTCGGATTCAGCCGGGCGCGAGCCGCCGGAGATCGCCACCGGCGCGTTCGGCCTCGGCGCCGACAAGTACCAGCACGTCGCCCTCGCCGCGGTGATCGGGATCGGAGCCGGCATCACGACGCGCTCGAACGCGGCGGCGCTCGCGACGCCGCTCGTCCTCGGGCTCGCGAAGGAGATCCGGGACCGGCGCCACACGCGCTTCGATCCCGCCGATCTCGCCGCCGACGCGGTGGGAGCGCTCCTCGCGCTCGGCGTCACGGCGGCGATGCTGCACTAGCGCACGGCGCCGGCCCTTTAGGGCAGGAGGGGCTTGCCGCCCCCCCCGGTTTCCGGCGGAATGCTGTTGTTCGCCGAGACGGAGAGGCCGACCGCCACCACCACACCCACGATCACGGCGGCCAGGAGCCCGGTGTGGTTCCAGTCCACGCTCCGCGCGCTCATGCGGCTGACGTCACCGATCGGCAGGTTCACGGTCGCGAAATCGTTGACCGAGCCCTCGGTGTCGAGCTGCTTGTATCCCGTCAGCGTGTCGCCCTTGACGTGGACCTCATCGAACTCGAATACGCGCCCGTCGGTCATTTCGACCCGCACGTCGCGCCGGCGCTCGTGATCGGCGATGTGGTTGGTTGGAATCTCGCGCAGGGTCGAACAACCGCTGCCGAGAAGCCAACACGACAACACGCCGACGCGCAGCCAGCCGCTCGTCCGCATCCTCGAGACCTCCCCCGGCCGGCCCGGATCCACGAAGCTTTGAGCATAGCAGAGGGGCGCTCCCGAGGCTTCCGAGCGCGCGCCGCCGATCCGGCCTCTCAGTCGGATTCGCCGCGCGGGCCGAGCCCCCAGAACAAGATGCGGCCGCACGCCTCGCAGGTCGAGACGCCCTCGTCCATCCCGGCGGCCACGGAGCGCGGCAGCGTGACGAAGCAGCCCTGGCACACGCGCCCGCGCACGGCGGCGACGCCCGAGCCGTAGCGCCTGAGCGCCCGCTCGTAGTGCTGCCGCCAGCGTGCCTCGAGTCCCTCGATGAGCCGCCCGCGCCAGCGCTCGATCCGCGGCGCCGGCGCCACCGCGAACCCGAGGCGGCGAAGCCGAGAGGAACACAGCGGGTCGGACATCTCGAGCGCGAGGAGGTCGAGGTCGTGAATCCGCATCAGCCGCTCGGCCGCCGTCACGACAGCGCCTCGCGCACACGAACCGCGAAGTCGTCCGGGGATTCCGCGTGGAGCAGCCGGTCACGCCCGCGCGCGTGGCGAAGCAGCGCCGCGATCCGCACGATCGAGTCGAGGTGATGCGGAAGCGCTCGATCCGCCGGGGAAAGGAGCAGCGCCACCAGCCGAACCGGCTCCTCGTCCGCCGCGCCCCACGAGATCCCGCGGCGGGAGCGGCCCACGACGAGGCGCGCCTCCGTCACCGCGAGCGAGCGCACGGCCGCGAGCGCGGTCGAGCGGCCCAGCGCGGAGCCCACCAGCGTCTCGCGCGCCGCAATCAGATCGAGCACAGCCGACGGCGAACGGACGGCTCCCGCCTCGGCGGCCCGCGTCACCATCTCGGCGAGCGCCGATTCTCTGCGTCGGTGTTTGAGGTCGGAGATGACGAGCGAGGTGTCGAGCGCCGAGGGAACCGGCATGACGGGCATCGGCCAGGAAACCTCCCGGGCGCAAAGCTAGCAAACGATCCCTTCACGCGCCAGAGCCGGCTCGCAAAGTCTTTGCGGAGCGCGGGCCGCTCGCGCGCGCTTCGCGCCACCTCACCACCGCGACCGCGATCGCGGCGCCGAGGAGCGCACCCACGACGACGTCGCTGGCGAAGTGGCGATTGAGATAGACGCGGGAGTACGCGACCGCCGCCGCGACGAGGAGGAAGAGCGGGAGGCCGCGGCGCCAGCGGCGGCCGAGCACGACCGCGAGCGCGAACACGTTTGCCGCGTGGCTCGATGGGAACGAGGCGTTCGAGGGCTTGTGCTCACCGTCGGGGCGCGCGCGGTCGGTGGCGCGTTTGAGGATCTCGACCGCGGCGTTGGTCGGCGCCAGCACCCAAAGCGCGGTCCGCGCGGTTTCGACGCCCGCCAAAGGATCGAAGATTGCCACCGCGAGCAGGCCCGCGCACAGCGTGGTGGGATTGCACGCGCGCGAGAGGAAGCCCATCGGCTGCTCGAGCGCCGGAAGGCGCTCGGCTTGCGCCGCTCGCTGCAGTCGGTGATCGAGCGAGTCCACCGGGGCGAGAAACGCCAGAGCCGCCCAGATCGTGAGCGCACGAGCGAGCGCGGCGTTCATTGGAGCTCCTCGACTCCGAAGACGGCCGGCGCGGGAATCCAGCCGCTCGCGCCACGGCCCGCGCTCACCATCACGCGCGCGCCGTCGCGCCCCGTGATGCGCACCACCTGCCCGGGCTCGAGCTCGATCTCGGTGCCCTCGATGGTCGAGGGCGCGCGCACCACCGCGCGGCCCAAGCCCCGCAGCCACGCGTCCTCGAGCGGGAACGCGACGGCCGAGACCAGCGCGATGAGCCCGGCCACGACCGCGATGCGCCGGCGGCGCCTCAGGAGGGCGGCGGCGAACGCGAACGCCGCGGCGGCCCCCGCCCACTCGGCCCGCCGGATCGGCAAGCGGCCCGCGCCCTCGCCCGAGAGGCCGCCCGCCTCGCGCACACGATCGCGCACCCAGGCGAGCGCGGGATCGCGGGCCTCGCCCGCCTCTCCCGCGAGCACCCAGGCCGCCGCCGGGCCGACCGCGCCGGAGCGGATTTCGTACCACGCGAGGCGCGCCGCGAGCGGCGCCTCACGCACGCCCGACTTCCACGACGAGAGCCAGCCCGAGTGCGCCTGATCGAGCACGCCCGCTCGCGCCGCATCATCGGCCGCGCGCAGGGCCGCCGCGGCGCTTTCGGGCCCCGGCCTCGGCATTCCCAAGCACGCGACCGCGATGGCCGCGACCCCGAGCAGCATGGCGAGCGCGCGCCGCGGCAGCGTGCGCTCGCGCGGCAGCCGCGCGGCCAGGATCTGATCCAGCTCGCGCCTCACCGGAACGGGGTTCGTCATCGCGCTCGAGTATCGCGCGGATCCGATCCGCTCGCGAAGCGCGGGGGGCAGGGCGCCTTCGGTCTCGAGCCACACGAGGGTCTCCTCCGCCCGCTTCCAGAACGCGACCCCTCCCGATGCCGCGAGCGTGGCCCGCAGCGCTTCGATCTCGGCGCGCCGACCCGGTGCGGCGCCCGGCGCGCGCGCGCGCGCGAGTGACACGGCGATCCCCGCGAGGAGGCCCGCGAGAAGGAACGCCCACGGCCGCAGGGGCACGCCGAAGGGACGGACCGGGCGATCGAAGAGCTGCGGCGGGAACGTCTGCTCGCTCCCACCGGCCGCGTTCAGCGCCGGCCCGACCTCGAGCGAGAGCGCGGCGAGCGAGGCGGAGCGATAGGCTTGCGCCGCGGGATCGAACCACGCGAACGCGGGCGGCGGAATCGTGAGCGTGCCCTCGCGACGCGGCAGCAAGGTCCAGCGAAACGTGCGACGGCCCGCGGAGGGCTGCCCGGGCGCGCCGAGGCTGTCCTCGGTGTCGCCCGCGAACACTTCGAAGTCGTCGCTCTCGAGCGTTGGCGCGTGGATGAGCGAGAGATTGCCGATGCCGCGCACGTCGAGCTCGACGCTCGCCGGCACGTCGCGTTCCGTGTGGCCGCGATCGCAGTCCCAGCGGGTGCTCAGCACGCCGACCGCGCCGCCGAAACCTGCGGGGGCGCCGCCCGGGAGCGCACGCACGTGCACGGCAACGACCGGGCTTCGCACCATCATTTCCCGGCGCGGCACGCGGCCACCCGACCAGCGCGCCGGATCGCTCGTGCCGCCCTCGAGCAGCGCGAGGCGCGCCACCGCCTCGCCCACCGTCTGGTTTCCGCTCGCGAGCGGATAGAGCCGCGTGCGCGTCTCGGTCACGAGCACGCGCGCATTGCCCTCGGCCGCGTAATAGGACTCCGGCTGGCTCGCGGGCTCGCTCCAGAAACCGGGGGTTGAGGGCGGCGCGTACTGCGGATCCTCCGCGAGCGCGGCGCGCTGCACCAGCCGTACGCGCAGCACCACCGGCTGGCCGACGTAGGGATCGCGCGGCTCGACGTCCGCGAGCAGAGATGCCGGTCCCTGGCCCGAGCCGGACCCGATGCTGGTTGCGGCCGCGAGAACGGTCACCGCGATGGCGGGCACCGAGACGATTTCGCCGCCCACGCCGACGCGAAACGGCCCCAGCGTGTAGCGGCCGGCCTCGCTGCCCGCCAGCTCGTAGTGAAAGATCGTCTCCGCTCTCGAGTGCCCATCGATCCACTCGTAGCTGCGCGAGCTGCTCTGGCCCAGCATCTCGAGGCCGCCCGGAACGTCGAACGACGGCTCCTCGCTGACCGGGCCTCGGACTGTGATCTCGAGCGTGAGATTTTCTCCGAGATCGATCGTGCTGCGCTCGATGCGCGCCTCGGCCGGAATGGGCGCGGCGATCGCCGCCGGGGGCGCGTGGACGAGCCCGGCGGCCAGCAGCGCGAGCGCGGCGGCCAGCGGAGCGATGGCGGCGCGCGCGCATCGCGCTTCGCGCCCCGGCGGGCGCATCCGGCCTTCGCGAGCGCTCACCAGTCCCTCCCCCGCTTCTCCCTCACGACGCGCACCTGGTTGCGCCCCTGGGCGAGCCGCGCCTGCTGATCGAGCGCATCGAGAATCTGATCCGCCTGCTGTGGGTTCATCCCGCGGCTCATCCCCTCTCTCGCGC
>Ga0209698_10008101_pt1 | contig 10898 bp, 7 predicted proteins | sample LitLauG_LLR_2012_FD_187203 | JGI IMG/M metagenome (GOLD analysis project Ga0209698, IMG submission 187203) | Freshwater sediment microbial communities from Pennsylvania, USA - Little Laurel Run_MetaG_LLR_2012 (SPAdes) (version 2) | ecosystem: Environmental > Aquatic > Freshwater > Creek >... | reverse complement strand
CCTGGTCGCGGGCGACCACCGCGACCGCGTCGGCGATCGCCTTCGACAGGCGGTCTCGGATCGACGGGAAGTCCGTCGAGGACGGTTCTGGGGAGGATGGATCGGGCGCGGACATCGTGACGTGAGGATACGCGGTCCCGGGACCCCCAAGTGAGGGGACGGGCAGCCCTGTCCGGCGTTGGCACTAGAGTTGCTTCCTCGGCGGAACGGGGACCGGCCGCATCGGTCGGACCCGGACCCCACTGCCCCTGTAGCTCAGCGGATAGAGCGTCGGCCTCCGGAGCCGAAAGCGCAGGTTCGAGTCCTGCCAGGGGCACCACCAGGGGCACCACTGCCAGGGGCACCACTGCCAGGGGCACCAGTGCCAGGGGCACCAGTTCAGAGGCACTTCTTCCACAGTCATCGCCGGTCAAGGCAACGTGTGGGCAACAATCCACGCTTCCGTGAGTACGGTCCGGCTCAGCCGCGTCATGCTGTTGGTGCGGGGCTGTTACCGCCACGCTCCCGGTTCCGTTCATTAGGACGCTCATGGGGCTTGCCGATTGTGCCGATGATGGTGTGGTGGACCAGGAGCCAGCAGGATTCGTCCGACTCATGAGCATTGGGAGGAACCGGTGCTCCGGGGTGGGCGGGACCTCCTAATCGTGATTGGCTCATGAGGCGGGCGGAGATGGGCATGCGGACCGGGCACCTCGACTCCCTCGACGGGATCAGGGCCCTCGCTATCGGAGGGGTCTTCCTCCTCCATGCCGACAAGATGCTCTTCCCCGGCGGCTTCTTGGGGGTTGATGTGTTCTTCGTCCTGTCGTCCTACCTCATTACAAGCATTCTCCTGCGGGAGCGTCAAGGACGAGGCAGGGTCGAATACGCTGCCTTCTACTGGCGCCGGTTCTTCCGTCTCGCGCCGGCGTTGGTCCTGTGGCTGGCCTTGATCGCGGCACCTACCGCCATCCTGGAGCACCAAGCGTCAAGGATCCCGATCAGCACTACCGGTGCGCTGTTGTACTTCAACGACTTCCTGGCCGCCTTCACCAACAAGCTCGGCACCGCCTACGACCAGTCGTGGTCGCTCTCCGTCGAGGAGCAGTTCTACATGGTCTGGCCCTTCCTCTTCGCCCTTGTCGTCGGCCGGCTCACATCGATCGGATTGCGACGCGCCATGATCGGATTCGTCGGTGCGTCCATCGTGATCTGGCTGACGATCGGGGACTACTCGCTACCATCCGGGCATCTGGTGCCACTCGCCCTGGGCTGCTGGGCCGCCTGCTGGTCCATCCAGTCGCGAGGGACGAGCCGCCTCGCGCCCGTATTGCGGGACAGCCGGCTGGCACTCGCCTGCCTGGCTGTCTTCACTGCGGCGTTGCTGGTCAATGCCCCAGGGGCGATGGGCGACGCACAGACACTCCTCGTCGCCGTCGCAGCCACCGCGCTGCTGCTTCACTGCACGCTCAATACGGAGTCGTCCGTTTCCCGCGTGCTGGCCAGCCCGGCTCCCCGATGGATCGGCGTTCGCTCCTACGGGATCTACCTGTACGGGTTGACCCTTTTGATACTGGTTCCCCTGGTTACTCATCTGAAGCGCCATGAGGCACTTCCGGTCGACGTGGTGGTCATCACCGTCGTGGTCGCCTTGTCCTACCGCTTCGCCGAGGCCCCGTTCCGGATGTGGGGGCGGACGTGGTTGGCACGACGGGGGCAAGTCGAATCGTCGGACGCCGAACTCGGACTCTCGGCGATGACCGATCCGGACGGTGACCAGGATTGACCCGAGTCCATTCACGGGAACTCAGTCACACCGGAGCGGGTCACCATCCCGCCGGTTCCGCCGGTCGCCAGATAGCGTCGCCACCGTAATCCCCGATCACGGCGGAAAGGGTCCACCATGGGCGGCTCGGCATGACGACGACATCAACTCTGATCCCCGGGGTCCCCGGGGCCAATTCCATCCCCGGTGGAGTGAACTACACCGGGCCGTCCAGCTCCGGACTGAGTTTCGCCTCCCTGGCCGGCAGCCTCGTCAGCGTGCTCGCGGTCGTCGTCCTCCTGTCCTTCGTGGCCGTCTTCGTCATCATCGTGGTGGCGAATCGCGCCGATCCCGATCCGAGCGGACGTCGACCGCAGTCCGTCTACTTCTTCGCGGTGTCGTTCGTCACCATCGCCACGACGATCCTCGGCTCCGCGGTCGTCGTCCTGGCGCTGGTGCAACTCATCGGGCACCATTCCGGTTCGATCGTCAATACCGTGGCCCGCGCCGCGGTCATCGGTGGCCTGATCACCCTCGTCAGCGCGTACCTCCTGTCGGCACACCTGCGACGCGGTCTCGATGTCGCTCGCAGTGACCAGACGACCGCCAACCCCTCGCGGCGGGTCGGCCAGAGCTACGTCTCGGCCGTCGCGTTCGTCGCGGTCGCCACGCTCCTGCTGACCACGATCCTGTCGATCTACTTGCTCTTCGCTCTCGTCCGACCCGCGGTGTTCGGCTCTTTCGGCGGCAGCACGCCCGCCTTCCGTCTGCTCGTCGTGTTCGTCTACCTGGGCGGCGTGAGCGTCCTGGTGCTCTGGAGCCATCGGGATCTCATCCCCCCCGGCCTGGGCTTCCTCGGAAAGCCGGGCAGCCCGCCACCACCGGTTGCACCTGGGTACGCGTCGGTACCTGACGCGCCCGCGTCGTAGAGCGACCTGCGGCCGCCGGCGGTCGCTGGTCTGACGGGTGCCGCGGGTTCAGCGTTCAGCGTTCGGCGTTCGGCGTTCGGCGTTCGGCGAAGATGGGCCTACGGCGGTGCATGTGCGGCATCGTCGTCGCCACAGCCTGCACCCATCAGGCCGGTTGGACCACCGGTGTCGCCCCCGTCATCGACAGCCGCCGCAGATAGAGGGAGCGGTTGTTCGGATAGCCGACGGCGCCGGGTGCCCACGCGTGGAACGCGATCCAGAAGGACCCGGAGACGTCCGTGAACACCGATTCACCTCCCGGACCCTCCATGTGCGCACCACTCGAGAGGATGGGCGACGACATGGGCTCGGTACATGGACCCAAGGGTCCGCTGCACACAGCCACGCCGATCGCATAGTCGGCACCCTTCCAGCTGTTCCCCGAGTAGAAGAGGAAGTACCGTCCGCCGCTCACTACGAGGTCGGGTGCCTCGATCACTCCGGACTCCCAAGGTTGATCGGGCGCCAACAGCTGCGCGGGAGCCGTGCCGGCCGCGAACCCGGTCCCTGTCGGATCGAGCTGCTCGGACCAGATCGCCGACGGCCCGGCCCCGCCGTTCGACTTCCACACGAGGTAAGGCGTGCCCGTCGTGTCGACGAAGGGAGACGGATCGATGGAGCCGCCCAAGGACTGTTGGCACATGAGGGGCGCCGTCGACATGTCGAGGAACGGCCCCTGGGGCTGGGGCGAGCTCGCCACCGAGATGCACTCCTCCCCACCACCCGGACCTGTCACACGGGCCGCGTAGTACATGACGAATGATCCGCCGATCTCGAGTACGCCCGGGGCCCACGTCTCGTCAGGGGTGGCCCAGCTCGGCAGGCTGGGCAGGGCGTCCCCCAGAGCTGTCCAGTGGGTGAGGTCTGTCGACTTGATGATCTGGATGTTGCCGGCCACCGAATTGGTGGCATAGGCGTAGTAGGTGTCTCCGACGAGGAGGACATCGGGATCCGGGAAGTCGAAGGGATACGCCAGGCCGTCGCCGGTTCCCCCGGCCAGAGTCGAGCAGGCGCCGGCAACAGCGGAGATGTCCTGTGCGGCCTGGGCATTGTTGTGGGCGGCGATCTGGATGTACGAGTTCTGCACGCCGCCGAGGCACGTCTCGTACGTCCCGATATTGACTCCCTGGAGGAAGGCGATGGCATCGGTGCCCGAGATGATGTTCTGAGTAGCCGTCAGCTGGGCGAGTGTGGAGCCGATGGACACCAGGAGATCGTTGCGGTGGTTGGTCGCCACATCGTCGGCATAGGTCGTCACCTTGTCGTCGGTGCGCAGCGTCGAGAGCTTGTGGCGGGCGGCGACCAGGTCCCTGTGCTCGGATCGGTCACGGGCGTGGGCCTGGAGGTCGGTCACCAGGGCTGTGCTCACGATGCCCAGGGCGATGAGGGCCGCGGCCCAACCGAGTAGCCTGCGACTGCGGCGGCTATCCATTGCCGCCCACCACGCTCGCGCAGCTCGCCGACACCGCACCAAGGGCGTTGATGGCACTGCTCTGGTCGCCCAGGGAGAGAGCGTTCAACGCCTGCTCGACACCACCGAGACAGGCGTGGAGGCTCGTGATCGCCGAGGACTGACGCGAGACGTCGGCCTGCGCAGTGGCCAGGGCATCCCGGGCTCCGACGAGCTTCGAGGTGTCATTGGCCAGCGTCGTCGAGCCCACCGCGACCTGACCGTTGACGACGTCGAGATCGTGGCGAACGGTGGCCAAGTCCAGCGAGACCCCGGCGATCCGGTGCCGGACGGCGTCCAACGAGCGGTGCGCCTGGTCGAACTGCGTGTTCGCCTGGACCTCGTTGCCGACCAGATAGCCCAACGCGGACGCCACGAGGACGAACCCCGCAATCCAGAGGAACCAGCAGTGGCGGCCACGGTTCGCCCTCCGGTGATCGAGGGCATCGGATTCGTCATCCGTCAAACGGACCTCGGTGGTCGCCATGGTTCCACCCTGTTCGAATACGTCCCCGGAGGTGGTCAGGCTACGTGGCCCGGGATCACATCATCAAGGCACCGATCAACAGGGGTTGCGCGCGCCGAGCGCCCACCCGGTGTCCCGTCTCATTGGTCAACCGGAATCGCACGATCGGATCGCAGGATCCATCACAGGAGCATCATCATGTGGCGGAACACCCGCGTCGAGCGCCGTCCTGCCGGCGCCCACGCGGCCACCGACGGAGGCTTCGGGCGCGAGGGCCCATGGACCGGTCCCGGTGGACCGGGCTCAGACGGCGTCCGCCGGCTCCCCTTCGGCGGACGACCGGTCGCCCGCCAGAAGTTCCTTGAATCCGAGCGCGACCACGGCCACCGCCAGCACCAGGGTGCCGAGCGCGGCCACCACGCGGTTGCCGGGCTGCACGGCCACGAAGAAGGCGGCCGCCGCGCACCAGGTCAGCGACCAATGCGGCGACCGCCGGGCCACCAGGTCGAGGAGAAACACCAGGACGCTCGCGGCCAGGAGGTAGTAGGGGAACACTACCGACTCGAACACCAGGCGGCTGCCGGTGCAGACCAGTCCGAGCGCCACCAGGGTGGAGGGCCGAGCGGCGTCCAGGTCGGGCCGGCGGGCCGCCCAGATACAGACGGCGAATGCGAACACCACCGGAGCATCCCGGGCCACCGCGGAGGCCACCGTGCCGCGCACGCCGGCCAGGGTCAGGACCGTCTGTCCAGCCGCCGCTCCCCCGGCGCTGAACCCGCTCAGGTTCTCGAGCGTGGCGCGGGGGTCGACCGCGAAGAACGGCAGTATCCCCACCGCGAAGACGGCGGCGGCGGCTCCCACCAGCGTGAGCCGGGACCGCCGGTCCGGGGCAGCCACCACCGCCGGCAGCATCAGGAGCACGGCGAACTGCTTGGTCAGCACCGCCCCCCCGAAGAGCACGCCGGCCACCAGCCACCGGCGTTGCAGCGTCTGGGCCAGTCCGGCCAGTGCCAGGCCGAGGCTCACGACGTCCTGCGGGTGGTACAGCTGCACGATGGCACTGCTGGCGGCAGGCAGGAAGGCCAGGAAGCCGAGTAGACCGGCTTGGTACGCCAGGGAGTCGGCCCGGGCGGCGCGCAACAGGGCCAGGGCACCGACGGCCAACACCAGCCAGGAGGCGACACCCAGGAGGCCCTGGGCCCGATACCAGTGCGGCAGGCTCGCCGCGGCGGAGGCATTCGGCAGATCGCACTCGACCACGCCGGCAGGAACCGCTCCGACCGAGCCGCGTCCTACCGTCGACGGGTGGATCCGGGCGCTGGGGGTGCACCAGTCGGGCGAGCCCACCCAGGAGGGGAAGGCGGCCACGAACGGCGCGGCCAGCAGCGGATAGCCCGGCGGATTCGGCAGGGACGCCGCCGAGGCGGCCGCATGCAGGTCGCCGTCGGCCAGGGCCGTCGTCACCGAGGTCAGGGGCGCGGTGTCCCCACCGGATGGCGGCCCGTGGCGGACGACGACGATGCCGACATAGCAGGCGGTCGCCGCCGCCAGCAGCACCAGGGTGACGAAGAGCCTCGGTCGGTCGACCCGCGACGCGACGGCACCAACCGTCGGACCCGGGCCGTCGTCGTCCGTCCGCTCCGGGGTCTCCCCCATCGCCCTCCTCCACGCCTCGGGTCCGACCGGTCACCCTACCGGTGCCGGGGACGCCCGGGCGGGTGCCTGTGCCAAGCTTTCCGGTGAGGAGGCGCCGTGCACACCACCGCTGACCGCTGCAGGCGCCGCCACGCGTCGACCGTGACAACCGCCGCCGGCCGTGTGGCGCCGACAGCCCGATGACGTTGACCGACGAGCTCGACGCCGCCCCACCGGTGGCCGACGGATCACCCGCGGCGAGGTCGGTGTCACCGCCGCTGGCGGCGGGTCTGGCCGCCGTGGTGGTGGGCGTCCTGGCCGGTGCCCTCTACCTGAAGGGCACCTTCTTTCCGGTCGACGCCTTCGGAATGTCGGTGCTGGCCCTCGGCGTGATCGGTGCCGGCGTGTACTGGAATCGCGACCGGCACGGGCTCTCGGTGGCATGCGCACTCGGCGGTCTGGCCGCTTGGTGGTTCGCCCGAGCCGTCTCCGAACACACCCCCGGCGCCTTCTTCCCGTTCGGGGCGTCTGTCCTCGCCTTCCTGGCCGCCTTCCTCGTCCTGCGGGCGCTGATCGACCACGACCGGGCCCGGGTGACGACGGCCCTGGTGGCGGTCGGTTCGGTGTTGGCTGCCGCCGGTGTCGCCGGGGTACTGGGGCGGTGGACGTCGCTGGCCCAGCACGTGGGTGGCACCTGGCGTGCGTCGACCACGCTGACCTACCCGGCCGCCACCGCGGCGGTGTGCGCGATGGTCGTGCTCCTCGGCCTGGCCTGTGACCTGCGCTCCCCTTTGGTCCGCCTGGCCGTCGCCACCGGAGTGGCCGGGCTCTTGGCCACCCAGAGTCACTGGGAGCTGGTCGCGCTGGCTGCCGGCGCCCTGGTCGTTCCGCGTCGGCGGTGGGTGGACGCCCTCTTTCCTCTCGCGTGTGGGGCCGCCGCCGGTGCGGCAGTGGTCGCCGCGTCCTCCGGACCGACCAGCGGCGTAGTGGCGTGGGTGGTGACCGTGGGCGCGTTGGCGGTGTCGGCGGCACCGGTACGCGTCCCCGACGTCTGGTGGGCACGCGTGGCGTCCGGTGTCGCCGTGGTGGTACTGGCCGCGGCGACGTCGCTGGCCGTGCTCCACCTCCCGAGCACCGGCTCGCACCCGCCCGCCGGGCAGAGCCAGACCGTGGCCTGGTCGTCTTCGGTCGACACCTGGCGGTCGTCGGCGGTCATCGGGAACGGACCGCCCCGGATCCATACGACCGGGGGCGCCGTCGGGACCTACCCCGGTCTCGTCCCCGACAGCTACCTGGCGGCCGGCGCCGACGGCGGGGCCGTGGCGGTCCTGCTGCTGCTGGCGTCGGGAGCCGTCGTGGCCGCCTCGATCCGCCGACGTGACCTACTGACGTCCTGCGCGGCGGCCGCCACGGTGGCCTTTGCCGTGGCCGGGTGTGTCGACTTCGCCTGGCAGCTGCCGGCCATCGCTCTCCTGGGCGGCAGCGTCGCCGGCCTGGCCGCCGTGCCGATCTCCGGGAAGGTGTCGGCGTCGGGCACAGAGGTGTCGGCGTCGGGCGCAGACGCCCATGGCACGGGCGTCCCTCCGGAGGTGACCGACGTGGCCGGACCGGCGCCCGTGCACCACACCACCCGGAGACAGGTCCGGGCCGCCGCCACGTGGACGCTCGTAGCGGTCGCCGTGGTGGCCACCCAGGGTCTGATCGGCAATGCGCGGGTGGCCGGGGGGACTACCCAGGCCGTCGTCACCGAGCCCCCCCACCTCCTCGACACGTCCGCGCCGGGCCGCCAGATCCTGGTCGGACCGGACCCGACCGACCCCTTCATGCTGACTGTCGGCAATCGCTACTTCCTCTACACCAGCGAGGGGACCAGCACCCTCAACGTCCCGCTCCGGACCGGGCCCCGCCCCGGCGTGTGGAGCAAGCCGATCGACGTGTTGCCGGTGCTTCCGGCCTGGGCGCAGGGCGGGCTCACCTGGGCGCCCGACGTGCACCGGGTGTCCGGTGGCTGGGCCCTCTACTTCACCACCCTGGTCAAGGGCATCGACCCGCCGACCCACTGCATCGGTGCCGCCTACGCCCGCAGCCCGTCGGGTCCCTTCGTGGCCACCAAGGCCCCGTTCATCTGCCAGCTCGACCACCGGGGCACCATCGACGCCCGGGTCGTCGACACTCCGGGCGGGCATCTCGTCATGCTCTTCAAATCTGAGGACAACGCCAACCCGTCGGTTCCCGGGCCCGATCAGAACGGCCCCACCGGGATCTACGCCCAACACCTGAGCGCCGACGGACGGACACTGCTCGGTCAACCCACCAAGATCCTCGGGCCGTCCGAGCCGTGGGAGGGAACGATCGTCGAAGCCCCCGACATGGTCGAGGCGTGGGGCACCTGGTGGCTGTTCTTCAGCGGGAACTGGTACCAGTCGCCCGAATACGGCATCGGCGTAGCCGCCTGCCAGAGCCCGTTCGGGCCGTGCACCGATCCGAGCCCGACGCCGTTCCTGGGCTCCAACCCGCAGGGCCCCGGGCCCGGCGAGGCGTCGCTGTTCGAACATGACGGCGCCGTCTCCCTCCTCTACAACCCCTTCCACGCCAATGACCCCGGCCCGGTGATTCCCCGGCCGGTGGTCATGGCCCGCCTCGGCATCACCGCCCAGGGTCCGTACCTGGCCCGACCCTGACGGAGGCGACATGCTGAAAAGCGTCGCAACCCCTGGTGCAGGGGCTTCGACGCGGTGCACCAGGCTTGAGTAGCGTGTTCGGACAGGCGGGGGTAGTGGCATCCGCCCGAAACGGGGGTTGATCGATGTCGCGCTGGCGCAAGCAGGTCCGGTTCGTGATGATCGCGGTGGCGGGCTTCGTGCTCCTGGTCACCGTCCTCCCCCAGGTCGCCTCTGGCATCGGCCTCGGCAGTCTGGCCAGCCGGCTGGACTCGACGGCCAAATGTTCCGGTAGCTCGGGATCGTCGGGCAGCTCCAGTTCGTGCTGCTCCGGCAGCTCGGGATCCTCGCTCGGCACGGGCTCCAGCAGCTGCGGCACCGGCCCCGGCACCATCAGTGGGACCGTCACCGTGACCGGCGCCCCCGCCGGCTTCTCCCCCGCCGTCATCGGTGCCGGAGCCTGTCCCTTCGTTGCCCGTCATCAGCCCTTGTGTGCCGCCCCGCAGTTCGCCCTGGCCAGCTACGGCAGCTACAACCTCTCCCTCGATCCCGGCACCTGGGTCGTCTACGGGTTCTACGAGAACACGATCTTTGCCGGAGCCTTCCTCGGCGCACCGCACGTGGTGACCATGGAGTCGGGCGCCAGCAAGGTGTTCGACGCCACCATCCCCTACGCCAAGCCGGCCACCGTCCACGTGTCGATCGCCGTGCATGGTCTGCCGGCCTATTCCCCGGTGCTGAGCGCCTACGCCGTGCTGTGCCCGGTCGGCGTCCCCTATAACGGTGTGAGCGTGCCGCTTCCGTGCGTCCAGGGCGGCACGAGTTCCTATCCCCCGTCGCCGACGCCGTCGGACTTCTCCATCACCGGCCTGCCCGCCGGACAGTGGACGGCCTACCCCGGCTACTGCACCGAGTTCGGATGTGCGGCCAACCCGTTCGTCGGCCAGCCGGTGGCCACCGTCGCCGGCCAGACGTCCCGTGTCCACCTGGCCACCGGCTTCGTCGTGCCCCCGGAAGGTCAGCTGAACGCCACCGTATCGGTGGTCGGCGCCCCGGCCGGGTTCAACGACCCGGTCGGGATCATGGCCTGCCAGACCGGACAGTACGGCTATTGCGATGCCAGCAGCGGAGTGGGCGGTGGTCTCAACTCCCTGATCCTGGCCGACGGGGTCTGGACGGTCAGCGCCTTCTACACCGTCTCCCCGTTCGGCAACGCCGTCAGCGGACCGTCGCAGACCCTCATCATCAGGGGCGGGCAGATCAAGACGCGGTCATTCACGGTTGCCTACCAGGTACTCGGGACAGCACAGGGGACGATCGACGTCACCGGCCGGCCCACATCGGTCAAGGTGACGAGCTACTCCATTTACGCTTGCCCGCTGGGCCTGACCAACTTCCTGTCCTGTGTGACCGAGTACTCAGGCGCCGCCTCCTACTCCTACGGCGCAGCTGATCCCAAGAGCTTCGGCAAGACCGCCCACCGGGGCACCCTGCCCAAGGCGGCCGGCACCAAGATCGACGTCTACAACCTCCCGACGCTCACCCCCGGGCCGTGGAGCATCGAGGTCTCCTACTCCACAGCATTCGGCTACTTCTCTGCGCAGCAGCCGACGATCGTGAACGTCGCCGCCGGCCAGATCACGACCACCAGGATCAAGATCCCGTACCAGCAGCCGTACAGCGGCATCGTCAAGGGGACCCTCACCGTCGTCGGCATCGGCGGAGGGTTCCAGCCTCTCGTCCGGGCCTGCAACTCGGTACCGGTGGCCGGTGCCTGCTCCGGCGAACTGGACACCTATCTGGGGACGAACGGCACCTACCAGCTCCAGCTGCCCCCGGGCATCTGGTGGGTCCAGGGCGAGGTCTACGTGTACTCCGGCTTCACCACGGAGACCCTCCTCTCGCCGGCCCAGGAGATCGGCGTGGTCGCCGGGACCCAGACCAAGGCCAACTTCACCGTCACCGGCCCCTAGTA
>Ga0209698_10008099_pt1 | contig 10901 bp, 12 predicted proteins | sample LitLauG_LLR_2012_FD_187203 | JGI IMG/M metagenome (GOLD analysis project Ga0209698, IMG submission 187203) | Freshwater sediment microbial communities from Pennsylvania, USA - Little Laurel Run_MetaG_LLR_2012 (SPAdes) (version 2) | ecosystem: Environmental > Aquatic > Freshwater > Creek >... | reverse complement strand
CAGCTATTTATTCCCGGGCAAGAAACTCCGCAACAATGGCTTGCGTTTCTTTACAGGCGGTCTCAAAATCCTTGTTGATCACCACATTCTCAAAATGCTTCTTGAACGTCATCTCATAGGAGGACTTGTCGATGCGCGCCTGCAACGATTCCTCTGTTTCAGTGCCACGGCCCTTGAGCCGGTTGCGCAATTCTTCCGAGGAAGGCGCCTGGATAAAGATCGCCGTGGTGTTGACCGGGTATTGCTGCTGGACATGGATGGCCCCCTGGACATCAATGTCCAGTAAAGGCACTTTTTGCAATGCCCACAAACGCTCGATCTCCGATTTCAGGGTGCCGTAATATTTCCCCTCATAGACCATTTCCCATTCCAGGAATTCCTTATGGTGGATTTTTTGGCGGAATTCGGCCTCGGACAGGAAATAATAGTCTTCCCCAAACTTTTCATTATCGCGCGGCAGCCGTGTTGTGGCAGAGACCGAAAATGCCAGCTGCGGAAATTTGGTCATCAGGTACTTGACAATAGAGGTCTTACCGGAACCCGAAGGAGCAGTAATGAGGATTAATTTATGGTAATGCTTTTCCATGTCTATACTGCTTCGTTTTTGCGGGTATTGTCTCCTTCGAAAAAAAATCCGGCATGATCCCGGATTGGTTAATGGCATGGGCAATGGCCAATACCTACACTCTTTTTATGTCTGCCCCCAGTTGTCTCAGGCGGATATCTATATCCTGATAGCCCCGGTCGATTTGTTCAATATTCTGAATGACGCTCTTGCCCTCGGCACTCAGGGCCGCAATTAACAGGGCAACGCCCGCACGGATATCGGGACTGCTCATCTGGATACCCCTTAAGGGAAACTGCCTGTTCAACCCAATCACCACAGCCCGGTGGGGGTCACAAAGAACGATATGGGCACCCATTTCAATGATCTTGTCCACAAAAAAGAGCCGGCTTTCAAACATCTTCTGGTGTACCAGGACGCTGCCCTTCGCCTGGGTCGCGACGACCAGAACGATACTCAGTAAGTCGGGCGTAAACCCTGGCCAGGGATGATCTGAGATGGTGAGCACCGAGCCGTCCAAAAACGTCTGCACTTCATATCGGTCCTGTGCCGGTATATGAATATCGTCCCCGGAAAAATGCATCCGGATACCGAGTTGCTGAAATTTTTCCGGAATGATACCTAAATGATTGATACCGGCATTCTTAATGAGCAGGTCGCTGCGGGTCATGGCAGCCAGCCCTATGAAAGAGCCCACCTCGATCATGTCCGGCAAAATAGTATGTTCCGTGCCATACAATTCCCCGACGCCCTCTACCGTCAGCATATTACTGCCGGTACCGGAGATTTTGGCGCCCATTGAATTGAGCATCTTACACAGCTGCTGGATATAAGGTTCACAGGCCGCATTATATATCGTTGTCGTGCCGGTGGCTTTGACGGCTGCCATAATAATATTGGCGGTGCCTGTAACGCTGGGTTCATCCAGGAGCAGGCTGGCGCCTTTGAGCTCTGAGGTTTTTAACAGAAAAAAGGAGGCGTCATCGTCGTAATCGAACTGGGCGCCCAGCTTTTGAAAATTGATAATATGGGTGTCCAGCCGGCGCCTGCCGATTTTGTCGCCGCCCGGCTTGGGAACATACGCTTTTTTAAACCTGGCCAGCAATGGCCCTGCCAACATAACGCTCCCCCGTAGACGCCCTGTCATTTTCCTGAACATTTCCGAAGCCAGGTAGTCAATATCCACCGTCGCAGAATCAAATACGCACGTATGACGGCCGATTCGTTCTATTTTGACCCCGAGGCCTTCCAGCAACTCCATTTGCAGGTTCACGTCAATAATATCGGGAATATTGTGAATGGTAACTTTTTCGGCAGTCAGCAGCACGGCAGAAATTACCTGCAGCGCCTCATTTTTGGCACCCTGGGGCGTGATTTCTCCTGCCAATTTTTTCCCGCCGACAACTTCAAATGAACCCATCCTGATTGTATTTCGTTGATCGTTCAAAAATAAAACCCCGGCAATATATAAAGGCCGGGGTTAAAAACTTACTTTTTTATCTGATAAATAGCTGCTAATATCTTTTTTTCGAGAATTTATTGCGTCCGTTATTGTTGTTACGGTTATCGCGGCCCCCCTGGTTATCCCTGCCCTGGCTCGGACGGCCATTGCTTCTGCCGAAGTTTTTGCGGTATTTACCCACATTACTTACAAATTCCTCGCGGCTGTTATCCACCCGGTGTTTGATGAATGGGCGATTATTGAATTCCAGCTCCCCTTTGGTCATCGAGCTCAGTTCCGTCTGAATATTGTCGTCATGGACGAGTTCCTTATGCCAGTTGCTGTAAGTCAGCTTCATGTAATAGGCAATCGCATTGGCAAAACCCTGGCGTTTTTCCCCGTCGGTTTCGTTCAGTGCTTTATCGATAACAATCTCAATATTTTTACCAAGGTGGTTATATCTCGGGTACCGTTTCGGATAGCCCAGCTGCTGCGGCCTGGCCTTCAACGTTTCCCGCGTGGGGATCGGGTAAGGACTGTCGACATCCAGTTTGAAGTCACTGATCAGAAACAAGTGATCCCATAATTTATGCCTAAAATCTTCGACATTCTTCAGATGTGGATTCAAAAAACCCATCAATTCAATAAGCGCATAGGCATTTTTTTGGCGCTTTTCGCGGTCTTCCAGGGTCAATACGTATTCCACCATTTTCTGAATGTGGCGGCCATATTCCCTGATCACGAGATGATTTCGGGTGGTATTGTATTCCATGTTCTCAACATTTTCCATATGCAAATGTATCAATTTAAAGTGTATGTTACCAGAACGCTTTTTACAGCGACATTATTTTTGCAAAGCTTTACCGGAAAACAATTTAATGCAAATGATCAGTGCCACCAGCGCGCCCAAAGAATCTGCTGCCCAGTCCAGGAGCTCAAAACTTCTCCCAATAGCGAAGTATTTCTGGATAAATTCAATGTCCAGCCCCCAGATACTCGTCGCCAGAGCTATTTTAACAAAATAGGCCCGGCGTTGCCTCTTGGGCCATCCTGAGCGGGAAAAAGGGCGGCAAAACAAAAAGGTTAACCCTCCAAACATCCCGATGTGGACCCATTTATCAAAGTGAATCTGCTCCAGCCACCCGATTTTCGGGACGTCTTTCCCTGGCATGCAAGTCAGTACCAGGACAATAAAAAACCAAATAATCGCCGGAATAAAATTATTTAGGGATATTTTCTGCATGGGCGCCCGCAATATTAGCCCACCAGTTGTTGATAGGCGGCGGCATCCATCAGCTGGCTGACGTCGGCCGGGTTCTCCGGTCTCATTTTAATCATCCAGCCTTTGCCAAAAGGATCACTATTGACCAATTCCGGTTCTGCTGCCAGCAAAGGATTGACTTCAATGATACTTCCTGAGATGGGAAGATATAAATCGCTCACCGTTTTAACGGCTTCCACGGTGCCAAAAACCGCTTCGGCCTGAAGGGCCTTGCCTACAGTTTCAATTTCTACATATACAATATCACCCAGTTCATGCTGGGCAAAATCAGTGATCCCGACGGTGGCGGTATCTCCCTCGAGCAATACCCATTCATGATCCTTGGTGTAGCGAATGTTTTCAGGAAAGTTCATGTATCATTTTTTATGTGTCAGTTAAAAACACCGGCAAATTAATATTTTCTGGCGTAGGAATCATTTCGGGAAACCCATTTTGGCAAAAATTACCGGTTCTGAACCGGTAATTGTCCTGACGCGGCCCGTTTGGTGGTCGTTATTAATCAGTAAAAGCAGGTTTGTTCTCATCAAAATACAGCAGGATATGATCCTTGAGAAAGTTTTCCTGTTCGATCATATTATATTGCGGCAGGGCTTTGAGTTGCACAAAATGCGGCCAGCCTTCATCATCATGCCCTTCTACCGCGTAATACCCGCTCCTGGAAAGTAACAGGCACACCGCCACATGCATCAGATCCTGCTTTTGCTCTTTGGTGAATTTCTTTTTTACGTTTCTGACTTCCTGGATCCCGATTAAAAACAGGATCGATTCCACGTCCGGTTTTTTACCGAATTTCTCCATAAATTTCTCTTCCAGCTTCCACCACCTGGCCTGGAGATCATCATTGGCTTGTAGCATGGTGTAAAATTAAATCAAATTTGCTCCTCGCGGGGCCGAGATATAAATACCGCCGAAAACTCAACCGATGCCCGCCAGACTATTTATATTTGCCCATTTTTAGGATCATAATCATTTATCCCATGCTGCAGGTACCATTTTTAAAAAATAACAGGGCGGAAGTAATTCAGCGGCTGGCTGTCAAAAATTTTGCCGGGACGGCGGCCATCGACCTTATCATCGAATTGGACGATACCAGGAAGAAACTCCAGTTTGAAACTGATGAGACGCTCTCAAAAATCAATGCAGCCTCCAAGGAAATCGGCCAATTGATGGCAATAGGGAAAAAAGAGGCCGCCGAAGAAAAAAAGAAAGAAGTGGCGGCCTTAAAATCTTCTTTGCACCCGGTCGGTGAACGCCTTTTGGAGACCGAAAAGCACCTCCAGGAGGAAATCATCAAGTTGCCCAACCTTCCCCACGCCTCTGTTCCGAAGGGCAAGACGCCCGAGGAGAATGAAATTGTGAGAACAGGCGGGGCCGTCCCCGCACTTCATGATGGCGCATTGCCTCACTGGGAGCTGGCCAAGAAATATAACCTGATCAATTTTGAATTAGGCAACAAGGTAACCGGCAGCGGTTTCCCGTTTTATATCGATAAAGGGGCCAGATTGCAGCGCGCGATGATTCAATATTTCCTGGATTATAATACGGCTGCGGGCTATACAGAATACCAGCCCCCTTTAATGGTCAATGAAGCCAGCGCTTACGGGACCGGCCAGCTGCCGGATAAAGAAGGGCAAATGTATTTTGCCACAGCGGATAATTTCTACCTCATTCCCACCGCGGAGGTGCCCCTGACCAATATTTTCCGGGACGAGATTGTCAAGGAAACTGATCTGCCAATCAGACTAACCGGGTATACGCCCTGCTTTCGCCGGGAGGCCGGTAGTTACGGAAAAGACGTACGCGGTCTAAACCGGCTGCACCAATTTGACAAAGTGGAACTGGTACAAATCACTCATCCGGAAAAAAGTTACGATGTCCTGGAAGAAATGGTCACCCATGTTGAAAAGCTGTTGCAAAACCTGGAGTTGCCTTACCGGATCTTGCGTTTATGCGGCGGCGATATGAGCTTTACCTCTGCACTCACCTACGATTTTGAAGTCTTCAGCGCCGCCCAGCAAAAATGGCTGGAGGTCAGCTCTGTCAGCAATTTTGAAAGCTTCCAGAGCAACCGGATGAAGATTCGGTATAAAGCCGCTGACGGTAAGACGCAACTCGTCCACACGCTCAACGGATCTTCTTTGGCCCTGCCAAGAATCCTGGCCGCATTACTGGAAAGCAATCAGTACAACATCGGAATACGGCTTCCCGCGGTCCTTCACCCCTATTTTGGCGCACCGGGAATCGATTAAAAAAATCCTTTTAATTGCCGCAGGCGATCACCGGACGGGATTTCATTTGTAAAAAAAAGTTATTCCTGCCATGGTCGTTAGGTCAGGCGCTTCTATGATCTACCGATTGCCCGGCATACAATAAGAATGACGGCAACAAAAAACGGGAGGTACCTATAAAAGGGTAACCTCCCATCAAAAGGTCAATTATTTTTTAGTGTTGTTGGCATCCACGAAAAACACTGACTTCCACAGTTCTTCTTTTACAAGGGTGCGCGTGGAATCCGTGGAGGCAAAACTTTTATTGATATCCTGATTGGGGAAAGCCTTTTTAGCTGCTTCGGTGTATTTTGAATCCGTCAAAAAATTCAGCCCACTGATAAAATTCACTGTTTCGTAGTCATACTGCTCTTTAAAACTATAGGGCATCATCTTGGCCAGAAGGATCCAGTCAGTGAGCACGCCCATTTTGATTCTTTCTTTATGAACCGGCATCCAGAGCCCCTTTTCCAGTTTCACATAATCATCTTCTTTGCCCGGCAATGTTTTCATGTAATCCACCGTGTAATATTTGGTCGGAGGCGCCGCGGGGTCAATCTCTTCCACCACTTCAAATATTTCTCTTTTCACCAGCGTCCTTGTCTGCAGGTATTGGTCCATAATGGTTTGCACAAAGACATCCGAATAATCCGGATTGAGCTTTCTAAGCGCGACCCTTTGTGTTATTGAATCATCCAGGAGGAATGCCAGGTCTGGCGATACGGTAATAACCGAAATGTCATAGTCGGCTGACGCCCCGGAAGGGAGGATCATGGTGCTGACATAGGTCCCGAAAGATCTGCCTTGTCTGAAGTTAGATTCCCAGATTTTCTTTGAATAGTTCTTGAGCAAATCCAGGTATTCTCCTTGTTTGCCCGTTTGGGTCTTGATATAATTTACCGAGACATATACAGTCTGGACAGTCTTGGTTTGCGCGTTGGCGCTGTTAAACAAAAGACAAGACGATAAAACGCAGATCAGCGACAAAACAGTCAGTTTGCTTTTTTTACTTAAAAGCACAAGTACCTTTTTAGTGGGCATATTTTTGGTTTTTGATGATGTGACAAATTAGCGTGCAGGGGCTCTATAGGAAAGAAGGGAGAATCCGGAGAGTACAAGGGATCAGGCAATGCCTTTATATCTTAAAGATATCGTACTTTATTCTATTAAAACAAAAAAGTTTGGAAAATTTGGTGTAGTACCATCTCAGATACGCTGGTAATTTTTCGGCGATTGCAGCCTGCGGTAGTTCAAAGTTTCTCAGGCATTGACAATCCAATTTTCACGACTGAAGCAAAGAAAATACCAGCGCCCGGCCCACCTGCTACAATACATTCTGAAAATTATCACGAGTTATCCTAAGAAAGTACCTCTTCCATGTTGCCCGGGCTTTGAAGTACAATCAATTGAAAGCGTTCTCGATATCTTTAAGCCGAACCCCGAGGGTTTTTTCGGCAATTGCATTAAGCATCTTTTCATTGCCTTTCAGATGATAGGTAAATTGGGTGTGTGTGATGGATTGCCCCGGAGCTAAAAAGGCGGCCGGCGACAAGGATTCCAGCTCATAAAAGGGTCCAAGTTGGGATCCGTCCTTCAGCGGGCCATCGTTATAGGCATTAAAAGAGTCCCCCGAAAAGGGATCTTTCTGATCTTCCCAGGCAGAATTGACAAATTCGTCGGTTTTGCCGGGCCATGAACATCCCAGGAGTGTGAGCACTCCGGATTGCGCATCAAAACTTCCAATATATTCACTTGCGTGCGTTGGAGACACCCCCACCTTTCCCCTGAATTTACCGTCAGCTTTCAGGTATGCATGGTGGCTGTCTATTTTCCAGCGATCAGAAGGAATAATACCGAAATACGTATCATGGAAGGCCCTGGTGGTATCCCCCTCCCGGTTCTGAACAGGAAGGACGATGGTGGTAAATGGTGAAGGTTTCATTTGACCCAACAGCCATATGGCCGGTGCCCCGGTTTTTATTGTCCAAGCACTCTTACCCTCATTGGTCAAGGTATTGTCGCTTTCATAAGCTACTGCGTGTACCCCACTGCCGAAATCGACGCCTATCTTCCTTTTGATGGATGCGCTATCCAGGAGGCGAATCCTCCTGTCAATGTGTATCATAAAGGAATCTCCTGAACGGTTGGCCATGGCAACGTCTTTTACAAAAAGGGCGGCCGTGTCGCAATGACCCACCAGGTGAAAGGAGTCTGTATCAAACTCCCGCGGAGTAAACCAGTGTTCAAAATCATAAGGCACGCCACTTTTAAAGAAGAAAGAAAACTGTCCTCCCTCCGGGGCCAGCCACAGCCGCTCTTCTCCTCCAAAAGGATTGAAGTGTTGTTTCACTTTGCCTGACTTGATGAAATCATCGTTCACCCATCCAAAACTAATACCCGAATCGCCTTCACAGCTGCTGGTCATGACCCTCCCCTCGTATTGCGGCACGATCAAGACTTTCTCCGGGCCGGTTTGTAATTCAACAACCCCTGCATATTTTTCCAGAAAATCCCGGTCCGATCCATAGTTGGAAGAGATACTTTTATCCGGCTCAACGCGAGGGGGGACGTGCAGTTTGCACGCGATTAATAAGAAGCAGCAACAGGTTAAGTAGATTCGATGGCGTGTCATGATGAACTATTTAAATTTGGCGAACAGGATCTTCGTTATGCAGTTACCGACCGAAATTATTGGCACTGTCTTTTCACCGTTTAAATTAAATGGAACGAATCTTTGATGCCCAACAGTGAGTATTTCACCCAAAAAATACGGAATTTTGACTACTTGACTGTTATTTGAAACAGCGGTTCAACAAATGCCGAATTGTTTTTCGGGGGCGTTTTCCCAATATAAGCTCCTGACAACCCACAAAAATTCTTTTTATTAATGGCGACCATCTCGAAGCCTCTCATTAAAATTAAATTGGTGTCGATCCATTCTTATATTTCAAAGCAACGATTTTAGTGTCTGCCAAATGAGCAAAAAATTGATTTTTGGTAAATAAAATTATAGCAGCTAAAATATTGACACGGCGCATTGCACTAACTATACTTTTTATCTACTTTTATGACTCACTCCGGCTATTTTACGATCGAAAATCCTATATAATAACTTCATAAATGACTGAGACCGTCCTTTGTCATAAAGGCTTTCACTCGTTATGACGACTCTTCTTTCACCATATTACAAGAAGTGCCGGCAGTTGTAAAAAAAGAAATACAATCAAATTTTCCCACTATTGAAAAAATAAACATGAAAAAACTCTCTTATGCCAGTGTAATTGTTGTGGTAATGACATTACTGCCTGTTACCACCCTTCATGCTCAATTCTTAAAAAACCTGGTCCACAGCGTAAAGCAAACGGCCCAAAACAAGGTCAATAACAAAGCCGACCAGGCTGCATCCAATGCGATCGACAGCGCCTTGAAGACTAAAGGAACCAATGAAACAACTTCAGGAACCGCGGGTGATACCGCCGCTACCAATAAAGTGTTAAACGCGTTTTCTAAAGCCGTCCAACAAAATCCCAACGATACTTCGGCCGCCGATATTACCATAAAGGCATTAGGAAATTTAGTGGGCGGCGGCGGCGTATCAGCAGCCGATTCAGCCGCTGCGATCAAGAGTTTTATGACGGGAACAGGAGGAAGCGGCGTTGTCTACCAGTATATTACTACTATGACATCAAAAAAAAATGGCACCACCAAAGACACTACAACGGCCTACCTTACCAATAGCGGAGACGGCCGCTCCGAAATGCGGTTTAATTTCCCGGGCGCCTCTGCCAATAAAATGATCAGCATTGCCCGTGCGCCGCAACCTAAATATGTGGTCATGCTCTATCCGGATTCCAAAACATATTCGCTGACTGTCATAGATACTTCACTGATCAATTCCGGCAGGGAAACCTATACAGTTACCAAAGTGGGCAACGAGGTCATCCAGGGTTATCCGTGTGTCCATTCACGATTAACATCTTCACCTAATTCGCGATTCGCCAATTCTTCAACTACCTTCGACATATGGACCAGCACGGCAGTACCCGGTTATTCGCTCATTCAAAAAGTCGAGTCATTAGAAAACCTGAAACCCGGTATGATGCAAGCCTTATACCAGGCCGGCTGCGGCGGTTCATTCGTAAAAATGTCTTCCACCCGCCCGGATTTTTCGATGGAGATGCTGCTGACAAAAGCTGAAATGAAGGCGTTCCCTGCTTCGATGTTTGCCATACCTGAAGGTTATACCGAATCAAAAGAAAACATGATCTATCATATGGTCCCGGCAAAAAAATAATTTGTCATCGAACAATTACTCAAAAGTGTTTGAACGGCGCTAATAACCGACCGTTATTGCCTTGGCAATTAATTATGGCACCCGCTTAGATGGCATTCTTATACATAGTCAAACAATGCCATAAACCCAAAGTCCATGTGCAACTGCATGTGACAATGAAATAAGGTCATTCCCGGGTTATCGGCCGTGAAGTCAACATCCATCTCCTGGAAACCACCCAACATCACCACATCCTTAATGACCCCTGAAGTGGATTTGCCCGCAATCTTGGTAATTTCAAAACTGTGCCGGTGAAGATGTATCGGATGGATATCATCTGAGGCATTACGCATGTGCAAGCGGTAACGCTTTCCTTCCTTCAAATGAAATACGGGTTTGGACATCATCATGTCAAAAGCAACCCCGTTGATCGTCCACCGGTTAAACCCGTTATCCGCTGCCTGCTGTTTGGCAAAAAGCATCTCAATGGTTTCGTCAGGTGGCGTTACTTCGGGAGTTTGGTTGCCGAAAATCGTATAATCCCACTTGTAAGGCTGGGGAGTCACCCATTGCGGTTTCCCTGTATGCCCCTCGTAGGCTATTACTTTTCCCATGCCGTTGCCCCTGTCATCATCTGCCAGATCACCTAATACCCATACCCCGGGGTGTTTCATTTCCACGATGGCAGAGACGCGTTCTGCCGTCCCAATCCATAAGACAGGAACATGAGCCGGATGGGGCACCGGATTACCATCCAAAGCAATGACCTTAAAAGTATGCCCCGGTAGCGCCAGGCTGCGTATTTCTGAGCCACTGCCGTTAATAATATGAAAAAGGATGCGCTCACCATACTTCACCCTGAGCGGTCCACCATGCCCTAATTGTTTTCCGTTGACCGTAAAGATCTTATAGCCCACTTCATAACCCTTAGGCATTCCTGCAGATTCTTTTTCTGCTTTTTCCTGCATCGCCTTTAATTCAGGAATCTCGCTGCCAGGTAAGAAGTCCATGGCCATGTCACCGCCGCGCATAAAATAGGGTTCAAATTCTTTCAACATTATAAATTCCTCGCG
>Ga0209698_10008097_pt1 | contig 10902 bp, 7 predicted proteins | sample LitLauG_LLR_2012_FD_187203 | JGI IMG/M metagenome (GOLD analysis project Ga0209698, IMG submission 187203) | Freshwater sediment microbial communities from Pennsylvania, USA - Little Laurel Run_MetaG_LLR_2012 (SPAdes) (version 2) | ecosystem: Environmental > Aquatic > Freshwater > Creek >... | reverse complement strand
CGCGTGCCCACGCGTCCCTCCGAAGACCAGCGGCCCGGCACTTCCGGCCTGCGGCGCAAGGTGGCCGTGTTCCGCCAGCCCCACTACCTCGAGAACTTCGTCCAGTCGGTATTCGATGCCGTCCCCTCGCTGCGTGGCGCAACGCTCGTGCTGGGCGGCGACGGCCGCTTCCACAACGACCACGCGGTCCAGGTCATCCTGCGCATGGCCGCGGCCAACGGCGTCGCACGCGTGATCGTCGGCGCGTCCGGCATCCTCTCGACGCCGGCGGCAAGCGCCCTCATCCGCGGCCAGGGCGCGATGGGCGGAATCATCCTCTCGGCAAGCCACAACGAGGGCGGCCCCGCGGGCGACTTCGGCATCAAGTTCAACGGCGAGAACGGCGGCCCCGCGCCCGAGCGCATCACCGAGGCGATCTACGCCTGCACGACCCGCATCGGGAGCTACCGCACCCTCGAGTCGGCCGATGTCGATGTTTCGCGCACGGCATCCTTCGAACTCGCCGGAATGCGCGTCGAGGTGGTCGACCCGGTCGAGGCCTATGCCAAGCTCCTGCAGGGCCTCTTTGATTTCGACCGCATCGCGGCCCTGCTTCGGCGCCCCGGATTTGCCATGCAATTCGATGCCATGCACGCCGTGACCGGCCCCTACGCGCGCACCATTTTCGAGGGCCTGCTGGGCGCACCGCGTGGCAGCGCCATCAACGCCGATCCCCTTCCCGATTTTGGCGGCGGCCACCCCGATCCCAACCCCGTGCACGCGCGCGAGCTCGTCGAGGCGCTGTGGCGTCCCGATGGCCCGCAGTTCGGCGCGGCCTCGGACGGGGACGGCGACCGCAACATGATCGGAGGCCGCGGCATCCTCGTGAGTCCGGGGGACAGCCTCGCGATCCTCGCCGCCAATGCCAGGCTCGTCCCGGGAACCGCGCGGGGGATCCAGGGCATCGCCCGCTCGATGCCCACCTCGCGCGCCGCCGACCGGGTCGCCAGGGCCCTGGGCGTCCCCTGCTACGAGACGCCCACGGGCTGGAAGTATTTCGGAACCCTGCTCGATGCGGGCCGCGTCACGCTCTGCGGGGAGGAGAGCTACGGCACGGGCTCGGACCACGTGCGCGAGAAGGACGGCATCTGGGCGGTCCTTTTCTGGCTCAACCTGCTCGCCGTGACGAACCGGTCGGTCGGGGACATCGTTCGCGACCACTGGAAAGCCTACGGGCGCGATTTCTTCTCCCGCCACGACTACGAGGGGCTTGATGCCGGCGTCGCGGGCTCGATGCTCGAGGACCTGCGATCGCGCCTGGCGCGCCTGCCGGGCTCGACGCACGCGGGACTCCAGGTGGCGAGCGCAGACGATTTTTCCTACACCGATCCGGTGGACGGGAGCCGGAGCGAGCACCAGGGCATCCGCATCGGCTTCGAGGAGGGGGAGCGCGCCGTGATGCGCCTCTCGGGCACGGGAAGCGAAGGCGCGACCCTGCGGGTCTACCTCGAGCGCTTCGAGAACGACCCCTCCCGGCAGGAGCGCGCTCCCGCCCAGGCCCTGGCGCGGGTCGCGCAGGCTGCGGGCGAGATCGCCGGCATCGCGTCAAAGCTCGGTCGCGAGCGGCCGGACGTGGTCACGGCCTAGCCATCGCCAGGCAGGGCGGGCGCCCTGCCGGATCCCCCCTCTTTCCCATGAGCGAACTAACCGTTCTCTTCGCCCAGGCCCAGTCGGGCGACCCGGAGGCGATCGGGAAGATCTTCTCCAGCCTCTACCCCGAGCTCAAGGTCGTCGCGCGCTCGCGCCTGCGGCGCGGCACGCGGCTCACGATGATGGACACGACGGCCCTCGTCCACGAGACCTTCCTCCGCTTCCAGAAGCTCGGGCGCGTCGAGCTCAGCGATCGCAGGCACTTCCTCGCCTACGCGGCGCGGGTCATCCGCACGGTGATCGTCGACCTCGTCCGAACCGAACAGGCGGAGAAAAGAGGCGGTCTGGCCGTGCACGAGGTTCTCGATACCGCCATGGGCGAGAACGTCGCGCAGGAGGAAGGAGACGTGCTGGCGGTCGCCCACGCGCTCGAGTCCCTCGAGAAGGTCGACCCGCGGCTCGCCTCGGTCGTGGAAATGCGGTATTTCGCCGGACTCTCGGAGCGCGAGATCGCCGATACCCTGGGGGTCACGGACCGCACGGTGCGACGCGACTGGGACAAGGCGCGGACTTTCCTCCTGGTGGCGCTGCGAAGCTGAAGGGGACGAGGCAGGCCATGGACATCACCCCGCAGGAGTGGGCGGGCATCTCGGCCCTCCTCGACGTTGCGCTCGACCTGCCGCCGCAGGCGCGCGAGGCCTGGCTGCGCGAACTGGGTCCCGAGCACGCCGCGCTCCTTCCCCTACTTCGCCGCTTCCTGGAACAGGCTGCGCGGCTTGGCGAGACCGGCCTTGCGGCCACCCTTCCGGGCGACCTCGTGGCGGCTTCCGGCGCGGAGCCGGACTCGTCGGAGGAACTGGCCGCCGGGGACCCGGTCGGCGCCTACCGGCTGCTGCGCCCGCTGGGCCGTGGCGGCATGGGTTCGGTCTGGCTGGCCGAACGCAGCGACGGCCTGATGGCACGGCAGGTCGCTCTCAAGCTCCCGCACCTCGCGGGGAACCGGCTGGCGCTTGCGCAGCGTTTTTCGCGCGAGCGCCAGATCCTGGCAAGCCTCTCCCATCCCCATATCGCGCGCCTCTACGACGCCGGCGTGACCGCGAGCGGCCGGCCCTTCCTCGCATTGGAGTATGTCGACGGCTCGACGTTGACCTCCTATTGCGACGCCCGCCGGCTGGGCGTGCGCGAGCGCGTGGAGCTCTTCCTGCAGGCGATCGAGGCGGTCCGCTACGCGCACGCCAACCTCGTGATCCATCGCGACCTCAAGCCCTCCAACCTGCTCGTGACCGAGGACGGGCAGGTCCGGCTGCTCGATTTCGGAATCGCCAAGCTGCTCGAGCCCGATGCCGGTCCCGCGACCGACGAGACCGCGCTCACCGCCCTGGGGGGACTCGCCCTCACCCCGAGCTACGCGGCTCCGGAGCAGATCCTGGGCAGGCCCATCGGCACCGCCGCCGACATCTACTCCCTGGGCGTCGTGCTCCACGAACTCCTCACCGGCGCATTGCCCTACCGGCTCCGCAGCCACACCCGCGGCGAACTCGAGCAGGCGATCCTCGAGATCGAACCGGCACGCCCCAGCGCCACCGTCCTCGGGGCGGAGGCGGCCGCGGCGCGCACGCTCACGCCCTCGCGCCTCGCGCGGCAGTTGCGGGGCGATCTCGACACCATTGTCCTCAAGGCGCTGAAGAAGGATCCTGCGCAGCGCTACCTCTCCGCCGAATCCTTTGCCCGGGACCTCGCGAGTTTCCTCCAGGGTCGTCCCGTGCAGGCCCGCCCGGATTCGCGCTGGTACCGGACGCGCAAGTTCCTGCGCCGGAACTGGCTGCCCGCAGGCGCCGCCTCGGTCGCCTTGCTGTGCCTTGCCATGGCGCTGGGCCTCGCGCTCTGGGAGGCGCGGCGCGCCCAGGGCAAGGAGGAGGTCGCGCAGCGCGAGGCGACAAAGTCCAAGGCGGCCCTGGCATTCGTCAACGATCTCTTTACCAGCAACAGCACCAACCAGGACGATCCGGTCCGGTCGCGCTCGCGCACGGCGCGCGAACTCCTCGACCTGGGCGCCGCCAAGATCGAAACCGCGCTCGCGGACCAGCCCGAGGCCCGCCTCGAGGTCTACGGGAATCTCTCGGAGATGTACCGGCAGATGGAGGTGTTCGACCGGGCCACGGAGATGGACCGCCGGCGCACCGAGCTCGTCAAGGCGATCCACGGGGAGAAGAGCGGCGAGTATGTCGAGGCGCTCGCGGACTTTGCGAACATGGCGCCCTTGTCCGGCGCCGATGACGAGGCCGAGAAGGCCTTCGCGAAGGCGCAGGCGATCCTCGAGGAGACCGGCGATGAGACGTCCCTGCATCGCGCCCATTTCGAGGTCGTGATCGCGGCCGTGCGCAAGGACAGCGATGCCGCGGCCTCGCTCGCGCACGCCACCCGGGCCGTTGCCATCCTGGGAGGGCATGAGCAGGATGCGCGCGACGACCTCGTCGTGGCACTGCATCTGCAGGCGCACGGACTCGCACGGCGCGGCGACATCGCGCCCGCGACGCAAGCCATCCACCGGGCGATCGAACTCGCGCGCCAGGGCGGAAATGCCTCGCGCGAGTACCTCGTGATGGTGTACGGCGGGGCCGGATACATCGATTTCCACTCGGGCGACTACACCGCCGCCGAATCCGACTACCGCAACCAGCTGCAGTCCGCGCAGGCGATCGACGGCGCCGGGAACTGGACCATGCGCAGCGTCGGACCGGTCAAGGCGCTCGCCGTGCTCCATCGCCGCCTTTCCCATTTTCGCGAGTCCCTCGCGGTCCTGGACCCGGTGCGGGGGGAGATCGATCGCCGGGTGGCGGCCGGCCCCGATCCCACGGGCGACGCGACCGACCTCCTCTGCTATCGCGCGCTCTCCCTTCTGGCCTACGGTCGCCCCGAGGAAGCGGCCCGGGATCTCGAGACGGCGGCACGCGTCTTCCGGCGCTCGGGCCAGGCGCCCGAGTCCAGCCGCGACTTTCTCCTGGCGCAAAGCGCCCTCGATGAACTGCGCGGGGATGCGGCGCGCTCCCTGCAGGATGCGCTGCAGGCGGGAGCCCTGTCCCGGGGAAGGCACCGCGTCGGCGCCGAACTCAACGACGAGGACGAGAGAACGGTTGACGCCTACCTCGCTGGCAGGCAACTGGCCGCGGCGCGCACCGCCTACGCCGCCTTCGTCGCGGCGCCCGACGTCGCCGGGCATCCCGCCTTGAGCGGCGTTCGCGGCCGGCTCCTTCGGGCGAGGATCGCTCTCGCCGCAGGAGACCTCGATGCCGCGGACCGGGAGATCGCCGAGATGCGCCGGATCATCGAGCCCGCGGCCGTGGCGGTGAACTTCGGCCAGTACCTCTATCGCGCGGCGATGGTCCGGGGCGCATCGGCGCAGCGCCAGGGTGATCTGCCGGGCGCGGCGCGGGAATTCTCCGCGGCCCTGGCAAAGGCCCGGGAACTCCTCGACCCGTCGAGTCCCGCCATCGGCGACACGGCACTGCAACTGGCTGCGGTCCATCTTGCCACCGGGAATCGCGGTGCCGCGGCGCCACTGCTTGCCGAGGCGCGGCGCGTTTTGGCCGTTCATCCGGCATTCGCGCGATCGCTCAAAATGCAGCTGCAGGATCTGGAGCGCAGCTGTGACTGCCGGAGCGCAAGCTTCGCTCCGGCCTCGTGACCCCAAACCCAACCGCCGCGCGGAGGCGCATGAAGCCGGGAAAACCAGGTCCAAGGGAGGGCGCCGCCGCTTCCCGCCGAGAGGCGAGACCGGCGGTCAAAGCCTCGACGCCAGCGGCGACAGCCGCCACCCCGGCGACACCCGCTCGCCTGCGTCCCGAGGAATGGCGTGGCACCAAGAGAAACGCCTCCATCAACGACGCCATCGTGGCCAAGTTCAAGGTACTTCATGCGCGAGGGAAGACCCTCGCGCAGATTGCCGACCGGCTCGGGATCACCGTCGGACGGGCCCGGAATATTTCCGCGGAAATCCGCCTCGGCAAGAAGTAGCCGGACGCACCTTCGTGCGTTGCGCGCTCCCGCAAGAGGTTGCGACGCGCCCAAAAAAAGGGGCCCCGCCCCCCACGGGAAGCGCGGCCCGTGTCGACATTGGCCCTTGGGGACGGCACCGCGGGCGGCTTTGGACCGACCGGAGTGCCGGGGGATCCCGCCAGCCCCGCGACGCGAAATCTTCCTAGGTACCGGGATCGCCTCCGGGCGCACGGACTCCGGCTCGCTGCGCGCGGACGGTGAACTCGCGCTCGGGAAGACCGCGAAACGTGAACACGGCGGTCGCGAGACATGGCGCGGCGCCGGCCGCGGGTACCTCGTAGAGCAGCTCGAGCCGGCTTCCGGCCAGGCGAAACCCCGGCGCGCTCAGCCGCTCGCCGCAGGCCGCCGGTTCCTTGACGATCACGATCATGCGATCCGCGATCCGCTCCTCGATGAGCGCGCGAAGGGCCCTACCGTCGACGGCCCGGGCCGGGGAGGCGTTGAACTGCATGGCCGGGCCGGCCAGCGCTGCGGTGGAGTTCACAAGCGCAAGGGTCACGGCGAGGAGGGTTCTCATTTCATCGGCTCTCCGGGGACGGGAGGAATGCGGCGGGCCCGCTCGCAAGCGCAATCCGCCTGCAGGAACGGACGGATCGGCGCCCCCGATTCCGACATCGATCGTGCGCGCAACCGCAAATCCGTGTCCCCTGACTTCGCGGCGTTCACGATCCGGGGGAAACCCACTACGCTTGCGCCACCGTCCGCCGGGGAGGCAGGGATGCAGGAGATCACGCGGCTGCTGGGCAGGATGAAGGAAGGCGACGCCGGCGCGCGCGAGGCGCTCTTCGCGCGCGCCTACGCCGAATTGCGCCACCTGGCCCGCTCGCGCCTGCGCGACGGCGGGCGCAATACCGTCCTCGACACGACCGCGCTGGTGCACGAGTCCTACCTGCGCTTCATGCGCGCGGGCGAGCTCCGTGCGGAGGACCGCAAGGCGTTTTTCGCCTATGCCTCGCGCGTGATGCGCTCGGTGATCGTCGACAGCGCGCGGGAGCGCCTCGCGGAGCGGCGCGGCGGCGACCGGACCGAACTCACCCTCAATACCGAACTCGTGGGCAACATCCCGAGCGGCGAGGAGACGATCCTCAAGGTGCACGAGGCGCTCGAGGTCCTCGCCAAGGCCGACGGGCGGCTGGCGCAGGTGGTCGAGATGCGCTACTTCGGCGGCTACACGGAGAAGGAGATCGCCGAGACGCTCGGCGTGACCGAGCGCACCGTGCAGCGCGACTGGGAGAAGGCGCGGATCATCCTCGAGGCGGCGATCCAGTAGCGGAGGGGCGAAGGTTCATCGCCGCGAGGAAGGCTTGGAACCGCGAATCGCCGTGCAGCCAGCGGAAGGTCGGTTCGGCAAGGATCCACTGCAGGCGGGAGTCGCGCTCCGAGCGCGCGGCCTGCAGCCAGCGCAGGGTCTCCGCGGATTCGCCCCGGTACCCGTGCGCCAGGGCCTTGAGGTAGGACGAGCCGGGCGCCGGGCTGGCCTCGAGTTCCCGCAGGGCCGCATCGGAATCGGCCTGGTGGCCCAGCGCCGAATGCACGACCGCCGCAAGATAGGCCCGCGAGGCCGGGTCGCGTTCGCGCTCGACGAGCGCGAGCGCTTCCTTGCCATGTCCCGCAAAGAGAAGTGCCCGGCCCCAGTAGAGATAGAGCAGCGCATAGGACGGGTTGAGCTCCTCGAGGCGCTGGAACACCGCGGGCGATTCCTGCACATGCTGGGGCGAGACCATCAGCGCCCATCCGAGATTCATGAGCTGGACGCCATTGAGAGGATCGGACGCGACGACCTGCCGCAGGGCCTGGATGTGCCCCTCGACGCTGCCCCCGCGGATCACGGCGATCGAGGTCGAGTGCACCCGGTAGAGCGGGTCCGCGGGCTCGAGTTCGCTCGCCGCCGAGAATTCGCGCTGCGCCTCCTCCCAGTTCCAGTCGCGCGAGCGCAGGATGGTTCCGAGCACCATGTGTCCGTAGGCGAGCCCGGGGTCGATCTCGAGCGCCTGCTGCGCGGCCCAGCGCGCCATGGTCGTCGCGTCGTCGGCCGGCGCCCAGCCATGCGTCGCCTGGCGCAGGTATTCGATCGCCAGTCCCGCATAGGCGCGCGCATAGCGAGGGTCGATCTGCAGCGCCTTCTTGTAGAGCGCCGCCGCCTTCTCCGTTTCCGCCTCGGTGAAGCGTGCCGAGTGGTAGTTGGCCTCGAGGACGGCGCTGTAGGCATCGGGATGGGGAACGTGGCGCATGGCGGCCGATCGCAGCAACACCTTGAGCGATCCCGCGACACGGCTTGCGATCTCGTCCTGCACCTGGAACACATCGGCGCGGCCCCGATCGAAGGTCTCGGACCAGATCTGCGAGCCATCCGAGGCGCGCACGAGCTGCACGCTCACCCGCAGCGACGGGCCCGCGCGGCGCACGCTCCCCTCCAGGAGGTGCGCCACGCCGAGCTTGCGGGCGATCTCGCGCGCGTCCTCGTTGCGGCCCTTGAACTGGAAGGACGAGGTGCGGGCGATCACCCGCAGGCCGGAGGCGCGCCCCAGGCGGTCGATGAGTTCCTCGGAAAGGCCGTCCGAGAAGAACTCCTGGTCGTGCTTCTCGCTCAGGTCGAGAAAGGGAAGCACGGCGATCGATTGCTCGCTGGGCTGCGACAAAGGGCGGGCGGCGCCCGCCAGGATGCCGGCTCCCGAGGCGAGGCGCGAATAGTAGGTGGCGCCCAGGGTCGCGCCCAGGGCCACAAGGATTGCCGCGACGAGCGCGAATTCCACGCGGCGGCGCGCAAGGTAGCGGCCCGCCAGGTAGCGCAGGGTGGCCCGCCTCGCCCGGACCGCGCGCCGGTCCAGGAAGCGCTTGATGTCGTCGGCAAAATCCGTGGCCGAGGCGTAGCGGCGCTCGACCTCGGTCGCGACCGCGGTGAGGGCGATCGCGTCGAGGTCCCCCCGCAGCTGCGCGGCGAGGCGATCCTTCGTGGCGCTGCGCTCCTCGCCGGCTTCCGGATCCGCGAGCGAACTGGGGAGCCGGGCGCCGCCCGCGGCGATCTCGCGCTCGAGCGTGCTCGGCGTCGCCGCAACCCGGGGTCCGAAGGGGCGGGAGCCGCAGAGCAGCTCGTAGAACATCACGCCCAGCGAATAGATGTCGCTGCCAGGACCGGCTTCGCCCGCGCGCAGCTGTTCCGGGCTCGCGTATTCGGGCGTGAGGGCCCGGCCGTAGGCCTGGGTCAGGGACTCGGAGCCCAGCGCATCCTCCGCGAGAAGGCGCGCGACGCCAAAGTCGAGCAGCCGGACCTGGCCGGCGTCGGTGACGAGGACGTTGGAGGGCTTGATGTCGCGATGCACGACCTTGCGTTCGTGGGCGTAGCGCACGGCATCGAGGACCTGGAGAAAGAGCTTGAGCCGGGCACGCAGGTCGAGCCGCCGAGCGTCGCACCAGGCGACCAGCGTCGTTCCCTGCACGTATTCCAGCGCGAGGTAGGGAAGTCCGTCCTCGCCGACGCCGGCGTCGTAGAGTCGCGCGATGTTGGGATGTTCGAGTGCGGCGAGGATGTCGCGCTCGCGGGCAAAGCGCGCCGCGAGATCGGGCCGGGCCTCGGAAAAGACCGGCAGCTTGAGCGCTAGCTCGCGTCGATAGGCGCCATCGGCGCGACGCGCGAGCCACACCTCGGCCATGCCGCCAGCCCCCAGGGGCCGGATGAGTTCGTAGGGTCCGACCCGCTGGCCGGCCCGCAGCAGACTCGCGCGCCGGGGCCCTCCCTGCGCCGATTGGCCGATGCGCGGCAGGGTGTCCAGGCCACCCGGGCCTGCCTGGGCCGGATCCTCCAGGAGCGCCTTTTGCAGGGTCGGAAGGAGCGGGGCATCGGCGGGCGAGAGCTCGCGCAACCAGCGCGCGCGCGCGCGCGGGTCCAGAGCCAATGCCTCATCCAGCAAACGGCTCAGTCGAGCCATCTGCTCCGCGGTCAGCGCCATCTTGCTGTGGTCTCGATCCCGTACGGGAGCCTCCCCCGGGCGGCGCCTTCCCCAAGGCGCCGGGTGGGGATCCCGTCGAACAGGCATATTGCACGCCGCCCGCGCGCTTTCGCAAGCATCGCTGCATCGCAAAGCGAGGAAAAAATCCGTCGGGACCCTGTCCGCTTTGCCGTGCGTTTTCCGTATGTAAGGATGTTCCAGCCGGTGCCGGGAAGGTCACCGGCTCCGGAGCGATCGGGTTCTTGTTGCCGCTTGCATCCATTCGAACACGGGGAAATGCCAATGAACACGAAGAAGAATGAAACGGCGCAACGCGCGGAAGAGGGCAAGGGCGCGCGCAAGCTGCGCCTGGACAAGCAGACGATCCGCACGCTGACCGGGCGGGAACTCCAGGAAGTTGCCGGAGCCGCCATCTCCACGCAATGCACGGGAGGATCGGAAACCGCAGGCGGGAAGGGAACCCGCAAGGGCTAGCAGCCGCCTCCCTGGCGCGGTCTGCCCGCGCACGCTGTTTCCCACCCGGCACGCGAAGCACCGGCCCCGTCGGTGCTTCGTGCTGCCGTCTTCCCCGGGCCCGTGTCTTCACGGTCCGCCTGCGCGTTCGTGCGCGCAGCGCATCACCCCCTACAATCCAGCCAGGCGCGAATCGCGCCGGGACCGCCTCGCACTGCGGCAGGTCCTCCCGTCCGGACGCGTCGCCCGGGGGCAGCCGCACCAGTTTGATGCGAATGGCAGTGCCCTGGCACTGCCCTGGTGCGACCTCCCCGTCGCGGCATCGCCATTTCGGGGCAACCGGGCGTGGGCGCGTTTCTTGCTTACTTCCACCGGAGATGTCTTCCATGCGGCCCGGCAGCCTTCCATGAACGCCTTCGACGAGATGCACTCCGGCGACGGCGCCGTGCGCACCCACTATCGCGAATTCGGCGAGTGGCTGGGCCGCCAGAGCGAGGACCTCATGCGCCTCAAGCGCTCGGAGGCCGATCTCGCCTTCCGCCGCGTGGGCATCACCTTCGCGGTCTATGGCGACGGCGACGGGACCGAGCGGCTCATTCCCTTTGACGTCATCCCGCGCATCATCCCCGCGGCGGAATGGTCCTTCCTCGAGCAGGGACTGCGCCAGCGGGTGCGCGCGCTCAACCACTTCCTGCACGACGTCTACCACGACCAGGAAATCCTGCGCGCAGGCAAGGTGCCGGCCGAACCCGTGCTGCGCAATGCGCAGTTCCGCCAGGAGATGCAGGGCATCGACGTGCCCGGGGGGATCTACGCC
>Ga0209698_10008096_pt1 | contig 10902 bp, 7 predicted proteins | sample LitLauG_LLR_2012_FD_187203 | JGI IMG/M metagenome (GOLD analysis project Ga0209698, IMG submission 187203) | Freshwater sediment microbial communities from Pennsylvania, USA - Little Laurel Run_MetaG_LLR_2012 (SPAdes) (version 2) | ecosystem: Environmental > Aquatic > Freshwater > Creek >... | reverse complement strand
TCAAGCTGGAGCACATGTATGTGGACAACGCCGCGATGCAGTTGACGCTGCGGCCGGGACAGTTTGACGTGATGCTCACCACCAACATGTTCGGGGACATTTTGAGCGATGCGGCGGCGGCGCTTGTTGGCTCGATCGGGCTGATCCCGTCGGCAAGTTTTGGGTCATCGGCACCGCTGTTCGAGCCGATTCATGGCTCCGCACCGTCCTTGGCCGGGACCGACACAGCCAATCCGATTGGCTCCATCCTAAGTGCGTCGATGATGTTACGGGACGCCTTCGGCCTTTCTTTGGAGGCGGATTGGGTCGAGCAGTCACTTGCACGAGTCCTCTCCGGGGGTTTTCGGACGCCGGATATTATGGAACCGGGTGCGCGCGCGGTCGGTGGCTCGGTGTTTACAGAGATTCTGCGGGAAGAGATGCAGCGCACTTACGAACACGCCGAGCGGTACGGCTGGGGCGTGTAACCTATATTGCTGCGGTTGGCATCTCCCCCCTCCTCATCGAACCATCGGCTAAGACAGCAGAGTCGGCACCTCGGTTGCCTTGCGAGAAGCCGCTGAGAATGCTACTTTTACACTTTCCGAAGCAGCCTGCGGCTGGCCAGGGTCGGGGCCACACGGCAGTGTGGACATAGGCGCAGGCTGAGAATCCGTTCCAGAGCAGCTTAACCAGAGGGTGAGAAACATCTTTACTCATCGCCACTTTCTTGAGCATTTATCGCGGCGGACGGGTCACCGCTAGGCGCACGCCGGTCATGGCACACTCGGGATCCAATTCGAAGAAGGTCTTGCCCGTCGCTGGGGACGGCAAGGTGTCCTATTGGCGGGTGGAAGGCTCGCTACTTGAACTTGGGGCGATGCGCCCGGTGGGCTTCTTCACCTGGAACGCGCAAAGCTTTTCGGAGCGCTGGGCGCGGCGCCTGGGCATGGCTGGCATGGCGCTGGCGCGGCCCTTTGCTTATGCCGCGAGCCGCACGTTTGCAACGCGGTTTTTGCATACCTTGCTTCGGGGAGTGAGCCGCGACCGGCTCGATCTGCTGGGCGAAGAGTATTTCCATTACGTTTTGAAGCCGCAATTGCGACACGATGCCGCCGAGAAGCTGATCGAAGCGGTCCGCAATGGTGAACGAGTCGTGTTGGTCGGGCAGCTCCTGGAGAATGTTCTTCGCCCGCTGGCCCATCACTTCGGAGTCGAGTCGTTCATCGCAAACCGGCTGGAATATCGCGACGGCAAGGCCACCGGCCGGTTACTCGATCCGATCGTGCGCCCGCGCGGACCGTTCGCGTGGATTGCGAGCGGCGGCACGGACGGCCGGATTCCGCGCGAAAAGCTTTTGAGCCGGTTGGGCTGGACGGGCAACCCCGAGCAGTTGGAGAGCGCGGTGGAGACGACGGCCCGTCCCACAATTCCACGGGGTAAGCCCGTGGCGCTATTCGGGGAAGCGCCGAAAATCGAGAATCTTTCGGTCCGCGAAAACCTGGCGCATCGGCATCTAATGCTGATCGGCGTGACGGGATTCATCGGCAAGGTCTGGCTTGTCGATCTGCTTGAAAATATTCCCAACATCGGCAAGATCACGCTGTTGATTCGACGCAATCGCACAACGTCCGCGAAGCGGCGGTTCGAAAAGATTGTCGAAGAATCGCCTACTTTTGACACGCTGCACGAGCGTTATGGCGGGAAGCTCGGAGCGTTCCTCAAAGAAAAAGTGGAAGTCGTGGAAGGGGACGTCAGTTTGCCGGGCCTGGGGCTTGATTTGCTCACCCAGGAACGGCTAGCGAGATCGCTGGATCTCATCGTGAACAGCGCTGGCTTGACGGATTTCAATCCGGACTTGCGCGATGCGATCTCTTCCAACGTGGATTCGGCAACTCATTTGCTTGAATTCCTGCGAAAGTGCAATCATGCCGGGTTGATGCATCTTTCGACCTGCTACGTCGTGGGCATGCGCGACGGCCGGGTCACTGAAGAGCTGCGGGACAATTACAATCCCGCCAACGATCCGCAGTTTGACGCCGGGCGCGAAGTCGAATCGCTGCGCGAGATGATTCGGCATATTGAAGAGCGCGCCGAAAGTCCGGAACTCGACAAGGCGCTTCGCCGCCAGGCGCTTGGACGCGGCGGAAATGAAGCTGCCGCGCCTGCGGGAGAGCTTGACGGCGTTTTGAAGCGCAATCGTGCACGCTGGGCCAGGAACAGGCTTACGCGCGTTGGGTTGCGCCGGGCACAGCATCTCGGCTGGCCGAATACCTACACTTTCACCAAGAGTCTTGGCGAGTCCATCTTGGCCCGTCGCGGACATGATCTGCCGATCGCCATCGTGCGGCCGTCGATCGTGGAAAGTTCAGAGCGTTCGCCGTTCACCGGCTGGAATGAAGGGATCAATACCTCGGGCCCACTTTCCTACCTACTGGGTACGAATTTCCGCCAGCTGCCTTCGAACGCGCGAAAGTGCCTCGACGTGATCCCCGTTGACATGGTCTGCCGCGGGATGACGCTGATTGCGGCCGCTGTCATTGCGCGACGCCACGCCCGGCTCTACCAGCTGGCGACTTCGGCCATCAATCCGGTGAACATGGGCCGCAGCATCGAGCTGACGGGACTGGCGCACCGCAAGCATTACCGGACCACGCAAGGCATCGACAGTTGGCTGAAGGTGAAATTCGAAACCATTCCGGTTTCGAAGCAGCGCTACGAACGGCTATCGATTCCCATGCAGAAAGCGGTAGTCTCCGGAATCAACCGCGCGGCCATCTCGCTGCACATGAAAAAGCCGCCCCTGGCCCGAGCCGAACGCGACCTCATCCGCGCGGAAAAGCTCATTGAGCTCTACGAGCCTTTTATTCTCCACAATGAGCACGTCTTCGAGTGCGAAAACTCGCGCTTGCTCTCGGCTGCCCTGCCGCCCGAGGAGCGCCGGCTCTTCGACTTCACACCGGAATCGGTTGACTGGTGGGATTACTGGATCAACGTGCACATCCCGGCGTTGCGCCGCTGGTGTTATCCGCTCATGGAGGGTCGCCCGCTCGAATCGCGCGAACCCCGGGCCCTCGATTGGTCCGTCGAACCGGCGCGCGAAGCGGCGCTCTCCCAAGCCGCGACGCCCCCCGACCCCTTATGGCGATCTTCGTAACGGGCTCGACCGGCTACCTGGGCAGTTATCTCGTCGCGGGACTCTTCACCGGGTACCGCGACAAATTGAATTTACTCGTTCGAGCCAAGACGGACCAGGAAGCCCGGGAACGGCTCTGGACTTCGCTTCAGTTGCACTTCGAGTTTCCTGAATTCCTCGAATATCTCGATACGCGAGTCCGCATTTTTCGCGGCGACCTGACCGGCGAGCTTTTTGGCTTGTCCGATGAGGAGTACCATGCGCTGGTGGACACCACGGATTCAGTGATTCACTGCGCCGCTTCTCTGAACCGCAAGTCGGAGAAGCAGTGTTTGAACGTAAACCTGCGAGGCACACTGGAGGTCATCCAACTGGCACGGCGTGCCCAGGACTGCCACGGCCTGCGCCGGTATTCGCATGTTTCGACCGTTGCGGTGGCAGGGAAGAGGAACAACGAAGTGGTGGCGGAAGACGAGGCCATCGAATGGTCGCGCTCCGATTACGATCCTTACGCGCGAACGAAGAAATTTTGCGAACACATGGCCCACAGGCTGTTACCGGACGTGTCGAAGACCATTTTCCGGCCCGCCATCGTGATGGGAGACAGTCGGCGCGCGGAGACTTCACAATTCGACATGGTGCAGGCTTTCCACGTGCTGGCAAAGCTGCCTATTCTTCCGCTGCGCCCTCACGATAGAATCGACATCGTGCCTGCGAATTACGTCGGCAAAGCGATCGTGACCATTCATCAAAAAGAGCCCGCGGCGCACGGCATCTACCACTTGTCCTCCGGGACGGGCTCGCAGACGTACGTGGAATTGACGGAGGCGATCGCCAAAGCCGGTGGAATGAATCGGCCTTTGTTTTGGCCCTGGCTGGGCGGGCCTTTTTCGAGCACGGTGAACTGGGCTGCGGACCGCGGCGGCGCTATTGGGCACGCGGCTTCATTGCTCAAAGTCTTCTGGCCGTATCTGGATTGGAACACGGTATTCGACAATTCCCGCGTCGTTGCCGAGCTGGGCGAAGCGCCAGCGAAATTCTCGACCTACGCTTCTCCGCTCTTAAAATTCAGCAGGGACAATAAGTTCCGGTATCCGGCCAAGCCGTGGCCACCCAATGCAATCGTCGAGAAGACGGTCGCGGCAGGAGGAGCGCGCTCATGACGGACTTTCTGCTGGTCGCATGGGTCAGCGCGCTGATCGAGTTGCGGCGCTTCGGCTGGATGATGGGCCTCGGTGAGCGCTGGACATCCGGCGAAAAACTGAAACTGCTGTTTGCCGGGTACAACGGGACGCGGAACACCGGAAGCGATGTGCGCGTTCAGGAAATGCTGCGGCAGGTCCGGCATCTTCTCGGTGCGGACCACGTCGATTTTAGCGTGATGACGCAGGACTTCGGGCGCACGAAAGGCTACTTCGAGGGCACGCGGCAGGTTCACCTTCCCGACGTTTATCCGCCGTTTCTCTTTCGCGAAGTGCACCAGAATCATGGCGTGGTGGCCTGCGAAGGCTCGATGTTCAAGAGCAAGTTCGCCAACGCATTGACGACGATGATGATCGGCTCGTTGGGGCTCGCTGCGGCGGAAAACAAACTGTCGCTTGCATACGGCGGTGAAGCGGGCCACATGGACGGCTTGATTGAATCCATGTGCGAGCGCTACGTCCAGGAATCGCTGGTCATCACTCGCAATGTCGAGTCACAGACACTCTTGAACTCACTCGGCATCACCACGGAGCTTGGCACGGATACGGCCTGGACGTTTGAGCCGCACCCTCCGGAATACGGACGCAAGGTGCTGCGGGAAGCTGGCTGGGACGAGAAGACGCCCATCCTCGTGGTGTGCCCGATTCATCCATTTGTCTGGCCGGTGGAAGCTTCCATTGGAAAATACCTTACTCGCGTGACGACCGGCGCGTACGCCGACAGCCAGTACCGCACGGTTTATTTTTTTCAATCCGGTGAGGAAGTAAACCGGAAGAATGACCATTACATTTCTGGATTCACGAAAGCGACGCAAGCAATCCTGCAGCGCCATCGCGTGTTTCCGATCCTGGTGGCCATGGAGCGGCTGGATGCTGTCGCTTGCCGCCATATTGCAGAGAAAATTCCCGGCACGCCGATTTTCACGTCCGACGACTACGACATGTTTCAACTCGTCTCCATTTTGCGTGCTTGCACGTATATGGTTTCCTCGCGCTACCACGGCATCGTTACCTGCATGCCCAGCCTGGTGGCCTCGGCGGGCGTGTCGATGGACGAGCGCATCCAGAATCTGATGCGCGAACGTGGGCATGAGCACCTTTTGGTGACTGTCGATGACCCGGATCTGGAGCCCAAGCTCATACAAATGATGGAGACGCTGGTAGCGGAGGCCGACTCCGTGCGCGAAGGCATCGGAAGTACGGTAGTCCGCAACCTGAAAGTCATGGCCAGAATGGGGACTTTTCTTGAAGACGCCGTCCGGCGCACGTACCCCATGTTTCCTATTCGCTCCGGCGTTTTCTCGTGGGAGGACTACCTGCCGCCGTTGAGCAAAGATCTGGTTCATCTCGCGGAACGTTACGACTCTTCGCCAGCCGCGCTTGCGGCGACGCGCTGATTTTTCATGCCCAATTTCCTTGAAAATGTTTTCGCCCAGTTGAAACGCGCGGATGGCCGGGTCGTCTTGCGTGAGATTCGCGGCGAACAGTTTGTCAGCTTCACGGGGAGGGAACTGCTTGACCAGGTTCAGCGCGTGCGGGCCTTCGTTCGAGGTTCCGGCCTCCGGCGCGGCGATCGCTGCGCCCTTCTGGCGCCCAATTCGATGGGTTGGGTAGTTTTTGATCTGGCGCTGATGGCGGAAGGAATGATTGTGGTGCCGCTCTACTCGCGCCAGGCTCCAACGGATCTCGCGGAGATGATGAAGGACTGCCAGCCACGCCTGCTGTTCGTCGGTGATGCCGCGCTCGGTGAAGGCATTGCGCGAGCCTGGCCGGAAGCGCCGCGGCGTTTCCTTATGGAAGATGTGCTGGGGCAGGCTGCGACGCGATCTCCGCTACCCGATCTGCCTAATCCGTGCCTGGATGCGGATCTCGTCACCATCATCTACACTTCCGGAACGTCCGGGGAACCGAAGGGAGTTTGCCTGAACGTCGGGAACGTTACGCACATGATTTCCTGCACGACGGAGCGGCTCGATCAATTAATGGGAGAAACCCACGAGCCTGACCGCTTGTTCCACTACCTGCCGTTTAATTTTGCCGCTTCCTGGATTGTTCTGCTTACGTATCTCACGCGCGAAAGCGTTCTTGTGCTCTCCGCCGACCTGAACAAGCTCGCGGATGAAATTCGAATGGCCGCGCCGCACTATTTCCTGAATGTGCCGACGTTGCTCGAACGCGTGCGCCGAGCTGTAGAAGAGAACCTCTCGAAACGTCCGGCACTCATTCGGTCGCTTTACCGGAAGGCGCGAGAAGCGTGGCAGCGCCAACACGTGGGACGCGGCCGTGCTCGCGACGCATTTTGGCTGGGGCTTGGCCGAAAATTTATTTTCAGCCAGATCCGAGAGCGTTTCGGACCGCATCTTCGCGTCTTAATTTGCGGATCGGCGCCACTCACCGCGGAGACGCAGCAGTTTTTTCTCATGCTTGGCGTTCCCGTGCTGCAGGGTTACGGACTTACGGAAACCACCGGTATCTGCACGCTGGACGACCCGCGCGTGCCGGTCGAAGCCGGTTATGTCGGCACGGCCATTACGGGCATCGAGATGAAGATTGCCGAGAATGAAGAGATTGTGGTTCGCGGTCCGCATATTTTCCCCGGCTACTGGAACCGCCCGGAAGAGACGGCGGGCGTGATGCAGGACGGCTGGTTCCACACCGGCGATCAGGGTGAAGTGAATGTTCGCGGGAATTGGCGCATCAGCGGCCGCATCAAAAATCTGATCATCTTGAATTCAGGACACAATATTGCGCCCGAACCGATCGAGGAAAAGATCGCGCGGCTTCTTCCTGCCGCGCAGCAGGTGGTGGTCGTCGGAAATGGGCGCGGCTATCTTTGCGCGCTGATTACCGGCGCAGTGGAAGCGGGGGCTGTTCAGGCTACGCTGGATGGACTGAATCCAGAGCTTCCGCATTACCGGCAAATCCGGAATTTCATTGTTCTCCCGGATGCATTCACTGCGGAAAACAGGTTGCTTACCAACAACGGCAAACTTCGTCGCGAAGCCATCAACACGCGCTATGCGGCGGAAATCAATGCCATGTACGCTGCGAACGGCGTCCGGGAAACGGCGGCAGGGAAGACTGCATGAAATCCTTCACTGGCAAGACGCTGCGTTGGGAATGGCGTGAGGGAGTAATTGAGCTGACGCTCGACCACGAGCCGGCCAATGAAATCGGCACCGCTATGCTCGCGGAGCTGGAGAAGTTTGTCGCTGCTTTTGGTGCGCTTGTCCCGGAGACTGCGGTTTGCATTATTAGCAGCGCGAGGAAATCCGTCTTTTCGGCTGGCGGGGATTTGCGCGAGCTGTACGCGACTGCGGCGGCAGTTCCTGAGAAAGAACGCTCCGCCGGCGTGCGTGCATTTCTTGAACGCATCCACGCTGTTCTGAACGCGCTCGATACCGCGCCATTTGTCACCATTGCTGCTGTTCATGGCGCCTGCCTTGGTGGAGGACTTGAGCTGGCGCTGGCCTGCGACATGATCATCGCCGACAAAATGGCGCGTTTTGCGTTTCCCGAACTGCGCCTGGGATTCATCCCAGGCTTCGGTGGTATCCCACGGCTGAAACGCGATCTTGGCAATGCATTTATAAGAGATTTACTTTTCACCGGGCGAACGGTTAACGCGGCTCGGGCACACGCGGTGGGACTGGTGGCACAACTCGCCGGTGAAGGTGAGGCCCTCCGCATCGCACGCTCGACGGCCGCGCAAATCACCAAGTACGACGCTCTGACACGGGCCTCGGCGAAGAAGTTCATCAAGCCCATCCCCTACGATGAGTTGAGGCGCGAAATTGACCTCTTTTGCGAGCTCTTTACTCGACCTGCCGTCATGGCCGCCCTTAAGAAATTTGTCGAAGACTCCGGCCCGATGCCTTACCTGCCCTAGAACCGGCTCGTCGAATTTTCTTTCCTGTCGGAGGGATGATAAATTTACTCAGTTATGCGTACCCTGGAACAGACGACGCAGGAAATCATCGAACTGGCAACGGAGCACTTTCGAGTGCCTCGGGGCACTCTCGCGCCCGGGGACGATTTTTTCAAGAAGCTGGGGATCGACAGCTTGCAAACATTGGAGATGCTATCGCGCCTCGAAAATCATTTCGGGATTGAGCTGCCTGACTACGAAGTCCAGGGCGTGAGCGACTTCAAGACTCTGGCGGAGCGGATTCAGTCCCGCCTGTAATGCTGGACCTTTCCAAATATCAATCCGTTGGTGAAGCGCTAAAGGATGCGCTCGATCAGTTTGCGGATGAAGTGTGCCTGATCGAGGCCGACCGCGAGCGCGAGAAAGAACGCCTGACTTACCGGGACTTCAAAGAGCGCGCACATCCACTGGCCAAAGCTTTGCAAGCTGCCGGTTTTTCTTCCGGTGATCGCGCTGCCATCATCATGACGAATCAGTCCAAGTGGCTGATCTCGGCGTACGCTATCTTTTTCACGGGCGGCGTTCTCGTTCCGCTCGATTACAAGCTTAGTCCGGACGAGCAGTGGCAACTGCTCAAGCACTCTAGCGCTACATTCCTAATCACAGAATATCCGATCTGGCGGCAACTCAGCGTGTCCGCTGGCCGTGCACCTGCCACAAACGTTCGAACCGTGCTGGTCACCGAAGCACCCTCAAACGCCGAGCTGGCTGGCGCGCAGCGCTGGGAAGAAGTTCGCGGAGCGGAGGAGCCCGCATTTGTCCCGCGCAAGCGCAACGATACCGCCAGCATCGTATATTCCTCGGGTACCGGCGGGAGGCCCAAAGGCTGCATGATAACGCACGAGAATTATCTCGAGCAGTGCGTCGCGCTCACTTCGATTTATCCGTTCTGGCCGGGTGTCCGTTATCTGAGCATTTTGCCGACGAACCATGCAATTGATTTCATGGTTGGATTTTTCGGGCCGTTTACATGCGGCGCTGCTGTGGTGCATCTGCGGACGCTGCGCCCCGAATATGTGCGTGAAGCTTTCTCGAAATACAAGATCACTTACGTGAGCCTCGTTCCCCTGGTTCTGAAAAATCTGCAGAAGGGCCTGCAAGCGCGCTTCGATGCGCTGCCACCAGGGAAACGTAAACTTTTCAATGCGCTCGTTGCCGTGAATAAAGCGCTCACGAAAAGCCAGCCGCGCCTCGGCATCAGCCGCCGCTTGTTGAAGCAAGTTCATGAAGCCTTTGGCGCAGAGTTGCGCGCAATTATAGTCGGCGGCGCTTTTACGGAACCACAAACGCTGCAATTTTTCTACGATCTGGGACTGCCCGTGGCCAATGGATACGGATTGACGGAAGCTGGCACGGCGATCACCGTTAACGACTTGAAGCCTTTTCGCGCCGATACGGTTGGCAAGCCGCTGCCAGGCATGGAAGTGCGCATCGTCAATCCTGCCTCCGATGGCGTTGGTGAAGTCATCGTGCGCAGCAAGACAATTATGTCCGGCTATCTCAACGATCCAGAACTGACGGCGGAAACGGTCGTCGACGGCTGGCTGCAGACCGGTGACCTCGGCCGTTTGGATGGAACCGGGCATTTGCAGCTCAGCGGCCGGAAGAAAAACATGATCGTGACCGAAGAAGGGAAGAACATCTACCCCGAAGACATAGAAAAAGTTTTCGAGAGCCTTCCCGTCAAGGAATTGTGCGTTTTTGCTGCCAACTACATCTGGCCCAAACGTTCCATGGTCGGCGAGCAGTTGGTACTCGTCGTCCATCTTGAATCAGGCCAGCAGTACAACGAAGAACTCAAGCGGGAGATCAACGCGCGGAACAATCGCCTGTTAAACTACAAGCGTATCCACGGGGTGGTCCTCCTGGACGAGGATTTTCCCCGCACTGCTTCCCTGAAGATCAAAAGAAATGTGCTGGCAGAACGCCTCGCGAGGTTCGACAGCGCCACCGCGATTCTGCCGCTGTAAAGCTGGTTCGAGAAATAGGCTGTTCATAAGGAGCTAGGCTTTCTCGTTCAATCGCGCCCCAATGGACCGATTTTTCGCCATCGTCAACCCCGCCGCCGGTGGCGGCCGTTCCGCGAAACTTGCCGGACCCGCTCTCGCGCGTTTACGCGAAAAGGGGCTGCGCGTCGACGTGATTGCCTCCACGGGCCCGGGCCATGCCGCGCAGCTCGCGCACGAGGCTTACGATCAGGGATACCGGCGCTTCCTCGCCGTCGGCGGCGACGGAACCGCTCACGAAATCCTCAACGGTGTCTTCGCGGGCCGAACCTCGGTGGAACGAGTGGCACTGGGCTTCCTTCCGTTTGGCACCGGCAACTCGTTCCTCCGCGATTTCACGAAGAATGGCTCCCAAGCCTCCATGCAGGCCCTTCTCGAAAGCCGCACGCGCCCAGTCGACCTTCTCCGACTGACGCACGCCGCGGGCGAAATCTATTCCTTCAATCTATTGAGCGTAGGCTTCACCGCCGATGTCGCTGCGCTCACCAATCGCATGTTCAAGCCCTTGGGCGATCTGGGTTATTTGCTTGGCGTTTTTGTCCGCGTCGCGCAGTTGCACCGGCGGGCGTTCGCGTTACGCTGCGACGATGACCCGGAGTGGGACGAGCGGCGCTCTCTCTTCCTGACATTCAACAACAGCAAGTATACGGG
>Ga0209698_10008095_pt1 | contig 10902 bp, 12 predicted proteins | sample LitLauG_LLR_2012_FD_187203 | JGI IMG/M metagenome (GOLD analysis project Ga0209698, IMG submission 187203) | Freshwater sediment microbial communities from Pennsylvania, USA - Little Laurel Run_MetaG_LLR_2012 (SPAdes) (version 2) | ecosystem: Environmental > Aquatic > Freshwater > Creek >... | reverse complement strand
ATCACGGTGGCAGCCAGCGGCGGTACGCTATACCTGTTGAGCGGCGCCGCATCGTTATCGTTGACGCCGGGATCCGGCGAGACGAGCGATACGATTCCGGCGGACAACGGCGCTAACCACGATGGGACGCCCACCGACTACATCACTTATACGATCAGCGGGATCACGGGCACATACAATGGCGGCTCCACCGGCTTCGATCTGTACCTGGATTCCGGGACAGCCGTCGGGAACGGAGTTCAACTCGAAGTGCTGTACGATTTCACTGGCAGCGGAGTCTACGGACGCACCGAGATCTACCATTACTTCGCGACGGACAACCGCGTAGGCTGGGAACTGTACAGCCCGGCCAACACGGTCCAACAAAACGGCCTCAAGAGTTCCACGGGGACGTTCGCCAACATGAACAACGGAACCGTGACCATCCGGCTGTGGAACGCCATCGGAAAAAACCCGGCGACGGTCAGCGTGAGCGGCACGGCGTCTCAGGGGAGCCAATCAATCATCGTGGTTCCGTTCACCGGCGTGCAGTAAGGCGCGCGCGACTGCCCACTCGAGGTCGGGACGCGGCCGCGCTCGCATGGGAAAATGGCATGTCGAATCTATTAGGAATCCTGGCCTTGGGGGGCAGCCTTTCCGCACAGACTCTGGTGGTGGACCGCGGGCTGCCGTCTGTGGGCGGCGCGCCCCATGCCGTCGAGCGCGGAGCAGGCAAAGGCTTTTTCGGCGATTCCTTCCAGGTGGGCGCGAAGGGCGAAGTCTGGGTGTTGGACACGATCCGGGTGTGGGCCGCGCCTGGCGTTGCGCCCGCCTGCCCGAAAGCTGCTGGCGAATTAGTGGAGAAGATGGTGTTGCTGGGCGCGCTCGACAATCCGCGCGTGCCTGGCCAGCCCGCTTGCGCGTGTCACGCCCTGATTCGGATCGCTGGGGCCGAGTTTAGGCCTGGCGCTTCCGGCGCCACGGACCCGCAGGTGAAGGTGGTCCCCGAGGGGAGCCTTTGGCGTGTGGATTTCGGCAACCTGCGCTGGTCCGTCCCGGGCGGCGTGGACATTCTTTATGCCGTCCGCGCTACCGACCGTTCCGGAGCGCCGGCCGCGTGTGCAGTCGAGAAAAGTTGGTCGCTGAGCGGTTCGGCGGCCCCTCCCGGCTGGCGGCTCTTTACCTTTGATAAGGACGCCCTGGAGGACGGCTTCGGCGCCGAGAACCAGCCTCGCTGGTTCAACTTACTGGTCTGGGCGCACCGAGGGCAGTGAGCGACTCCGGGCACAGTGAGCAGGACCCGGACTTGATCTCGATACGGCGACGGGGCGCGTGCCGGGCTGTCGTAGGCCATCCATCCCTCTTCATGATTTTGTGGGAGCCTACGGTCCGATCATGACGCCAGCCAGCGCTTCAGAGCGGCGAAAACACGCCGCGCCTTCGCCGAAGGCCAAGAGCTCATGCGGCGATGTCGAATACGGTATTGACAGAGTCAGGAGGCAACTCGCCGTGAGCGATCCGGTCGAGAACAATCTCCCGCGCGGCAGACTGCGCGGGCTGAATCGCGTCCGGCCTCGAATCCCCGTTCGACGACGGTCAGAATCAACCTTTGGCAGACGCCAAGGCAGCGCCACTGCGGCCGAAATGAAGTCGATCCTGTGAACCTGCCGCCCATGCGAGTCTTATGGGATTACAAAAATGGTCACGCGGCGGCGGGAGGCATCCGTTTGTCCGTCACCCGGCTCGGGCTCTTTCTTCCAATCGACGCTTACGGAGGGAACACCCGAGCCGCGCAGGAGCGTCGCAATGTCTTGCGCGCGCTTTTCGGCGAGTCCGGCCCTTTCGACGAGCCTGGTTCCGTTGGACAGAAGTGTGGTGGCGCGGGATCCAGTCACTGTCACGGCCGATGCACCAATTTTCCGCGCGTAGGCTGCGGCATCGGTAACCACGCGGCCCGCGCCAAATTCGACGTAGTCGTCATTGAAGGCGAATAAGACCGTGAATTCCTGCCGGCCCGTCAGGGCTTTGTCCGGGGCAGTACGGAGCGACAGAGGCCGCGAAGACGGGCCCGGTCCGCGGTCGGCGGGAGGCGCTTCGATCCCCGGCTCGGCGGGCAGGAGGGTGTCGCAAGCCAGGTTGACTTCCTTTAGCACGGAAATGGACAGCGGTTGTAGCGGGATACCGCCACAGATGCGCGGACCTTCGACGACGCGGCCTTCCACCAAGACTTCGTGCTTTAACTGGGGAGGGTGAAACGGAGCGGTAATATCCTGCTGGATACCGAGGTAGTAGAGTTCGCCGTCGTATTCGGCGAGGAAACAGGGAACGGTTTTGGTGTCGCGCACCATCGGGCAGGCGATGAAGTTCCGTTGCTGGGCGACGGCAACGGCCGCGGCACTCAACCAAAGACACCATGCCATGCGCACTAGAGAACTCCCAGGAAGTTCATCAGATCGTCCTTTTCGGTGTCCGAAAGTTTCATATCAAAACGGCGATCGTAGAAGTCGACGACTTCGCGCAGGGATTTGGCAGATCCATTGGAAAAGTAGGGGGCTCGCGCGGCCAATCCCCGGAACTGCTGCATGACAATCGAGCCCACGTCCACACAGCGTCCCGAGATGAGCGCGCGGCCAGGATCGGTGGTGTAAATGAGGCGGCCCAGGTAAGGATGGGGGTCGGCGTCGCGCGCGCAGGTGATCTTAAAGACGGGAAGATCGCTCGATTCGGCCCAAGTGGCCGACTGGGTCCAGGTGGGGAAATTGGTGGTTCCGACATCCACCCATCCGGCCGAGAGGTCCTGACCTGTCATCTGGGCGTTGTGGCAGGTGGCGCAGGTGCGCTTCAGCGGGTTGCCCAAACCGATGGAGTTGATGTGAACGGCGTCGCGCAGCCAAAACTGGCGGAACATGAAGATGTTCGCGCCGCGAGCGACGGACGCGCGGAAATAGTCCTTGCCTTGCCAGGAATCGAACAGACCAAAAACGGGGTCGTAATCGTTGTCGCCCAGCACACCGGCGCGGCGATCGCGCAGCGCAGCCGGGCCGAGGCCGGCCGGTCCTCCAGGATCCACCAGGGAACCGCCGAATATGTGTTCCACCTGGGCGGCATACACCTGCGACTCGAACTCGACAATCTTTTCCAGCAGGTTGCGTGATGGAGCCGCGTGGGCCTGTTCATGGCCCATGATGGCGCTTAGTGCCTGCGTCATCAAGGAGGGTTCCCGGGCGTCGGCCATCAAGTTCATGGCGACGGGACTTCCAGTGTCCGGGTCGCGGTCAGCCAACATACCGGTTTTCAGGACGATATTCTGGCCGCCGGAAACGACGTACTTCAGATTCGCCGCGGGGCGTGGGCGCCGGTACACGGAAACCGTTGGGTGGGCACTCTTCAGGCCGTACTCGCGGCTGGTGTTGCAGCCGGTGGGGTCGCGCACGACCTCGACGGAGAACTCGATGGGCTTGGGCGATCCGTCCGCGTTCCGGGGCGGCCAAGGAAGGGGTATGCGGAACAGGCCGCGATCCAGCAGCAACGAGTGCGAGCTTTGCTTGTTCTGGGGTAGATCGGGGCAATTCGACCCATCGAAGGCGGCAAAGACCGGGTCTTTGCCATCTGTGGCCAGCCAGCGTTCCTTGAGGCTGGCGGCGGAAACGCTCATGCCGTAGGCCGGCTGATGACAATTCACGCAGGCGCGGCCGTTGGTTCCCAGCGGTGTAAAGAAGGGATGGCCGGTGGCGTTCACGGGCCCCGATGCATGGATCACGCCCAGCGTTCCGTTGGAGTTGTCGAATTGGTCGAAGGCGGGTAGAGTTTCGGTAGTGCCCGGTTCGATCCAGGTGATCCTGAGATTATTCTGATACTGCGCGGCCAGAGCGAGGGGGGTGGCGAATACCAGGAAGAATCTGTGCATGTTGGTGCGCATTGATCAGGCGATACCTTATGCACGGAGATTATCCTCTTGCCGGTCCCTGTGTCAACGTCGGGGTCCGGTAACGGGGGACGCGCCGGCTCAGCGGCCGGGCTGCATACGCTTGGCCTTGTAAGCGGCGGCGGCTTCGGGCGACGAGAGAAAGGCCAGAAGCGCCTTGGCAGCGGCTGGATCTTTGGCGTGGGTGGAAACGAACCCGACCAGGGCGGTGGGAGTGGAGAGGTCCCGTGGCAGGGGACCTACGACGTCGATGCCGGGCTCGTCCATTTCGCTGAGGAAGGTCAGGCCGATCTCGGCTTCCCCTTTGGCGACCATTTCCATAGCGCCGGCGCCGCCTTGGGCACGTTTGAGCCGGGGCTCGATCTGCCCGGCGATGCCGAGTTTCTTGAGGGCCTGGTCGAAACTGACGCCGGCGGCCGCTCCGCCGGCCGGATTGGGATAGGAGACCGACTTGGCCGCGAGCAGGGATTTCTTGACGGCATCGGGCGTCGAGAGATCGGGCTTGGGCGCACCCTTGCGCACGGCGACTCCCAAGGCAATGGTCGCCAGCGGTGTGGCGCTGCCGGCGACGACATGGCCCGAGGCGAGTACGGGTTCTAACGGCGGCTGTACGACGGGCACGTCGAAGGCCTCTCCACTCACCACCTGCTGCTTGGTTCCGCCTCCCGAGCCGAAGGTCGCCTTAACCTTGTGGCCGGTCTTACGTTCGAAATCCGGGATCAGTTGCTCAATGGCGGCCTTGATCCCCCCGGGCGCGATGAGCGTGATCTCACTCTGGGCGCGCACGCCGTAGGGATTGCTCAAGAGAAGGGTAAGAATCGCTGACGAACTTAGAAGCCTCATGGGATGGCATTATACACGACCGCCGCTCCCATTTCGGCGACAGGGTCGAAATACCAAATGGCGGCGGGTTTGGAGGCAGCCGGCGGCGGCGGCTCCCAACCGGCGCGCAGATTGCCAATCTGTCCCACAAGCGCCCGGACAAATATGTAGAATAGAATCTCGGGAGGATGTTCATGGTGAGCACAGATCGCGTCTGGAAAGTTGCCGCCGGACTGGTCCTGGCGTGGGCCGCGTGGGGCGCCGATACCGCGCTGGTTGTGGACCGGGGATTGCCGCAGGCCAATTTGAACAATGTATCGGGAGCGGCCCGCAGCAATGTGCGCTGGCACAATGAGGAACAGGGCTTTCTGGGCGATAACTTCACCATTGGAACCCGCGGCGAGCAGTGGGTGATCGACACCATACGTACCTGGACGGTGCCCGGCCTCCACGAGGTCGATCCCGATCACCTGGGCGACTTCTTCCAGGATGTGCGCCTCTACGTCGGCGCGTCGGGCGGCAGCCTCACGCCGCGAGCTTCCGCTCTGTTAACGCCGGGAAATGATGAGGCCAGCGATGCCAATGTGCGCATTTCCGAAGCCACCCGCGGGGGCGCCTCTTTGTTCGACGATTTCGGCGCCGCCCTGCGCGTCTGGCAAATCGATTTCAGCAGTCTGAACCTGGTGGTGGAAGGGGGCGTCCCTTACGGCTTTGGAGTTTGGGGGATCGGCCGCGCGATTCCTGGCGGCAATGGGAAAGCGTACCAATGGTTCAACCACGCCAGCAACGCATCGCTCAGCGGCGCGCGGCAGGACGGAGCCGACGGGATGATGTTGCTGTTCGACGGTTCGGGAAAGGCGCTGGGTTCGTTCAACGCACAAGGCAACGGATGGGACAAGAGCTCCGACATTAATGTGCAGGTGTTCGCCCATCGGGTGGAAGGGCGTCAGGCGAGGCCCGATCTGGCGCGGGAATGAATCTCCGCAAGACAATTTGGCGGCTGGGCGTGGGGCTGATGTGCGTGTCCGCCCTGTATGCCTTTACCAAGCCGTGGCGGGTGTATATCAGCATGGAGGGATACGATAACATTCCCGTCCCGCCGGATGGGGATGAGAAGACCGAGTGGGTCTTCGGCCGGTTGATGTATCCCCAACACCCCTACGCCCGGTTCGCACGCTACCGGTTTGGCCGGTTGGACTGGCGCGAAGGCGGCACCAGTTGGACCCAGGATTATCCGCGCGCGGACCGCCACTTTGCGCAGGCTCTCCGCCGCCTGACCCGCGTGCACACGCGTTCGCTCGAACAGCCCGTTAACCCGGACGATACCGACGATATCTACGACTGGCCGTGGCTATGCGCCGGAGAGATGGGCGACTGGAAGTTGACCGACTCCCAGGCCAAGACACTGCGCGAGTACCTGTTGCGCGGCGGATTCCTGGCGCTGGACGATTTCTGGGGCAACGAAGAATGGGGCCGCTTCATGGAAAGCATGGGGCGCGTATTTCCCGACCGGCCGATCGTAGAAATCGAGAACGCCGACTCCATCTTCCATGCGGTATACAATCTGGACGACCGTTACCAGGTTCCCGGGATGTGGGGAGTGCGCGGACAGCAGCGCTACCGCACGCAGAACGATGGATCGGTGGCGCACTGGCGAGGCATTTACGACGACAAAAACCGGCTCATGGTGGCCATGTCCTTCAATTCCGATGTGGGGGATTCCTGGGAGTGGGCCGACGAGCCGGAGTACCCCGAGAAGTTCTCGGCACTCGGTATCCGGCTGGGCATCAACTACGTCGTCTATTCCATGACGCACTGAGAAGTCCCGCGCATCAAAAACCGTCTCCGAAGGATACGGGCAAATCCGAGACGACCCCTAGGATTTCATGTGGGAAGGCTCAGGAAGCGCCGCGTGGGGTGTTGGTTTCTGGCGGCAGTGTTTTCTCGGGTTTCTTGCTCTTCCATGCGGAGCCAAGGAACACTGCCACGGGGACGGCCCACAGCGCCAATTTCCAGGTGCCGTGGCGCGGTTTGGGCATATTGGGATGGAGGACTCCGGAATCGCGCGTACTTGCCAGCGGTCTGCCGATGCGCATCTCCTGCAAATCGTAGGCGAACTGCTTGCCGCAATCGAGGCATACCACGTAGGTCTGCCCATGCGGGACTCCCGCTTTGGTCACAGGAGTGACGGGCCGTGTGAGGCGGCGATGCGGGCAACGGAAAAGAAGATTGAGAACCGAATCAATCATCGCATCAACGAGGGACGGAGCCGGCGGGCCAGAAAAGCCGCCGTCCTTCCTGTAAGCCTTTGATTTCCAGGAGCTTGCTCTGGAACTGGCTGCGGACCTGGAGAGGCCGTCATCTCCCCCACTGTATCACTTTGACATCGGCCGGACACGACGGCGGAGTTGGACGGAGAATCCGACTGGAGCGGCTACAGTTCCCACTCGTACGGCGGCCCAGTTGAATTCCGAGTGGGAATTGTACCCGTGTCATAATCGAAACAATGCCATGAGGAATGCCTGGGCCCTGATGGTTTTCGCGGTGCTGCTAGCCGGCTGCGGCCATAAGAAACACGTTAGGGGCATTCCTGCACCTCCTTCACCCGGCACGTCAGCCGCGGTTCCACTGGGATATACGGAAACCGGTCTAGCGAGCTGGTACGGACACCCTTATCACGGCCGCCCCGCCGCGGACGGCGAAATCTACGATATGGAACAGATGACGGCGGCCCACCGGACGCTGCCGTTTAATACCTGGGTCCGGGTGCTCGATCTCGACACGAATAAGACGGTGGAGCTGCGCATCATCGATCGGGGTCCTTTCATCGACGGCCGGATAATCGATATTTCCCACGCCGCGGCGCGCGTCATCGACATGATCGGGCCGGGTGTGGCGCGCGTTCGGATGGAAGTGATCCGGCTGCCCGAGGTGATCGAAGCGGGGCTGTTCGCGGTGCAGGTGGGGGCCTTCCGCGACCGAAGGAATGCCGAACGCGTGCGTAGCGAGATGGAAAGCCGATACGGGATCGCCCGGCTGGTGATGCGGTCTGGGAATCCGAGCATGTGGAGGGTTTTGGTCGGCTCGGAAGCCACGGTAAACGAAGCCGAAACCCTGGCGGGACGGATTCGCAAGGAATCTGGTGAGAAAAGTAACCCCTTCGTTGTACGAGTAGATTCGGAACAATTTTCCACTACATGAACGTGCCCGCTACGGACTGCATCCACGGGTTGGTGGGGCAGTCGCCGGGGATGGCATCCATCCGGCGCCTCATTGTGAAGGTAGCGCGTAACCGGCTGCCGGTCTTGCTGCTGGGGGAAAGCGGGACGGGCAAAGAGGTGGTGGCCCGCGCCATCCATGCGGAGAATCCGCAGGGACAATTTGTGCCTATCGATTGCGGCTCTCTGGTAGGCACGCTGATGGAGAGCGAACTATTCGGGCATATGAAAGGCTCGTTCAGCGGGGCCATCGAGAATAAGAAAGGGCTGGTGGAGTTGGCGGATGGCGGAACGGCGTTCTTCGATGAAATCGGGGATCTGCCGCTGGAGATGCAGGTCAAGCTGCTGCGCCTGATCCAGGAGCAGGAATTTCGGCCGGTGGGCGCTCTAAAATGGCACAAGGTGGATCTGCGCATCATTGCGGCGACGCACCGCGACCTGAAGGCGGAAGTGGCCAGCGGCCGGTTCCGGCAGGATTTATATTACCGGCTCAGCGTGTTGGTCCTGCACCTGCCGCCGCTACGCGAGCGCAAACAGGACATCCCGCTGCTGTTGGGCCACTTCATCGACCAGGCGCGCGCCGCAGGTCTGCCGGAGTTTTGCGCCGGCGATGACGTGATTCGCGCCTTGCTCGCGTACGACTGGCCGGGCAACGTTCGGGAGCTGAAGCACTGCATTGACCGCATGGCCGCGGTTTCCTCGGAGGGCGTCCTGCAAATGGCCGATCTCCCTACGGCGCTCCAGTACCAACAGGCTTCGGTGGCGGGTCTGCAAGACCTGGCCGACGTTCTGGACGAGCACGCGTTCGCGGAATTCGTGATGGCGCCGAAAGTACCGGTAATCTCGCTCTCCGACAACGAAAAGCGGGCCATCGGGCAAGCCCTGGCGGCAACCGGGGGGGAGCGCGGCAAAGCCGCCCGTTTGTTGCAGATTGGCCGCACCACGCTATACCGGAAAATGAAAGAATACGGGATGGATTGACCATAGCGCTGGACGCCACTTACAGCATCGGAGAGGAACTCTCCGGTGTGGGGATCTACTCGCGTGAGCTGCTGGCGGGGCTGGCGCAGGACCATCCCGAGATCCGCTTTACGTTTTGCTACCGGCCGCACCGTTATTTTCGTTCGTGGCGGACGGCGCTGCCGGGGAATGCGCGGCGCCGGCTGCTCGCCGAACCGCTCGGTCCCCGCTCGGCGGACCTATTTCACGGGTTGAACCAGCGCCTGCCGGAGATTCGGCTACGGCGCACGGTAGTCACCTTCCATGACCTGTTCGTGCTATCGGGCGCATACTCAACGGCGGAATTCCGCAAGCGCTTCGGGGAACAGGCGCGGGATGCCGCGGCGCGGGCCGATGCCATCATTACCGTTTCCGAATTTACGAAATCGCAGGTGACCGGCCTGCTGGGTGTGGAACCGCGCAAAGTTCATGTGGTGCATCATGGGGTGCGTCGGTTGGCACTCAAGGTCGAGGGACGGGAAAAGATCGTCCTCCACGTAGGAGCGATCCAGAAGCGCAAGAACATCGTGCGGTTGGTTGAGGCGTTCGAAACCGTGGACTCGGCGTGGAAGCTGGTGCTGGCCGGATCTTCCGGCTACGGTGCGGCAGAAATCCAGGAGCGCGTCGCGGCCAGCCCGGCGCGCGACCGCATCCTGATCACGGGTTACGTCTCGGCCGAGGACCTGGCGCGATGGTACTCGCGCGCAGCCGTTTTTGCATTCCCGTCGCTCGACGAAGGCTTCGGAATGCCGGTGCTGGAAGCTATGGCGGCGGGGGTTCCGGTGATTACCTCAAACCGGTCCGCCCTTCCGGAAGTAGCCAGCGATGCGGCCCTACTAGTGGATCCGGAGCGGACCGAGGCCCTGGTCGAGGCACTAGCCAACTTGATACGGGATGAAAATTTGCGGTCAGAATTGGCCGAGCGCGGCCGGTTGCGAGCCAATCGGTTTAGTTGGGAAAAGGCGGCACGTGAAACGTGGGAAGTCTACCGGGCAGTAATGCTGTTGTAAATCCAATCGAGCCGATCAGCGCGTCTCATCGTCGACGGCGATCTTCAGAGCGCGCAGGAAGCGATGATCCTGCGAAGTCAATTTGATTTTCCCGGTGGTTCCAAAGCTGCGTTTGGGCTCCTCGGCGATGTCCGCGGGATCTGCTTCGTCCTCGTCTTCGGCATCCTCGTCGCGGCGGTTAAACCCTATGGTGGCTTCCAATACCAGAAAGACATCATAGCCGGCCCTCTTGATCTCGCCGATTGCTTCCGCGATACGGTCGGACTCGGAGAGGGAATCGTTGATGGCGTTTCCCAGTTCCTGCATGAGGTGCTTCAATGGTTCGTCCACAGACTTCCCCCTATAGTGGATGCGTGGGAGCGCCCCAACGTTTCCATTTGATGGCCAAGTCCACCCGTTCCGATTGTAGTGGACCGGGACCAATCTTCTCAAGCATCCTATCGGCAATTTACGGCCCGTTCTCTAGCCCGATCCCAGACGCGGTGCGGCATTTGATACCATACTATTCGTGAAGCGTCTGGTCCTGCAGCAGGGGCGCCTTTTGGTGAAGCACCTTATGCCCGCGGTGATACGGCCGCTGCATAGCCTCTGGAACGAGATAATCGGATTTCTTTTCTTTAGCTTAGCTGTCCTAATGGCGTCCGCCGCGATACGCTCCTATCGGGCAAACGAAAACGGGAAAGTTGTGCTGGCCGGTATCTTTATGGTTGTGATGCTGGGCTTCGGGTTCTCCTCGTTCCGGCGGGCGCGAAAAATTTCCCGATCATGAACGACCCGATCGGCAAACCGGGCGAATATCCGTACACCCGCGGTATCTACCAAGATATGTACCGCCGCCGGCTGTGGACCATGCGGCAGTATGCCGGGTTCGGTACTGCTGAGGAAAGTAATCGCCGGTATCATTACCTGTTATCACAAGGGACGACCGGTCTATCGATAGCGTTCGACC
>Ga0209698_10008094_pt1 | contig 10902 bp, 7 predicted proteins | sample LitLauG_LLR_2012_FD_187203 | JGI IMG/M metagenome (GOLD analysis project Ga0209698, IMG submission 187203) | Freshwater sediment microbial communities from Pennsylvania, USA - Little Laurel Run_MetaG_LLR_2012 (SPAdes) (version 2) | ecosystem: Environmental > Aquatic > Freshwater > Creek >... | reverse complement strand
CCCTCGGCTTCCCACAGCGCACCGGCGGCAGGTGCCGTCGCGCTGCATATCCAGCCCGTAGCGGCTTTCCGGGACAACTATATCTGGCTGCTGGAACGCGGCGGCCGGGTGGCGGTGGTGGATCCCGGCGAAGCTGTTGCCGTATTGCAACTGCTTGCGGCACGTCAGTGGCGACTGGACACCATTTTGCTCACCCATCATCACAGCGATCACGTGGGCGGCGTTTCGGACCTCGTGCGGGCGCATCCGGCCCGGGTCTACGGACCGGCCAACTCGCCTTTCGACGCCATCGACGTGCGCCTGCGCGAGGGCGATAGCGTTGCGGTACTGGGCACAACGTTCTCGGTGATGACCGTGCCGGGGCATACCCTGGATCACATCGCCTACTGGTCCGCCGAACAGGCGGCGGTCTTTTGTGGCGACACCCTGTTCGCCTGCGGCTGCGGCCGCCTCTTCGAAGGCAGCGCCGCGCAAATGGCGGCCTCGCTGGGACGCCTGGGTGCGCTGCCGGGCGATACGCGTGTCTATTGCGCGCACGAGTACACCTTGTCCAACCTGCGTTTTGCCCTGGCGGTGGAGCCGGGCAATACCGACCTGCAGCAGCGCCGGGAAGAATGCGTCGAGTTGCGGGAGCGCGGACTACCCACGGTACCGTCCACGATTGCCCTCGAGCGGGCCACCAATCCCTTTTTGCGGTGCGAAATACCGGCCGTGCAGGCTGCCGCCCGGAACCACCAGCCGGACGCCGTCGGAACCCCCGCGGACCCCGTGGGGGTATTTGGCGTGCTGCGCGGCTGGAAGGACCGGTATTAGCGCGGTTTGACACCCCGGATACCCGCTATCCGGCGCCACCCAGAGCGCGCACCGCACCTCGTCCGCCAGCGGAAAATACGCCCGGAGCCTTGATTTAACGGTTCTTTCCTGCCGTGCCTTTGCTTGCACTGGCGTGGGCGAACACCTACACTGGCCTTGGCACCCAAACTGGGCGACAGCCAATTATTAGCCAACGCAAACCGATGGCGGGGAATTCCTTGATTCATTTTCACCTGAAAGACCCGGTTCTCCGCATGGCGCTGGGCATAAGCCTGCTCGGTTGCGCCTTGTCCCCCGTGCGCGCCGAACCCGTGCCGGCCGTGGCTCCTGCCGCGTCGGAACGAGCCGGTTCGGTACTGGCGGGGGTCGCGGTAAATGCAGGGGCAAATGCGGCGGTAAATGCGACTGGGAACGCAGCAGGAAATGCCGCCCCCGCCGCGCCACCATTTCCGTCGGCTCCCACAACCGGCCTTACACCGGTTACGGAAATCGACAAGCTCCCGGAAAGCCAGAAGTCCGCTGAAATTTCCACGGAAGCGCTCAAACCCGTAACCACGCTGGCCCTGCCCGGCAGTGCAAATGCCGCCACCAATGCTGTTGGCACTGTGCAAGCCGCGCAGCCCACACCCGTAGCCCCGTTCAATGCCGCCGGCCCGGTTTCGCCGGACGCACCCGCCACGGCCACTGCAGCGGCGGCCGTGGCCGCAACGGCAACGGCAAGCGCGGCTCCCGCCGCAGGCGAGACGCCCGCCGGGGGCCAACAGGTGGCAGCCGATCTCCTCGTCAGTTCGGGCCAGACGTTGCCGGTTACCGATAAAGACCTGTGGGAGCGAATTCGCCGCGGCTTCAAGATGCCCGACCTGCAATCCAAGCGCGCGCAGTCCAGCACGCGCTGGTATGCCGCCCAGCCCGATTACATAGCGCGCATGACGGGCCGCGCCAGCATGTACCTGTACCACATCGTCGATGAGCTCGAAAAACGCAACATGCCCACCGAGCTCGCGCTGCTGCCGTTTGTCGAGAGCGCGATGCAGCCCGAGGCCGTATCGTTTGCAAAAGCGGCGGGGCTCTGGCAATTCATCCCGTCCACGGGCCGGCTGTACTCGCTCGAACAGAATCTGTGGAAGGACGAGCGCTTCGGTGTGATCGAATCGACCCGCGCGGCGCTCGATTACCTGCAGAAGCTTTACGGCGAATTCGGCGACTGGCATCTCGCCCTGGCCGCGTACAACTGCGGCGAGGCCGGCGTCGAGCGGGCGCTTGCGCGGGCGCGCAAGGCGCACCGCTCGGTGGCCTACCAGGACCTGCGCCTGCCCAATGAGACCCAGTACTACGTGCCCAAGCTGCAGGCCATCAAGAACATCGTGGCCGACCCGCAGCACTACGGCATCGAACTGCCGGTCATCCGCAATGAACCGTATTTCGTGGCTGTGAACAACACGGCGGATATCGATGTCGTTACCGCCGCGCGCCTGGCCGACCTGCCCATCGAGGAATTCCGTGCGCTCAATCCGGCGTACAGCCGCCCGGTCATCGTGGGAGCTTCCTCGCCCACGATCCTGCTGCCGGCAGACCGGGCCGATTCCTTCAACGCCAACCTGGCGGCATGGCAGGCCACGGGCCAGCCCCTGGCCAGCTGGACGGCCTATACGCTGCAACCGGGCGAATCGCTGAGCAAGCTTGCCGAGCGTGTCGGACTCACCGAGGCGCAATTGCGCGAAGCCAACCATATTCCGCCGCGCTACCGCGCGGCGCCCGGCTCCACCATCCTGATTCCGCGCGACGAATCCAACAACGACGACATCGCTCCGGGATTCATCAGCGCATCGTTCGCCCTGGTTCCCGAAAACACCAACCTGCGCCAGGTCAGCTACCGGGTTCGCCGCGGCGACACGCTGGCCTCGGTCGCGCGCCGCTGGCATGTCAGCGCCGACGACATCGTCGCCTGGAACCAGCTGCACTCCATGAGTCTCTTCACCGGGCAGCACCTCACGCTCACCGTCGCGCGCCCCGCCACCGCCGCCGCGCCGGTGGCGCACAAGACCTCGGCCAGAAAGCCGGCCCCAGCGGCGCCCGCCGCCCGGGCCGGCAATATCAACGCCGTTCCGGTTTCCGCCAGCAAGAGCGGCGCCGGCGCGGCGGGCGCGCATGCCCCCATCCCTGCCACTGCGGTAGCGGCTTCGTCCTCGCGCATGTAAGTCATCCGCTTCGCCGGGGATGGCCACTGGGGCCCCCCGCGACCGGCATAATTGCGCCCGGGCCCTGCCGGCAGCGGGCGCGATGCCCAGCATCCCTCCCGTAGCCGCCACGGTGCCGCTGCATCCATCAACCGGCGGTTTCACATACAGGCAATTTTCATGGCATTCCTGACGGGCAAACGCATCCTGATCACCGGGATCATCTCCAACCGCTCCATCGCCTACGGCATTGCCCGGGCCTGCCACCGCGAAGGCGCGGATCTCGCGTTTACCTACGTGGGCGAGCGCTTCAAGGACCGCGTCACCGAAGTTGCCCGCGAGTTCGGCTCCACGCTGGTCTTCCCCTGCGACGTGGCCGACGACGCGCAGATCGCTGCCGTTTTCACGGACCTCGCCAAGTCCTGGGACGGACTCGACGGCGTCGTGCATGCCATTGGCTTTGCGCCGCGCGAAGCCATCGCCGGGGATTTTCTCGACGGTCTGTCACGCGAGGCGTTCCGCATCGCCCACGACATCTCCACCTACAGCTTCCCGGCGCTGGCCAAGGCTGCCTTCCCGCTGATGCAGGGCCGGGCGGGCGCCTTGCTCACCTTGACGTACCTGGGCGCCGAGCGCGTTGTACCCAACTACAACACCATGGGCCTGGCCAAGGCGTCGCTGGAAGCATCCGTGCGCTACCTGGCGGCGTCCCTGGGCCCCAAGGGCATACGCGTCAACGGCATTTCCGCGGGCCCGATCCGCACCCTGGCCTCGGCCGGTATCAAGGACTTCGGCAAGATCCTCGACGTGGTGGCACAGAACGCGCCCATGCGGCGCAACGTCACCATCGACGACGTGGGCAACGCCGCGGCGTTTCTCCTATCCGACCTGGCTGCGGGCATCACCGGCGAGATCACCTACGTCGACTCCGGGTTCAACCGTGTGGTCGGCGGCATGGATGAGTAGAGCAGTGTCTGCGCGCGTCGCGGAAACCGTGCCGTGACAACCCCGTTGTGAGCAAGCCGCCCACCGAAACAAATCTGCCGGCAGCCGCACCACCGGCGGCGCGGCGCTCGCTGTTCCGCCAGGAAGCGATTGATGCGCAGCGCGAAAAACTGCTGGGCGAGGTCTCCAAGGCGCGGCCCGTACCCATGTGGATCTTCACCGTCCTGGTGGCCGTGGCGGCCGTTGCGCTCGTCGTATTCGCCTTCGTGGGCAGTTACACGCGCCGCGAACGGGTCGACGGCTACCTGGAACTGGATATCGGCGCGGCACGCGTGAGCGCGCCCGAGGCCAGCGTGGTGGCGGAGCTCATGGTCAAGGAAGGCGACGAGATCGCGGCCGGGCAACCCATCGCCCGGCTTTCGCAGGAGCGCACCACGGCCGCCGGCGCCAACGCTTCGGAGCTGGTGCGCCAGGAACTCGCCGGGCGCTTGCGCTCGCTCGAATCGGAGGCGGAGCAGGCCGTGCTCATGGGCCAGCAGCAGGCAGCACAGGCGCGCAAGCGGGTCGATGACCTGCGCAAGGGACTGGACCAAGCCGGCGCCGAAGTGCAGTCGCAGCAGGAGCGCCTGGCCTCGGCGCAGCAGGAAGCGCAGCGCGCGCGGCAACTGGTCAAGGAAGGCCTGTACTCCGAGGCCATGATGCGTGAGCGGCGCAACGATGTGCTCGACCAGACGACCAAGCTCGAGAACCTGCGCGGCAGCCGGGCGGCCATCGAGCGCGAGCTGCGCGCGGCGCAGGCCGAGCTGCCGCTCATCGATATCCGTACCCGTACCCAGCAGCAGCAGCTGGAACAGCGCCGCAGCGAGCTGCAGCAATCCCTGGTGCAGGAGGAAGCGCACAGCGATTCGGCGGTGCGTGCGCCCATCGCTGGCATCGTCACCAATATCGCCGCGGCGCGCGGCGACTCGCTGGCCGCCGACGCCACGCTGGCGACCATCATGCCCAAGGGCAGCGGGCTGCACGCGCAACTGCTGGTGCCCACGCGCGCCATCGGCTTCATCGAACCTGGCAACGCCGTGGTGCTGCGCTACGATGCCTTCCCGTTCCAGCGCTTCGGCCAGTATCAGGGCCATGTCACCCGCGTCGGCCGCACCGTGTGGTCGGCGGGCGAGAAGGTGGGAACCCTGCCGGTGCGCGAACCGGTCTATCGCATCGAGGTTGCCCTGGATCATCAGACCGTCCGAACCGGCACGCAGGAATTTCCGCTGCGGCCGGGCATGCTGGTCAACGCCGACATACTTCTCGAGAAGCGCACGGTCTTCGAATGGGTGTTCGAGCCCGTTCTGGCCCTGCGCGAGCGCCTGCGCTAGCCATGTTCGCCAGACTCTTCGGGCGCCGTGTGCCCATGATCCTGCAGGCCGAGGCGCCCGAGTGCGGCATCGCCTGCGTGGCCATGATCGCCAGTTACCACGGGCTGCGCACCGACCTCGCGGCCATGCGGGTGCGTCTGTCGCCATCGATGAAGGGCGTGACGCTGCAGCACATCGCGGGCATCGCCGACACGCTGAAGATGTCGTTCCGGGGTGTGCAGGCGCCGCTGTCGGCGCTGGGCAAGCTGCGCATGCCGGCGATACTGCATTGGGACATGAACCATTTCGTCGTGCTCACGCGGGCCGACGCCAAGAGCATCACCATCCTGGATCCGGCGCGGGGCAAGCGGGTGCTGCCCCTGGACGAGGTCTCGCGCCATTACACCGGGGTTGCGGCCGAGCTTGCGCCGGCCACGGGATTTGCGGTCCGCGACGAACGCGAGAAGGTCTCGGTGCGGCAGTTGTTCGGCTCCATGCAGGGCCTGGGAGGCGCCATCACCCAGGTTCTCGTCCTATCCGTGGTGCTGGAGGTGTTTGCCATCACCGCGCCGTTTTTCGTGCAGATCGTGGTCGACCGCGTCGTGGTGGGCCGGGACGAAGATCTGCTCACGGTGCTGGGCCTGGGCTTCGGACTGCTGGCCGTCATGCAGGTCGCGGTAACGGCGGTGCGCGGCTGGCTCGGCGTCTACCTCTCGACGATGCTCAACGTGCGGCTGCTCGACGCGCTGTTCGCGCAGCTGTTGCGCCTGCCGCTTGCGTGGTTCGAGAAGCGGCATATCGGCGACATCGTCTCGCGCTTCCGCAGCGTCGACGCCATCCAGCGCACGCTCAGCGTCACCTTCCTGGAAACGCTGGTCGACGGCGCCATGGTGGCGCTCACCCTGGGCGTGATGCTCTGGTACAGCACGCTGCTGGCAGCCATCGTCGTGATGGCGACGCTGGGCTACGGCGCTACCCGCTGGCTTTTCTACGGCGCGCAGCGGCGCGCGCTCGATGAACAACTGGTGCACGAAGGCAAGGCCGGGACGCACTTCATCGAGACACTGCGCGGCATGATGGCCATCAAGCTCAATATGCGCGAGCCGGAGCGGCGCTCCGCCTACCAGAACCTGATCATCGACCAGACCAACGCCGGCGTGCTGGTTCAGCATCTCACGATCCTCAACCGCGCCGTCTACAGCCTCATCTTCGGCATCGAGAACGTGGCCGTGGTGTGGCTGGCCGCGCAACTCGTGGTGCGCGGCAGCTTCTCGGTGGGCATGCTCTTTGGTTTCCTGGCATTCAAGCTGCTGTTTCTGACGCGCGTGAACAACCTCGTGGAAAAGCTCATCGAATTTCGCATGCTCGACCTGCATGCGGAGCGGATCGCCGATATCGCGCTGGCACCCGTCGAGCAGTTGCGCCCGCCCGGCGCCCCGCCCCCTGAGGGACCGCTGACCATCAGCGCACGGGGCCTGGGATTTGCCTACGGGGTGGAAGGCTTTGCCTTTCGCAACGCCGATTTTTCCGTGCGGCCCGGCGAGATGGTGGCGATCGTCGGCCCCTCGGGGGCCGGCAAGACCACCATGGTCAAGGTCCTGATCGGACTGCTCGACCGCACCGAAGGCAGCCTCGAAGCCAACGGCCGGGATATCCGCGACTGGGATGTGGCCGCCTACCGATCGCGCCTGGGCGTGGTGATGCAGGACGACCCGCTCTTCGTGGGCTCCATAGAAGACAACATCAGTTTTTTCGATCCGCGTCATCAGCCGCAGCTGGTGCGCGCCGCGGCCACGGTCGCCGGCATCGACGCCGACATCATGGCAATGCCGATGCAGTACAACACCATCGTGGGCAGCCTGGGGGTCGCGTTGTCGGGGGGCCAGAAGCAGCGCGTGCTGCTGGCCCGCGCCCTCTATCGCAAGCCGCAGGTGCTGTTCCTGGACGAGGCCTTCGACCAGCTCGACCTGGCGCGCGAGCAGGAAATCAGCGAGCGGCTGCGCAAGCTGGGCCTGGCCATCGTCATCGTCAGCCACCGGCCCGATACGGTACGCACCGTGGATCGCGTCATCCGCCTGGGCGATATATCCGCGCCGGCCGGGGACAGCGCGGGAAATTTCGCCCGCGAAGCGTAACGGGTGCCACATGCCGTAGCATGTGCTCCGGGAATCACCCCGTCCGGCTTTCCCTGGTCTGGCGCCCGCCCGGGGCGGGCCGCTTGAATACCATCGTGAATGGAGCTCTGCATGGCGTCACAATTCTGGCCCTCGGTCATTACCCTGCTCACCTTGGTCGTGCTCATCTGGGTTTCGTTCATCGTCGGCCACTACCGCACGAAGTACAACGTCAAGGCGCCCGCCACCACGGGCAATCCGCATTTCGAACGCGCCTTCCGCGTGCAGATGAACACGTTGGAGAGCGCCTTCATTTTCCTGCCGGCGCTCTGGATGTCGGCGCGCTGGGGCAGCAGCCTGGCGCTTGAACTTGCCGGCGCCGCCTGGATCATCGGCCGGGTCATTTACGCCCTTGCGTACCTGAAAGACCCCGCCAAGCGCAGTGCCGGGTTCGGAATCTCCTTTCTGGCGATCATCGTGCTGATGATCGATGCAGCCCTGGGACTGTTGCGCGCGCTGAGCGCGGGCATGAGCTTGTAGGCGAAGCAACCCGTCCCCATCTCGTGAATCGATGAAGAACCCGCCGAACCGGCCGCGCAGCGCCAAGTTGGGCCCGCTGCGCGCGCTCCTGCCCTTTGTCCGTCCCTACCGGACCCAGGTCCTGCTGGCACTGGTCGCCCTCGTGCTCGCCGCCGGCGCCACGCTGGCGCTGCCCTACGCGGTGCGGGTGCTGGTCGACAAGGGACTGACCCAGCCGTCCACCGTGGATCTGGGCGCGCGCATGGTCGCCTTGAACGGCTACTTCCTGGATCTCTTCGGCGTGGCGGTACTGCTGGCGCTGTTTACCGCGGCACGCTTCTACGCGGTGAGCTGGATCGGCGAGCGCGTCACCACCGACCTGCGCCAGGCGGTGTATGTCCATGTGTTGCGCCAAAGCCCGCGATTCTTCGAGTCGCTCAAGACCGGAGAGATCCTCTCGCGCCTGACCACCGACACCACGGTGATCCAAAACGCCGTAGGCTCCAGCATTTCCCTGGGGCTGCGCAGCATGGTGATGGGCCTGGGGGCCATGGCCATGCTCATTGCCAGCAACCCGCTACTGATGCTCACGGTGGTGGGCATCATCGCGCTGGTGGTGGCGCCGGCGCTGTGGATCGGCGGACGCGTGCGCCGCCTGTCACGCGCCAGCCAGGACCGCATTGCCGATACCAGCGGCATCGCGGGCGAGGTGCTCAATGCCGTTTCCGTGGTGCAGAGCTACACCCAGGAGGGCGCCGAGGCCGCGCGCTATTCCACCGCCAATGAATCGGCGTTTGCCACCTCCGTGCGCCGCATCACCACCCGCGCAGCGTTCACGGCGTTCATCATCATCGGCGTATTCGGTTCGCTGCTCTACGGCCTGCACGGCGGCGTGGCCGGCGTGCTGGCCGGCGAGATCAGCGCTGGCGAGCTGAGCCAGACCTCGCTCTACATCATGCTCGTGGCGTCCAGCGTGGGCGTGCTCGCGGAGGTCTGGGGCGACATGCTGCGGGCCGCGGGCGCCACCGAACGGCTCATGGAACTGCTGGGCATGGAGTCCGACATCGCCGATCCACCCCAGCCGCGCGCGCTGCCCGTGAACCCGGCGCAACGCGCGGTGTCGGTGGAATTTGATGCCGTCACCTTCCACTACCCGTCGCGGCCCGCCACACCGGTCCTGCGGCAGCTGGCGCTGTCCATCAGCGCGGGCCAGACCGTGGCGCTGGTAGGCCCGTCGGGTGCCGGCAAGACCACGGTCTTCCAGCTGCTGCAGCGCTTCTACGACATCGACAGCGGACACATCCGGCTCAATGGCATCCCGCTGCGCGATCTGCGCCTGGAAGACCTGCGCGGGCACATCGCGCTCGTGCCCCAGGAGCCGGTGATCTTCTCGGGCACCGTACGCGAGAACATCAGCTACGGGCGCAGCGGCGCCACCAATGACGAGATCCTGGCCGCGGCCCGGGCCGCCCATGTGGACGAGTTCATCGAGCGCTTGCCCGAAGGTTACGAAACCCTGGTGGGCGAGCGCGGCTTGCGCCTGTCGGGCGGCCAGCGCCAGCGGCTGGCCATCGCCCGGGCCATACTCAAGGATGCACCGCTGCTGCTGCTCGACGAGGCCACCAGCAGCCTCGATGCCGAGAGCGAACGCGCCGTGCAACTGGCCCTGGATGTGGCGATGCACGGCCGCACGACCATCGTCATCGCCCACCGGCTGGCGACCGTGCAGCGCGCCGACCGCATCTTTGTCCTGGAACAGGGCGTGATCGTCGGACAGGGGCGACACGACGAGCTGCTGGAGCAAGGTGGCCTGTACGCCCGGCTGGCAGCGCTGCAGTTCACCCGCTAGGCGTCCGCGGGGTACGCAGCTGCGACCCGTGCCCGGGGCAAGCGCGCCGTGGGCGCCCGGGCAGGGCTGTCGTAGCGACGCCGCGGCCGAACGCCACCGATGCCTCGCTATACTGTGGCCTGCCTGTCGAGTGGATTTTCGCTGCGGGCCCAATCCGTGCCTACCGCCGCGGCCCTGCCGCCAATCTCATGCGCCAATACGAAGATTTCATGCGCCATGTGCTCGAGCATGGCGCGGACAAGAGCGACCGCACCGGCACGGGAACGCGCTCGGTGTTTGGCCACCAGTTGCGCTTTGATCTTGCCAGCGGCTTTCCCCTTATCACCACGAAGAAGCTGCACCTGCGCTCCATCATCCATGAGCTGCTCTGGTTCCTGCAGGGTTCGAGCAACGTCGCGTACCTGCGCGACAATGGCGTCACCATCTGGGACGAATGGGCCGATGCGCGGGGCGAGCTGGGGCCGGTCTATGGCGTGCAATGGCGCTCCTGGCCCACGCCCGATGGCGGTCATGTCGACCAGATCACCCAGGTCATCGATGAAATCCGCCGCAATCCGGATTCGCGCCGCCTGATCGTCTCGGCCTGGAACGTCGCGGATATTCCCCGCATGCGCCTGCCGCCCTGCCACCTCATGTTCCAGTTCTACGTGGCGCAGGGCCGCCTGAGCTGCCAGCTCTACCAGCGCAGCTGCGACATATTTCTGGGGGTGCCTTTCAACATTGCCAGCTACGCGCTGCTCACGCACATGGTGGCGCAGCAGTGCGACCTGGCACCCGGCGATTTCGTCTGGACGGGCGGCGACTGCCATATCTACAGCAACCATTTCGACCAAGCGCGCCAGCAGCTGGCGCGCGAGCCCTACCCCTACCCGCAGCTGCGCATCGCCCGCCGGCCGGATTCGATCTTCGAGTACCGGTATGAGGATTTCGAGATCCTCGATTATCAGTCGCATCCGCACATCAAGGCGCCGGTGGCGGTCTAAGTCCGCGCCGTGCCCGAGCGCAAGCGTCATTCGCGCGGGCGAAATATACGGTAGATACAGGCGCCGTGCCTCCTCGGCCCCTTTCAGCGCAGACGGGATTAACGGTAGACGCTCAAGCGTCTAACCCGCCTGTTGCCTGCAGACTGGGTTTCC
>Ga0209698_10008092_pt1 | contig 10904 bp, 9 predicted proteins | sample LitLauG_LLR_2012_FD_187203 | JGI IMG/M metagenome (GOLD analysis project Ga0209698, IMG submission 187203) | Freshwater sediment microbial communities from Pennsylvania, USA - Little Laurel Run_MetaG_LLR_2012 (SPAdes) (version 2) | ecosystem: Environmental > Aquatic > Freshwater > Creek >... | reverse complement strand
CCTTGATCTGCGACCCGAGCACCCATCCCCCGACGATCATGCCAATCGCGAGAAACAGGCCCAGCGGCGCCAGATCCATACGAGAAGGTTGAGCAGTGGCATTCATCAAATGCAGCCTCAGGTGTCGTTGCGCGACTGATTGTACATGGAGATGGCGGTATGTTGCGGTGGTCGGCAGGTTCGACGGGGGGTACCCCTCCCCCCTCCCCCCTGATTTTGCAAAATCCCTGGAATCTTTGGGTTAGCGCGGTAATAATATACTTGACTGACTGATGCATATTTTGCATACTCCGACCAGCCGTGACAGGGTAAAAGCGGTTTTATAGAGTGGAACACACTATGACCGCTGAACAGAGAACGCTCATCGCCGCCAATGAAATTACCGGGGTCCAGTTCCACTGCCCTGAGTGTCAAACCAAGAGCATTATCCCGCTCAACCGCATTGAAGGGATCCCGAAGAACTGCGGCAATTGCAACGCGCCTTGGTATTCCGGAATGGATGAAATGCAGACTGTAAAGGATTTTCTGCTCCAGCTGAGGGAATTTCGGAGTCTGCCATCGGGAGTGAAGATCAAATTTGAATTGAGGGGAGGCTAGTTTCGCTGCATGGACTAATGTCGAGAGACTTAGTCTGGCCTCGTAGAATCTTCATCATTCCTTTCCGCTGCCAGCAGTCAACTGTATAAACCGATCCTTTTACGCCTTGCCTTGGTTGCACCTCGATAGTCGGATCGTCTATTTTTCTGGTTATCATGTCCCGTGCTACATCGGCCATCAGGTCGGCCATTTGCAATGGCGGGTGAGTCTTATCATCAAGCGAAGTGAAGTTCCTCATGCAGTCTGACAGCGCAGGATGGCGGACCTTGAAACAATCGAAACTGTGTAAGAGCTTCGCTGATTTACTGCTGTGATCGTGAACAAATCCGATCTGGTATTTGCGGCCCTCAAACTCCGTTTTTAAACGAGTAACAAGAGCATGAATCACAAGCTGGAAGGCACAGTCCTCATAGTCGGGATTCCAGTGTGGGCTAGTTCTGGCCTCGTTGCTTGTATTTATTTCCCAGAAGTCTGCCATGTTCACTCCCAAAGAGAATCCGATAAGCGGATATTGGCGAATCAACTCCTCAAGGTCATCGCGTACCGCAAGCGCTCTCTTTTTCCCCTCATCTAACCCAAACTCGGCCTTGTATTTGAAGAATTCTCCTTGAAGATTGCGACACTCGCTCGATTTGAAGTATTTGATGCGATGTTCTTTCAGTTTTCGCTTCCACGGAGTCCGCATAGCGGTCCAAGTTTTCACGGGAGCCATGAATCCGGCGGCGACGAAGGCTTTCTTTTGAGAACCATCCGAACTCTCATCTATGTACGACCACAGGAGCATTGCTAAACATCCAGGCTTTCCCTCAAAGAACAGCATTTGCATTTGCAGCTCTAGAGAAGGTTGACTTTTGACGCACGACATTGCACACTCCAAGTGTCGTGCCGCAAAAGCCAACTCGCCCGCCCCGTTCCGCCAAGAATGTTGAGGGCGATTTCGGCCAGTTCACCGAGTTTATGAAGCAGCTTGTCTCCGTACCGCATACGAAGATCAAGGCCGCTTTGGAACGGGAGAAGCGAACGAAGCAGCGGAGACGCGCTTCCGCTTCCCCCGCTTCCCCCGATAAGGATTAGAAGGTCGTTTCTCCCACCTTGCCAGTCACCTCCGCAAAAGTGAGCCGCTTTCCCACAATCTGTGATAAGGCTTTCCTGAATCGGTCGGAATCTTTCATTGGCAGTTCTTTGGTGCCGCGATTATTGAACCGAAATACTTGCTCATCCACGTAACGCCCAAGATGGAACGGCTCGACCGCAACATAGGTTCCGCTGAGGGTTCGCTTCAGTAGACTCCAGAAGTTTTCGACGCCATTGACGTGCACGCGATCCCGCACATAGCTCTGAGTCTTGTTGACCATCTCATTCACGAAGTGGTGATTCATCTCGCCCATGTAGGCCACGGCGTCATCGGTGTAAACCTTGCTGCCGTATTTCACTTCTTTCATGATTTCAGCTTGCAGAGTTTCGCGCTTCACGTTGGGGACTACCTTAGCACGCATCTCGCGGAGATTGCGGTCAAGGATTCCCTGTACCACGGTTTTGCCACTAGCGCCTCCGCGAGCTTCGTAGCGGACTTTCTTGTCGACGTGCATGTTCTTTTTCTGGCCGCCGATGAAAGTCTCATCCACTTCGACTTCGCTGTTAGGCCCACCGATCTTGGTAGTCTTGCCGAAGCCGCCAGTCTGCATTGCAGTACGAATCCGATGTAGCATGAACCAAGCGGACTTCTGAGTGACACCCAGAGCACGATGCAACTCGTAAGAGGAGACACCATTTTTGCAAGCTGCCAAGAGCCACACAGCGGGAAGCCATTTCTCAAGAGGAATCGGAGAATCCTCAAACACGGTCTCAACCTTGAGAGAAAACTTCTGCCGCTTGTGATCGCTGTAGCAGCGATAGAGCCGAGCTTTCTCAAGGTAGGTGACCTTCTCGGAATTGCAGAGAGGGCAGCGGACTTTGCCATCAGGCCAGCGGACGGAGATCATGAACTGGCGGCAATTCTCAAAGTCCGAGAAGAACTGAATGGCTTGCTGGAGTGTCTTGGGGCTTTCCATGCTCCCAAAGTAGCAGGGATTCAATAGTCAGTCAAGTATATTATTACCGTTAGCGCGATTCTCCCTGCAAGATCTAGAGCCGGTAGGGGTTACACGTAAAATTTTATGAAATAAGGAGTTACGCCAGGTCAAAGGCCAGGAATCACTGACTTACGGTGTTTGAGCCTGCGAGGATGCTGCGCAAGATCTAGATGTCAAAGAACTTACAGCCAAAATCTAGAGCCTAAAGGGTTTAGGTTCAGGCTCTCGGGGAAGCTGTTCCCAGGTTAGCGCCCAAAATCGGGGCGCGAACCTGGGGCACCGACAGGGGTGCCGGGAAAGCCTTCCCGAGCTCATGCTACGAGCTATAGAAAACTAACTATGACTAGCTATGAGATTTAGTGAGGTCAAGGGCGCGGGTCACAGGTTGACGGGTCTTTGATGCTTATCTTAGGAGGAGTTACTGCAAGGTCTTACGGGCATTGCTTGACGGCCAAGCTGATGTTTTGAGCAGACCCGTAATTTGCCACGTCAGAAACGGTAACTGTGACGGTCAGAGTGCGAGCGTTCGTAGTGTCGACACTAAGGAAGCCCGTGTTGATATCCAAGTCCAATCCGTACGGTACATATCCGTAAAAAACCCATCGGAGCGGAGGCAAGCCCCCGGTAGTCTGAAATGTGAAGCTGTACGGCTGTCCCACGCACGCATCAGGTAGCGTTGGCGAACTGGTAATGACGATCGGTTCTACCACCTGGATGGTCTTTTGCACGGTGGCCGTTTGAGGAGGCTGATCGCTATCCTTGGCCTGAAGGGTGAATGTGTAAGTGCCATCAGTTGTCGGAGAACCAGAGATCAGCCCGGATGAACTGAGTCCGAGACCCGGCGGGAGGCTGCTGCCAGCAATACTCCAGGACACGGTACCAATTCCGTTGTCGGCCACCAACTGATAAGAAAAATATGGAGTGGTCCGTTCGCCCGGCGGGAGGCTGGGGGGCTCGATACTGAGAGGAGGAGCCGCGCCCGAGACCACCAGAGCGTAGTTCATGTCAGGGCGGGCATTTCCCCGCCAGTCAAAGACCCGAACGTAAAAGGTAGAGGCCACATTTGCGGCACCCGGGACTTTGTAATCGAGTGCAGAATCGAGAACGGGCGGCGAAGTGCTGATGTCATCGTTCAAGCAGGTCGAAGCAAATTTGTTACTGGAGTCTCCGGGCTGTCGGCAAGTTGTCAGGCGGTTTCCGTTCCCGTCGACAATCTCCATCACGCTGTTCAAGGGATTGCTTTGCCGCAATCTCTGTGCCTGAGTCTCCACATGAACAACAGATCCGCCGAGTGAAACCAGTTTGTAGTAATCGTTGTCAGCTACCAGCGGCGCATTATCCGGCGGATCGATATAAGGCGAGATGCTGGCATAAATTGTGCCATTGCTGATCGGCGTGGCGTTGGCCACCGTATCGTTGCGTCCCAGCGGAGTCACGACAGTCATGGGGAAGCCGGTTCGAGATGCATGCTGGGCCGGGCTGCTGGAGTCGGTCACGCTGAAGTCGGCGCTGTATTGTCCCAGAGTAGTAGGAGTGCCGCTTACCTGGCCGCTGTTTGGGTCTATCGGACCAATCCCGGGAGGAAAGGATCCGGAGGTGATAGCGAAGTGGTAGGGAGGCGTGCCACCGGTCGGGATCAGCCTGCCACTGTAGGGACGATTAAGAAGGAACCGGATGGGGATCGAATCGGCAATCGCCAGCGAAGGGGGAACAACGTTGATCGTAATGTGCGTGGAGACGACCTCGGGAGGGGAATACGAGTCCTGTACAGTCAGTGTAAACGAATAGCTTCCCAACGTCGTCGGACTCCCCAGGATCTGACCATTCACCCCGTCAACCCGCAATCCAAAAGGGAAAGACCCGCTCGCAAGCTTGTAACTCAGAGGTTGTACACCCTCCGTAGCACCGATAGGCAGATAAGAGATGTCCTGATACTGCGCCACCTTGAAACTTTGAGATGGCGGAACCTGTAGCGGGGTGCTGGAAGTTAGATAAAAAGCCTGGCTGGAGAAATGAGAGGCTGAATCCTTCACTGTTGCTATGAAAGCGGCTGTACCCGAGAAATTCACTATGCCGGAGAGAACCCCGGTGTTTGCATCTATGGAGAGGCCGTTGACATACAGTCCTATTGGAGAAGTAGGTGCGATGGACCATGACAGCGCACCGTCGCCGCCGGATGCCTGGAGGGTGGTGGAGTACGTACGTTTCTCCAACGTACCTGGCAGAATTTTGTTCGTGGTAATGGTAAGAAGGTCGCCTGGCGACCCTGCTGAGGATGAATTTCCGCCTCCGCAGGCAACCAGGGATAAGAGCGGCAGGAGCGCGAGTAGACACGCTGCAATGCGGTGCAAGAGTGCCCTCATGTAAGCAGGCCCTTAGTGTGCGAGAGCGGAAGCGCGATGGGAGAGTCAAACAGACTTCCACTGTCCTCGTACTGATCAAATCGTGGAGCCGTCAGGTTGAGGATGAAATCGACGCCGGTTATGTTTTCGCCCGCGTGCACGGGGATCGGGTCGCGCTGCAAGGGAGCGTCAAAGGCAGACTCTTGCTTGTTCCAGAATTCAGCTGGTCCCGGCAGGGGAGCGGGAGGATCAAGCGGGCCAACGCTGGAACCCCCGGCGAATTCCGAGAACACCGATTCAACTTCGACCGTGTAGGTACCCGGGGGCACAGCGATCTGGTAATAACCGATGCGAGACGTATCGCGTGAGCCAGTCTGATCCCCGTTTGTGTTGTCACCGGTGACGTCCTGGCCAGGGTTACCAGTAAACAGATAGCCGGAGACAGCGGAGACCGCGACTCGGCGGGATTCATCCGGTGCGGTCGAGGGATCGTCCACAAGGCGAGCTATGACATTCGCTCCCTGAACCGGGGTGACGCCGTCGGAAAAGAGTACGGTCCCGCTGATCGTTCCGTAGTTTGCTGGAAGATTTGTGTTGGGATAAAGGGTGGAGATCCATGCCCGGTCGTCCGTGGCTAGCACGGATAGGCCTGCATCTTTCCTCGCCTGACACAGGGACACGGGGAACATCAGAGGAAGGCCGGCGAGGTCATCTACATTGCAAGGAGTGACGTCGTTCAGCAAAACGTCGAGATTGATCTGGGAATGGTCCAGTCCAGAAAAATGCCCGAGTTCATGGGTAATGGCTTCGTCAAATTCATTCGCGGTAAGTTCGAAGTTCGGCGGCAAAGATGTGGGAGTGTTAACCCCGTCCTGAAACTGCCCGTTCATGACCACGGCTGAGGAGAGGATATAACCATTCTTAGAATCGACAGCGCATATGCTGTTAAATCCAATAACTTCAGGCGGTAATCCCAGACTGGAGATCAGCGATCCGTCGGCATCGAAGATTATCGGACTTTGAGACGCGGCATTACAGGAACCCATCACATCGTTGAACTGCTTTGCAGTCGTAAGGTCGCCACCCGTGTAACTTCCCGCAGGTAACAGGGCACCAATATTCGTGAACGACAGTTTTGCAGTGGAGACACCTTGCCAGACGGCGAACATGTTTTGTACGCGCTGCACTCCTGTGGCATGGTCGATTACAACTGTGCCACTGGGAGTCGCAGCCATTGGACCCGGATCAACGCGGTAAGGGATTGGCATCTTTGCCGGGTTCCACGTGAAGGCTTGTCCGTCGATGCCGAAGGCAGGGCGAGATCCCACTGCAGGTCCGCCCACAATTCTCGGCCCGCCGGCGATTGCCGACGGGACAAAGAGAATCAACGCCGGCAACACAATCAGACTGAAGCCCTGAATGCGCATCAACGTGTCCCTGCGAAAGTTCGGATGGCGTCTCCAAGGTCCGCGAGCGGCACCGGGCCACCCTGACCGTGGCTCGCCATTGCGGCCGTGCGGGGAGAAAGTTGAATCCCTTGGGCGTTGGCCCGTTCCAGTACAGAACGGAAGAGGTCCCGATTCCCACGACCGTTCACGGTAACTGTCTGGCCTCGGCTGTCGGTATAAACGCGGAAGCGGCCCTGCTCGAGCCCGACTGGGCTAGTCAACCCATATTCCGATACAGGTCCAAGGAGAAGAACAAGTTCCTCGCCCTTGCTATATTCGGAGGCATTACGGTGTGGAACTATGTCCCAGACATATTGACGAAATACAATTGATTTTCGCGGTTTGCCTTTGTAGATGTCCTTGACGTCGATGGAGACGACAGTCGTCGTCAAGTTACGGAGCTGTGGATGGGGCTCCAGTTTCACGGATGTGACATAACCGTGAACGATAACATCTGCTTCCTTAGTCAACTGATCCAGGCTGCGCGCGACAGTGCGAGCTCCAGTCTGGGCTTGGGAACCGGGGAGTATCAGGGCGATCAGTGAAAGCAGAAACGCGCAGATCGCACGTCTCATCCAGCCGGCCAGAGTGGGAGAAAGCTTTAACATTTACAACTACTTGCTTGAACGCCGAACTCTAGCACAGGAGACAGTCTCTAGCTAGTGGTAACTCCAGTTACGATAGGTTTATACCCGTTTAGGAACTAAGGCAGGTGGCCCACTCAAGCCCGGTTTTGGCTTGAGTGGGGATGCAGAGAATTGGTCGAGCCGACGTCCGAACTGAGTGAAGAGTTCTTCCACTTAACCCACACAACGAACACCGCGTTGTGTGGGCCGCCCGACACCCCAGCCAGCGAAAACCACGCTGTCTGGAGACCCCGGACTTGAGTGGGCCAGGCGCCACGTCTGCCGCCCGGCAGCTTCGAATAAACTAGAAACCTATCTTGCGGTTGTACGTCCCATGTATGGCACCAGGACCGTCGAAGGGGAGAACGAGAAAATGCAGCGACTCATCACGTCCGTACTACTTGTATTTGTGTGCGCCCCTTTGTCGGCAGCGCAGAAGGCGGGTAACGACCCATTCCCTCGAATCGAAGTATTCGGGGGATATTCAGCCATTGAAACTAACGACCACAACTTTCACTTTGGTCCCAATTTCAACGCAACGAACACGGATTTCGACGAGGGTGGCAGGGGCTTTGAAGCTGCGTTCACCTTCAATTTGAAACGATATTTCGGCGTCGTGGGCGACTTCTCCGCTCATTTTAGTCATGATCAGGGCCCCGTCACGCTTACACCACCCTGTGCCCAGCCGCCATGTCCCCCAGTGACGCAGAACGCGGAACTCAACCCAAGGTTGTTCAATTTCCTCGCTGGACCTGAAATGAAAGGACGCAACCGTACTCGCCTGACTCCTTTTGCGCACGCGCTATTTGGCGCAGCCCACACGACGGCGACATTCAAGACTGTAGGCCCAGCTCTCACTCTCTCGCGTACCGACGCGGACACCGGATTCGCAATGACCTATGGTGGCGGGCTGGAGTTTCGCATCCTGCGCAGAGCGAGCTTCCGCGCGTCCTTCGACTACAGCAAAGCATTCGTGGGGTCGAACGCGTTGCCGCCACAGAGGGTCAACTCAGTCGGGTACTCCGCCGGTATTATCTTTCATTAGGTTACACTCCGGGGATTCTTACCTCCCAATTCTGCGTGACAAACCCTGCAGCGTTCCCGCACTGTTTGTAATAGTCGCTAACCATGCCGGGCACGCCGCTGACAGCCAGCAACGGCCAGGCAAGGAGTTCTCTGCTCGAACTTCGTCCGGCGAGGTTTGAGGTGAGAACTCCTCTTCAGGCCGGTTGACTCCGCCGGCAAACACGAGGTCTCCGTTCGACGCTCCTCTCGCCGACCCGGTGCTGCGACTGAAACGCCTCAGTGATGCAAAATGTTAATCTCAACAGAAATCGCGTGATGCGATCACAATGTCGCCATTTTGGAGCAGAACAGTGGCTTCCCGAGAAAAAACGAGTTGTAAGCTTGCTGTCTTATTGTTGGCAGTTTGTCCTCAGGCATTCACGCAGACGGTGTCTCAGCACGCTCCGGCGATCGACAGACTGGTTACTTCCTACGTCTCGGATCACCATGTGCCGGGGGTGTCCGTGGCCGTGATTGATCGCGGGCACGTCATCCTCACCCAGGGCTATGGTCTGGCCGACGTTGAGAATAATGTGGCTGCCACGGGCGATACGGTTTACCGCATCGCATCGTTGTCCAAACCCATCACTGCGACGGCTGCAATGAAGCTGGTCGAAGCAGGAAAACTGGATCTCGATGCCCCAATCCAGAGATATTGTCCAGACTTTCCCCAGAAGCCGTGGCCGATTACGGCGAGAGAACTTCTCTCCCACCAGAGCGGCATCCGCGATTACAGAAACGAGGAAGAGAGCATTAATACTCGGCACTATACGAGCATCAAGGAAGCATTGACTCAGTTCGGCAACGATCCTCTGGAGTTTGAACTCGGAACCAAGATGCAGTACACCAGCTACGGCTACATCGTTCTCGGTTGCGTGATCGAGGGCGCTTCTGGAACTACCTATGAGGGCTATATGCATCAGGCAATCTTCGAGCCTGCACAGATGCCGGGCACTCGTTTAGATGATGTGTTCGCGATAATTCCTCACCGGGCGCGGGGGTACAGAGTTACTGCCAGTGGCGAACTGCAAAACTCTATCTTCGTGGACGTTAGTAATAAACCTCCCGGGAGCGGAATCAATTCGAGTGCAAGAGATATGGGCAATTTTGTAGCTGCGCTCTATTCGGCGAGGCTGGTTCCCAAGGCCGTCCTAGATCAGATGCTCACGCCGGCGGTGACTCGTGACAAGAACACCACAATTTATGGCCTCGGTTTTTTTCGAGGTGGCCCGATTGGCGCACATCGCGGGTTGCAGGAGGCTGGTCACGGCGGGGACCAGCAGGGCGTCAGCAGTGTGCTGTATCTTTTGCCGGAACGACAGTTTGGAGTAGTAATCCTGTCAAACCTGGAAGGACAGCAAAGCTCTCTGGATTTCATCGAACTCTCGCGCAAGATTTTCGATATTGCTTCTTCGCAATAAGTCAGATCTGAAGCGCGCCATGCCTGGACCATTTATGAGACTGGTTCTAGTAAATCTGGAAGAACGCCGCCCTGACGTTCACCCTCAATTTCCGCGACCTGGAAGTGGTTTGGTGGTATTGCGTCCCCCACCCCGCAGACTCGCTTCGGAAGAGTAGTAAAATCCGCCAACCAACGCGTTCCACAAGCAGGTGGGAGTCCAAGGGATTTCTTGATTGGGCAGATTGTCGCGTTGGCAGAGCGCTAAAACGTTCTGACCTGACCGTTTCAAACTGAGGTACTCGAGTACGTCCCGACGTACTCGAAAATCCGGCCAGGGCGCGCAACGGGGCGGAAAGGAATCGACATGAGCGGCAGCTTGGTGAATTCGTCGGCAGTCATGGCTCTTCTCGTAATTCCCAGCCAGGTGATTTGGTCATATTTTTCTTTTGGGGTGGTTTTTGCAAGCGGACTGGGGACAATTTTCCTGCGCGGCGATTGGCAAAAGGCGCGAGGATTCGACAAGCTCATTCTGTTCGGGCCGCTTTTCTACGCCGCACCCATCGCGGCCTTCGGCGCCGAACACTTCACCCTGACCAAGCTCATCGCGTCGCTCGTGCCGGCGTGGATTCCGTGGCACATGTTTTGGGCATATTTCGTGGGTACTTGCTTTATCGCCGCCGCCCTGAGCCTGGTGACGAAGATTCAGGTGCGTCTCTCGGCGAGTCTGCTCGCGTTGACGTTTTTTCTTTTCGTAGTGCTGATGGATGCCCCGGGTTGGATACGCCATCCGAACGATCGGTTTGCGCTGGCGCTCATGCTGCGGGAACTATCCTTCAGCGGCGGTCCCCTGGCGCTGGCAGCCAGCCTCACCGACGAATGGCGAGAGCGCGGCACGCGCATCCTGGCGACGATTGCGCGCTACTTCGTTGCCGTTCCCGTGCTGTTTTACAGCTTCGAACAATTCCTGCACGCCGATCACGTTCCCGGTGTTCCGCTGGAAATGGTGACTCCCACGTGGGTCTATGGACACGGCATATGGACCTACCTGGCGGCGGTGGTTTACGCAGTCGCGGGTACCATGTTGCTTGTCGGCAAGAAAACCCGCGCCGCGGCGACGTGGGTGGGTCTGAGCGTGCTCTTCGTGGAGTTGGTCGTCTACGTGCCGATCGCAGTGGTGGAACGCGCCAGCCTCGACAACGGTCTTAATTACATGGCGGACACACTGATGTTTTGCGGCGCCGTTCTTCTGCTCGCGGGTGCCATGCCGCGCGAAGCGTAGCTGGCCGAGCCGCACGAGGAGAAAAGAAAAACCCCGCTCTTGCGAGCGGGGCCTTGATCCTGCTGAAAGCTGA
>Ga0209698_10008091_pt1 | contig 10905 bp, 10 predicted proteins | sample LitLauG_LLR_2012_FD_187203 | JGI IMG/M metagenome (GOLD analysis project Ga0209698, IMG submission 187203) | Freshwater sediment microbial communities from Pennsylvania, USA - Little Laurel Run_MetaG_LLR_2012 (SPAdes) (version 2) | ecosystem: Environmental > Aquatic > Freshwater > Creek >... | reverse complement strand
AATGAAGATTGCCCATGGTGACAGTAATGTTTGGTCTACCCAGTGCCCAACTGTGGGGAGCGACTGCCTGCTCTTGGGGATTCTGACCGCGCTCGCACCCTCAAGATCGAAACGGTCCCTCTAACGGGGCGGCGATAGGATTAACCGACTATTTGCTTGACTGACGCGCCGGGGCGAACGATGATTCCGACAATAAGTGCGGAGTTGTGAATCTTGAGATCTCGTCTTTGTTATCTGCTGTCGATCCTGAAAATCCACCGACCAGACTGTGAGCACTGCGCGGCCCGTTTAACAGTCGGTGCTGATATGCGGAAACGGCTGGAAGAGTTGAATGGGCCTGGTGAGCGGACCAGTGATGTGGCCCGCGCACCAGTGCTGCGGAAAGCTGGTTGAAGTGCACGCGGCAGACGCTTGGAGCCGGAACCGCACGCAACCCCTCTGCGGTTTCCGGCGCCCCCCTGGTACGAAGTGTACGGCTCCGCAAACGACTGCACGCAGTCCTTCATGAACGCGTAGCGACAGCGCGCTGCTACGGGTATATAGTTCGTCCATGTCGGACCCGTTCGATGCCTTCGAGACAGTGTTGGAGTGCCTCAAGAGGATGGAAGCGATCTTGACGGGAATGAAGGAAATGCGGGGATAAGTGCGTGCAAACCGCGTTACCTACGGGACCCCGAGAACGTGGACGCAGGCCTGGAGTTGGTCGGTGGCTACAACCAACTCGGAAAGCTTTTGGTACTGAGAGGCGATCGTGACGGTGCTACGGAAGAGTTTCGAGAGGGGCTCGCCATTTCCGAGCCGCAAACGATGGCGCAAAATCCGAATGAGGAATCGCTGTATTCGGCGGCAGAGTCTTACGCCGGACTGGCTAAGGCTGAGGCAAATCGAATTACGCCAGGGCAGACGTTCCAGATTCGAATGACCCATCTGAACCAGGCTCGACTTTGGGACGAGCACAGTCTGCAACTGTGGAGTAGGGTCAAGGAGCCTGGCTTCCTCAGTCCAGACGGTTATGACAGTGAGCCGCCTTCCACAGTGAAGCAGCACCTGGCAAGAGTAAATTCAGAGTTAGCCCAACTGAAGGACAAATCTGATAGTCAGGCCGTCGCTCAATAACTCGCGTATTTTCTTGGGACTTAGAGTCTGGTCCGGACTTAACAACAGCAAGCCGGAAGGGGTGGATCAGCAACGTGGGGGGATCGGGGAAATTGAGGTTTGTCTTTTTTCGTTATTGGGGTTCATCGTCACACTTGGGGTTCTCCCTCAATCTCGTTGCACCCCTCGAACCTCAAAAAGCCCGCAACTAATTGAAACGCAGTGGGATGCACCGTCTTCACTCCAAAAAGTGAAAAGGCAGCTTTCCAACGCCGCTCCGTCAAGCGAAGCGGCTGTAGAATCAATAACCTGGACACCCCGCCGCCGTATCGACCTGCAACGGAAATGAGGGAGAACCCCAAAATTGAGGAAGGACCCTTTTACACTAGAACCAAACTGTCGCCCCAGAGTCGAATCCTCCGATATGCCGTTTTCTTTCCCGCCTTGACCCATGCCCACCGCATCCTTTGAGCGGCGGCAATCTTCTTGCGGGCTGCTGCCGAGAGCGTGCGTTTGCCATGCACTGGAACAACCTTGGCAGATTTGCCAGCGTTTTCTCGAACCTTTGCCCAACGCGCTCTTTGGGCAGCCCCGATCCGCGCCCCGAGCTGACGCGGACAGCTTTCGCTTGCCTGTTCCCTTTCCATATGCGTTGCCAAACGCTGCGAGCGCGGCACCGATTCCGCGAAGTTCCCGGGGCAAACGATCCTGTTCCTTCTTTAACAACCGAACGACTCCAGTCATCACGCAGCAACGACAATATTCTGCGACACAAGCTGAGCCAATGTCTCTATGAGTGCGCCTTCCCAAGTCGAATCCTGAGCCTGTTGTCCAATCCACTTGGCGCGCAATCCCTCATCACTGGAAAGCACCCGGAACAGCGCGGGAAAGTAAGAAGACTGCCTGTAGATTCGGAGTGTATCGACGTCGATCCACGTGTCCCGTTCCATACTCAACGAAACCATTAGATTTACATTCAGACGGAACCCTTGGCCCCTGGAAAGAATGTCTCTGATTACGAGCTTTTGCGTCGTCCGATCCGATTCGGGGAGGGGCACGGCGTCCTTCGGTAACCTCCACCGATGAAAGAGCCGGCAGCTTTCCCATTGCTCTGGATTGACGGCAAAATGCTGTTCCAGAAATGTGTACAAATGCTGAGTGCACTGTTCCACGAACTCTTCTCTGTCGCGGCGATCCGCCTGGCAAGGAGGAAGGAAAGTTTCTCCAAGGCAAACATCTCCAGAACTTTCCTGGGATTGCCCGCGACGCGGCGCGATGATTTCCAAGAGAGGGGCCTTGGACATCGCGCTAATGCGGGCCGGGCCATTCTTGACCTGCGCCTTCAAACCGCCGAATTGAACTATGGATTTCGCGCTCTCCCCAAACGGGCCGTCAGCTCCAGTATTGCCGTCTACATAAATTAGTACGATCTGGTTGTCCCGCAAACTACGTAGCAGTGGCTTCAAGGAGAAGTTTCCTTCGACATCGAGCAGGGTAATATTGTCAGCAATGGATCGGGCCCAGCCTGTCGAAGATGTCCTCATCTGACGGAGGCCGGATTCGCTTTGTTCGAACGAAGTCTGGTCTAAGGGTGTGCAGACACGGAACCCTTTAGACGCCAGCCAAAGAGGAAGGTATCGGTAGAGGCCAAAATGATGGGCGCAGAGGATCAAGCCTCTGCCATGCTTGAGCAATTCTCGAATCCGTTGTACGTCTCCGCCGTGCAGTTGTTGGTCAAACACATTTTCATGTTGGCGCAAAGAATGATCTTGTCGTTCCTGATCCAGCATGGAGGCACCGGATGAGTATGTGGACCATCCTTCCCAAAGACGCCCACGAACTGCTGCGCCGGAAAGGTCGTTGATTTCGGCAAGAGATCGGTACTTTCCCAAGAGCGAGAAGAAATTGAGTCGGTAAAAGTAAAAATCCATTCCGAAGCACTGCAAATCCTCTTGTGTCAACCGGTGCAAGCAGTCCCAAACCAGAGACCTCGGAGACTTAAAGTCTTCTAGACAAGCAAGGGCCTTCCGATAGCGGTCAGAGTTTACAGTCATAGACATTAGATCCCTCCGCGCGAATTCCTCAGCGCGTTGTGATTCATTCGTGCATGCGCATTCTTTGTATCAAGCTGACAACGGCTCCCAGTCAGCCGTGCCTTGCGGTGTTTCGGTTCTCGGTCGCCAACGGGATATTTCTGCAGCGAGAAGTTCCTGGAGCTGATTCAAGAAGGGGAACCGGGTCTCCAGCGGGTCCCGAACTCCGCCCGTTTCTGGCTGAAGGATCCCGTGGGAATTCGGAATGTAGAGTTTGTGGAAATGACGATAGAACCCTCCGAGTTGGACCCGGTCCCACCCCAGGGAGCCGCTAATCAGTCCAGCTAGAGAGTGTGCGGAGATCAGTGTAAACAGGTTGGCTGCTGGATTTCTTCCCGACTCGAGGCGTCCACCTGCAGCGCCAAAGTCAAACCAGAATCTTCCTCTTCGGTCGGGGAATACAATCTCTAGCTGATAGATGACATCCCAATGTCGGTGTTCGGCCCAGAGGTCGCGATCTTGGAAAAGCTTAGGTAAGACGGTCTGCAACTCATGCTGGATAGTGGTGTCTTCCTCTGGCGTAGTCAAAACAGCATCAGCCTGAAGACCAGCATCCATTCCGACAGGGCAGAAATCGAGATCTTCGCGACCCGGCCGGATGGTACGCACGTATGAGCAGGCGTTCGCCTGTTTCGTGCAGGTCCCGCTTTCCATGACTACTCTGTCGCCTGGATCAAGCGTTAAGACAGCGATATCTGAGAAGGCCTTTTGGACATCGAAGCAGAACCGCTCTCGCGCAACCGGGAAAACCAATTGGTTGAGCCAAGCGGCGGGCTCGCGGTAGCGGAATCCGTTGGCTCCCGGTGCTAGCGCCTTCGGTGCCACCCGCCCGATATTCCGCATGATTCTGCCATAGTCGGAAAATGGAAAGGCCAAATGCTCATTTTTCTGATAGTGCAATTCCATCATAGGCTGCCAAGATGCAAGCAGAAAATGGACGTCACCAAATGATCGTTGGACCTCACGGATCGTCGAGGGTTGCAGGATGGTGTCCACCTGATTCCAGAATGTCCCGCTCTCGTCGTGGAACACAACGCCAAACTCCGGCACAGGATTTTCCGACTGCGTAGTCAGCAGACGTGTTGCTCCCAGATTGATTTCCGAAGAATCCTTCACCGGAAACAGGCTCTCGTAACCCAATCTCTCTAGAGTATCTTTGATCACTGGATCTCTCGGAAAGAACACGCGGACCTTCTTGGGGAGCCACGCTAGCGAGCGGACATCAAAATGGTCCAAGTGCTGATGTGAAATGATCAGCACGTCGAACTCAGGAAAACGCTCATGGAGCATTTCTCGATGGGGTGAAATATCAAAGAGGCCCTCCTGATGGGGATCCCACAGCACCGGGTCCATCAGAATTCGGCAGTTCTGGGTTTGAACAAAGATGGTCGCATGTCCGATCATTTCGATTTTCATAGTGCATGTTCCTTCCGCGTGATTTCACACCGGTCGACTTTGCAGGTCTCAGCTTCTCGCGCGACTGGCGTCCAATAGCACCCTGCGGTGATTGCACCCAACGCCGTAAGCAAGACCTGACACGCGAGTATCGCTGTGAGATTGCCCACGTCTCGCTCAGGATTGAGTTCGACCAAATCCAGCCCCACAACCTTCTGTCGCTCTGCGATTCCCCTGAGGATGGTCCGCACTTGTTCTAGGGTGAACCCATCAGGGACGGGAGTACTCGTGGCGGGTGCAAAAGCAGGATCAAAGACGTCTACATCCACCGACAGGTAACATTGCACACCTTCGGGAACACCGGAGAAAAGACAGGTATTCCCGTTTTCTTCCCAGTGCCGTTTTGTAATGGTGCGCCAGCGACCCCCCGGCCCCTTTGAATTGTCGCCGAGGGTAAAACCGCGGTGGCCGATTTGGACTACGCCGGCGACATTGGGGAGAGAAAGAATACGGGTCAACACGCTTCCGTGGTGATGACTCTGACCGGCAGTCCATTCGGCATTGTCCGTGTGTGCGTCCAGCCAGAACACAAAGGTCTTCTGTCTCCGCTGCGCATGTTCCACAAGTGGATAACTGATCGAATGATCTCCGCCCAAGAAAACGGGCAGGGAGCCGCAACGCGTCATCTTTTCACACACGGCCGCAATGCGTTGATAGGTGACCTCCAATTCTTCTCCATACACGAAGAAAACGTCGCCCCAATCGGAGATTGTCACGCCTTCCAGAATGCGCTCGCTCCGCTCCACATCGAACCAGCCTTGCGGACGTCCTGTCATCACATCCGCCCGGTAGTCATATTGCAGAGAATGCAAGCGGACTCTGTCCGGCCCAAGGCGTGCACCGCCTGCGATCCGGTTCCCCAGGTCAAAGGGAACGCCAGCCACGGCTACGTCCGTTGCGCCGACGGGAATTGCCCGCGGAGAATTAAAGAGCGTGTAAGGCAGCACGAGCGTACCTTTTCGATCTGTAGACAACAATGGAGCAGCACTAGGCTCTACTAGAAAGCCCTTCTCGACCAATAAACTCAGGCTTTGCAGTCCCTGGCTCCACTGTTCGCCCAACTGCTCGACGAGTACCGGGTGCCGGAACTGACGCAGCCAGCGATAGGCGCCTTGACTTAACCGCAGCCGGTGACCCGTGCCGCCGTGGAACACTACCACTCCATCGGTCGCGGAAGATTCCATGTGCACTTGCGGCGACAGCACCAGATATCTCTCCGACATTTTCGTTATCGTCATCACGCACCTGCTTCTTTCCAGTTCGACGACTTCTTCTGCACCTGTGGCTTGGCAGATGGCATCATCCGCCACAACCATTGCGCCAAGCTCTTGATTGAAGACAACAGGCCCAAAAGAAAGATCGAGCGCCACAATACCTCGATGAACTCCAGCAAGAGCGGCGGGGCGCCATGAGAGTGTACCAAGACATTCCGCCAGAACGCTTCGACCATACCGGGATAGGAGGGCAGAACGTGAAACACGGCTTGCACAAATATCCACCTGGCCAAGTAAACGAAGAACACAAGGGAAAACAAGACGTACGCCCTTAGCAACCACCGGGTCCGATTAGGCAGGGTCAGCGAATGAGATGAAACAGGCCTCTTGCTCCGGACAGTTTGCAGGAACAGCGACTGTACTTGCTGTCGCAAATTGACCAACCCGAGAACGTCACTGACAAACCAATATCCATCCATACGAAGGAACGGGTTCAAGTCCCCCGCCATCTGGAGGTTGATCCAAAGAAAGGAGTACAGAAAAATTGGATTGTGGGTGGCCCAGAACAACAACAGCAGCAATGCAAGAAACAAACTTTGAAAGTAAATTCCTGCTAGGTCAATTACCGCTCGCTGCCTGCGGCTAAGGCGCCAAGCCTCGGAAAGATCTGTATACAAGACCGTAAACACGAAATAGACACCCCAGCCAATAGACGGATGTTTCCCTCCGTAGTGCACCAACGCAGTCGCATGGCCCAGTTCGTGGACGATGCCGCCGACTGTGGAAACAAGCATGATTATCAGCAATTGCTTTGCATCCAGGGCATTCACGTTCAACTGGCCACGCGGGATGAGCTGGAGATAGAACCAGATGTGAGCACAGACTGCGATCAGAACACCTAACCAAATAGCGACCGGAGTAAAGGCAGTACGGAGCACTTGTGCTAAGGGATAGGTAACTCGTGCGGGCAACAGGTTAATCTTGAAGCGGAGATATTCTTGCCGTCGATCTCTGTGAGTCCTGCGTACTACGGCTAAGCGACTGGCTGGCGTTCCTGGAACAAGCAAGATACCGCGCGGGACAAGAAACCCCCGCACCAGACGTTCCATTTGTTGCTTCGTGGGGCTTGTGGCAGAGGTCGAACAGTATTCTTGAATGGCCGCCTCCGTGGTGCGCTCTCCATCAAACAGCCGCAAGAAAACGTGCAGCCACGCGGGAACTGCGTAGTGGACTATCCCACCTTCAACTTCGGGTACCTGGCAAACAATCATCTGCTGGGAAGATGCGGAGTCAAACGGGCTGAAACTGACCCTATCGTTTGCTACGAGATTGGCCGGGAGAGGTCTTCCCTCCGGACTCGAACTGACCAGCAACTGTTCCAGATTACGCACTTTTGTGCTCCAATCGGCGGAAATCAATGAGGATGTCGAGCAGACATCAAAACGTGTTGATTGCAGGGACTCAATCGCGCAAAAAGAGGAGAGGTAAGCCCAACGAGTTCTGAAACGTGCGCTCGCCTCTCCATTGCTCTATACGCTAAAAGCGAAAGCGGTACACTTCGCTTCTAGTTGGGAGCGCAACGGCCATTGCAGCGACCGACGTGAAACTCCAGTCGGTCTTCCAATTCCACGATTGAGAACTCTTCGAAGAGCGCCTCGGCGGCAGGCGCCTTCTCGACTTCGCCGTGGGAACGGACCTGAAGTTCTGACTTTTCCTTCATATTTATCTCCTTTCTGCGTTTTGCGTTCTGGGCCCAAACACTTTGAATTACGCTCCTCCCCGCAAGGAGCACCCATCATGTCTTGCTCGCATCGAGGAGAACGTTGCGCAGATTGCGCTTCATCGGGGGACACGGACTCTTGTCTTCTTCAATCCGAATCAAAGGACAATGCATACCCTGGCAATTCGGCAGCAATTGGCAGGCCTTGCAGTGCCCATCGCTGGCAAATGCGGGATGGGTCCAAAGAGCGTACTTGTCGTAGTCCATCTCAAGGGAGCCGTCTGCTGTAAGTTTGCCAACCACGTTGTAGTCCTTCTTGTCCAACACGATCGTGCACTTCATGATCTTTCCATCCGCCCCTACCAGATAGTTATACGGACGAGCGGCATAGCAGACCTGCTTCCCGGGCGACGCCCCGTCGTGGAAAGGTTCATCCATTCGGAGCCCATTGGCAGTCGCACTCTGGCTGAGGCGAACCAAGGTCTCCTTTTTTTCTTGGAAGCCACAGACCTCCAAGTGCTCGTCTTGGGGCCCACCCCATTGGCCGATGGCTTGAAATTTCAAAACAAACCGCGAGTCTCCCGCAAAGCTTTTCCCAAGAAGCTCAAGCAATTCATGGAGATTGTCCTTGTTCTCCCGGTCGAAGTTCATCCGAACAGTCACGGAGAACGTCTCTTTCTGCTCTTTCAACCTCAGCAAATTGCCGTAAATGACGTCGAAAGTATCTTGCCCACCTCGACCCTTGCGTTTGCGATTGTGCATCTCCGCGGTGCCGTCTAGCGTGATTTGAAAATCGCGGATATTCCACAGGAGCAGTTTGCCCGCGATTTCGGGTGTTAACAGGTACCCGTTTGTGGTCATGTGGCTGGCAAACTGCACTTGGTACTTCTCGCATATCTGCACAAAAAAGGGGGCTAGGTCCTCGATTGCCTCGAAACCGAACAACGGTTCCCCCCCGAACCAGCCGACCGTAAACTCCCGGCAATTTACGATTCTGTTCTGCACCAATTTTCTGATCCCCTCACGAACCCAGGGCTGCATCGTGCCGCGCAGAAAATCCTCATAGCAATATTCACAGCGCAAGTTGCAGTCTTCGGAAGCAAGCAAGATCAGTTCGAGAATGTCATTGCGAAAATGCTGGGAGTTGATGAGAACCTCCGCTTGTCGCAATTGGTTCTCCTCGGCTCGAACCAGGTAGCCGCGCTCATGGAGATATTGCCGCAGACCTCGTAAAGGTCCGCTGAACCCGCTCTGCGAAAGCGACTCTTCTAGATCGTTCCGGTGATGTGCGCCAAACGAAGTCAGCGCCCCGGTGAATGAGTTCCATAACACAGTCTGTCCATCTGGCCTTACGGCCCTGGCGTTGAATCTCGAGGGCACCCACCGCGATTGAGGCTCGATCTGGACGAGATTCGGAGTCGCACACGCCTTGCCGGTATCGCGCACTTCTTTGGCCGCACCAGAAATCGTGGAAGAAGATTGCATCTTCACAGCACCCCTCGTTGTGATCTACGGGGAATACTTTCCCGTTGGGACATCCCCACGGGGAATCATTCACCTTTCAAAATGTGGACCAGCCTTACTGCGACCTGTGCTTCGTAAGTGTTCGCGGTATCCGCTGTATGGGTGTCGAGCCCCACGGACGTTTTCTGCTAAGTAGTGACCCTCGAAAGCCAAACGTTTCGTCGCCTGAATACATTCTTTTCTGGAACCCACATCCGTGCTTTCGGAGGTTCCGCGGATAGGTTAGGTGCCGGTGTCCCGTCACAGAGAGATGTTCGAGCACAAAGCAGCCGTTTTTCACTCGACGGGCGGAATGCCTACTTCGACGACCGGGCCATTAAACTCGAGGTGCCTCTGGCCCCAGGATCCCAACAGAACCTGGGTCAACGCGGCGATGACCATCACACGAGCCGAGTGGTGGAGAGCGAACAGAGGCGGTTGCTCGATACCTCGCGGGAGGGGAGAGTCGCACTGGAATGCATTTCCAGCGAGTCGCTTTGCAAGCAACGAGCCTTCTCCGTATTGCCTATGAGTGAGAAGCGCAATCAGATCTCGGATGACCTGCATAAAGTTCTGAGCTGAGATCCGGCCTAACCAAAATGTATCTGGATTGACGCCGCGAGCGGCTGTCAGGATGACAGCTTGGAGAGACACGACGGCTATGAGTCCCTTCTCGCGAAGCTCCACGTCAGGTTCCGATAGGAGAGGCCCACAGCAGTGTTTGCATAGTATTGTGCGGAACGGTTCGGTAGCTAGCCATTCCACAGGTGTCGTGCCGCAACAAGAGTTGCAGTAGTTCTGCAGGCGGAGCAAATGAGTCGGACAGTGCGTCAGCACGGGTACGGCCCAATTGGCTTGCACATGGAGCACTCGCTCATTTCGCATTTGTTGCAGCAAACATTCCAAACAGAAGCGCGGGGAAAGCTGAGGGCAGTAGGGTGCAAAATCTCGGCCGTGAAACCATTCCGGCGCGTGATACGGAAAGTGGTGGCGGCGGAGCTCGAAGTCCGCCTCACGAGAGATGGCACATCCCCACAGGAATCGACAGATGGTAAACGCGTCTTCTATGTGGCCGGTAGCGAGCAGGATGAGCTCTGGTCAGTCTCGGTCAATGGCGGCGATGAGCACCGCGAAGAAGGAATACCCAAGTTCGTAAATGACTTGTCGTGGACTCCTGCTGAGAACGGAATCTTTTTTGATGGCCCCCCCTCTCACCTCTCCATTAAATATTTCAACTTCTCCGATCGGCGTACCGAGAATATTTCCGCGCTGCGTGGGATCTCGTTTGTATGTTGTTCAATTAACGTTTCTCGGGATAACGGTACTCTTCTGTTCTCGGCGGTCGATCGTCTCGAATCTGACATCATGCTTGTGGAAAACTTCCACTAAGTAGCCAAGGGCTTTCGCCCTTGATATCCCAGCGAAACCCGATATCGTTTATCCTTATTTAATGCAGTGCCCGTACTGATTCTAAAAGACTTCTATGGATGGAAACCGTTGGAATTTTGCTTTATTGAGTACAGGTTTTCCGTAATTGGTTCAGCGCGCGAACTGCATTTCCTCTGCTAACAACAACGTTACATTCTTGATTCCACGTGACTTCCCTTCTACCTGTGTCGGCTCTGTTTTGCTTTAATGAGGGGAGTGGAACGTATGTGGGGGCGCCCAAGGTCAGTCGCTCGCACTGACGAACTCAGAGGTTCCGCGAAGGCGTGGATGGTCGACACGGTAGCGGTCGAGCAGCGTTCCATTCAGCAGTTCGGCGCGCACCTGGAGTAAGTAGTGGGCACCCGCGCGACTCCACCGCATTTGCTGTTTCTTGCTC
>Ga0209698_10008090_pt1 | contig 10906 bp, 8 predicted proteins | sample LitLauG_LLR_2012_FD_187203 | JGI IMG/M metagenome (GOLD analysis project Ga0209698, IMG submission 187203) | Freshwater sediment microbial communities from Pennsylvania, USA - Little Laurel Run_MetaG_LLR_2012 (SPAdes) (version 2) | ecosystem: Environmental > Aquatic > Freshwater > Creek >... | reverse complement strand
CGATGCCGTGGCCGCAATCCCCGGCGTACAGTCGGTTGGACTATCCAATCTCTTGCTTCTCACTGATTCGGACAACTTAAACGTCTTTACCGACAGTACTGTCGATCTGCGCCCGTCGAATGCCGCGGCCAGTGTCAACGTGTTCCACGTTTCTCCCGAATACCTTCAGGCGGAAGGCACTGCCTTGCTCAGCGGCCGCCCATTGACCTGGCATGACGATAAAGACTCTCCCCGGGTTGCGCTGGTGAATGGCGAGTTCGCTCGCAAGATTTTCGGCTCGGTGCAGCAGTCGCTCGGCAGGCACTTCAAGCTGCCCGACGGAACTCGCGTCGAAGTCGCCGGCGTTGTGGAAGACGGAAAATACGGCACGCTCACCGAAGATCCGCATCAGGCGATGTTTCTTCCCATTCTGCAATCGCCTGCTAATTCGACATGGCTCGTGGTTCGCTCGAACCGCGATCCACAGCAACTGGGGACAGCGATACGAAGCGCATTGCACCAACTCGATGCGGCATTGCCGGTTGAGGTCGAACGGCGGGAAGATGAAATGGCCACCGCGCTATTTCCCTCGCAGATGGCGACCTTGGCGTTGGGCGTGATGGGCGCGATTGGTGCCCTGCTGGCGGTTACCGGAATATTCGGAATGGCTGCATATTCAGTCAGCAAGCGGTTGCGAGAGTTGGGAATTCGAGTTGCCCTCGGCGCGCGACGCCAGCAAGTCTTGAATGCTGCGCTGGGGAGGGCGTTCAAACTGTTGGCGTTCGGATCAGCAGTGGGATTAATCCTGGGCTTTCTGGCCAGCCGGGTTCTCGCGCTCGTGGTGTATCAGGCGACGCCCCGGGATCCGCTGGTCCTGGCAGGCGTTGTAGCAGCTATGGCCTTGCTAGGGTTGGTAGCGACGTGGATCCCGGCTCGCCGTGCCGTCTCCGTCGAGCCTATGCTTCTTCTTCGAGAAGAGTGAGTCGCATCAACAACCGCCGGTGGGCAGTCATTAGCGCATGGCTTGCAGCGGAGGAACCTCAACGCCTTTTGTGATTACGCTCACAGGTAGCTGTTCCCAAAATCGAACTTTGCCCCTCTCGAGAAAGCCAATTTTCGCCTGCCGATATGTCGGCAATTCCCCGTAACGCACTGGATGGCAGTCACTTCCTGAATTTCGTGTTTTCATCTCACGATCGGAAGTTTTTCTGTCAAGAAAATTCCTCATCCTTACGAATGTTCCTGCAGGAACATTTTGTAAAGTTCCTCGCGCCAAGAAGGACAGCAAGAACCCGGCCCGCGATCCTGCCCTACTGCTTGTCGGATTCTTCTTTGGCCAGTCTTACTTTGGCAGATTCGAGTTTCTGCTGGACTTTGGCGAAGGCATCGTTGTCGACTTCAGCGGGTACGGTTTTGTTCCATTCCTGGACAGCGCGGTCCCAGTGAAGGGCGGCCTGTTTGAGGCGGCCGGTTTTCTGGTAGAGATCGCCGAGATGCTCCTGCACCGTGGGATCGGCTCCCATGTGAACGGCGGCCTTGGTGAGATTCTCTTCCGCCAGATCGTATTTTCCGAGCTTGAAGTAGACCCAGCCGAGTGAATCGAGGTAGGCGCCGTTGCTGGGCTCGAAGCTCAACGCTTGCTTGATGTAGTTGAGCGATTCATCCAGCTTCACGCCGCGGTCGGCATTCATGTAGCCGAGGTAGTTCAACGTGGCGGCGGTGGATGGATCGGTCGGAGAACTGACCGCGAGGACTTTGCGGAATTCGGCGTCGGCCTGATCGTACATCTTCTGGCGCTGGTAGAGATCTCCACGCAGGAAGGCGGCGTAGGCTTTTTCATCGGACTTGGCGGACAGCTGTTCGGCTTTGTCGAGGGCTTCTTCCGCGTCTTTATAGCGTTTGGCGCGCGTGTACATGATGCCAAGGCGGACATAGACTTCGCGATCTTCAGGACCACCCTTGAGCATGGACCGAACGTCGTTGATAGCGGTATCAACTTCGCCGGTATCGGCGAGTTGGGCGTCGAGCACCATGCGCATGTCGCGATCGTTGGGAAGCTTTTGGACGGCTTCCTTGGCGGCGGCGGTAGCCTGCGGCCACTGCTTGGCCTCACGGTAAGTGTCGATAATCTCTTGATAACCGGAGCGGGAGTTGTCTTCGCCCAGGGTAAGCATCTTGCGGAAGGTGTCGACCGCGGCCGCGTAGTTTTCCTGCTCGCGATAGATCATCCCCAGGCGCTCGATGAAGATGGCGCGATTGTTGCGGTCACCCTGGCTGCCGCTGGTCTCGCTCTTCTCGGTTTTCTTGAGGAGATCCTGCAAGAGCTTCACGGCGTCCTCATAGCGACCCTGCGCCTGATAGACGGCTGCCATGTTGTAAGGAACTTCCATGGAGTCGGGCACCATGGTGTCGGCTTTCTTCAGGTTCTCGAGAGCGAGATCGTACTTGCCCTGGCGGCGATAGATTTCGGCGATCCGGAGGTACGTCTGCGCGTCCTCAGGATTGGCGTCGGCGATGATCTTGTACTGCTCGAGGGCGGCGTCGGCCTGACCGTCATTCAGAAGATTCTCGGCGAGACCACGAATGGCGTCGAGATTGTCGCGATCGAGAACGATGGCGTGACGGTAGGCGTCGATGGCACTCTTGTATTCCTTGCGCTGCTCGTAAGCGGCGCCGAGCGCGGAGTAGAGCTTGGCCGAGCGGGCAGCGTCCGGCACCGAGCTGAGAACCTTGAGGGCGTGCTGGGTGTCGCCTTCGTCGGTGTAGAGCATGGCCAGCGTGGTCACCGCTTCTTCGGAGCCGGGATCGAGTTTGACGGCGGTCTTGAGTTCGCCCTCGGCCTTCTGCATGTCGTTGTTGAGTCGGTAGAGGCGCCCTAGCAGCAGGTGATTGTCGACGCTGTCAGGCTCGATTTTGACGATCTGCTCGTACTGTTCGATGGCGAGTTTGAGGACGTTGTCTGTGCCGTTTCCGCCGGGCATGTCTCCGAGGGAGCGGAGGTAGATGCGACCGAGTAGCTTGTGCGCTTCTAGATTGTTGGGATCGCGCTTGATGATGTCCTGGGCTTCGAGGACGGCGTCGCGGATGCGGCCGGTCTTCACATAAAGTTCGGCGAGGCTGGCAGTCAGGAATTCGGAAGAGGGATCGGCCTCGATGGCGGTGCGGTACTCTTCAATGGCTTTGTTGGCCAAGTCGCTGCGCCCGTAGGCAGTAACCATCTCCTCATACATGTGCGCGAGCGTGTAGTGATAATACGCCGCGGAACGGTCCACCTTGCGGGGCGAGGACTGGACCGGCTTGGAGTCAGGCTGTGCCGTGACCGGCGAGGAGGACTGGTTGGTTTGACCCAGGCAAAGGCCCGCGGTCATCAAAATCGATGAAAACAGACGAAAAATTCTCTTCATTCTTAACCTGACTCCGCTTTTGGCGCGATTCCGAAACCTCAGCTCGTTGGATGCAAAACCGCTGGGGGAAAGGTGCTTCCATTTATTCTACCGCGAGGAACGTCCAGAGAGCAGAAAATTGCGGGGGACCAAAAGGACAGGGACCGTTGCAGAGCGGGCGTTCGAACCTTGGACCTCAGACCTCGGGTGGTTCAGACACGTACGATCACCATCGGGGGTGTCATCTCACTTAGGTCAGCGTCTATTCAGCTGAATCGGCTAAGTCCGCAATCAGGAATGCAAGTTTCTGCCGCACGGCAAGGCCATCGGCGACAGCCAAGTGCGTCGGGTTCAGCGGTTTCAGAATGGTCCCAATCTGATCCCAATTTTCACTCTTAAATCTTAGCTGCAGGTGATAGCAGCGGGGTGGGGGCAGTGCTGAGTCTATCGGTTTGACGACGGCATGCAGCGGAAACGTGAAAGGAGCACTCACAACGATGACGACGTGCCGGGCAGCCGAGTCTCGTGTCGAGCAAGTCGCGGGGTCGGCGGTCACGCGCTCGATCGACCGCTTGAGCCACAGGGCGGTTTCCTTCTCTTTCAAAGCTCTTACGTCAATTACGTTCAGGTCCACGGAAGCAATTCTGTTGGAGATTGCGTCCCAATCAAGCTGATGGCTATCAATCCGGTCAACGATCACGCTTTGACGGAGGGTATCGACAGCGGTGAAGCGTACGCAGCCCCGTTGGGGTTCCAGTTGAGACAGCAGGTTGCCAATCTGCAAGACTAATCCTTCTTCGTATTTGTAAGGCAGATATGGTTGCGAGCCGGGGGAGAGGTTCACAATCACGTCGATGCGAACTGGATACTTGTTGGCGATTGGGAGGTGGGCCTTCCCATGACCAAGGGATAACGGATCCAACATCAGAGGCGCCAATTCGGCGGGATGGTTTAACGCCCAAGGAGTACTCGTCTTGAGCTCGTGAGGCATCTCGAACGCGGGAAGGAACTCGACCACAGGGAAATCGCGATCGAGATCACCGAGGGGACTGTTGACGGACGGAACGACCAGCTTGCTCCGCCAGAGATTGCCGGCGTTGTGCAGCGTGTCATACGCGAGCACGGCGATGGTGTAGTTGCCGGGCTTCAAGTAGAGGTTCGCGGTGGGTTGTAGCAGGTCGTTTCCTGCAAAGTCGAGTGTAGGAACGAAGTGGCTGTAAGACTGTCCGTTCAACCAAGTTCCGTGGGTGTCCGCCACCTTAATGACAAAGTGAAGGTCGCGAGTCGTGACGTTGCGCAAGAGGGCGCTTGCCTTGATGGTCACGAGAACCTGCACCAGGTGGCGCTGCTGAAAGGTCAGACTTTGACGGGCTATCCGCACCTTCCAGGGAAAGTCCTCACGATCGGAGCCGTTGAGCCATTGCTCCACCGGGATCGTCGCTGGCGGGGCGGTGTCAGTCGAGGGCGACAGGGTGGAGGCCCGCCAGATCGGGACAAAACAAACAAGCAAAATCGAGAGAGTAAAGACGTTCCTTCCCACAGTGAGCGGTATTTTACCCTAGTGGCGGAAGTGTCTCACTCCCGTGAACAGCATGGCGAGGCCGAGGCGGTCGGCGGCCTCGATGACTTCGGGGTCGCGTTGGGAGCCGCCGGGCTGGATGATGGCGGTGGCTCCGGCTTTAGCGATTTCTTCGACGCCGTCAGGAAAGGGAAAGAAGGCGTCGGACGCGGCGACTGTACCTTTGAGTGGAAGCTGCGCTTTCATCGCACCGATCTTGGCGGAGTCGACGCGGGACATTTGTCCGGCGCCGACGCCCACGGTTTGGCCGTCGCGAGCGTAGACGATCGCGTTGGACTTGACGTGCTTGCAGACCTTCCAGGCAAAGAGCAGGGCGCGGGTTTCTTCGGGCGTGGGGGCGCGTCTGGTGACGACCTTGAGGTCGACATCCTGTAATGGGCGGACGTCGGCATCCTGCAGGAGCATGCCTCCGGAGATGTTTTTGAGAATCCATTTCTGATTGGCCGGCGCCACTTCGACCAGTCGCAGATTCTTCTTGGAGGCGAACCTGGTTTTGGCGCCTTCGTCGAAGGCTGGGGCGGCGATGACTTCGAGGAAGAGCTTGTGCATTTCTTCGGCGGCTTCGAGGTCGATGGGGCGATTCACTCCAATGACGCCTCCGAAGGCTGAGACGGGATCGCATTCGAGGGCGCGTTTGTAGGCCTCGGCAAGGGTTTTGCCAGTGGCTGTACCGCAGGGGTTGGTGTGCTTGACGATTGCGACCAGGGGCTCATCAAATTCCTGAGCAAGATCCCAGGCGGCTTGCAGGTCGACGATGTTGTTGTAGGAAAGTTCCTTGCCCTGAAGCTGGCGGGCATTGGCGACTCCAACTCCGGAGCCATCGGAGTACATGGCAGCCTTCTGGTGGGGATTTTCGCCGTAGCGGAGATCGAGCGTTTTCTGAAATTGGAGTCGGAGCGTGTTGGGGAATCCGGCTTCGGTTGCCAGGTCGACCTTCTCGGGAGTGATCCGCTCCAATGTGTTTGCGATGGCGGAATCGTAGGCGGCGGTGGTAGCGAAGGCCTTCTGGGCGAGGCGCCACTTGGTGTCATGCGAAAGCGTACCGCCTTCACGCTCCAGTTCGGCGGCGATCGAGTCGTAATCGGCGGGCGACGTGACGATGGCAACGTCGTGAAAGTTCTTCGCGGCCGAGCGGATCATCGACGGCCCGCCGATGTCGATGTTCTCGATCAGTTCTTCGAATTTCACGCCGGGCTTGGCTGCGGTCTTCTCAAAGGCGTAGAGATTCACGACAACCATGTCGATCGGCTGGATACCGTGCTGCTGAACGGCAGCCACATGACTGGGATCTTCGCGGCGATGAAGGATTCCGCCGTGGACTTTGGGGTGCAGCGTCTTGACGCGTCCGTCGAGCATTTCGGGGAATCCGGTGAGTTCGGCGATGTCTTTGACAGCAATGCCGGAGTCGCGCAGTAGCCTGGCAGTGCCGCCGGTGGAGATGAGTTCGATCTTGAGTTCCGAAAGTTTGCGAGCGAAGTCGACGAGTCCGGTCTTGTCGGTGACGCTGAGAAGAGCGCGCTGGATGGGGGCAGACATGCTGGGCCTCAGATAGAAGATTTGGATAATGGTGGCGAAACCAAAAATTTTATCAGGAGCGGTTGAGCCAAAGCTCTATGCGTGTGCGGGAGGAACTATTCTTTCGCCCCTTCGGGGCTTACTCTTCCCACTTCTACCCCCATGGCTTGCGCCATGGGCTGCATTCTAGCGCCGCTTCGCGGCTACCATGGGCTGCATTCTAGCGCCGCTTCGCGGCTACCGTAGGATGCATTCTGGCTCCGCCTTCAACTTCGCTCAGGGCAGGCTTTCGCGGCTAGCGATTGCTTGTCCTATTCCGTGGAGAATCCCAAGACACGAGATCGCACGCATACACTCTGAGGCTTCCAGAATCGCAACCTGCCCAGCCTGAGAAAACGGTACAATGCTCGCCTTTGGAGATTGCAATGATCATGAAGATAGCGCGGGCCGCATGGCTGGTCCTGCTGATCGCGGCACCGGCTGTGGGGCAGGAAGAGAAGACAGAAAGCAAAACGCCGACGCATGCCGAACTGGTGGCAACGACAGCGCGCGGGCGCATGCTCGCGGACTACGACGTTGCGGCGTGGCACGCGACGGATGCGGTCGAGGCGTTGAAGCCGGACCACGCGGCGGCGCCGATGTACGTGGCGCGCAAGGTGGGTGAGAGGTGGGATGTGGTTTTTGGTCGCCTGAGCCCGGATCGAGGCAGTTTCTTGATCGTGTATCGCGCATCGGAAGGCGCGGGTGAAAGCGAGTTCAAGGGGAAGAAGTCGGATCCTCCGGCGGAAGATCACGGATTCTATCTTGGAGCGGCGAAGGCGCTGGAGACTACGGCGAAAGATTTCGGGAAGCAGTCGCGTCCGTACAACACGTATGTGCTGCCATCGGAGAATGGGCAACTCTACGTTTATTTCCTGCCGGGACAAACCGCGGAGGGCGTCTATCCGCTGGGCGGCGACCTTCGCTACACGGTGACGCTCGATGGAAGCACGATCGTGGAGAAGCGGCAGATGCACAAGACGATCATCGAGAAGAAAAATGATCTGCAGCCCGGACAGAAGCTCGCAGCTGGCTATCACACGCATGTCGTCAACAACGATGTGGAGGATTCGGACGTGTTTCATGTGCTGACGAGAAAGCCGTCGATTCCGGAGATCGTGGGCACGCCGGATCAGCACAAGTATGAAATCGAAACGACGGGGACGATCAGGCGGATCAAGTGAGGGGCACGCTGCTTTGCGCGATACGAGGGCATCGGTGCTGCAGCAGAGTACCGAGATCCCTCGCTTCGCTCGGGATGACAACCCAGAGGTTGTGTCACGATAGGACGCGACCTAAGTCTTGGCTTTGGCTTTGAGCTTCACGTGGCCATCGGTCAGTTCGACGGAGTACTCGACGGTGTCGCATTTGTACTGCTTGCGGATTTGCTCGGTCTTCTTCTGGACGAAGGTGGCGAACGAATCGATGTTGCCGGTGACATTCTCGCCGGCTTTTTTCTTTGCGGCGACGAGCGTGTTGTAAAGGCGTTCGACCTGCTCGCGCTCAGCCTGGTCGACATTGTGTAAAGCGAAGGGCTGAGACGCGGTCGCACCGGCGGCGGCCGCGGCGGCTTGGCTCACGCCGTAAACGGGATGATGATGTTGCGACTTGTGTTCGTCATCGGAGGTGCGCACTCCCTGGACCGAGAGGAGTGCATCCTGGGGGCGCCGATATCCTTCTTCGCGGATGCGGGATTTCTTGCGCCAGAGATCGCTATAGATGGCGTAGCGCTGGGCCATCTCGTTATAGCGGTAGCGCTGCGAGAAATTCATGCGTCCGCCATCGGAGAATTTGCGCAGCAGACTGAGCACCTTCCACTCGATGTCGGTTGGAGGCCGCTTGGTCGGATTACTGAAATAGATCTCGTACTCGATCTTCAGACGGCGAAGTTGGGAGTCGAGAAGAGTCAGTTCCTCGTCAGTGGTCACAAGAATCTCCACCGACAGTTTAGTAAGAGAAAGTGGCGCAGGCGAGGTTCCCGGCGGGCACGAAGGGACATGGTACGAAGGTCACGAGCGGTGAGCTATGAGCGGTGAGTTACGAGCAATAGCAATCGACTTAACGCAGCGCTGAAAGCACTGCGCCACCCAAAAACAGACTTTTTCAGCAAACGGCTAGAGCTCGCAGCTACTTGCCGGAATTCGACGCCATCTTCTTGACCATGGCGAGGACAAGTTTGCGGTCGCTGTCGTTGAGGTTGGTGGCGTAGCGGCGGATCTGGCTGAGGAAGCGGACTTCGTCTTCGGAGAGCTGGGGCAATCCTTTGGAGCCGTTGCTGTGTCCGGGCTCGGCGAAAAATTGCGAGAGCGGAAGCTCCATGGCGCCGGCGATTTTCGAAAGCGTGTCGAGCGACGGGATGGTGTGGCCGTTTTCGACGCGCGACAGGTAGCAGCGAAGCAGTCCGGTGCGCTTTTCGATATCGCCCTGGGACATACCTTTTTGCAGCCGGTAGTTACGAATCGTCTCGCCGATATTCATGGTAGGGAGCATGACAGGATGGGTCATAGTAACCAGAGCGGCAACTTCTGGCAAGTGGGAAATTGGTGCTATACGAGGGACTTTAGTGCCACACAAAGAATGGTGCAATCGCGCAGCGACTGGGGCTGATGCTTATACAGCGTCTAAATAAATGGCGACGCTTTAGGGCGCGCAGCGAACCCAAATATTCCCCGGTTTCATTTTCTTGTTTACTTCTTCAACGTGACCGCGAGAAAGTCCACGGTGCGTTTCCAGGCGTCGGCTGTATCTTCGGGACGGTAGCCCTCTTTGTTGTTGGGATTTTCGAAGCCGTGTCCCGCATCGTCGTAGATTTTGATGTCGATTTTCTTGCCGAGTTGTTTCATGGCCTGCTCAAACTTGTGCACATCGCCGGGAGTGATGCCACGGTCTTGTCCTCCGAAGAGGCCGAGAATTGGGGCGTTGATCTTCTTCAAGGCTTCGGCATCGGTAGCGAGGTGGCCGTAGTTGATCACGTCGGCGGCGAGGGTGGGCTCCTGCAGGGCAACGTCGAGGGAATAGCCTCCGCCCATGCACCAGCCGATCGCGCCGATGCGGTCTTTCTTCACGTTGGGCTGCGAGGCCAGGAATTCAAAGGCGGCGTGCAGGTCGCGTTTGGCGCGGTCTTCGGGGACGCCGCGCATGATTTCGTGCGCCATCTCAGGTGTGGTCGCGACCTTGCCGCGATAGAGATCGACGGCGAGGGCGACGTAGCCCTGATCCGCGAGCTTTGAGGCCTGGTCTTTCACCCAATCATTCAGGCCCCACCATTCGTGAATCACGATTAGCGCGGGGAGCGGGCCTTTGCCTGATGGCGTGTAGAGGATTCCCTGGACGGTTTCGTCGCCGCTCTTGTAGGAGACGGTTTTGCTGTCGGCGGCGAGGGCAGAGGCTGCGAGCAAAAGGAGGGAGAACAGGATCAAGATTTTTTTCATAGCAGATCCCTTTCCAAGAAATGTGAAGGGTAGAGGAAGGTCCCCACGTCTCAACTGCGAGACTTGGGGACCCATTGTGGACGAAGTTCGCGCGGAATTACAACAGGAGTTCCATGTAGAGGGCGCCGGCAATCGGATTCGCGCAGTACGGGGCGATTTCCTTGAATCCAATTCTGCGGTACATGGCGACGGCGTCTTTCATGACCGGTTCGACGGTGTCGAGGCGCATGCGTGGATAGCCGATGGCGCGGGCCTCGGAGATGATGCGATCGGCGAGGATGCGGCCTAGACCTTTACCGCGGAATTGCGGGCGGAGGTAAAGGCGCTTCATCTCGCAGATTTCGTTTTCGAGTTTGTGCAGGGCAACGCAGCCGGCGAGTTGATCGTCACAGGAAGCGAGAAGGAGGCGGCCGTCGGGTCGAGCGTAGTCGCCGGGCAGGCCGGCGAGTTCCTTGTCGAAATCCTGGAAGCAGAGGCTGAAGCCGAGGGACTGCGCATATTCGAGGAAGAGTTCACGGGCCTGGGCGATTTGGGTCGTGGATTCGGCTTGGGAAAAAGAAATCATGATCACTATGGCAATGGTGTCATCCCGAGCGAAGCGAGGGATCTGGGTTCCTGCCTTTGCCATCGTAACCGGCGGCGCAGGCGAAGACCGAGATCCCTCGCTTCGCTCGGGATGACAATTCTTGGGCGCGACGGGATGACGATTTTTAGGCGCGGGGACGATATGACAATTCTTAGGCCCATCGACAATATGCTTCCGGCAGTCCTATCCCATTAGCATGCCGCCGTTCACGCTCAGCACGTGGCCGGTGATGTACGACGCGTCATCTGAGGCCAGGAAAGCAATCGCTCCCGCAACATCTTCCGACGATCCGACTCTTCCTAACGGAATCTGTTTGACCGCGTTTTGCTTGAACTCATCGCCCAAGCCGGCGGTCATGGCAGTTTCGATGAAGCCGGGGGCGACGGCGTTACAA
>Ga0209698_10008089_pt1 | contig 10907 bp, 9 predicted proteins | sample LitLauG_LLR_2012_FD_187203 | JGI IMG/M metagenome (GOLD analysis project Ga0209698, IMG submission 187203) | Freshwater sediment microbial communities from Pennsylvania, USA - Little Laurel Run_MetaG_LLR_2012 (SPAdes) (version 2) | ecosystem: Environmental > Aquatic > Freshwater > Creek >... | reverse complement strand
TTGGATTGGCACCCGATTCTGGACTGGACCACGCAGCAGGTGTTCGAGTACCTCGAACAGAAACAGTTCCCGCTTCACGAAGCCTACAGGGCCTATGGTTCGTCCCGCGTCTCCTGCTGTTTCTGCATTCTCAGCTCGGCAAGCGATCTGGCTGCTGCGGCTCGGTGCGACGCCGACCACGACGTGTACCGACCCTTGGTGCGGTTGGAAATTGCGTCGACGTTCCCGCTCCAGCCCACGCGTTGGCTGGGCGACGTTGCGCCGCACCTGTTGGATGGAGAGCAGCGTGTAGCTCTGGATTTCGCGAAACAGCGGGCCAGGCGACGCGGGGCGGCCGAGAGCCGCATCCCGGAGCATTTGCTGTACACCGACGGCTGGCCACGCTGTGTGCCGACCCGAGCGGAGGCCTTGTTGTTGTGCGACGTCCGCCGGAGCGTCGCGAGCGCCGTTGGAATCGAGGTGGACTACACCGATCCCGAGCGCCTCATCCAACGCTACGAGCACTTGCTGACAGAAGCGGCTTGATGTCCGCACCACTTCCCAGATGGCCTTGATTTTGAGTGGATCTAATCGCGGCGTGATTCGCGAGTCGTCGCGCGCCCCCCGGCTTGCGCGACACAACCGATGAGCGCAGAAACGGAGGCAAACATGCCTGAAGTTGAAACCACGATCCTGTCCTACGGTATGGGCGTGGAGTCCACCGCCATTCTGCTTCGCTGGTGCCTCGACGAGGATGCGAGGCCATGCTCACTTGACCGGATGGTCGTGATTACCGCGCAAGTCGGCGACGAGTACAAAGACACGGGGCGGGATGTGGAGGCGTACGTCTTGCCGTTGATGCGCCGTCACGGGATTCGTTTCGTCCAGGTCGCCCGGCACGGGCACCGGGAAGCGGATGGGATCACCGTCCTGGACGATTCGCGCGAGCCGACGAAAATCTTCCTGGATGGCGACTACAAATTGTCGGACGAATTGAAGCGGAATGGAACTGTGCCACAGTACGGTGGCGTCCATCGGTGCGCGCTGAAATTCAAGGCCTGGGTCATCGAGCGGTGGCTTGAGGCCAACCTGCGCGGACATGCTCAACACGCATTCGGCTACAATGCGGAGGAGCAGAAACGAATCAGGCACAGCGAGCACGCCTTTCGGGAGCGGATTGCCTTCGGATTCAACGCGGACGAGACCAGAAGGATCGTCCGGAGCTGCGAATACAACACCCTGACACGGCAAGCGTTCTACCCGCTGCTGGAGTGGGATTGGACCCGTGCCAAGTGTGTCGACTACATCCGCAGAAAGCTCGGTGTGACATGGCGTAAGTCGGCGTGCGTTTACTGCCCCTTCAACGCCCTCAAGAACGACGCGATTGACCGGCACCTGGAACATCCGGAGCAGGTCGCCGATGCTCTGCTTCTCGAGCACATGAGCATGGCGCTCAATCCGCGCGGCACGCTATACAAGGGGACCAGCCTCATTCAGATCGCGACGAAGAGTAGAAACGATAAGGCGCTGAATGGCTATCGGCAGAGGATTAAGTGGGGCCGCTGGGCGCAGTACCGGGTCCGCCGAGTTTACACCAGGAAGGGTCAGGCAGACCGCGCAGTCGAGAAGTTGGATGTTTTCGCGGGCGCTGTTGAGGCGAGAGCCCATCTCGCCGCCATTGCGGCAACCCTGGGCCTGCCCTTCGAGGAACAAAAAGGAATCCCTTATGTCTGGCGCCATCGGAGGAGCGAGACGGAGTTTCCGACGCGCGAAGAATTCTGGACGATCGCGCCGGCAATCGTGGAATCGAAGGCACGTGGCGGGTTGGTGCGGATTTTCGCGGTAAGCGATCACTGATTTCACGCGAAAGCGATCAACGTTTTCATCCCAAAGCGATCAGCGTTTTCACCGGAAAGCGATCGCCGTTTTCACGCGAATCCGATCACTTGGCCGGCTCCGTGAAAACGGTGATCGCATTCATTTGAAAACGGCCTGTGGAAAAGTGGACGGCGCTGGAGAACGCTACCGGGGATCCCGTTTGATGAAGGGGTGCCCAGAAAGAGAGTCTCCATGCGAAAAATCCATGACGTGCTGCGGCTGCACTTCGACCTGAAGCTGCCGCAGCGGCAGATCGCGCGCAGTATCCAGCTCAGCCAGAGCACCGTAAATGAGTACTTGATCCGTTTCCAGCAGTCGGGGTTGGCCTGGCCTTTGCCAGATGGCTATGACGACCAGCGCCTGCAAGAGAAGCTGTTCGGGGCTGGGACCGACAAGCCCGATACAGCTCCCCTCCGGCGGCCGCTGCCGGATTTCGCCCAGGTGTGCCACGAACTGACCACCAACCGCCACACCAGCTTGCAGTTGCTCTGGGAGGAGTACCGGGAGGCGCATCCCGAGAATCATTACTCCTATACCAGCCTGTGGCGCTACTACGAAGAGTGGCGTGGGCGCCAGGACCTGGTCATGCGGCAGCAGCACCGCGCTGGTGAGAAGCTTTTCGTTGACTGGGCCGGTGCCAAACTTCCGCTTCACGATCGCGAAACCGGCGAGGTGCACCTCGCCTCGTTGTTTGTGGCCGTCTTGGGCGCCAGCAGTTACACCTACGCGGAAGCTACCCTCACTCAGGAACTGGAGCCCTGGATCGGCGCCCACGTTCGCACGTTTGAGTTCCTGGGTGGGTTGCCCGAGTTGGTAGTGCCCGACAATGCCAGAACCGCGGTGAGTCGAGCCTGCCGCTATGAGCCGGATCTCAATCCGACCTATCAGGAAATGGCGATGCACTACGGTGTGGGTGTGGTGCCGGCGCGGGTGCGAAAGCCGCGCGACAAAGCCAAAGTGGAGGTAGGCGTCCAGATTGCCCAGCGTTGGATTGTGGCCGCGCTGCGGCACCGAAAGTTCTTCTCTCTGGGCGAACTCAATGCCGCGATTCGCGAGTTGCTGGGGAAGCTCAACCGGCGGCCTTTCAAAAAGCGTGACGGCTGCAGAGAAAGTCTGTTCCAGCAGGTAGACCAGCCGGTGCTGCGGGCGCTCCCGGCGGAACGCTACGATCTGTCGGTCTGGTCGAAAGCGATGGTGAATATCGATTACCACGTGCAGGTGAACGACAGCTTCTACAGCGTGCCGTACACCCTGGCGCAGAAGGCGGTCGAGGTGCGCACCACGGCGGCCACGGTGGAAATCTTCTACCAGGGAACTCGCGTCGCCTCCCACGTCCGGGCGCGCAAACCGTATACGGCAGTAACGGAGAACGGCCACCGGCCTAAGGCGCACCAGGCACACTTACAATGGCCGCCCTCGCGGCTGATCGATTGGGCGCGGAAGACCGGCCGGTTTTCCGCCGAACTCTTCCAGCAGATTCTGGAGCGTTACCCGCACCCAGAGATGGGCTACCGATCCTGCCTGGGCTTGCTCCGTTTGGGCGAGAAATACGGCCCCAAACGGCTGGAGTGTGCTTGCGAGCGGGCGCTCGCCACTGGCGCCACCACGTTTCAGAGCGTGAAGTCGATTCTGGCACATGCTCTGGACTCGCAGCCGCTCAGCTCGGAATCGGATTCGCCGCGACCGTCCGGGCACGACAACATCCGCGGTGCTGGTTACTACGAATAGGAGACAACATGCTGCACCAACCAACGATCGAAAAACTGATTACCATGCGGCTGCAAGGCATGGTGGATGGCTTGGAAGCCATCGAGCAGGATGAAGCGGCGAGGGATCTCTCGTTCGAAGAGAAGCTGGCGCTGATCGTGGATCGGCAATATACCTGGCGCCAGAATCTGGCGTTCCAGCAGCGGCTACGGCGAGCCCGGCTGCGCGGCAACGCCTGCGTCGAAGATATCGATTACCGGACCCAGCGCGGAATCGATAAGGCCGCCGTCCGGGGCCTGGCACAGGAGTCGGCCTGGGTCCAGCGGCATGAGAACCTCTTCGTTACCGGACCGACCGGCTGCGGAAAGAGCTACCTGGCATCCGCGCTGGCACACAAGGCGTGCCGCGATGGCTATCTGGTGTTCTACAGCCGGGCCACCGCTCTGTTCCGCGACCTGGCCCTGGCGCGGGCCGATGGAAGCCTGCGCAATCTGCTGACGCGGTTGGGGCGCACCGACGTTCTGGTGGTGGACGACTGGGCAATGAGCCCGTTAAGCGAGACAGAACGGCGGGACTTCTGGGAAATCTGCGAAGATCGCTATCAAACCCGGTCGACGATCCTCACCTCGCAGGTGCCAGTGGCGAACTGGCACGAGCAGATCGGCGACGCGACCGTGGCGGATGGCATCCTGGACCGGCTAGTGCACAACGCCCACCGCATCGAGCTGAAAGGGGAATCAATGCGAAAGGCAAAAGCCGTGAAAACCGAGCGCTGAAAGGCGCGCTCGGGCCTCGCCATTGCTGAGCGGGGAACGGGGCTACCGCCCCTTTCCCCGCGCCCCTTTTCCCGTGGCTGGTGCCCGGCGTCGCTTCGCTCCGACGGCGTGCAACCGATTCCGCTTGACGAAATCGATCACTTCACCTGAGAATCAAACAAGCCAGCGTCGCTTCGCTCCGATGGTGATCGCCGAGGCTGAAAACGCTGATCGATTTCAAATGAAATCGGTGATCGCTTTCGTGAAAATCCCCAGGTTGGCATGGTTCGACGCGAAATGGTCCGACGAGCAGATGGATCTTTTCTAATCCGAAGTTGTTGGATGGACGGGCTGTTGTCGCCAGGAATCCTTAGCGGCAACGTTGGATAGCCGGGACCTGGGGCGTTTGTCGTTCCTAATCCCCGAAGGGGACGCGGACTCCCTACGCGCTATGTCCCCAGGGGACTCCAGGGGCCGGATGGGTGTGAACCGACCTCGATGTCGGCTGGTAGCGCGAGTTCACTCGCGAACGTGACCTCGACTACCTGGGATGGTGTTCCCTCAAACTCGGCCGCGGGCAAGAACGTGTGTGGTCCACGCGGACTCTTAACCCCGTACGAACAGCGCGGCGAGCCGGAGTTGTACCTACAAAACGTTGGGTTCGCGAGGGTGTTCGCCAGCAATAATGAGGCTAGGGTGAGGCGAAGGATTGCCGGATTCTCATTTTTGTATCGTTCGAAATGGCGAATACCGTATCCGATCGGACCCGCGGCGGTACCTGGCCAAAAGAACACCCTGCTGTTAAGGCTTTGTGTGAATTCCTCGAAGGTGTACCCGCTCGGTAGGCTTAGATTTCCCCTGTGCAGGGGCGCTTGATCGCGAATTACGATCATATCTCTGCCGATACTTATCCGTTCGTGTTCATTTCGCCTCCGGCGGACCAGATCGAGACGGCCCGCGCGCTCGAATAGAGTGTTCGCTGGAGCGATGCGCCTAGTTCTGGCCATCCGATCAATATTCGAGCGGTCAGTAAGATGATATAAGTAAGGCCGGTTGTTCAAATAAGTATGGATTAGCATTATATCCTCGCAACTAGTAGCTCGGCATAGGCCACATCGAGTGGTGGCTGAAAGTAGGGCTCAGCTGAAGTTAGGAACTCGAGTCGAGCCAGATGCTAAAGCCGCCATCTTCTACGGTCTATGATGCTCCTGAAGTCAAACCGCGTGGAAATCAGAGATACTGGCGCCGCCCCGACGCGCTCGATCTCTTCGATAAACCGAATCGTTTCGGCCGACAACTGCTCGTATCTTCGAGCCTCTGCATTCAGTGGATTCAAGTAATCCGTGAATGTGACAGCGATATCCGTGGGGCCATTCAATGCTGCGCTCTTCCGCAGAAGAATCCAGTCAAATCCGCCCACCCTTCGCTCTCGGTTCGTCGTTGATGTACGCTCATTGGTCTTGATCTCCTCTACCGGTACTTCGGCCCGCTTCGCGACTTCTTCCCAGCTTAGTTCGTGTTGCAGTGGTCCCGATGTGCCGCCTGGCGGGTTCTGAACCCGAATCGGATAGGTACGGCAAACCATGATTGTTTTTCGGACTCTAGTTGCTGAAACCCCTGCCTCGGACAAACATCCGCTCGCGTTCGTATCGCGAGAAGTCACATACGGATAGTACCCATGAAATAAGCTCAGGCCCGCGCCCTGCGTTCCCTCAACCAAAACTCTCTCGCCAAGCCTGTAGCTCTGCTCCAGCAGCTCCCACGTATCGCGAATGAATGGTTTCAATTCGCGAATGTCCTGCGCCAGGAGGACCCTTTTCCCACGGTCTAGGATTCTCCGAGCCGTCGCAAAACCTACGCCCTGGCCCGTCGAGCTAATTCGTTGTTGCAGTCCCGCTTCACGTTTGCGGTCCCCCTCGGTTATCACCATCGTTTGCGGGTCGATCGAGAGCCGTTGGTAGTCGACTTTGCACTCACGAGCCTCCTTAAGCAGCAACTCCGGATTCACAACGGCGCCGGGTGCGATTATGAGCTTTGCGCCGGGATTGCGGAGAGTACCGGAGGGTAGTTGATGGTGCGTATAGGGGCCGTCCGCAAGGACAACCTTGTGCCCTGCGTTCGGCCCGCCGACCCGCACTAGCACTCCGTACTCGCGGGATAAGTAGGATGCAATATGGCCCTTACCCTCACTTCCGTATTGTCCTCCCACGATCACGTCTACGAGGCGTGCGTATTCCCGGGTGAACAGTCCGAGGTGGGTTGCTGCCCTCACGAGCACATCTTCCGGGCTGCATGCGTGGGTGTTAACGACTACATCCGCACTCCTCTCAAGGCCGCCTATTCGGGACTCGGTGGGGTTCTTCTCGACCTCTTTGTACGATTTCAGCTCCTTGAGGCCGCTACTACGGCTTTTGTAACGCTCCTCCAGTTCCGCCTCGGGTGCATTGAGGTGTATGTGAATGACGGAGAAGCCATACGCCTCGCGTATGGCCCTGACCTGCGGAAGAATACGAACAGCGTCGACAATGAAGATTGGCGACGCTTCAAGAGTCATGTGTTGATTTATTAGGGTGACCAAGCCGTCGCGCACCCACTTTCCTTCAGTTTCCCTATCGAGTTGATCGCCAAAGTCTTGCATAGCGCGGCGCTCGGCGCGGAGCGTGTCCGTCGGTCGCCTCTTGGCCAGCTCCTGAATCAGATCCTTCGTCTTGAGAACATGTATACGCTCATCGGGAAACCGTCTAGTGAGCTGTTGAACCAGGGTGGACTTGCCCGATGCCACCTTTCCGGAAAGAAGAACGACCTGAAACCCCATACCTCTCCTCCTAATTACAAAACCTCGTCAACGACGTCGCGCGGAAACTCTAGTGCCGATTGCAATGCAATTCCGGGAGGAGGTGAAGACAGGTCATACACGTTGGCCGGTTCAGTACAAGAGAGCGTTGCCGCGTGTGATGCTTCGGATGTGGGAATTCGCCCGTATTTTCCAACACATTCCTGTTCTGTGAATGAACGCCCAGTACATTCTGGCCTGGAAGTAGGACGCATCGTCCGTTTTGCGCAGATCTGTGCCTCTTAAATCTGTGGCCGGAAGTTTTTTCTGCGGGAATGTACCAGCCGCAGACCCATAACGGCGTCGTGGCGCAAACGGAGGGGGAACCGTGCAAACCACTATCGCGGAAGAAGAGGGCGTGTCCCATGAAGGGCAGGAAGTTCGGTAAGCCCAGGGGCAAGACCTGCACCTGGACACCGGAGTTGGACGAGATCTTGAGAACCGCCTGGGTACAGGGAGGGCTGCGCGCCGCGCGGCGCGCTATTCGGCAGCAGGAGCCCACGTGGTCTTGGTATTCGATCAAGAAACGCGCTGCGGCGTTGGGGTTGTGCCGGCGACGAGCGCGGCGCTGGACGAAGGCGGATGAGAATCATCTGCTGTGGTCCATCGACAGCAATGCGTCGCTGACATTGATTGCCGGGCGGATCGGTCGCACTGTTGCGGCTGTTCGGAGCAAGCTCCGGGATCTCGACTACACGGCAGAGAGCCTGGGCGGGTACAAAGTCAAGGACCTCGCCGACATGTTCGCCGTCCCGCCGGCTAGGGTCCAGTATTGGGTTGCCGAGAAGGTGCTGCTTACCAAAGGCGGCCGGATCACAGACAGGTCCGTGTCGAAGTTCCTGGCGGACCATCCGGAGAAGATCCCATTCGAGAGCCTGAGCGTCGACATGCAGAATTGGCTTCGGGAGATGGGATACCCAAGCGGCGGAGGCAAACCGAAAGCGGCCGGAGCGGCCAACGAATGAGGACTATGCTTTTCGATCGACAGAGTATGCGTCGGCGGCCGCAAGCCATTCGGAGAACGACGGGCAGGTACTGGGACGAGATTGGGACCACTCATCATGGCAGCGCTGATTGAAATGAATGAGCCGTTGGTAACGAGGGTGGTGGACGACCTGGTAGCGGAGTGCCGCATACCATCCTTCCGATCGCGCCACGGCACGCCATCTCGACTCGCCCAAGCGCAGGAGACGCGAGAAAAGCGAACGGTCCCACAGAGACCGGAGTCCGGAAGCGGGCAGAAGGCCGGGGTATCGATTTCGCAGTTCGGTAGACACCGCCTCCGGAAGCGGTTGGCCCGGCTCGGAAACAGCTTCGGCCCAGAGCGCGAGCGCACGCGATTCGAGCAAGTCGGTGACGGCTCGATCAACGCGTGTGGTTTCCACCGTTCCAAGAGCATGAACGGCGCGAGCCTTCTCGGTTCCAGGATTGGCGAGGCTGCGGGTGGCAAGGACCTCCGATATCCACTGTTCCAGCGTCGGCCATCTTACCGGGGCCGCGTGGCGCCAATCGGCCTTCGTGCGCTCCCACGTTGTCCAGGCCTGCTCAGTGCGGAGATCCTTGTACGCGTAATACATCAGGGCATCGAACCAGCCCTCGGCCCGGGGACTGGAGAACGTGTGAACGGTGATCCACTCTTCCAAGGATTTCCAAATCGGAAGATTGTCCTTTTGCTCGCGGCAGCGACTTTCCAAGAACCCAGGGCACCGGGACTGCAGCGCGGACCGTACGATCTGTGGGAGTTGATCCGCCGTTTCAGTGATGATGCGAACCCACAAAATGATGATGTGCCATTCCGCGAACGCCGCTGCGCCCTCTGCCAGTTGTTGCCAAGGCACGAGCAGGGCTTCCTGCAGGGCTCTTTGCTGGCTGTCGCGCCGCACGTTGAGAACGAGGTTTGCGGAGTTTCTTTTCGCCATCCACGACTCGTTTCTGGGGGAGGCCGCTTGGACTGTTTGTCAAAGCCTTTTTACTGTACCAACTCCAGTGATTGTGCGGAAGAGAGAAGTCGGCCGACAGTAACCAGCGGCGAAACAGGTCGAGCGCCCTCCTGCGGAGCAATCGAGAAGCGTCTTGGACGGAGTCGTAGCCGCCGGCATGAGTTCGCCTCCGGGCGCGTGAGAGAGGACGTCCGATTAGGATACGACCATTCTATGGCCTCCGTTGCCCATATGCCAAAACTCTCGGTGAACTTTCATGGGTGCAACAAACCGCACGAGCCAGTGGGCCTCCCCGGCCAGGAGAACAGAATGTCCGGACTATCAATGAACGTGAAGAGGGGCGAATACCGGGTGGTCTTGATCTGGCTGCTGCTGCTGGGCAGTTGGCAGTTTCTGGCAGCGCCAGGTGGCAAATGCGGCGTCATCGGCGCCCTTGGTGCCGCAGCGTTCCTGGTGTACGCGTGGGCGAACCTGGACCGATTGACAGGCCTGGGCCTCGATCATGCGCGCTGGCGCTCAGCTCCCCGCGCGAATTGGGTGCTCGCCGGCGCTAGCGGAGTCCTCGCTGGCAGCGCGATCTTCCTAATCGGGAGTGCTTCGGGGCAAAACATGAGTCTGAGCGACAACTGGAGGCTCATCGCCCTCCAGGTGACGTTGGGGCCAGTGCTGGAAGAGGTCGTGTTCCGCGGTTATCTGTTCGCTTTCCTGACCTGGTTGTTGACCAGGGTGGCTGACGACGCTGGCCGGAACTGCTTGGTGGTGGTTATCGCGGCGGTGGTTTTCGCTGCGGCACATCTCGCCCAGCCCGGCGTCAGCTGGTTGCAGTTGGCGTGTATCACGTCCACGGGAACGCTCTATGGCTGGATCAGGTACCGATCCGGGTCGACGGCGCCCGCGGCGGTTTCTCATGCCATGTACAATCTCGCGTTGTACGCGATCGGCGGCGTGGTGCCGCTCGGCGAGAATGTCCTGCGATCGCCGTAATTGCTGTTGTCTATCGACAATGACAGCATAACTGTTGACATTATGGATTGTCTTTGAGATGATGGAGGTGACTTTTGATTCCGGAGTTCGACCCCAGCACCGGCGCGTTGCCACCGGGAAATCATCAGGCAACGTTGGAGGAGGTCAGGAGGCGGTTCGGTTTCACGCCCCGTCGTCGATGGTTGTTGAAAGGGGTTCGCGCAGCCGTCGAAGCTTTTTGGGCGGCCGGAATCCGAGAGATCTATATTGACGGTAGCTTCTGTACCGAAAAGCCGGATCCGGGTGATGTCGACGGCTATTGGGTCGAGCCCGATGAAGGCGTCTATGATCGCATCGATCCCTACTGGATCGACTTCGACTTCGTTTTGGTTCCGCTCGTGCGGCAGTGGAAGTGGCGAATGTGGGCCGACTATGGGGTTGAGTTCTACATCCATCCGGCAATGCAAGCCAGCCCGGAAATGGGTTTCCCGGAGTTCTTTCGACAAGACCGCGATGGTCAACCTCGCGGCGTGATTCAAGTGGTGAAGGCGGCACGACCATGATCAAGAGCGACGCTCAACGAGACCGGACATTGGCTCAGATCGAGGGCTTCCGTCGAGCCCTCGCGAAGGCGGAGCAGGAGAAGCCAGGCAAACGCTCTGCGGCAATCCGCGGAAGCTACGAGGGGATGATTAGACAACTGGAAGACGAACTGCGCGAGTACGATCAGGTGAAGGCCGGCGAGTTGACCCCACCCCACGTCGAGCGGCTGGATCAAATAGCGCCGTTCATCGCAAAGGTCCGGATTGCAAAGGGCGTCTCGCAAACCGAATTGGCCCGGCGGCTGGGCGT
>Ga0209698_10008088_pt1 | contig 10907 bp, 5 predicted proteins | sample LitLauG_LLR_2012_FD_187203 | JGI IMG/M metagenome (GOLD analysis project Ga0209698, IMG submission 187203) | Freshwater sediment microbial communities from Pennsylvania, USA - Little Laurel Run_MetaG_LLR_2012 (SPAdes) (version 2) | ecosystem: Environmental > Aquatic > Freshwater > Creek >... | reverse complement strand
CGGCTTTAGCTTGAGTCTTCGCATCAACTCGCGTGAATAGATGTCAAGTTGGTTGAGGTCGGGACCGGCGAGGTTGACCTGGAACGTCTGTGGTCGGCGACCACCCTGGAACGACGAGACGTCATTCACGCTCGCTCGAAGGTCGGGATAATCCCCGAGGATCTCGCGCGCTTTCGCCTGGACATCGAACTGCGTGTAGGAGCGTTCTTCCAGGTCTTTCATTCGGACATAGATGGTTCCGTTGGTGACGTCTCCCTCGCCCTTCACGACGCGCCCGCCGGTCGTCTGGCCGATCTGGACGAACGTGTGCTCGGTTCCCGGTAGGGTTTTCAGCTTCGCTTCGATCTCGTTGAATTCGCGGAGGGCCCGTTCCAGGCTGAAGCCTTCGGGGGTCGTGATCGTCACTTCGTATTCGCTTTGGTCGTCGCGAGGGATCAGGTTGAAACCCACCGCCCCACCGAGCGGCACGGTGGTACCGATCACCAGAAGGGTGATGATCACGACGACAAACTTGAACCGCAACGCGGCGCGAAGCGCGACTCCGTAAGCGCCATCGGTGATCTTGTAGAAGATCCCCGACTTGCTTTTGGCGTGGCCGGCTTCGCCCGGTTCGAGCTTCAAGAACCTCGAGCAAAGCATCGGCGTGAGCGTGAACGAGACGAACAAGCTCATCGCCACGGCAAACGCCACGGTGTAGCCGAAGCTGGAGAAGAACCGGCCGACGATCCCTCCCATGAAGGCGATCGGCAAGAAGATGACGATCAGCGAGAGGCTCGTCGCCATGACCGCGAGCGCGATTTCTCGGGTCCCGCGGATCGACGCCTCCATCGCGTCCATGCCGTCTTCTTCCATATGTCGGAAGATGTTCTCGTGAACGACCACCGCGTCGTCGATCACGATGCCGATCGCCAGGATCAGGCCGAGCATCGTGATATTATTGAGCGTGAACCCCATGTAACTCATGAAGAGGAACGTGGGAATGATCGAGGTTGGAATCGCCAGGGTCGCGATCAGTGTGGTTCGCCAGTCGCGAATAAAAAGCATGATCGTGGCCGAGACGAGCACCGCCGCCAGCAGCAGGTGAAATTTCACTTCCTCGATCGATTTCCGGATAAAACGCGAGTTGTCTCGAATCGTCACGGTCTCGATGTCGGGAGGGAGCGCCGCGGTGATTTCTTCGAGCCGTTCCTTCAACTCATCGACGACCTTGACCGTGTTCATCCCCGATTGTTTTTGAACGACGAGGCTGACCGCGTTCACGCCGTCGAGCCTCGCGAGCGTTCGCGGCTCTTCGAAAGAGTCTTCGACTTGGCCGATGTCGCGGACCCGGATCGGGTAACCCTTTCGGTTCGCGACGATCATATTGCCGAATTCCGTCGCCGTGCTGAGCCTTCCGAGCGTTCTGAGCACAAGCTCGCGAGGTCCCTGGTCGACGCGACCGCCGGGGACTTCGAGGTTCTGGCGAACGAGCGCGACGCGGACGTCCTCGACCGAGAGGTTGTACGACGCGAGCTTATCGGTATCGACGATCACGTTCATCGCGCGGATCCGACCGCCGACCAGTGTGATCGCTCCGACGCCGTTGACGGTCTCCAGGCGCTCCTTGATCCTTCTCCTCGCGAGTTCGGTGACCTCGCGGAAGTCTCGCTTGCCGGAGACGGCGATCGTCAAGACGGGCATGGAGCCGGTGTCGAACTTGTCGATGATCGGTGATTGGGTGCCGTCGGGAAGGTCGGCGAGGATCGTGTTGACCTTGTCGCGGACTTCCTGCGTTCCCACGTTTCCGTTCTTCGAAAGCTGAAACTGCACGGTGACGACCGAGACGCCTTCCATCGTCGTCGAGCGCAGTTCATCGATGCCGGAAACCGTATTGATGATGTCTTCAATCGGTTTCGTGACCGAGCTTTCCATTTCCTCGACGCTCGCGCCCGGCAGAACGGTCGTGACCGTGCAGACCGGGAAGTCGACGTCGGGAAACAGGTCAACGCCGAGCCGACCGTACGAAACCATCCCCATCACCACGGGGATCGCCACGAGGACCCATGTGAAGACGGGCCGGCGGATGCAGATTTCGGAAACCGTCATGATGGTGGAACCGAGGGCCTGGATTCGGGAAGATCAACGCACGCGGGGATGTTGCGGTTGTGGCAGCGAAGATGTTGTCCGCAGACTAAGAAGTATGCCAGGGATAAGCTCCCGGCTCGCCGAGGAAACAAAATCGTAGGCTGGGTCTGGACCCAGCGAGTTTTGACCTCGTCGGCGCCTCTCGCTGGGTCACGACCCAGCCTACGGCTACAAGAACGTGCTCACTCGGCGGGAGGTTCCGCCTTGTCACCGTCTTGTCGTTTCGAGGCCGTGGGGACATCTTTCGCCGGTTCTTTCGGCTTTGTGATCGTCACGGAGGTTCCATCGGCCAACTGTGTCCAGCCGTCGGTGACGACCACCGCGTCACGAGGGAGGGGAGTGGTCACCTCGACCCAGCCAGAGCCTTCCAGCCCAGTCTCGACGTTGATCGCGTGGGCTTTTCCGTCTTCGATCACGAAGACCTTGGTCACCCCCGCGAATTTCAAGACGGCCTCGATCGGCACCGTGAGGGCGTCGGAATTGGTGTCGACGATGATTGACGCCTTCGCGAATCCACCGGGGCGAAGCATCCCCGCGTCGTTGGGGATCACGGCCTCGACCTGGAACGTCCGGCTCACCGGGTCAACCTGCGGGTTGATCCTCGCGACTCTCCCGGTGAACGACTTTCCCGGGAACGACGATACGGTGACCCGCACCGATTGACCGGTCCTGATCTCGGAATTGTGACGTTCCGGAACGTTCGCCCAGAGCCTGAGCGGGCTCTCGATGACCAGCTCCATCACGGCGTCGCCATCCTTAAGGATCTGCCCCTCGGCAACCGAGCGCTTGGTGATGCCGTAGGTGATCTTGGACACGTCCGCCCCTTCGGGAAGGCGCGAGAGCAGGGGAGCCTTGATGTTCATGTCTTTGAGAGCCTGCTCGGCCGATTCGATGGCGACTTTTGAGGAGTACGCCATGGCGACAACATTTCGGCCCGTGCTCAAGGCGTAATCCTTGTTGGCCTTGGCGGCTTCGAAGTCGTTCTCCATGTTCTGGAGTTCTTCGGAAGTCCCCGCGCCTCGGTCGTGAAGCCGTTTGAGGCGATTCATGTTGTTCAACGCCTTCTTCACGGCGACGGATGCCTGCGCGATCTGCGGAGATTTTTCGAGCATGTCGGTCGTTTCGGGGCTGGAGAGGAGATTCTCGGTCATCCCGAAGCGCTTCACTGCCATCTCCGCCTGTTCCTCGGTAATGCCAAGCCGGACGAGTTCGGCGAGGTACTTCGAGCGCGCCTGGGCGTAGGCGAGCTTCGCGTCGATGGTTTCAAGCTCGACGAGGGGTTCGCCGGGGCGTACGTGGTCTCCCATGTCGTGGAGAACCTTGATCACTCGGCCCCCTTTCTTCGCGCCCAGGTTCACTTCCTCCCAGCCTTTGAGCGTGCCGACAACCTCGACCGAGCGTTCCACGGTTTGATGCCCCACCGGGGCGACCTTCACCGGGATGACTCGCGGGGCGGCTTCCGTTTTGGCGGATTTTTCGGCGCCGGATCGCCCGCAAGCCGCCAACGAGAGGAGGATGGGAACCGTGGTGGTCAGCGCGATCGCGCGAAATCGTGAAGTCATGGTCGCAACTCCCGGCCGATGGAGCCGGGCTCCCCAAAGCCCCGCAGGATGTCGTTCACCAGGCGAGACGCGAGGTCCGGCCCGAGTTCAATCCCTTTAAAGAGGAATTCCATCACCGCTGAAGTGATCAGGGCGCGACACATGAAGAGCATGTCGTCACCCCGCTCGGGCACAATCGCGCCTGTTTTCGCCAACCGTTCGACGGCCGTGATGATCGGCGCGTAGTGCTCGCAACCGCAACTCATCAGTTGTTCCGAAAGCCCCTTGGCGTGGGGTCCAAACGCGATCGCATAGTAAAACCGAGCCCGGTCGGGCTCTTCGCGGCAGAAGGCGAAGTGCGCTTCAAACAGGCGGACCAGGATCGCAATCGGATCACCTTCGGAGCGGGCGATTTCCTGAAGGGTTTCGCCGAGCTTCGAGAGCGGCTTGAGAAGCGCCTGGGCCAGCCCTTCCTTACTGCCAAAGTGGTAGTAGAGGGTCGGCTTGGTTACCCCTGCCGCCTCAACGATCTCCCGAACAGACGTCGCGTCGTACCCTTGACTCGAAAACAGTCGAGCCGCCGAACGCGCGATGTGCCGGGCGACCTCGCCGGCTCCCAACTTCTCCACAGACACCGGCACCATGTTTGAGGCTCAACCCTTCAAGGATAACGACACTTGTAGGGTGGAAAACGGAGCGCAACCCACCCGACGAAACACAAGCTGGATTGAAAAGTAGGGCAGGCGTCAAGCCTGCCGACCGGCTGGAGGCAGGCTGAAGCCTGCCTTACAACCTTGTGCGTCGCGCCTTGGACCATACCGGATCTCTTTTCTATACCGAACGGTAAGTATTGTAAGGGAACCGAATTTTCTTGCAAGCCCGAAAAATCAGGAGAACGGGAGGACTCGGCCCCCCGCGCGATCGTTTCAGCCGGTTATCGCGTTACGTTGAGCGCTGAAATTCCTTGGGATGCTCGGGCATTTGAGGTTGCCTGTGGTAATTTTTTGAAGCCACCTCTCCGGTAGCCATTTGATTTCGCTCAACGAAACGTAAGGGAGTGCGACACGTGTCCACACTCAAGCTATTCTTGGGTCCGTTGACCCATTCCGAAGCGTCGGCGGGCCGCAAGCGCCCGTCTTCTCAGGCGCGCGTGACGGTTGAAACGCTCGAAGGGCGCGCTCTTCTGAGCCATGTGAGCCCGATCAAGGTTCACGCGCAGGCGGCTCAGATTGTTCCCCCTCCTCCGCAAAATTTGCACCCGGGACCGATTCTTAACCTCGTGGGGAACGACCACGCGGTGAAGAGCCCGAGGTTTTATCCTTATTTCACCGGAGTCAAGCGCGCCGAGCTGAACGCGGCGGGTTCTTGGGCGAAGGTTGATTCGACGGGAACCGTCACTCTCTCCGGAATCGTCGCGGGCAACATCATCACGAACCCGACCTCGCCGGCACAGAACGAGTTTTACATCTTCGGGATCAATCGCGGGGGCGCGACCTCTCCCGGGCCCTTCCCCGGTCGACCCGGAATCACCTTCGACGGCACGATCACCGTCGCGGTAACCAATACCGGCATCACCGGAACCGTCACCGACTTGAACTCCGGCGTTCAGACGGCGATTCCCGCCGCTGATATCCAGATCAAGGCCAACACGATTCACGTGGTCGGAGCGGTCAACCAGTTGACCACAACCGGTTCCGGTAACGTGACGGTGAATTTCTGGACCGCGACCACCAACCCGTCCGTGGGCGACTACAACACGGTGTCGAGCTTCGTCCCCGAGTTCCGCAGCTACCCGATCGTCTCCGGGCCTTGGGTCAAGACGAAGTGACTGTGAGTCGTTCCTTTTTCCTTCGAAAAAAGGAACCGGACGGTGGCTCTCTCCCCACCGCCCGGCCCTTGACCTCCTCACGCGAACGCTTGGAAGCGGCGAACTCCCTCTCATCTCACGTGCCGAATCTTCGCGCGAGCCCCATTCTTTTCCAAATCCCCTTCGATCGCATCGACATCGACCGATCGTTGATCCCGCCGATTCTCACTAAGTCTCTATTGCCGAATCGCTTGTGCGTTGAACGGTTTCGCGTGAACGATTTCGCGAGGAAGCGATGGTGAAACAAGGTCTTAGTGGGAGATCTGGTGCCGGTTTCTCGAACACCCTTCGCGTTGTGTAATCCGTGAGCCGACCTGCCTGTTCTTTCGGCAGAGCGCGAAATCGTAGGCTGGGTCTCGACCCAGCGAGGTTTCACGTCGACGGCAGATCTCGCTGGGTCGTGACCCAGCCTACGAAGACTTCGCTTCCTCCCAGATCTCGGCGTAAGCGGCCTTATCGAACGGCGGGCAGCCGGTGGGGAACTGCCCGAGCGGGTGGTTCTTGTTTCTCATGAGTGCCGTGCAATAGCTGAAGGTCCTGCAAATCCGTTTCGGGTCGAGCGGCTCTCCTCTCAAGACGTGCCGGCCGAAGTCGGGTTGAGAGAGCGATCCCCGGCCGATCCCGACGAAGCTCGTTCGACCCTCCGCCACATTCGCCGCGCCCGCCTGAAACACGAACGCCTGGAGCCAGCTATATCCTGAACCGATCACCGCGAGGTCGGGATAAGCCGCCTGGACCGCCGCGGTCAGAGAAAAATGGCGGTCGACGCCGATCAGCGGGTGTTCGGGGCTGAGATAACCATCCACGGGCGCATATTCGAAGGGACGAAGAATGTGCGGGCTCCCATAAGGATTCCCCATCGTGACATTCACCATCGCCAGCCCGCGCGCCTTCAATAGACCGATCAGCGCGAGCGGCTCCGTAAGGTCCGCCTCGAACGGGTCATCCTCGCGAGTTCCCCAGCACGAGCGAACCGGCAACGTGAACGGAGCCGGAATCCCCGCCGCATTCTCGCCATTGAACTGAAACGGGATGCCGTCAAAGACATTGAGCCGGGTCGCGATCAGGCCGTTTGAGTTCTCGCTTTTGAGCCGTTCGACCAGTTCACAGATGAACCGGGTCCGATTCTCGAACGACCCGCCGTACTTGCCCGGACGCGTTTTCGAGGCGAGCAGTTCGTTGAGCAAATAGCGATGACACTGCTTGATATCGACGAAATCGAACCCCGCGCGGAACGCGACGTTCGCGGCCTCGGAATAACGATCCTGGAGCCGGTCGAGTTCGCTGTCGGAAATCAACGGCGTTTCCGGCCCGGCTTTCGTCCCCGACGATTTGTCCATGACGGTTCGCGGGTCGAGCAACGGGTCGTGCTGTGCGAGGATCGGGCGAGGAACGCTGTAGCGACCGGAATGCGTGAGTTGGAGACCGATCAAAAGGTCTGAGTCATCGCCCCAGGAGCCTCGATGCGAGGCGCGGCAAACTTCGACAAGTTTCGCGAGTCCACCAAGATGCGGCTCATCGGCGCAAAGCTGTCGGGTGTTGGCTCTGGCTTCGGGAACGATCGCCGCGGCCTCTCCCCAGATGAGCTTTGCACCCCCGGCTCCGAATCGTTCGTAGCGTCGAAACGTCAATTCATCGGGAGCCCCATCGGCCGTGCCGTCGCAACCTTCCATCGGCTGGATCGCGAGCCGATTGCCGACGGTTCGCCCCTGAATGACGATCGGCTTCGCGAGTGGAGAAAGATCGGCGCGGAGGCGAACGTTGAGGCCTCGTTTCTGGGCATCTTCCGCGAGAGCCTCGGCGGTTTTGTACTTGAAGTCGCGCGACACGAACGAGCCTCCCGAGTTCCCTCAGCGAATGCATGATTCCGCGATCGTGGCAGGTTGAGGGCTTCGCTGCAAGAGATCGACGCATTCCTTTGGAGTGCGGCGGCTCGACGCCGCTTTGTGAGTGTCGACCTGAGCAAACAGTTCGACCGACTCAAGAGTTCGACCAGCGGCACCCGGCTCTATCGGAGTACGACCTCGTGACTTCGTTTTGTTCCGAATACGGTCGACATTATTGAGAAGCCTGAAAGACTATCCCATTCGCTATCGTCACAAAGCGTTGTCGAGCCACCGCACTCCAAAGGGGGGTGATTTCATCCCCAATCATCCACTGCTTGACGCCCCCCTCTCGGTCGTCGTAGAGTCAATTCAATGCATCCCCGCAATTCGTCGGAGTGTGTTACACAAGGCCTTGCGGTTCGTCCGGAGCCGTTCATGATGCGCCGAGGATTTTGGTTTTGGGGCGTTCTGGTCGCAATTTCCGCGACTCCGACCGTCGCTCATGCTCAGCAAGACCCTCGCAATGCCGCGAAGTTCCTTCAGGGGCTTCGCGATCGCGGCTACTTCGACCTCGCCTCCGATTACCTCGAATCGGTTCGCAACCTGCCGGATACTCCCGCGGATTTCAAGGTGGTCATCGATTACGAGCTTGGCCGGCTCTTGCTCGACGAAGCCGCGAAAACCGGCGACCTGATTCGCCGGAAGGACTTGCTCGATCAAGCTCGGGCACGTCTCGACAGTTTTTCGAAGGCCAATCCCGATCACTCTAAAGCGCCCGATGCCTTGGTGGAACTCGCCCGCCTGCTGGTCGAGCGCGGCCACCTCGCGATGCTTCAGGCCGACGATATTGAGACGAAAACTGAGAAGGAATCCAAGCTCGCCGAGGCGAGAAGCTCGTTCGAGCTTGCCAGAACCGCTTACGAATCGGCGGAAAAACGGTTCAAGGAGAACTTCGCCAAGTACCCGTCGTTCATCCCCGAGGGTGACCCTCGCAAGGACGAGAAGGAAAAGGCCCACACCTCGTTGATGCTCGCCCAGCTTCAAAGAGCGATCGTTGATTACGAACAGGGGCAGACGTTTACGCTTGGCTCCAAAGAGCGGAACGATTTTCTCGACAAGGGCATCGTCCAGTTTGAAGAGTTGTACAAAAGCTATCGCAAACAGATGGCGGGGCTGACCGCCAGGATGTGGCAGGGGAAGTGTTACGAGGAGAAGAACGACCTCCGCAAGGCCATGGGCATCTACAACGAACTGATGGAACACCAGGCCCCCGAGCTTCGCTCGCTTCAGCGCTTTGTCGGATACTTTCGCCTGATCGTGCTCGCCAAGAGGAAGGAATATGCCCTCGCGGCCGACGAGGCCGTGCGATGGCTTCAGGCGGCTGGTTCTTCCGCTCTGAAAGAACGAGACGGCCTGGGCGTGCAGCTTGAACTCGCCAAGGACATCATCGCCCAACTTCCCGAAGCGAAGGGTGAGAATGAGAAGAACGCGGCGATCAAACGCGTGATCGACACGCTTTCCAACGTGGTGAAGTACTCGTCGCCGTTCAAGCTCGAAGCGCTCGAACTCTTGAAGAAGTACAAGCCGAGCGCCGCGGCGAACGCGATGGAAATCGCCCGATTGAATTATGACGACGCCGTTTTGCAAGGCGAACAGGCGCTTTCTTCTCAGGACTACGAGCGCGCGATTCCTTACTTCAAGCACGCGATCAAACGGGCTGAGATCGCGAAAGACATCGAAAAAGTCAATACAGCGCGCTATTCGCTGGCGATCGCCTACTTCTTCTCGAAGCGCTATTACGAGGCCGAAGTGCTTGCCGACCATCTCGCGAGGAAGTACCCTCGCGCGGGTGTCGCGCCCAAGGCCGGCGAACTCGCGATGTACGCCTTTGCCGAGGCTTACAACAATTACACACAGATCGATCGCGGCACCGATCTGAATAACTTGATCGCCATTGCCAAGTACATCATCGAAGCCTTCCCTGATAAGGAACAGGCCGATACCGCGAAGCTCAACCTCGGCCAGATCTATCACGGAACGGGACGCTATCCGCAGGCGATCGAAGCGTACGACTCGATCGGCGTGAAGTCGACGAAATTTACCGAGGCCAAAACGAAAGTCGGCGCATCCTACTGGGAGCAATCGCAGACTCTCCGCCGCGACAACAAGGAAAAAGAGGGAGACACCGCGCAAGCCAAGGCGATCGAGTCACTCAAAATCGCAATCAAGGCCAGGCAAGACGCCGGCAACCCGCCCACCGATCCCGGACTGATCGGAAACGCCTGCGACCTCGCCGACATCTACCTCAAAACAGGTGCGCCTGAGGATGCCCTAAAGCTTCTGGACCCCCTCGCCAAGCAGCAAACCGGAGCGGCGGCAAACGGTCCGGCGTTCGAACGGCTCACGAAAACGATGTTGCGGACGCACGTGGGCGTGAACCAGACCGACCTCGCGATGGCCGACATGGCCACCCTGGAAAAGGCGGGCGGAGGGGGCGGAAATCTTACCCAGCTTTACTTCGAGCTTGGAAAACTGCTCGAAAAAGAGATGGATTCCCTCAAAAAGAAGAACGACAACCGAGGCCTGATCCGAACCAAAACGGCCTACTTGAAGTTCCTCACAGCGCTCGTGGGAAGCAAGTCGGGCCAGACGTTCGAGTCGTTGAAATGGGCCGGTGATAATATGCTGACCCTCGGCAATTCAAAACAGGCTGAGGGCGTGTATCAGAATATGCTCAAGATCGGCGAGACCGACAAGACGTTTCTCGGAGAGCCTGACTCTGATCGAACGCTCGCGGTGAAGCTCAAGCTCGCGGCGGCTTATCGTGGTCAAGGAAAATTCGACGAGGCCGACAAGCTCGTCACCCAGCTTACACAGAAACGCCCGAAAGCGCTCGAACCGCTGCTGGAGCGTGGATACTTGCTGGAAGACAAGGCCGCGGCGAAAAAAGGAAAATGGGCCGATGCGTTTGCTCATTGGAAGTCGCTGGCGCTGCGACTGGGAACAGGCAAGAGCAAGTCGTTGGAATACTACGACGCCTGGTATCACGCGGCAGTCGCGCTCAAGAGCGACGGCAAGACGAAGGAAGCCAAGCAAACCCTTGGTGGAGTGATGCGGTTGTCGCCGAACGTGGGAGGACCGGAGATGAAGCAGAAGTATAAGGCGATGATTGATCAGATGAAGTAGTAAACACCGACCCACTCGTTCCCACGCTCCGCGTGGGAATGCCGTCTTGGACGCTCCGCGTCCCCTGGTTCCGACATCGGAAGACGCTGAGCGTCGAGGACTGCATTCCCACGCGGTGCGTGGGAACGAGTGTCGTGGGGCCGGTTACAACGAATCAATTTCGACACACAAATCGAACCCAAAAACCAGGAGCCACCGGCGATGTCTCTGCGATCTAAATCCTCGGTTTGCTTGTGGGCCACTTTCGCGGCATTCGGCCTGACGTTATCCACCAGGGCCGATGACGTGGTTCTCATCCCCGGAACCACCGTGAAACCGGCCCCGGGCGGGCGAGTGAAGGGGACGATTCAGTCGGAGACTCCC
>Ga0209698_10008087_pt1 | contig 10908 bp, 12 predicted proteins | sample LitLauG_LLR_2012_FD_187203 | JGI IMG/M metagenome (GOLD analysis project Ga0209698, IMG submission 187203) | Freshwater sediment microbial communities from Pennsylvania, USA - Little Laurel Run_MetaG_LLR_2012 (SPAdes) (version 2) | ecosystem: Environmental > Aquatic > Freshwater > Creek >... | reverse complement strand
AACCCGAGCTGAGGTATCTGGCCAAGCCGCTTCCCTGAGGAGCCGAATCGTATGGCGCCGGCCGGCGCCGGCTGGCAAAAGCGTAATCGGTCCCGCTAACGCGACCGCGATGCGGCAATCGGCGGCGGCGTTCCTCTGATATAATTTTGCGCTGCGAGGAAAGCCACATGTATATTTCCGCATTTCATCTCATGCCGCATCGTGAATTGCCCGACGATTTCGAGAAGCGTTATTCTTCCGTATGGGTCACGCCGCCTTTTCATGAACTAGCGGACGCCAAGCGGGTGGGCCAATACTACAACTGGACGCTCGATGAACTGATCGCGGCCGCCAAAGCCGGCGCCGATGGCATTTGCACCAACGAGCACCATCAGAACGCTTATGGTTTCATGCCCAACTCCAACGTGATGGGCTCGGTGCTGGCGCGCGAGACGAGCGGCATGGACACTGCCATCGTGCAGATGGGCGCCACGCTCCCCGCCACGCAGCCGCCTGTTCGCATCGCCGAGGAATATGCCATGCTCGATTGCATCAGCGGCGGGCGCGTGGTGGCCGGCATGCCTCTCGGCACGCCCATGGACATTAACCTTTGCTACGGTGTCACGCCCATCGAACAGCGCGATCGCTACCGCGAAGCTCACGACTTGATCGTCAAGGCCTGGACCTCGCGCGAAGTCTTCGCCTGGAACGGGAAGTATTTTCAGTTGCCCATGGTCAATCTCTGGCCACGCCCGATTCAACAGCCGCACCCGCCCGTGTGGGTTCCCGGCTCGGGCAGCACCAGCACGTTCTATTACACCGCCGACCGCGACTACTGCTACTGTTTTCTGAGCTATTTCGGCTACCAGAGCGCGCTGCACAGCGTCGATAAGTATTGGGCGGTGTGCCAGGAGCGGAACCGCGATGCCAATCCGTACCGCCTGGGCTTTCTGCAGTTGGTCGGAGTCGCCGAAACCGACGAGCAGGCGGAGCGCGACTACGCCAAACACGTCGAATACTTTTATCACAAGGGATTACACGTGCCGCCCGAGTGGTTCGGCATTGCCGGCCACCAGGATTACCAGAGCCTGGCCAACGCCATGCGCAACCCGGTGGCTGCCAGAGCGATTACCAGCCTCAAAGAAAAGCGCTACAAGGATTTTCTGAACGACCGTTACGTGATTTGCGGCAGCCCGGCCACGGTGCGCGACCAGCTTAAGGATCTGGGCGCCCGCCTGCGGGTGGGCAATCTCATGGTCCTGCTGCATATGGGCTCCATGCCGCACGAATTGACGCTGAAGAATATCGATCTCTTTTTCCGGGAAGTGGCGCCGGCCCTGCGACCCATCTGGGACGACCAGTGGGAGAACCGCTGGTGGCCCGCGTCCCTGCGAACGAAGGCTCCGCAGGAGGCCCTCGCATGAGCGCCGTCACCGATCGCAGCGTGGCCGTCTGGCAAACCAGGATCAAGGCCAACATCAAAGTGGCGGGAAGCGGATCTCCGGTGGTGTTTCTTCACGGAGCCGGCGGATTGGTCTGGGACGACTTCCTGGAGCGTCTGGCCGCGCACCACACGGTGTATGCTCCCGAGCATCCGGGAACCACAGCCGGAGATCCCGAGGCGATTGCCCACCTGGATACTCTCTGGGACCTGGTTTTGTACTACTACGAAGTTCTCGATGCTCTGCGGCTGCGCTCCGTTCCGATCATCGGCCACTCGTTCGGGGCCATGGTCGCGGCGGAGTTAGCCGCCAGCAATCCGGAGCGCGTCAGCAAACTCGTGCTCATTTCCCCCATCGGGCTGTGGCGCGACGATACTCCGGTGGCCAACTGGATGGCCGTGACGCCCGCCAGCGACATGCCGAAGCTACTCTTGTATGAGCCCGACGGCCCGGTAGGGAAAAAGATGTTCGGCGCGCCCGACACCGAGGCGCAGATCCAGATGATCTGGGCGATGGCGTGCACCGGCAAGTTCGTCTGGCCCATTCCCGATAAAGGATTGAAGAAGCGCATCCACCGCATTCAGGCGCCCACGCTGGTGGTGTGGGGCAAGCAGGACCGGCTGATTTCGTCGGTCTACGCGCAGGAATTTGCCAGCCGCATTCCCGGAGCGAAAGTGGAACTCATCGACCAATCCGGTCACCTGCCGGCCGTGGAGCATCCGGAACGGGTCGCAAGCTTGGTGGAGGATTTTTTGGGATAGGTGACAAGCGGGTGTCAACGCATTAGCCACCTACGGCTTCGAGGGCCTTTTGGATCGCGGGGTCGCGTTCCGCTTCCACTTCATCGCCCTTCTCCACACCGAAGGCCTGGTTGAAAATCTCCGTTTTGAGGCGGTTCTCAACGAATTCGCGTTCGACAACCCATTCCGCTACGCCGGGTTGGATCCGGCGGTCGGAAAGGTAGCTCCGAAATTCATCGAGAATCTCGCCGGTGACCTCAAAGTCCTGGGTCACTTTGTGTTTGGAAAGGTATTCGGTAGCGAAATTGGTGAACGAACCGGTGGCCTCGATGGCGGTGCGCAGCCGGTTCATGCTCGGGGGATACACCGGGATGTCGGGCTGAATGCCCCCGCCGCCGAGGACTTCCCGGCCGCGGTCGCTGTGGAAGGTCTCCTTGCCATTGGGATGGGCCGTCGCGCCGGCCAACTCGAATTGCGCCGCATCCAACGGCTTTTGAATCGACCGTCCGCTGGGCGTGTAGTACAACGCGGTGGTGAGCGCCAGCCCCGTGCCTTCGCTCATCGGAAAGACGCTTTGCACCAGACCCTTGCCGTAGCTCGTTTGGCCCAGGATGGTGGCCCGGTCGTGGTCCTGCATGGCGCCCGAAACGATCTCCGAAGCGCTCGCGGTCTTCTCGTTCACGAGAATGGCCAGCTTGAACTGGTAGGGCTGGGCGGTGGCTGGGACGACTTCGCTGTGTTCCGGAACGTTGCGGCCGCGAACGCTGAGGATCTTTTGTCCGGGATCGAGAAACAGCGAGGCGGTCTCGAGGGCGGCGTTCATGAGCCCTCCCGGATTGTTCCTCAGGTCCAGAATCAACCCGCTCAGGCGCTCTCCTCCGAGTTTTTCGATGGCGTCATGGATGAGCTGGGCCGTACTCTCTTCGAAGCTGGCCACGCGAATGTATCCGATGCCGGCTCCCACGAAGAAGGCGCGGTCGACGCTCGGCGCCTGCAACTCCTCGGGAGTCAGGGTGAATTGCCTCACGCCGGCCGAACCGGGGCGTTTCACATCGAGCTGCGCCTGCTGCTGGCGGGCCTCGGTGAGAAGTTGGGTAAGCTGATCGAGGTCCAGCCGGGCGACGACATAACCGTTGATGCCCAGGATCTCGTCTCCCGGAGCCAGACCGGATTTTGCTGAAGGAGTGCCGGGAAGCGTTTGCAACACGATGATGCGGCCCGGAAGAATCGACACCACGGTGCCGAAGCCTTTTTGCGTGGAGGTTTCCAGTTTGCGGAGCTGGTCGAATTGTCCGGGATCGAAGAAAACCGAATGAGGATCGAGCTTGCGCAGCAGCCCCGGGATGGCGCCCTGATAAAAGGCCTGATCGGAGCTGACCGGATCGGCCGCATTCTCCTCGAGAATGGCGTACGCGCCAATGATGCTCTTCATCTGCGATTCGAGTTCGTCAGCCGCCGGCAGCGGAGCGGCAGCGCAGAGAAGCAGGGCTGCGGTAGTGCGCAACATCAATCGGGCCAGATTTCCGCGATATCGATTTGGACGGCGGGAAAGTGTTTCGGTTTCAGAACGCCCTCTGCCAGGATCGTCGAGCGGCGCAGTTTACCATCTTCGAGTAATAGGATCTCCACCGTGAGCGCCTCGGGGCTCACCAACCACACTTCCTCGGAGCCGATGCTTTCATAGTCTCGCAGTTTCTCCTCAATCTCTTTCCGGGTTTCCGAAGGGGAGAGGACTTCAATCACAAGTTGAGGCGCCGAATGGATGTACCCGTCGCGTTCCACGATCGTGGAGCGCTCAAATACCGCGATGTCCGGCTCGCGGCAGGTCAACGGCTCTTGCCGGATCACCAGGCCGAAAACGCTGGCGAAGAATTCCGTGGTTTTCGGATCTAATTGACGCAGGAAAGCCGCCGTGAGCTGACCCACAACCCTGGGATGGGGCATTTTGTTCGGAGGCATGATGCGGATCTCGCCGTTGACCACTTCTTCGCGGCCGGATTGTGTGACCGGCATCTGCAGCCACTCTTCATAAGTGACCGTGCCCGTGTGGGGAGGTGCCGCCATAGCACTATTTATTCTATCGCGTGAACCTGGTGGCCTTCTTGCGCCGGTCGCGCTCGAGGGCCAGCTCGATCAATCGATCGATCAACGCTGAAAACGAGACGCCGCTATGCTCCCACATTTTGGGGTACATGCTGATGGAGGTAAATCCCGGAATGGTGTTGATCTCGTTAATATACAGCCGGTCGGTGGCCCTCTCCAGCAGGAAATCGACGCGCGCCATGCCTTCGCATTCCACGGCGCGATAGCATTCCACGGCAAGACGCCGCAGTTCCTCCGTTTTTTCCGACGGCAGGTCCGCCGGGACTTTTGTCTGGGCGCTGTCCAGCAGGTACTTGTCTTCGTAGTCGTAGAACTCGCGGGAGGGCAGGATTTCGCAGGGCAGGGAAGCGAGCGGCGCCTGGTTGCCCAAGACGGCGCATTCCAGTTCGCGGCCGAGGATGCCACGTTCGACGATGATCTTACGGTCGTAGCCGGCGGCGAGCTTTACCGCTGTTTCCAATTCCTGGCGGGTGCGCACCTTGGAAATTCCCACCGAAGAGCCCAGGTTGGCGGGTTTCACGAAGATGGGAAACGGAAGTTTGGCCAGGATGGCATCCAGATCCGGCGTTTCTCGCGTGACCGTCACATAATCGACAACGGGCAACATCCGTTCCGTACAGACACGTTTCATCAATTCTTTGTCCATTGAGACGGATGACGCCAGCACGCCGGCGCCGACGTAGGGTAAGGCGGCGAGTTCGAGCAAGCCCTGGATGGTGCCGTCTTCGCCGAATGTGCCGTGCAGCACGGGAAAGACCACGTCGATGTCGGGTTGCGCGCCCGGCTCGGGCAGAAGGGGCCGCGGGCTCCACTTGCCTTCTTTATCGATGAAATATTCGATTGTCTCGTATTTGACGGGATCCATCCGCTCCATGATGGCCTTGGCGGAGCGGATGGAGATTTCGTGTTCGCCGCTGCGCCCTCCGTAAAGGATCGCTACCCGTAGTTTCATAGAATCCGTTTTCCCAGTCCCGACATGATTAGTTCGACTGCCAAATCGGCAGTGCGGTTCACCTCGTCGATGACGGGATTGACCTCCACCACCTCCATCGAGACCATCCGCCCCGAATCGCAGATCATTTCCATTGCCAAATGGGCCTCGCGATAAGTGACGCCGCCGCGCACGGGCGTGCCGACGCCGGGCGCATCCTGGGGATCGACGAAATCCATGTCGAGGGAAAGATGGAAGCCGGCGGTTCCGTCGCACGCCAGGTGGATGGCCTCATCCATGACGGAGCGCAAGCCGCGCTCATCGAGATCGCGCATGGTGAAGGCGCGCAGCCCGGATTCGCGCACGTGGGGCTTCTCCATCTGGTCGACGTCGCGCAGCCCGACGATCGCGGCATTGCGCGCGTCGACCTTCGGGGCATAGCCGAAGAGCTGCGTCAATTCCGGCGGTCCCAGCCCCACGATGCAGGCCAGAGGCATGCCGTGTACATTGCCGCTGGGGCTGCTTTCCGGCGTGTTCATGTCGGCGTGGGCGTCGAGCCAGATGATTCCCAGCTTTTGATTCCGGGCGTGAAAATACCGGGAAACGCCGCTGGTGGTGCCAATGGCGACGGAGTGATCGCCGCCCAAGGCCACGGGCAGCCGGCCGCGCGAAAGCGCCTGGTCCACCATGGCGCCGAGCCGGGTACAGGTGGCGGCAATCTCCGTCAGGTACTTGGCCCGGCTATTGCCCTCCTGCGCGGTCTCGGGCTGCGCCACCTCGACATTACCGAGGTCCTCGACCGTATAGCCGAGAGAGGCGATGCGGCCATTGAGGTTGGCGACCCGCACCGCCGAGGGTCCCATATCGACACCACGGCGACCCTGTCCGAGATCGAGGGGGGCGCCGATGATGGCGATGTGGGAAGGCGGCATTAGCCTATCTCGAATTCCGGGCGGTCCGAGCGCTAAAATTCGGCATTGCCGGGCGTGCGCGGGAACGGGATCACGTCGCGAATGTTCTTCATGCCGGTCAGATACATCATCATCCGCTCAAAACCCATACCGAAGCCGGCATGCTCGACTCCCCCGAACCGCCGCAGCTCCAGGTACCACCAATAAGCTTCTTCACTCATGCCGGCGTGGTCGCGGATCTTGGCGAGAAGCACGTCGTGTCGCTCTTCGCGCTGGCTTCCGCCAATGATCTCGCCGATGCGCGGAACCAGCACATCCATGGCGGCCACGGTCTTCTCGTCGTCGTTGCCGCGCATGTAAAATGCCTTGATCTCGCGCGGATAATTGGTGACAATCACAGGCTTCCGGAAAAGCTCTTCGGTCAGATAGCGCTCATGCTCGCTTTGCAGGTCGGCGCCCCAATCGGTTGAGAATTCCCAATTTCTCCCGGACTTTTGCAGCAGACCGACAGCCTCGGTATAGGAAATGCGTTCAAACGGGCCGGCCAGGACGTTTTCGAGGTTCTGGAACAGATCGGCGTCATACCATTTGCAGAGGAATTCGAGATCGGGGCGGCACTCGGCCAGCACCTGCTCGATCAGGCTCTTCAGAAAGGCCTCGGCCAAATCCTGATCGTCGTCCAGGTCGCAGAACGCCATCTCGGGTTCGATCATGTAGAATTCCGCGAGATGGCGCGGGGTATTCGAATTTTCTGCCCGAAACGTGGGGCCGAAGGTATAGACGTTGGCAAAGGCGAGCGCCAGGATTTCGGCCTCCAGTTGGCCGCTCACGGTGAGATAGGTGCGGCGCGCGAAGAAATCCTGAGCGAAGTCGAGCGGTTTGGCTGAGTGGACCGCTTCCTCCAGATCGAGCGCGGTCACCTGGAACATGGACCCGGCGCCTTCGGCGTCCGAGGACGAAATCACGGGGGTGTGGACGTAAATAAACCCGCGGTCCTGAAAAAATTTGTGGATGGCGCGCGCCAGTGCATTACGCACGCGGAATACGGCTCCGAACGTGTTGGTGCGGGCGCGCAGGTGCCCCAACGGCCGCAGCGTTTCGAGGTTGTGCTTTTTTTTCTGTAGCGGGTATTCTTCAGGACTCGCGGCGCCGTGCACCACCAGAGTGCGGGCCTTCAATTCGACTGCCTGGCCTTTGCCGGGGGATGCCACCAGGTCGCCTTCCACGCTCAAACAGGCGCCGGTGGTAATGCGCGCTATCGTTTCGGGAGGCACCAGCCCTTCCCCGACTACGACTTGCAAGTCGGCCGGCGATGAGCCGTCATTCAACTGAATGAAATGTACGTTTTTCCCATCGCGCCGCGTTTTGACCCATCCACGAGCCGTGACGGGAGTGCCCGGGGCGCTCCGCAGGAGGTCGCGCACGTAGTTTCCAGGAAGGATCACTGCTCCGGTTCCTGTTCTTCCAGTCGATCGAAAATCTCTTTCACGCTTTCAAGCGGGGTGCCCACCTCGGGGCGTTCCTTCAATTCCAACAGCAGCGGATATTGCTGCTCGCGGCTGCGCAGCAGGTGCATGGTTTTCTTCCAGTCGATGGTGCCGCCTTCCGCCAGAAACGGGAAGAGGTGGATGTCGTCTTTGCCGTTGTTGTCGTGAATGTGCGTGGAGCGGATGCGTTCCTTCATGAGGTGGAACGCCGCCTCCACGCCTTCGTTCATATTGGCATGCCCGGTATCGAAGACGAAATTCAGGCCAAGGTGCGTCAGCTCGAGGAATTGCATCAGTCGTTGGGCGCTCGAAAGCTCGTTGGGAATGTTCTCCAGCAGGATCTCTACGCCGCGCTGGCGGGCGAACAGACTGAGTTCTTCTAGGGCGCTAAAGGCGGCATCGAACTTGTGTAGGTCGAACTCTTCACCGCCCACGCCGATGTGCTGGATCAGGTACCGGAAAGGCACGATCTCGGCGATCTCCAACGCACGCTTGATTTCATCCACCATGGGGAGGCGTTTGGACTTCACTGGTTCAGTAATGGTGATGACGGCGTGGGGGCCCGAGCGTCCCCAGATCTCATCGTTGTACATGGGGGAGTGCAGTGAATGAAGCTTCAGATTGGAGTCCCGGAACCAATGCCCGAGCTCCGCCACCTGCGCCTTGCTGTGATAGTTCAGATGCTGGCGGGCGCAGAAGATCTCCACGGCCGGGATGCCCGCTTGCTCGATTCTGCTCAACAGCGCCGTCGTCAGGCGATGGTTGACAAACAGGTGCGTCGACAATGCGTGATTCATTCGTGGTGTTCCCCTCGATTCTATCGCTATTTCGGGGACAGTCTACGAAACCCCCAAACTCCGGCGATGCACACGAGCGCCCGTTTAGGAACGGCGGCGCTTCCATTCGAACAGGACGATGCCGGCGGCCACCGAGACATTGAGGGAAGAGATTTTGCCGGCCATGGGAATCCGCACCAGCACGTCGCAATGCTTGCGCACCTGCTCGTGCAGGCCCTTGCCTTCGGCTCCCAGCACGAGCGCGGTGGGGGCCGAGTACGCGACGCGGTCGTAGTCCTCGGTGGCGCGTTCGTCCAGGCCGTAGATCCAGTAGCCGCGTTCCTTCAAATCTTCCAGGGCGCGATTGATGTTGGTTACCCGGATCACCGGCAGATGTTCCAGCGCTCCTGCCGCGGCCTTGGCCACCACATCCGTCACGCCCGCCGCGCGCCGTTCGGGGATGACCACGCCGGCCGCTCCGGCGGCGTGCGCGGTGCGGATGATGGCGCCGAGGTTGTGCGGGTCTTCCAATCCATCGAGCACTACCAGCAGGCCGGACGGCGCCACCGCCTCCAGGTCCGCGTACTTCTGGGAAGCGCCCAGCGCCACCACGCCTTGGTGCGCGGGGGTTCCGGCCAGACGGTCGAGCGCCGCACGCGGTTCGAACCGCACCGGCACCTCGGACTGGCGGGCGAGGTCAATGATGGTCTGAAGACGCGGTCCGCCGGCGCCTTGCGCCACCAACACCCTTTCTAGTGGACGTCCCGCCCGCAGGGCCTCGGTGATGGGATGAATTCCGCTCAGAACCGCCATCTAAGTTTCCGGCAGCAGCCCCAATCCGTTGTTGAAGCGGTTCGTAAAATTGGCCATCGCCGCCACCAGCGTGATCTCCACGATCTGCTCGTTACTGAAATGCTCGAACAGCCCGTCACGCGTCTCCGGGGCATCCGCGGTGCGGGTCAACTCGCGGGCATACCGGACAGCGGCGCGTTCCGGTTCGGAAAGGGCATGGTCCTGCTCGGTCCGCAAAGCGTGCAGTTCCTCCTCGGTAATGCCCGCCTTCTTGCCGCTGGCGGTGTGGGCAGCCGAACAGTAGGCGCACCCGTTGGCGAACGAGCACGCCAGGTAAACCAGTTCCTTGATCCGGCGCTCGACGGACCCCGGCCCGACGACCGCGCCATAAAAGGGCACGAAGGTTTTGAGCACCTCGGGACGATTCGCCATGGTCCGAAAGAAGTGGTTCGCGCGTTTGGATTTGCTTTCGAGCCCGGCGAGAAAATCGTCTTCCTGCGGGCTCACCATTTTGATAGCCGTTGCCATAGCCACCAGTATAGGCGTCGCGGCGGGATTTCATTTCCGGAAGCCGGCACGATTGGCGAAACCGGCGAAAGCGCGGATGAAATCGCGATCGCCTTCGACAAAGTCAAATGCGGGCAGCTGGGCCGGTTGCACCCACCGCAAGTCCTGAAAGATGAGGTTTTGCGGTTCGCCGGCAAACGAGACCACACGGTAGAAGATCAACTCGATCGGATCCTTGCCCGAATAGGTGTATCGGTACCGCGTCATTTCCGGCCCGCCTGCGTGGCGGATGCCGAGTTCCTCCTCCAATTCGCGGGCGAGCGCCTGCTCGGGGGTCTCTCCGGGTTCTACCTTGCCTCCGGGAAACTCCCATTTCAACGGGTGCGATTGCGTGGCCATCCGCTGGCCGATCAGGATCTCGCCATTGCGCTCGAGAATCGCCGCCACCACCTGGACCATGTCAATATTGGAGCATAGATGTACTCTGAGCAACTCCTGGATCACTTTCAGAATCCACGCAACGTGGGCGAGTTAGCGCCGCCCGCGGTTACGGTGGAGGTTTCCAACCCCGCGTGCGGCGATATTTTGCGGCTGGCCGTGCGGTTTGAGGGCGAACATGCGGTGGAGGCGCGTTACAAGGTGCGCGGCTGTACGGCGTCGATTGCGGCCGGATCGGCGACCACGGAATGGATCGTAGGCAAGACCCGAGCCGAAATGGCGGCGCTGCGGCCCTCGATGATTGAGCTGGCGGTGGGCGGTTTGGCCGCCGTCGGCACAATCGGCGGTAGCAGCAGCACTGTAAGCCGCTAGTCCTTGTCCTACTCGTGCCCGGTCATCCTAAGCCGGGCACTCTTTCCTCGCCTTTTCCCGCCGCGTAGGCTGTTATCGCCCGGCTAAGCAGCTACCGCCCGCCGCGAATGAATGCCACCTGCCGGCCGTCCGGGGAGAGCGAAGGTTGGCCGCTCGAAACCCCGTTCCCGTTGGTCAGGTTGATGGCTGGGTCATTTCCCCGCTGCAGGTAGACATCATTGAAACTGATCGAGGTATCGCCCGCCCCGGGCTTCTCATCGTTCACCACGTACACGCGCAGGTCGCCGTACACGCGCTCCCAGCGCAGGAGATGCTCCAGCAGATGCCCTGGCCCCTGATCGGCATCGACGACGACGGGCTGATCGCGGCGACCAACGAAAGCAGCGAAGCCCTGTTCGCCGACGGCACGCCGCTGATCGGCCGCATGGCC
>Ga0209698_10008086_pt1 | contig 10909 bp, 9 predicted proteins | sample LitLauG_LLR_2012_FD_187203 | JGI IMG/M metagenome (GOLD analysis project Ga0209698, IMG submission 187203) | Freshwater sediment microbial communities from Pennsylvania, USA - Little Laurel Run_MetaG_LLR_2012 (SPAdes) (version 2) | ecosystem: Environmental > Aquatic > Freshwater > Creek >... | reverse complement strand
CCCACGATCTCGCCGCGATGGTCGATCACCATCACGCACGACAGGACCAGCCGGTCGACCTGCGGCCGCAGGCTGCAGATGTCGGTCGAAAGCTCCAGCGGCAGCATGGGCACGGCGCGGTCGGGGAAGTAGACGCTGGTACCGCGCAGCCGCGCTTCCCGATCGAGCGCCGACCCGGGCGTCACATAGTGAGCCACGTCGGCGATGTGTACCTGCAGTTCGAAGTTACCGTTCTCCAGCATGCGCACCAGCACGGCATCGTCGAAGTCGCGCGCCGTCTCGCCATCGATGGTCACAATGGGCAGCGAGCGGAAATCACGCCGCCGATCGAGTTCGTGCGCCGAAATGGCGGCAGGCGTATGCTGCGCCTCCTCAAGGGCAGCCGGCGGGAAGTGATGCGGCACATGAAACTTGCGAATCGTGATTTCGACGTCAACGCCGAAATCATCTACCCGCCCGAGGATCTCAATGACGCGCCCGTGCGCATTCTGCGTGGGCGAAGGCCAGTCGGTAATCTCGACGTCGACGACCACGCCTTCAAGGTCGTCCCACTCCGCCGCACGCGCTGCCTCATCCCCCAGCACTCGATCCACTGATTTCTTTTTTCGTTTCTCTCCCTCTGCGTCCTCCGCGGCCCCTGCGTTGAAACCTGGGTTTTCCATTCCCGGCGGGATCACGATCTCCTGCGTGATCTTCGCATCCATCGGCGCGACATAATTGTGCCGCGAGCCATAGTGAAAGATCCCCACGACGGTCGGATGGGCGCGCGTCACCGGCCGCACGATGCGCCCTTCGCCACGGCCGTCCGGTCGCACGTTCACGAGGTCGACGAGCACGCGGTCGCCGTGCATAGCGTTGCCGATCAGGTGCGGCGCGATGAAAATGTCTCCGGTGAGCCGCGACCTGATTCCAGACAGCAGGGAAACCGCATCCGGGATGACGAAGCCGAAGCCATCGCGGTGCATCGTCAGACGCCCGACGACGAGATTCTTGTCGGCCCCAGCTTGAGGCAGGGAGTAGCGATCAGCAGTCGCGATCAGCGCCCCACTGGCGACCAGCTTCTGCAATCGCGCGTCGAGCTCGCCCCGCTCGTCCCCGTGCAGCCCAAGCTCCCGCACCAGCTGCTTAAATCCAGCCGTGCGCTTGGGTTGCCGCGCGAGGTGTTTGAGGATCGTCGAATCGGAGAGCATGGGAGCAGTTCGGCAGTCGCTCGTAGTTGGTCGTTGGCCCGGCGGATTTGAGTGCCGACTCGCCAACGACCGACGCTAACGGCCAACGACTATCTTCTCACCTACCACGTATCCCCGCCGCCCTTGGGCGGCCAGGCTCCCATCGCGCGCCGCATCATGGCAATCTGTCCTACGTGATAACTGTTGTGAGCGACCGTCTGCCAGAGCATGGCTTCAAGCGTCCCCGCCACTTTTTTGTGGCCTTCGTGCATCGGCTCAATTTCGCGGGCAAGTTCTTCCGGCGTCGATTGCGCGAGCTTGGCATACTCGTCCAGGAACCACGCGAGGTCCCGCCGCAGCCGGTCCCACTCCTGCGCATCGGCTGGCTTCTCCGTCTCAGGCCAACTCTCGGCCGCATGCTCCGGATAGGCGGGCTTCTCCCCACGAATGCGCCGCAAATCGTAATTCATCCAATAATTCAGGTGAAAGACTATCTGTCCGATGGAGTGGGGAAATGCCCCAACCTGACGCCGAGCGATCTCGGCCGGAATATCTTCCACACACGCGATGGGATCGGCGTGCGCGCCCTGGCCGCGAAGAAGTTCCGTGAGTGCGCGCTGCGACATGACAGTAAGATACTCCCGGCTGTCCGGGGGAGGCGCCAGAATCACGCAACTCTACTCGCGCGCGAAGTATTTTTCTTCCAGAATCCGCCGATGGTGCAGCTCATGTCCCGCGATCAGGTAAGCCAGCGCGCGTACGCTGATCTCATTCTTGTTCGCGATCCCGCGCCGCGCCCACGCCACTTCGTCTAGATTGCGCAGCAGCGTCAGCGTCGCCCGCCTCACCGCAATGTAATCTTCGATCGCATCCTCCAGCGGCACCCGCCCGAACGGGCCGTTCCGCACGTAGTCGTCCTGCTCGAAGCCCTCGATCGGGGTGCGGTCCCCGCGCGCGATACGCAGCGCGCGATACGACATGATGCGCTCCGTGTCGCAAACATGCCCCAGCACTTCCTTCGCAGACCACTTGTCAGGCGCGTAACGGAAGTCCCCTTCGGCCTCATCCCGCCCCGAAAGCAGCAGCAACATCTGGCGGCGCTGCGAATCGAAGGTCGTCAGAATATCCGAAGTCTGGATCAAGGAAATATAGCGGTCATAGTAAGGCGCATACTCGCCCGGCGCCGGCCGGGCAATGATGAGCTGAGTGTGGACGGCAGCGGCTGGTTCCGGCATCAGATTCTTCTCCAGTGCAGGGGGCTTCCGGGGGATTTCCGAGGACCACGATCTCCGGCATTAGACGTGCGGCCCTCAGTTTCGTTTTCGATAAATCTTCGTCCCTGGCAGGATAACTCCTCACGCCTGTGGAAGGGCACGGTCCAGGCAAAATTTTCCTGATTGCGGGCCGGACCCACCCCGAATCAGCCGCCCGAGGTGGGCCTGTCCGTCCCCGCGCGAGGCCTCCGGAAGGTGTACCCAATTAGGAACTCCCATTGAAAATAAAGGCTTTTCCACAGGGCTCATTTTGAGACGCGGGAGTACAATTCGCTTTGGTCACGAACGTGCGGCTCGTGATCCCTAATCCCAATCGGAAAGGAACTCGTACCTATGTGGAAGCCGACCAATCAGCCCCAGACTCCAGGCCGTCCCGGTGAACCCGAGCGCCCGACTGCGACCGCGCCCATCGCCCCTGCCATGACTTCGACGGTCAGCGAGCCACCCGCCGCTCCGCGTCCGGTAACCACCACCACCGCGGACCAGGCCACCATCGGCAAGTCGCTGGTCATTAAGGGCGAAGTGACCGGCTCCGAGTCGCTTTACATCGACGGCCGGGTCGAGGGCTCGATCAATCTGTCGGGCAACCGCGTAACGGTCGGCCGCAATGGCGTCGTGGCCGCCAATATCAATGCCCGCGAAATCGTCGTGCTCGGCAAGGTTCGTGGCAATCTGACGGCCAGCGACCGGGTCGATATCCGCAGCGACGGTTCGCTCACCGGCGACGTCATCGCCGCCCGCATTTCGATCGAAGACGGCGCTTATTTTAAGGGCGGCATCGATATCCGCAAGGGCGGACAAGGCCAGCAGAAGGCCAACGGCGAAGACAAATCAGTGGCCGCGACCTCGGAACCGGCCGCCGTCGGCGCGCGCGCCTGATTCGCGAAGTTTCTCGGCTGCTCTTCCACAGCGGGCATCCGTCAGGGATGCCCGTTTTTCTTTCCCGCAAACGACTCTGGTCTGGACCTGCAGTTCCCATCGAGTCCGCCTGCCGAGGCACGGCAATTTCATCCCTCCTGGGTAGCGGTGCAGTTTGAGAAGAACGATTCGTATCAGGGCATCGCTTTAGCGATGCCGCCCGAGGGCGTGAGGCTCGAACGGCTTTAGCCGCTGGGTTTGGCCCCGCCTCGGCCGCAGCGGCTGAAGCCGGGCGTCTCTGCGGCGAGTGCGGCATGCCTGAAGGCATGCCCTGATACAAATCCTTCTCTCAAATTGCAACACTACCCCCTCCTGCCGCTGATTGACCACTCCTCGCAGCGCAGGTAACATTCCGCCGTGATGATCGGCCAGACCATCTCGCACTACCGCATCCTCGAGAAACTCGGCGGCGGCGGGATGGGCGTCGTCTACAAGGCCGAAGACACCCGCCTGCACCGTTTCGTCGCGCTCAAGTTTCTTCCCGACGAGGTCGCACGCGATCCCCAGGCCCTGGCCCGCTTCCAGCGCGAAGCCCAGGCAGCGTCGGCTTTGAATCACCCCAACATCTGCACCATTCACGACATTGGAGAGGAGAACGGACTGGCATTCATCGCCATGGAGTACCTCGAGGGCGTCACGCTGAAGCATCGCATTTCCAGCCGTCCTATTGATCTCGAGATTCTGCTTCCCCTCGCCATCGAAATTGCCGACGCCCTCGACGCCGCCCACGGCAAAGGCATCGTTCACCGCGACATCAAGCCCGCCAACATTTTCGTCACCGAACGCGGTCACGCCAAGATCCTCGACTTCGGACTGGCCAAGGTTGCGCCCACAACGAGTTCGTCCAGTCAGGTCGCGGCCATCAATACCCAGACTCAATCTCTGGATGAGGCGCATCTGACCAGCCCCGGCACGATGGTGGGTACTGTCTCTTACATGTCGCCCGAACAAGTGCGCGGCAAGGAACTCGATTCCCGCACCGATCTGTTCTCCTTCGGCGCCGTTCTTTACGAAATGGCAACGGGCGCGTTGCCCTTCCGCGGCGAAACCTCAGCCATGATCTGCGAAGCGATCGTCAACCGAGCCCCGGTCGCGCCGGTACGCCTGAATCCGGATCTCCCTGCAGAACTCGAGCGCATCATCAACAAGGCTCTCGAAAAAGACCGCGACCTGCGCTACCGCTCCGCCGCAGACCTGGAAACCGACCTGAAGCGCCTCAAGCGCGACACGGACTCAGGACGATCGGCCGTCGGTGTGACGGCGGCTCCGCAGCCTGTTTCGAGTGCGCCTGCACGCTGGCTGAAGTGGATTGCCATAGCGGTCCTGATTTTCGGAATCTTCGCCGTGCTCGCTGTCTGGCTGCGCGCTCCGCTTCCACCTCCAAGAATTCTGGGATCGAAGCAGATCACCAACGACGGCCTTCCCAAATTCAGTCCCAGGACCGACGGGAATCGGCTCTACTTTACCGAGAATCCCCCATCCCGTTATTCCGTCGCACAAGTGTCCGTGAATGGCGGCGAAACCGCGCCCGTTGACGTGCCTTCTAACAATCCCATCCTGGCCGATGTTTCGCCGGAACAGTCGGAACTGCTGGTTACTCATAGTGGTCCCGCCTTCGATTATCCCTTTTGGTCGGTGCCGCTGCCTGCCGGGTCGCCGCGCCGCATCGGCGAGGTGACCGGGCACGACGGGACCTGGGCGCCAAACGGAAAGTTTCTATTTGCAAAAGGGAATGATCTGTACCTGGCAGAGCACGATGGCGCCAACCCGCGGAAACTCGCCACGGCGCCGGATTTCCCCGGCAGTCTTAGCTTTTCAACGGACGGGACCCGCATCCGATTTACGGTTTCGAATCGGGTCAACAATACCTCCGCCATCTGGGAAGCCCGCGCCGACGGCAGCAACATGCATCCGGTGTTTCCCGGCTGGAATAATCCTCTGGCTGAGTGCTGTGGCAAGTGGACACCCGACGGGAAATACTATCTATTTCAAAGTACTCGGGAAGGCGCCACCAACATCTGGGTTGTCCCGGACCGCACCGACTGGTGGAAAAAGGTGTCGCACGAACCGGTTCAGCTTACGACTGGCCCGCTGCAATTCGCCAGCCCGCTTCCCAGCAAAGACGGCAAGAAACTGTTCGTCATCGGCATCCAGCCGCGTGCAGAGCTCGTGCGCTACGACACGAAATCCGGCGATTTTGTTCCCTACCTCGGCGGCATCTCCGCTAGCGATTTAGATTTTTCCCGCGACGGCCAATGGATGACTTATGTCAGCCTGCCCGAGGGCACGCTGTGGCGCAGCAAGCTCGACGGCAGCGAGCGTCTCCAGCTGACCTATCCTCCCATGCAAGCAGCGTTGCCCCACTGGTCACCCGAGGGGCAGCAGATTGCCTTCTCCGGAGTCACTCCCGGCAAACCATGGAAGGTCTTCCTGATTTCAAAAGACGGTGGCAGTCCGCAGGCTTTGACTGCGGATGATGTTCGGGAAACCGATCCCGCCTGGTCAGCGGACGGTTCCACTCTCGCTTTCGGGCACGTCCTCGACACCCATCCCGAGCAAACATTCATCGAGCTGTACGACCTGAAGTCTCACCAGATCTCGCAACTGCCGGGATCCCAGGGAATCTTCGCCCAGCGTTGGTCGCCCGATGGCCGCTACATTATTGCGGTCACGGTTGCCTCCTACGATAAGTTGATGCTCTACAACGTCAAAAGCCAAAAATGGCGGCAGCTGGATACCATCGTCACCTCGTTTGGCTACATTGCCTGGTCTCGCGATAGTGCCTACATTTATTTCGACACAGTCCTCAGCGGCGACGCCGGATATTTTCGCTTGCGTATCAGTGACTCGAAGCTGGAAAAGCTCGTTGATTTGAAGAAGGTCCGCCAATTCCACGGGCAGTTCGGCCCCGGCTCCTGGACCGGCCTCGGCCCCGGCGACGTTCCGCTGTTTCCCCGCGACATCAGCACCCAGGAAATTTACGCCTTCGACCTGCAACTCCCCTGAACGCACCCAGTCCGTGGGCTGGAAAGATCCCCGTATGCTAGTCTGCGTGCTATGGCAGATCGCAGACCGACAGGGCGCAAGCCGGCGAAGAAAGCGCGACGCAACCGCAGTGCGAAGCTGCACGAACCGCATACGCGGCGGAGCAGCGCGGCCGGCGCCCGCGCCAAGCATTTTCTCAGCGACAAAGTCGAGCACTTCACCGAGTCGGTGATCCGCGAGATGACGCGCCAGGCCATGCTCTACGGCGCAGTCAATCTGTCGCAGGGATTCCCTGACTTCCCCGCGCCCGCCGAGGTCAAACTGGCCGCGCAAAAAGCGGTGGAGTCTGACGTCAACCAGTACGCCATCACCTGGGGCGCGAAAAATCTGCGCAACGCGATTGCCCGACAGGCACGGGCGTGGCAGGGGCTGGATGTCGACCCGGAAAAGCACATCACCGTGTGCTGCGGGTCAACGGAGGCGATGATCTCGACTCTGCTCGCAGTCTGCAACGCGGGCGACGAAGTGGTGATCTTCGAGCCCTACTACGAGAATTACGGGCCGGATTCCGTGCTGAGCGGCGCGAAGCCGAGGTTCGTCAAGCTGCGTCCTCCGAAAGACGAAAACGGCGAGTGGACCTTCGACGAGAAAGAACTACGCCGCGCCTTCCACCGCCATACCAAGGCCATCATCGTGAACACGCCGAATAACCCCACAGGCAAGGTGTTCAGCCGGGCGGAACTGGAGTTGATCCGCGACCTGTGCCTGGAGTTTGACGTGCTCGCCATCACCGACGAGATTTACGAACACATTCTTTACGAAGGCACGAGTCATATTTCGATGGCGTCACTCGATGGTATGCGCGACCGTACCGTGACCATCAACGGCATGTCGAAGACCTACAGCGTGACCGGGTGGCGGGTGGGATGGGCCATCGCGCCCGAGAAGATCACCAACGCCATCCGCAAAGTCCACGATTTTCTGACCGTGGGCGCACCCGCGCCTCTGCAGGAGGCCGGTGCAGCCGCCCTCAGCCTGCCCGCCGAGTACTATACGCAACTCGCTGAAGGCTACCGGGTACGGCGCGATCATCTGTTGCCCACCTTGACCGCGGCCGGCTTCCGCTGCTTCCGTCCGCGGGGAGCTTACTACGTGATGACCGACATCTCGGCCTTCGGATTCGCCGACGATGTCGCCTTCGCGCAGCATCTTGTGCAGAAGATCGGCGTCGCCGTCGTGCCCGGGTCCAGCTTTTATCGCGATCCCCGCGACGGAGCGCGCCAGGTGCGCTTCGCGTTCTGTAAGAAGCAGGAGACGCTGGACGAGGCAGCACGAAGACTAGCCAAGCTAAGGGTTATGTAGGGACAGCCAGGGTTAATGTAGGGACAGCCGCCCTCGGCTGTCCGGCGGAGCGAAGCTCCGCTGGGGTTGGGCATCACCCCAGACGAAGCGCATGATGAATATCAATCCTTCCGCTTGTGGCCCGCTCCCAGGCGCAAGGCTGGCGAGCTTCACTCGCCCGGACAGCCGGGGCGGCTGTCCCTACATTCTTACTTCGTAATCACGCCGCAGGCCACTCGGTCCCCGGAATTGCCGGACGGATCGGTCTTATAGTCGTCCGCCTTGGCATGAATCACGATCGCACTCCCCCCATTGCTGAGCAGCGAGTGCGGTCCGTCCTTCAGGGTCACGTCGCTGTCTTCCATGCGCCCCGCGGCCTTGCCGTCGGCACCGACCGTGAAGTTCTTCATATCGCCGGCGTGGTGCCCGTCGGAACTGTCAAAACCGTGCTTCTTGCTCTCAGGATTGAAATGTCCGCCGGCGGACTTGAAGTCGGGCCCCTCGCATTTCGGCACCATGTGAAAGTGAATTCCATGTTCGCCGGGGGTTAGGTCGTGCAGGCGAAGTTGAAGGCCGACACCCGGCCCCTGATCCCACACGAAGATTTCGCCCACCGATTTGCCCTGGGCATCTTTCAGTTCAACTTTGGTCTTGGCCAGGCTCGCCGCAGGGAACACCAGTGCCGCAACGAGCAAGGCGAGTGCAGAATTGGGAATCGACTTCATGGTGAAATCCTCCTGAAAGACAGGGAGGATTATATCGAATGTCTTCCCAGCCCGTAGCTCCGATGAACCGCCGATTCCGCGCGCGGTGGGACATTCTCCACAAGGATGTAGAGTATACTGCGGGAAAGCGAAATCATTTTGGGGGAAAAAGGCATTTATGGCCTTGAACGCCGTGTCACCAATAGCAGAGCAGGTTCCGGCCGATGATTTTCAGACGCTGGAACAGAAAGTCTATCGCACAATAGAGATGTACAAATCGGCGCGCCAGGCGCACGCCGATTCGCAGCAGGAGACACAGCGTCTGCGCCAGCAACTGCAGGATCGCGCCGACGAGATCGATACCCTCCGCCGCGAGACGGTGCAGTTGAAGAAAGAGCGGGAAGAGATTCGGGCGCGCGTCGAAAAGATGCTCGCGCAGATCGAGTCGATTGCCGAGGCCAGCTAGGCGCGGACCATTCAAGATTCAGCGCTCAGGCCCGACCACGGTGCTGTAACCGGTGGAAACCATGGCGACCGCAACCAAAGATCAAATGGTCAAAGACACTCAGAACGCGAGTGTGCGCGTGGAGATTTTCGATCAGGCTTATAACCTGCGCGGGACCGATCCGGAATACATTCTCAAGCTGGCCGAGTACGTCGATTCCAAAATGCGCGCCGTGGCTGAGGCCACGAATACTGTGGACACCGTGCGCCTGGCCGTCCTGGCCGCGCTCAACATCGCCGACGAATACCACCTCCTGAGGAAGAAACAGGAAGTCGGCGCCACCGACTACCAGAAGCGCGCGCATCAACTGGCCAGCGCCCTCGACCAGGTGCTCGGCGATACCCGCAAAGCCGGCTGAGCCGCTTTCTCACAGGGGCGGCTTAGTGAAATCAGGCCCCGGCAAATGTTCGATCTCCGCGCATCCATCGAAGCGTAACCAGGTTTGATCTAACGGGCTGGGGAAAAACTTTGATGCGGGCACGTTTGGGAAGGGCACGACCTCGGAGGTTGCGGAAAAACTCGCCAATGGGCCGAATCGGGAAGGGCACGAGTTCACTCGTGCCGCTAAACATTTGAAAATGATCTGCGCTTTAGCGCCTGAGGTAAGCTTCTTGCCCATACCACATCCGTTTCCGTAGCTTCCCAAAGCTGATGCGCTCGCCCGTCGCGCAAAACGCGCCGGCACAGGCCCAAGCTTGTAAGTGCGGGCAGCTTTCCTTCGCGGTCCTGAAACGTTGCGCATGAAACCCTCAATCCCGTGGCTTCGCATGGCAGCGTTGTTTCCCTGGATCCTCCTGTCTTGCTGCAACCTGGTCGGCCAGGAAACCACGCTGCGTTCCCAGGCCAACGTAGTTCTGATTCCGGCGCTCGTCAAAGACCCGCAGGGCAACACCGTGTACGGGCTGCAGGTGAAAGACTTCATCGTTGAAGACGACGGCGTTGAACAGACGCTTCGTCTGGACGAAGCTCCGGAAGGACAGCCCGTTTCCCTTGTCCTCGCCGTGCAACGGGGAGGCAGGGCAGCGTACGAGTTTCCGCGCATGCAAGGCTTGAACGTCATGCTGGATCCGCTGTTCGCATCAGGATCCACGAGGATCGCACTGGTGGAATTCGATAGCCAGCCCGCAGTCACGCGGAATTTCACCCGCGACGACAGCCTCGTCCACGACGATTTGAAGAATCTGCAACCGGGCGACGGCGGGGCGTGCATCCTCGATGCCGTGAAGCTGTCGGTGAGCCTGCTCCAGCAGGAACCGCAAGACCGGCTGCTCGTGCTGCTGCTGATCAGCGAGACCCGTGATCATGGCAGCCATACCAAAATCGAAGACGCCGTTGTCGCCATCGGACAGGCCAACGCCTTGGTCTACGCGCTGGCGTTTTCCCCCGCGCTGTCGAACATTCTCGACACCGCTCGCGGCACCAACAAGGATGAAATGCACGAGGGCGTGAATTTCCTCGATCTCATGTACCAGATCGCGCAAGCCATGCGGAAGAATGCGCCGAGCACGGTCGCCTCCATGACCGGCGGCGAATACGAACTGTTCGCCACCCGCAAGAAATTTGAAGTGCGCATCAACGATTTCACCAATCATCTGCACAGCCGCTATCTGCTCAGCATCGCGCCCAGAAATCCGCATACGGGATTGCATCAATTGCGAGTCCGGCTCAAAGATGGCGGGAACAACTCCGTTTTGGCGAGAACCACCTATTGGGCCGAGGGGTCGAAGCCCTAGCCTTGGGCAACTCGCACCAGTCACGACCACGGAGAACCAGCGATTGTCAAGGCGCAAAGGCAAGACCTTCGTGTGAACAGCGCGTTACTTTGGATGCAAGCCGGGTGCCATCTTTTTGCGGTCTTCCACTTGCCAATCCGCCGCGACTTGCCTAGCATCCAAGTTGAAAGCCGGCCTGCCGGGTTGGTGATGGCGGGTAACCGATTTTTGAACCAATGCAGAATGAACGGGAGCTCGACTCGAACTAGGATCCGGTGAGCGAAGCTGCGCCATGCGCAGA
>Ga0209698_10008084_pt1 | contig 10910 bp, 9 predicted proteins | sample LitLauG_LLR_2012_FD_187203 | JGI IMG/M metagenome (GOLD analysis project Ga0209698, IMG submission 187203) | Freshwater sediment microbial communities from Pennsylvania, USA - Little Laurel Run_MetaG_LLR_2012 (SPAdes) (version 2) | ecosystem: Environmental > Aquatic > Freshwater > Creek >... | reverse complement strand
GTATCCCCCTTGTGTTGACTCTCACTTGCGGAAGTTGGCCTTTGGGCGGATGATGGATTCGCTTCCCCAATAGGCCCTGAGTGGTTCTGAAAGCCAAGGAGAAGCTGCATGTCCAAAAATCTTATCGCCCTCGTATTCCTGGCATTTTGCCCCTTACTCGTTGCCCAGCAATCGCTGAACAACGACTCCGTCGTGGCCCTCGTAAAAGCCGGCTTATCTGAAGACCTGATCGTATCCACGATCAACGCTTCTCAGGGAACTTATGACACCTCTGCCGCAGGATTGATTGCGCTCAAGACTGCCGGTGCAAGCGACAAAGTGGTCTCCGCGATAGTCATGAAAGCATCCGGCGCAACACCGGTTGCTCCATCAGCCGCCGCTTCCGGCTCAAAGCTTCCAGCCGGGATTGACGATGTCGGCGTCTATTACAAAGACAAGTCGGGTGCCTGGACATCGCTCATGCCCGAGATTGTGAACTTCAAGACCGGGGGAGTGCTGAAAGGCATTGCTACCGCCGGAATGGTTAAAGGCGACATCAACGGCCACATCCAGGGCGGCCACGCAAAGACAGCCCTGACGTTACCAGTGGTTTTCGCCATCTATGTCCCCGAGGGCACCGCCATCACCGAATATCAATTGCTTCGCTTTCATGTCAGTGGGAATTCCCGTGAGTTCCGCTCTGTGACTGGCGGCGTGATGCATGTCTCCGGCGGCGCGACGCGCGATGCAATTGAGTTCCAACCCGATAAAATCGCTCAACGCGTCTACCAGATCACCGTGGCGCCCGGGACCGGAAAGGGCGAATACGGAATCCTGCCTCCAGGCTCCTATGGAAGTTCGAACATGGGAAGCGCAGGGAAGATCTACTCCGTAAGCGTCGCCGAATAATCCTGGCGCACAGGTGATTTGCGCGCAAGGCCGGACCACCGCGACGGGCCCGTTCCGCACGCGGGACGGGCCCGTCGCGTTTTCCATTTGCTTTGTTCCGTGAATCCGCGATCCCTCCCGGCAGTGATACGTTATTCCTGACGGCCCCAAATGAACCGACGCACCCGAAGAACGCTTCTCATCGTTGCCGGAGTTGTACTTCTTCTGACCGTGGCCATCTTCCTGCGCTCCAAGGCCCCGCCTGAAGCTGCCCGCCTGCTCCCCGAAGCCGACGGAATTATTTACCTCAACATCAAGCCCGTCCGCACCTTCTTTCACAAGGACTTGAAGCCGCCACAGCGGGTGCCGGAATACCAGCAGTTTGTCGACGATACCGGCATCGACTGGGAACACGACCTCGATCAGGTGGCCATTGCCCTGCACCGCATGCCCGACCCCAACGGCCCCAACGGCCCGGTTGCTTACTCCATGGTCCTGGTCGGCAAACTTACCGGCAGGAAGCTCAACGAGTGGCTCGAAGCGCACGCCACATCGCGCGAAACCTACGACGGCCACACCATCTACAACCTCCACTCTCAGGATCGAACCGTCCGCGTCACGCAGATCGGCTACGACATGATCGGGGTCTCGAACACTCCGACCTCCGAGCAGATTCACTCCATGCTCGACCGCCACCGCACCGCCGCCCTGCCCTTTGCCAACTCCTCCCTCCTGGCCGAGCACTATCACGATGTGCCCCTGCTCTCGCTGGCCTGGGGTCTCGGCCAGATCGGCCTTCCCTTCTCCGAAAGAGGCGCCATCAGCGTCTTCGGACTGTCGTTGCCCATCGAGTCCGACTCGACCATCATCGCCAGCCTCCGCTGGACCGGATCGCTCCACCTGCGCGTGGAAGAAATTGCCCCCAGCGAGGAAAAGGCCGCCAGCCAGGCGGCGGCGCTGGCCACGCTTGTGACCCTGGCGCGCGGCCTGACGCAGCCCCTGGGCAGCAACCCCGCCAACAACAGCCTGAAAGAGCTGCTGAAAACCGCTGAGGTAACCCAGAAGCAGGACCGCGTCGTCGTCACCGCGCAGTTGCCAACCTCCTTCCTCGCCAGCCTCGACGAGAAGGAAAATTCGCCGCCTGCCGTGCCGCCCCAAAGCGGGAATCCCCAACCTCCATCCGCACCCTGACAACGCCTACCCCATTCTCCCGACGTCTCTGCGTCACCGGTTAGCGCGGAGAATCCATCGCCAGAGTTCTGTCCCGCGCTTTACCGTTTTTTTTGGGCCCCCACTCCGCAACCTTCCTTGCCCTTCCCGTCTCCGCGCTTTACCATGAGCTTCTTTGCTGTCCCATTCCCGTCTCCGAACCATCTCGCATTTCGTTGGGCCTCTGACATTGTCATAGCCGCAACCGAAAGAACAAGGGGAAACATGGAGCAGGCCTCCGCAGTTCACCGCTCGCAATATATGCGTCTGTTCCTGGCGCTCGCCATCGCCTCCTTGTCCGCCGCTTCGGCCCCGGCGCAAGACATCCGGCTCAACGTGACTTACATCTGCAGCGGCGAGCACATCTACGTCGAAAACTGCAACATCCGCGACCTCTCTGACGCCGCCACATGCATGGTCGCTCACCCTGACCGCCCGCTACACAACGGCTTCATGGTCGACACCTACGAAACCCGCGGCGCTCTTAAAAAGCTCCTCCCCACCTGCACCCAGCCCAGCGCGGATGAAATCGCCAAAGAAGCCGCCTTCCAGAAGAAGGTGCAGGAAAACTACGCCGCCGCCGTAGCCAAGGCCAACCCGCAGCCCCCTGCTGCAAAACAGCCGCCGGCCGCCACCAATCAACCCAGCGCAAATGCCCAACTGCCCCCGCCTCCCAAGAATGCTGAAGAGCGCGCCATGCGCCGCTGTGTTTCCTCCGGCCGCCTGTCCACTACCTGCACCGGCAATTCGCTGCTCGGCGCCTTCGGTCAAATGGTCTCGCAGGTCCTTCCCGGGGCCAACAAGGATCCCGAACCGGGCCCTGAGATGGCTGGCGTCTTCCAGGGCGCGGGCGGCTGGCGCCTCGACTTCATCGACAACGGCGTCCTGGTCAACTGCACCGGCCTCTCGCCCAACCAGGAGAGCTACACCCTCGACCTCAGGAACGGCCGCACCACGCTCACCATCAACACCACGCCCAAACCGCTCGTCCTCGCCGTCCATCCCGACGGAACGATTACAGGCCCTGGCCCGGTCACCATCGACGGCGTTATCGCAGCCGGCTATGTCAACGGCGCCGCGGGCACCGGCGCCACCCAAAAGGACCAGTACGGCAACCTCTACGATGCGGCCGGCAACCGCGTCCCCGGCAACGCCAATGCCGGATACACAAAATTCGCGCCCCGCCGCGTCACCTGTCCAGCGCTCAACCTCTCCAGCAAGGGTGCCGGCGTCGGCGTGCAAACCATGCAAACCGATCTGCTCAAAACCGCGTTCGGCGGAGACAAGGGACCGCCCACGCCCGCCGGCATCCGCATGCATGGAATCTTTGCCGCCTCCACCGGTTTCAGCGTCCAGTTCTTCCCTGAGTCGGCAATCCTCGGCTGCGGCCCTGACGCCGCTCGCGCCTATCCCTATTCGGTCGAGGCAAGCGGCGCCAATGCAGTCGTCAAAATCGATGCCCCCGATCATCCGCTCTCGCTCGCCTTCCGTTCAGACGGCTCGCTCGACCCCGGCGGATCTGGCCCCTACCAGGTCCATGGCCGCATCGTCACCGGCCAGAACGACGATGGCGATTTCACCTTCGTTCCGTTCGAGCTCGCCTGCAATCTCGGCGTTCTCGCCCCCAGCAAGCAGATACCGTCAAGCGGAGGCTCGCCGGGCGGCACGGCAGCCATCGTCACCGCATCCGCATCGGCACCAGCCGTCGGCGCAGCCACCCTCTCCACGCCCGCCGCGCCAACAGGCAACGCCGTCCTCTCCATCGTCCCCGGCCTGGCTCCTCAACCTGGAGCTCCGAATCCCTTCTCCGGCCGCACAATCATTCTTCTCCGTGTCAGTTATGAAGAAGTGCTCGCTAGAGGTGGCATCTCGGTCCCTGCCGGAATGTCATCTCACATTTATGTAGCCAACGCCTGCGCCGCCAAAACACCCGACTGTCAGAAGATCATTGATTCCATCAACGCCAACACCGTCTCCGGCACCCGCGCCGATGCCGGCGGAAGAGGAACTCTTCCCGGCGTGCCACCCGGAACCTATTACCTCCAGGTCACCACTCTCTACAACGCGAAGCCCTACAACTGGGGCCAACCGGTCCAACTCCACCCCGGAGCCAACTCCGTTACCCTCGACCTCACCAATGCAACGCTTATCAGGTAGGAATAATCCGGGTGTTCCTTTTTGACCAGTTCTGAACCTTGCCAATCGGTCAGAATGGATTCAACTGCGCCGCGTTCACCCCGTCGACTTCGTCAACTTCACTGGAGTTTCACATTCTGCAGAGACAACTCCCCTCACTCTTTCCCTCTCTAACCCAATCAAGGAGAAGTCATGTCCAAGATCAAGTTCCTTGTTTTTCCAGTCCTTGCGATTGCGCTCTTTTTGTGCGCCCAAAGCGCGTCGGCGCAGGTCTCCATCGGCATTAACGTCGGGCCGTCGCCTTATTGCCCTTACGGCTACTTCGACTACCCGCCGTACGATTGCGCACCCTACGGCTACTACGGCCCCGACTGGTTTGTTGGTGGAGTCTTTGTGGGAGCCGGACCCTGGTTCCACGGCCACCACGGCTTTTACGGCCACGTGGATAACCGCTACGACCCCCGCAACGGTTACAGAGGGCCGCTACCGGGCCGTGGTGACAGGCCCTTCTATCACTTCCAGGGCAACGAAGCGCGAGATGGACAGGGCCACACAGGCGACGCCGGCCACGACTGGCACAATGAACGTGCTCTCCCCGGATATCGCGGCGGCGGCAGTCGTGGCGGTGGGGACCATGGCGGCGATCATGGTGGAGATCATGGCGGCGACCACGGCGGCGGCGATCATGGTGGTGACCACGGCGGACACCACTAGAAGCGAACTCATAATCCGGTCTTGAAAGGACCGGGTGCCCCACCCTAACCGCGATTTTTGCGGTTAGGGTGGGATAGCACGAACCCCAACCAACGGGTCTTTCTAGTCCCTAGTCCCTAGTCCCTAGTCCCTAGTCCCTAGTCCCTAGTCCCTGTTTTTCATCCCCAGCGCCCCCGCCACCGCAGCATCCACCTGCGCCGGCTGCCCATCCTGCTTGGTCACCACCCCGAATCCGCCGCGATAATCCCACATCGCCCACCCGATCCCATCGGCCTCGAGTGCCGTGCGCACGTCGCGAATCCAATTCGCGCGCGAAACCGGATCGGCGGAGTTCCGATAAGCCCCGAACTCGTTCGAGATCAGCGGCACGTTGTTCTCATGCCCCCACGCCGCGGCCGCGTCAATCAGCATCCGGATGCGATGCGCGTCCCAGTGATCGAGCCAATACTTCTCGAGAGTGTAGCGGTTCGCTGCATCCGGAACCTCCGGCAACAAAGCCTTCATCGTGCTGTCGGTGGGTGGATAAGGGATTCCGTGCGTATAGCTCCACCACGCCAGGCCCCAGCCGGCGCCCTGGTGCGTAAACTCGTGCGGATCGTAGAAATGGAAGTTGTAAATCACGTTGCCGTCCGCCAGCGGATGCAGTGTCAGCAGGTCTTGAATATCGGAGTAGTTCGGTCCGGTGGCAATGATCGTGTTGCGCGGCGCGGCCTCGCGGATGGCCGCCGCCACTCGCGCCTGGATGCCTGCCCAGCGATAAGGATCGCTCACCTCCGGCTCGTTCAGAATCTCAAAGAACACTCGATCGGGATCACGGCCGGCATAGTGAGCCGCCAGCTTGCGCCACAGCATCGTCAACCGGTCCACCTGGTCGTCGCTCGTCCGCAACTGCTGTTTGTAGCTGTCCTCCGGGTGCAGATCGATCTGGACCGCCAGCCCGTTGGCGAGCATCCCGTCCACCGCGTGGTCCAGCCGGCCTACAAAGTCGGAATTCAGCCCGTCGGCTCCGCGCGGATACTGTTCCAGAGGAACCGCGTCGATGCTCAACCGCACATTGTCAAATCCCAGTTGCGCCATCAGCGCGAAGTCCCTCGCCTCGATATAGCGATTGGTGCGCGCCGCCGAGTAGTCGTTCGGCGACTGCGCAAACCACTGCGACGCGTTGATCCCATGCTGCAAATGCCGGGCGCGGGCTATGGCGGTTTGCAAACCCGCGGAGCGTTCCTGCGCAACTGCGGGCAAAGCCATTGCAAGCAAAAAGGCGAGACTGCGAATACCGAAACCCACGGCAAATCCTCCTGAAGAACTTGACCCGAGCCCACCATACCATGTGAGGGGAGCAAGTGCAGTGCGCGCCTTCGCCTTGCCTAATCCCGCCGAAAAGAACGACAATACCGGAAACCCGAGTGAAAGAGCGGCCCTCCGAAAACACCATTCAGCGGTAGACCAATCGAATGCAACTCAAATGAAAGCAGGTCGACGGATGAATCCATCACCCCACGCATTGCCGGCAAGGCTATCAATCGCTGTCGCAGCCGTCTGCCTGGCTGTTTCCGCAGCCCATGCGCAAAGCCCTGCCCCAGGCCAGGCTCCGGATCAAGCCCCCGCGCCCGCCACGCTGCAGCTTCCGCCTACGACTCCGCAAAATCCCGACAATGCATGGCTTGCCAAGGCCGCCGCGCTCTACTATTCCAGCGCGAAGGCCGGCCTTACCGGCTTCGACTGCTCCATTTATCCTGACTGGCATACGCTTTTCATCACTGCCAACAAAGGTGAGTCGGTCGCCGAAGACGATCCCCGTATCGCTCTCCTCAAAACTGTAAAGATCACGATGCACGCCCGCATGAAGGCCTCATCCACGCTCGAATGGATTCTGGAGCCCAACCCCGACAAGCCGCTCGATGAAGCATCCAACCAGTTACTCGATGGCATGCACCAGTCCGTACAGCAAACGCTCGAAGGCTTTCTGCAATTCTGGGGCCCCTTCATCGACGGCTCCGTGGTGCCGGACTCCGCCGACGGACTGGAGATTACCCACACTCCGGCCGCGCATACGATTCATACCACGCAAAGCGGCACGGAACTCACCGAGATTTTCTCGAGCGATCTGGTGCTGGAACACTTCAACGTCGACCTGAACGGCACGTCCATCAAGTTTTCTCCGGCCTACACCCCCACCCCCCAGGGCCTGCTTGTGAACAAGTTCGAGGCCCACATTCTGCCCGCCGGAGCCCCGCCGGAAAAAACTCAGGTGATGAAAGTTGGCGTCGAATACCAGTCCCTCAACGGCCTGACCATCCCCGCCCATTTGCACATGGAGGTCGTCGATACGGGCACTTTCAACTTCGCCTTCGATGGCTGCACCACAAACCCAAAATAGGCCTGGATCCCGAAATCGCTGACGCCCCGCCAATTGCGAGACCGATGGAGACGCCGAGCTCAACACCCGCATCGCGCCATTAGACCAGGCGCAAGCTGGGTGCTCCAACTAGCCTCCGCGCGTAGCGTCATTGTTTTGTACCCGGTTTCCTGAGTCGAAAACAGTTCGCTGAAATGAAAACCCCATGAGAAGGTTCATCATCACCGGCGCGCCCGGTGCGGGCAAGACAGCGATCATCCGCCAGTTGGAACTCGACGGGTTTGGTGTCGTCGAAGAAGCGGCTACCGACGTCATCGCCGCCGCGCATGCCGAAGGAACAGTCGAACCCTGGAAACAACCCTCGTTCATCGATGCCATCGCCCATCTGCAAAGGGACCGTCAGGTTCGAGCATCGTGTCAGCCGCATGAGATTCAATTTCACGACCGCAGCGTCGTCTGTACCGCGGCGTTGGCGGTCCACCTTGGGTACCCATTCTCTCCGTTTCTCACCGGCGAACTGGAACGCATTCAAAGGGAAGCGATCTACCAGAGTCGAGTCTTCTTCATTCGCAACCTGGGCTTCATCACGCCCACCGAAGCGCGCCAAATCAGCTTTGAGGATGCGCTGCGTTTCGAGAAGATCCACTTAGAGACTTACCGCGGCTTGGGCTTCGAAATCGTTCCAATTGAGCGCGGAACTCTCGCAGAGCGGGTCAGCAAAATCAAAGCGGCAATTCGTTAGTCGATGCGGACAACTCGTATCGAATCACCTTCCCTCAAGAATTCACGCCCAAAACAAAAGCGGCTCCCTTGCGAGAGCCGCTTCTTCATCCTTCAACGAAGGCCTAGTTCCCTGATGGAGGTGGACCAAAGCTATCCAGGTTCGACGCCTCTTCGTACGTGACGCGGAGATACTTGTGTGGATTCACCGGGACTCTGTGCACGCGCACTTCATAGTGGAGATGCGGTCCGGTGGCGCGGCCCGACTGGCCGACATAGCCGATCACCTGTCCGCGAGCCACATGCTGCCCGGGTACAACGGCAATCGAAGAGAGATGTCCGTAAATTGTCTCGACGTCGTGGCCGTGATCGAGCACCACCTCGCGCCCGTAGCCAGCTCCCATCGATGCGCCCGAAACAGCGCCATCGGCGGCGGCGCGCACCGGTGAGCCGTAAGGAGCATCGATATCCAGCCCGGAGTGGAAGGCGCCCTCGCCGTTGATCGGATCCTCGCGCTCCCCGAAGCTGGAGGCTACCCGGCCTTCGAGTGGCCACATGGATGGTGCATCTGCCAGCGCCGTCCAGTCGCCTGAGAAGTCGGGCGACAGGCCGCTTTCCAATGCCCGTGAGATTCGTCCGGAGAGCGCCTCGGTCCGCAGCACATAAAACTGATCGATCGAACTCTTGATCTGCTGCTGGCTGGGACTGTCCGTCTGTGTCAGGCTTGCCGGGGGTGCCGCTGCCGCCGCGGCGCTCGCGGTGGCCTGGCTCTTGGCGGATGTACTCATCCGGTTTTGGCGCAGCCCGTAGAGAGCGGTCACTTCGTTCGCCAATGCGCCCAGCGACGCCACCTGCACATCGCGGTCGTGCGCAATCTGCGCCATCTGTTTGTAGTCTTTGCGGAGCGTCTCCCGCTCCTGCCGCATCTGGTTGAAACTCTCTGTCTTCAGCAGCATCCGCGTGTAAGAGCCGGCCAGCCCCACAATCGTGAACGCGCCGATCAGCGACGCGGCTAGAAATCCATATGCATAGTGCAGTGGCAACGGAATCTTTCGAATCCGGCCGTCATCATCTCTTGCGACAAATAAAATGTAATAGCGCTTGCGTAGCATATTCGCCCTTCATCCCTGCGACCGGCAGGACCGCAATTCGCCTGATATTTAGAATTGGCGTAAGTCTCTCTGAGCCTGTTGACCCTTGAAACTGCTGCTTCGCTCCCCAGAGCGGAGGTGCTGCAATGTCTGTAAAGGCTAACAAACCGAACTTGCCCAGGTCAATGTCAACCTCGCAAAAGTGCAAACTTTAGTTATGGTCTCGTGCCTGCCGTTTTACCGGCCTCTCGGAATCCCAATTCGGGTAGCAAGGGTTTTATTTTGTTTGACGAAGCTGGCATTTCAGCCCTTCCTTCGGCCAACTCGCCTGCAATTTGGCCTATCCTCTATGAGTGAAATCGAAACAGCCAGTCTCGTTTCCATCCAGCAATCGGGGCGAACTCGCACTCCTCCGGCAAATTCGCAGCCGGGTCGCCCAGGCCCCGGGCGGCGGCCTGCGGCTGGGCATCGGCGACGACTGCGCCCTCATCCGCCTACGCCCTCGCGAAGAGCTGGCCGTTACCACCGATCTCTCCATCGCCGGCCGCCATTTTCGGCTTGACTGGCATCCGCCTGAATCCGTGGGCCATCGCGCCCTGGCTCGAGGACTCAGCGATCTGGCCGCCATGGGCGCCCGCCCCGTTGCCGCCTTCCTCTCCCTGGGCCTGCCCGCCGAGCTCACCCTCGCCTCGGGCCGCAAACAAAGTTGGATCGCCCGCTTCTACAACGGCCTCCTCGCCCTCGCCAATTCTCACCGCACACCGCTCGCCGGCGGCGATCTCGCCGAGTCCCCCGTACCCATGGCGGACATACTGCTGCTCGGCGCAGTTCCACGCGGAAAGGCCCTTCTCCGCTCCACCGCGCAGCCGGGTGACCTGCTTTATGTAACCGGTACCCTCGGTGGCTCGGCAGCCGGACTGGCCCACCTGGCAGAACTCGCCACCACAACAACCCAACGGGCCAACCAGCAGCCGCCAAAAATCCCCCAAAAACTCGCGCCGCAGCTGGCCGCGCACCTTTACCCGCAACCACGCGTTTCCCAGGGACTCCTGCTCCGCCGTCGCGGGCTCGCCACCGCCGCCATCGACATCAGCGACGGCCTCTCCACCGACCTGGCCCACCTCTGCGACGAGTCCGTCGTCGCCGCAGAGATCGACTCCGCCCGGCTCCCCATCCACCCCGGCGCGTCCCAGTGGCAGGCGCTCCACGGCGGCGAAGACTACGAACTGCTTTTCACCGCTCCCGAGTTCATCCGCATGCCGCGCTCAACATCCTTCCCCTCCGGACATAGCGCGGCGGCCTTCGCGTTCGCCACGGGCGCCTGTGGCGAGCTGCCGGCACTTCTGCCCCTCCTCGGCCCGTTGGCCGGCGCGGTGGCCTACTCGCGCGTTCACGCTGGTGTGCACTACCCGAGTGACGTGGCGGGCGGTGCAGCGATCGGCATCGGCTCCGGGCTGCTCGCCACGCGCCTGGCCCGCGGTCTCGACGAGCGGTGACCGCCGCCGCGCCGAGCCGGGTGGAGCGCTGGATGCCGGGTGTTCGCGCGCTCCGCACCTATCAGCGCGGGTGGCTGCGACCCGATCTCATCGCCGGTGTCGTCCTGGCGGCGATCCTCGTCCCACAGGGCATGGCCTACGCGCAGCTGGCCGGACTTCCGGCGGTCACCGGCCTCTACACGACGATCGCGTGCCTCGTCGGCTACGCCGTATTCGGCCCATCGCGGGTCCTCGTGCTCGGCCCCGACTCATCCATCTCGCCGCTCATCCTCGCCGCGATCACTCCGCTACTGGCGGGCGGAGGGTCAGGTACCGCGA
>Ga0209698_10008083_pt1 | contig 10911 bp, 8 predicted proteins | sample LitLauG_LLR_2012_FD_187203 | JGI IMG/M metagenome (GOLD analysis project Ga0209698, IMG submission 187203) | Freshwater sediment microbial communities from Pennsylvania, USA - Little Laurel Run_MetaG_LLR_2012 (SPAdes) (version 2) | ecosystem: Environmental > Aquatic > Freshwater > Creek >... | reverse complement strand
CTTATAGCCCGGCTCGACAAACCAACGCACGAAAAAAGTCACAAGCTCTGAGCGCAGCTTCTGCTTCGCCTCGCGAAGCAGCCGCGGAGTCGAAGGACCCCTTTCAGTGGTACCTGCGGTGGCCGTCTGTCAGGAGAATTACCGCGGCTATTCAAGGGAAACTCAAGAGCGACAGTTCGTTTCGCTTATAGGGGTCCTTCGGCGCGTCTGCCTTTTCGCCAGCGAAGAGGCATCCTTGCTCAGGATGACAACCTTGAACAGCCGACTACTTCAACAGATTCCGTAGCACCGCGACCTCGGCTTCGATTCCGGTGTGCAGCGCGGGATCTACGTCAGGAGCAAATAGGGGCGAATGATTGGAAGGCAGGTTCGTCCCCGCCGCTTTCGCTTCCGCATATTTGCCCGGATCCGCTCCACCCAGACCGAAGTAGAAGGACGGCACGCCCTGGGCCGTGAAGTAGGAGAAATCCTCGGAAGCCATTCCGGGTTCGTCCAGTACCACCCTGTCTTTTCCGAGAGCCGATTCAAGAACACCCTGTAGGCGTTGAGCCAGGGCTGGGTCGTTGTATACGGCGTCCGTGGCCTCATAGTGCTCGATCTTCGGTTCCTGCGTGGCCCCCGCGGCGTTGGCTTCCGCCTTGGTAATCCGCTCGATGGACGCCAGCATCTGTTTGCGAACTTCAGGTTTGTAGCTGCGGACGGTGACCCCGAGCTCGGCGTGGTCAGGAATGATGTTGTTTTTGGTGCCGGCTTGAATGTGTCCAACCGTGATCACCGCGACTTCGCCGGGCTTCACTTCCCGGGAGACGATAGTCTGCAGAGTGACCACGACGCGGGCGGCAATCACAATCGGATCGATGGTGCTGTTGGGCATTGAGCCATGTCCGCCCTTGCCATAGATCGTGATGCGCAGGGAATCGGCATTGGAAAAACGGTAACCGGGTCCAACCCCGACCTGCCCGGCTGGAAGCTGGTTGCCTACGTGCATCGAAACCGCGATGTCCGGCTTGGGAAAACGGGTCATGAGGCCGTCTTCGACCATCTGCTTGGCGCCCGATATCGTTTCCTCGGCGGGTTGGCCAATCAGGGTAAGAGTTCCGTGCCAGCTGGTCTTGCTGTGCGCCATGATCGCGGCCGTTGCGACCAGCGATGCCATGTGCAGGTCATGCCCGCAGGCGTGCATCACGGGGACGTCGCGTCCGGAATCGTCTTTGGTATGGACCTTGCTGGCATAAGCGAGGCCAGTTTTCTCCTCGACCGGCAGGGCATCAAGCTCGGTGCGAAGCATCACGGTTGGACCGGCGCCGTTTTTCAGAATGGCGACCACCCCGGTTCCGCCCACGTGCTCTGTGACTGTGTAGCCGAGGTTCCGCAGGCGGCCAGCCAGCTTCTCCGCGGTTTGCGTTTCATGGGAAGAGAGTTCTGGACTCTGGTGAAGATCAAGATACAAAGCGTGGGCATTGGGATAGACGGTTTCTACTTCTGTGGTGAGGGACGAAGTTTGAGCCCAGGCACATGCAGCCAATATTGCGAGCAGGAAAGAGTATGCCAGTTTCATGGTGGCCCGCATGATATCTGGAGTGGGAGCGGGCTGCAATTGCAGCCGTGTGGGGCGGACACTCTTGTCCGTCGCTTTTGAAGTTGATTTTGGCCGGTAATTTTTAGTGCCGTTCGATTGATTTTGTGTTGACCACCTAAAATCCAAGTCAAAAGCGAAGGACAAGAGTGTCCGCCCCACACGTTCTCAGAGTTCCCCAACAGTAACAAGTTCATTTTTGTCGCCATTGACTCCCGTCGGCGAGCAGCGGTACCCTTTACCTTAATGGTAGTTGCTTGCACCTCGGGGCGAGCATCCTCGGCTGGTTCCACCTCCAGACATGAGAATCGTTTGTCCGCGCCTAGGCAGGAGTGTTCCTGCCAGTCCCGCGGAGCGCGAGATAGGTTTTGGCTCCCTCCGTGCACAGGCAACTCTGCATCCAATGCGCCGGAGGAAGCGCCAAATACCGAATGAAGAAAAGCATTGAAATCAGTCCCCAGATAGAGACTCTGTTCGGCACGCGCGACGAGAATGTGCGCCTGCTGGAAGACGGCCTGAATATCAATATCGACCTGCGATCGGACTCCATCGAACTGGAGGGGTCGGCCCGCGATGTGGCCCGGGCCGAGCAGGTTTTTGCCGATTACGACCACCTTCAGCGCTCCGGATACACCTTCAACAATGGCGATCTGGGCAGCATGTTACGCGTTCTGCTGGCCGACCCCAAGGCCACGCTGCGCGGTCTGGCCGAGGCTGGGCGCCAGCGCGCCTTCGGACGGCGCACAGTGCAGCCCAAGAGTGTGAATCAGCGGCGTTATCTCGAAGCCATCGAGAATCATGACATGGTCTTCAGCATCGGTCCGGCAGGCACAGGCAAGACCTACCTGGCGGTCGCGATGGCAATTTCCGCGTTGCAGTCGAAACGCGTGAACCGGATCATTCTGGCGCGTCCCGCGGTGGAAGCGGGCGAACGCCTGGGATTCCTTCCCGGAACCTTGCAGGACAAGATCGATCCCTACCTGCGCCCCTTGTATGATGCGCTTTACGATCTGCTGGAGCCAGAGAAGGTTGACCGTTACCTGGAGAAGAATGTGATCGAGATCGCGCCGATTGCGTTCATGCGTGGGCGGACATTGAATGATTCGTTCGTGATCCTGGACGAGGCGCAGAACACGACTTCGGAACAGATGAAGATGTTCGTCACCCGGCTGGGCTTCAACTCCAAGGCCGTGATCACCGGCGACGTCACCCAGATTGATTTGCCCAACGCGCGGCGCAGCGGCCTGCTGGAGGCGGCGGAGGTTCTCAAGAACGTGGAGGGTTTGACCTTCGCATATTTCGACGACACCGATGTTGTGCGGCACCAATTAGTGCAACGCATCATTCGTGCCTATGACGAGCACAAGGCCAGGGTGGTGGAACAGTTGCCGTTGCTGGAATCCAGGACGAACGGCAAAGCCAATGGGACTGAGATGGCGTCCCGGGAGAAGGACACCGAGCCCTCTTCGGAAGTAGAAACCAACGAGTAGAGCGGCTAAGATTGAACAGGAGGGTGCCCGAAAGTGGCCCTCCTGTTTATTTTTGGAGTTGGGGCGGCAAAGGCTTTAACCGCATAGAGCGCGAAGAACTCCGCAAAGCGCGCAAAGAAGAAAAGCTTGGTGATCCTGCGCAAACCCGTGGCCGGATTGAGCGACACTGCCCTGGCAAAGTTCGTGGCGCGGGCCAGCCGTGCCAGCCAACTTAAGGGCACTGTCAATGTACTAGTGACCGGCAGTTCCGAATTGCGCTCGCTGAACCGGCGTTTTCGCGGGAAAGACCAGCCTACGGACGTGCTGTCATTTCCGCCCGGGCCCTGTTTTGTGAATGGATTAGCCGGCGATATTGCGATTTCGGCGGACATCGCGAAGCAGAATGCACGCCGGTTGGGTCATTCCGCGGCGCAAGAAGTCAAGATACTGGCCCTTCATGGAGTACTTCATCTCGTGGGCTACGATCATGAAACCGACCCTGGCACGATGGCGGGTAAGGAGACAGAGCTGCGGCGGTTGTTGGGTCTGCCGCTGGGTTTGATTGAGAGGAATGAAAAGATGGGAAAGGGCCCGAAAAAAATGCGAGCGAAAGCCGCGGATGGGGGCGCCCGCGCTAGACGTGCCATAAGATCTCGATGAACTATGCCATCGCAGCCGCGTTGCTCTTGTTGCTCTGCCTGCTGACTCTGGTCTCCTACGCGGATCGCGTGTACGCCGAGATTGGTAGATTTCTTTCGCGGGAGTTCCAGGAGAACATCGCCACCTTCGAGCAGAAAGTCGAGCCCCGGCTGGGAGTAAGCCGGGCACGCGCTGCGCTTTCCATGGCGGTGCTGACGCAAATCATTACGGCTGCTATCGCCTTGCTGGTGGGTTTCGCCGTATTCCGGGAACGCGGCTGGGGTCTTTACGAGATTCTCCAGGCCACGCTTAGCCTGGTCCTCATAATCATCCTGTTCTACCGCTTTCTGCCTTTTGTCTTCTTTTCGAGGACCCGTGGGGAATGGCTCGTGCGCTGCGCGGCGATCCTACGAATACTGATCTACGTAGCGTTGCCGGTCACCTTGGTGCTGGGGTTCTTACAGTCGGTTACGGCGCTGACCAAGGAGCACTCGGACGAAACGCCGGAGACCCAGGCAGAGGCGGTGGACGCGCTCATCGAAGCTGGCCAGGAAGAAGGCATCCTGGATGAAAGTAACCGGGACCTGATCCAGTCGGTGGTGGAGTTCAGCGAGAAGACCGTCCGTGAGGCGATGAAGCCGCGGCCTGAGATTGTAGCCGTCCCGACCAACACCACGGTCGAGCAGTTTATCGAACTGCTGCGCACCCAACGTTTTTCCAGGGTGCCGGTGTTCGAAGGCACCATCCATAACATCGTGGGCATCGTCTTTGCCCAGGACGTTCTGCAAGTCCCGGACACCGAAGCGCACTCTCGCACCGTGGACACGATCATGCGACGCGATGTCGATTTTGTACCCGAGAGCAAACTGGTCAGCGAACTGCTACGCGAGATGCAGCAGAACAATATTCGCATGGCCATTGTCGTGGACGAATACGGTGGAGTGGCAGGCTTGGTGACCATCGAAGACCTGGTGGAAGAGATCGTCGGTGAGATTCGGGACGAGCACGAAAAGATGGAAGTGGTCCGCGAAAACGAACATTCTTACATTGTGCCCGGCAACATGGACGTAGACCGGCTGGTCGAGATGTTCGGAATACGACCCGAAGGCAAAGAGTCGGCAACGGTCGCGGGCCTGGTGAGCGAACTGGCCGGTCGCATACCCCACCGGGGCGAAGTGATCGAAGAAGATGGCCTCCGCTTCGAAGTGCTGGATTCAACCGAGCGGCGAGTGGAGCGGGTAAGAATCTCGGTCGCAAAACCGACGCAGCAGATGAAGCTGATATAGTCAGGGTTCTTGTCGCGCCCGCCGGACGGCCGCCGGGACGGCGGCGCTACGAAAATCCTCTATGGCCTTCCACTCCGGATTCGTCTGCATTCTGGGCCGTCCCAACGCCGGCAAATCTACGCTCCTCAATGCGCTGGTCGGCGAGAACCTGGCCATCATCAGCCCCAAGCCTCAGACAACGCGCAACCGTATTTTGGGCATTATCCACGTGCCTAAGCAGAAGGGCAGGCTCGGTGGCCAGGTTGTGCTCATCGACACTCCGGGCGTTCATCGGCCCGACACTTCTCTGGGCCGGAAGATGATGGCGGAGGTGCGGGAAGCGATGGTTGGCTGCGAGTTGGTGCTGCTGATCGTCGAGGTCACCCGCAGATTCACCCGTGAAGACGACTTCGTGCTCGATATAGCGAAAAAGTCGGGAACGCCGGTGTTCCTGCTGCTGAACAAGATTGACCTTCTGCGCGGTACGAAAGAAAAGCTGCTGCCCATCATGGATGGCTATAGAAAACTCCACGATTTCCGGGAAATCATTCCTCTCTCGGCCCGAAAACACGAAGGCCTCGAGGTTCTTCTCGAGAAGGTGCTCCGGTTCCTGCCGGAAGGTCCACGCTATTTCCCCGAGGACCAGGTCACGGACCAGCCCGTCCGTTTCATGGTGGCAGAAATCATCCGGGAACAGGTTCTCGTGGCGACGGAGGAAGAGGTCCCGTATGCGACCACGGTGGTGATCGAGCAGTTTGAGGAAGGAACCAAGGTGACGCGCATTGCGGCCATGATTTACTGCGAGCGGGATGGACAGAAGGGAATCCTGGTTGGCAAAGGCGGCCAGATGCTGAAGAAGATTGGCACCGCGGCCCGCTTGCAGATTGAAAAGATGCTGGACAAGCGCGTGTTCCTGGAGCTTTTTGTAAAGGTCCGCGAAAACTGGCGAGAGTCGCACGAGTTCGTCGAGGAGCTCGATTGGCGTCGCCAGGTGGAGCGGCTGGCAGATGTCGGTAAGTCATGAGCGGGCGTCACTTTGCTCGAATAGGGTGATCCCTGTAGAATCCCGGAGCGCGCGGGCGCATCCAACAACCGTACCCGTCACTCGACACGAAAGCAGGCCATGACCGATAACCACGAGATTCACAAGTTCGAAACCGGCAAGTTGAAACTGAAAGTCACGCTGTCAGCCGACCGAAATGCTGTAGATCCCGTGGTCCAGAGCGTCATGGATGTGGTGAGGCAGGTGCATTGTGACTCAGAGAAGTACGATGCTATCGAATTGGCACTGACCGAGGCGTTAGCCAATGCTGTGGTTCATGGGGCCAAGGCTGACCCGTCAAAGATTGTTGAATGTGACGTTGTTTGCAACCAAGACGAGAGCATATTGATCGTAGTGCGCGATCCCGGCACCGGATTTAAGCCGGGCGAAATTCCCAACCCATTGCAAGGCGAAAGCGTCTATTCCGATCACGGCCGCGGAATCTTTCTGATCAATCAGCTTATGGACGAAGTGAAGTTCCTCAAGAACGGCACCGAAATCCACATGATCAAAAAGTAGCGCAGCCGAGGTGCTGGCGCTACGAGCCTCACTCCTTCACGGCAATCCCCAGAGTTTTCATTTTGCGGTAGAGGTGGCTCCGTTCCAGGCCTAACACCTCTGCGGTGCGACTGATATTGCCGTGATTGTCATCCAGCTTCTTGAGGATGTAGTCACGCTCATAAGCAGCCCGAGCCTGGTGCAAGGTGGAAAATTCCGCACCGATGGAGCGCCGAGTGCCATCCCGGTGGACCAGCGGCGGCAGGTGCTTACGGTCGAATCGAGTGGTTGTCGGATTCATTATGACGATGCGCTCGATCACGTTGCGCAATTCGCGAACGTTGCCCGGCCAGGAATATCGCATCAGGGTGTCAACGGCATCATCGGTGAGTTCGCGTGGCCTGCGGCCATAGGTGGCGGAGAATTCCTTGAGGAAGTGACGCGCCAGCAGGGGAATGTCCTCCTGGCGTTCGCGCAACGGCGGGACAGAAAAGGGAATGACGTTGAGACGATAGAACAAGTCTTCGCGGAAGTTGCCGCGAGAAATTTCTTCGTCAAGGTCCTTGTTGGTGGAGGCGATGAGGCGGGCGTCCACGGTAACCGGTTCGTCGCTGCCAACCGGTGTGAAACGTTGCTCGTCGAGAGTGCGAAGAACTTTCGACTGGGTTTTCAGGCTCATGTCGCCAATCTCGTCCAGGAAGAGCGTGCCACCGTGGGCGCGGTGAAATTTCCCCTCCTTGTCGGTGGTCGCAGCCGGAAACGAGCCTTTGCGATGGCCAAATAGTTCGCTCTCAATCAGATCTTCCGGAATCGCGGCGCAATTCAGTTCGACGAACATCTCGTTCTTGCGCAGACTTTGTGCATGGATGGCATGGGCCACCAACTCCTTCCCCGTGCCGGACTCGCCGTAAATCAGCACCCGGCCGTTGGTCGGGGCCATGAGCTGGATCTGCTGGCGGAGGGCCTTCATGGGGACGCTTTCTCCTTCGATTACACTGCGCGGGGTGAGCTGTTTCTTGAGCTCACGGTTTTCCTGCTTCATCTGCCGGGCGTCAATCGCATGCTTGATGAGGCTGAGCGTCTTGTCGATGGAGAGCGGCTTCTCGAGAAAATCGTAAGCACCCAGCTTGGTGGCGCGCACCGCAGTTTCAATGGTGCCATGGCCAGAGATCATGATGACTTCGGGGGCATTCTCGATGTCGTGAATTTTCTGCAGAGTTTCGAGGCCGTCCATTCCGGGCAGCCAGACGTCGAGCAGCACCACGTCAAAAGAGCGTTTACGCAAGGTTTCAAGGCAGACTTCGCCGCTGTCGGCAACGGAGGCCTTGTAACCTTCATCTTCGAGCACACCCTTGAGCGATTGCCGGATGCCGGATTCGTCGTCCACGATGAGGATGTTATGCATGCTGACGGGTGAGCGGGGCCGGAATGAATTTCGCGGCGACGGGCAACTCCACCACGAACCGGGTTCCGACCGGCTCATTTTCCTCGACGCGAATGGAGCCACGGTGGTCTTCAATGATGCGACTGACAATCGCCAGGCCCAATCCCGTTCCCCGTTTCTTGGTAGAGAAGTAGGGCAGGAAGAGCCTCTCTTTCAGTTCCTGGGTAACGCCGTGGCCGGTGTCAGCGACGGTAATTTCGATCGCGTCCCGGCTGGCCACCAGCGAAGTGGAGATCTGAATGTCGCGCACCAGCGCACCCTGCATCGCTTCGGCGGCGTTGTCTACCAGATTGGCCAGGGCGCGCTTGATGGCCTCGGCATCCGCCATTACCTTGGGCAGGCCTGGGGCCAGAAATGTCTGTACATGAATTCCGTCCAGCCGACCGTTGAACATCGCGAGGGTATTGTCCACGATCGAGTTGATGTTCGCAGGCGCGGGCTGCGCCGCGGGAAAACGCGCCAGGGTGGAAAATTCATCCACCAGAGTTCGTAGAGTCTCCACCGCGCTCCCGATAGTCTCGGCGCAACCACGAAGAACCTTCATCGAAGCCGCATCGGGAAGAGAACTGCGCTCGAGATGCCGGCGAATTCGTTCGGCCGAAAGCGCGATGGGGGTCAACGGGTTCTTGATTTCGTGCGCGACCCGCCTCGCCACTTCGCGCCAGGCAGTTTGTTTTTGGGCCTTGAGCAGGTCAGACAAGTCTTCGAAGACCAGCACATAGCCAAGTCCCTGGCCCCCATGCTGAAGCGTCGCCACGGTGACCGCAGCGTTGAAGCGGGAGCGATGCAGAGCCACTTCGAGTTGCGTGGTGGTCGCGCCCATGCGGTCAGCGCTTCGCAACAGCGGCTCCAGATCTTCCAGGATCTCCTTGGGAAATACTTCCCGTAGGGCGGCGCCGATCACGATCACATTAGCAGACTCCGCACCGGAGGGATTGAACATGCGGATCAAGGCATGGTTCACGTGAGTGATCCGGCGATTCGCGTCCAGCGAAAGAACACCGGTAGGGATACTCTCCAGAATGGTCTCGATGTGCTGGCGGCGTTGTTCCAGAGCGGTGTTCGCAGCGCCCAGATCTTGGCTGGACGCTTCGATCTGGCGACGGCTGGTTTCCAACTCTTCCGCCATGCGGTTGAAAGACCGCACCAGATCGCCGATTTCGTCGGCCGCGCTGACTTCAACGCGGTAGTCCAGACGTCCCCGCGAAATCTCCTGGGTCGCCTCGGCCAATGCCACCACCGGACGGGTCACCAGCTTGGAGAGGTAGAGCGCCAGCCAGGTCGTCGAAAATAGCACCAGTACAGTGAGCAGGAGCAGCAACTCCATGTAGGTGCGGCGAACCAGTTTGCGTTGGCGGCTAAGTTCAAGATAGCGGTGCTGGCTGGCATCAAGCTGCTTTACGGTTTCCGAGAATTTCTGAGGCAAAGGCATACCGACTACGATCAGACCTCGATCGGCTACCAGGGCGCCACTCAGAATGTAGTCGGTATTTTCCCACTTGAACGGGACAACGGCATCGGAGGTCAGACGCTCCGGCGGAATTTTTGCTTTCATCAGCGGCCAGGAGGCGGGAGCATTGAGGCTGGCTTCGGCATTGCCCTGCTCCAGCGCCAGGACAAATCCACCCTGCAAGGTGGTCTCGTGACGCCGGAATTCATTCATCACGCTGGAGAAACTGTGACCGGCGAAAGCACGTTGCGTCTCCGGTGCCGCCGCAATCGACTCGGCTTCGGCGCGGGCGTTCTGCGCCGCGTACTTTGATACCAGGGAGGCCACCGCCGCCGTGTCTTCCCGTACCTCTTCGACCGGGCGCGAAAACCACTTGTCGAGAGAACGATTCATCAGGCCATAGGCGAACCAGAACATCATGATGACCGGAAGGAATGAGAGCAACAGTCCGCCCACCACCAGGCGAGTACGGAACTTCGAACCCAAAACGCCCAGCCGCCGCTCGGCGAAAAGCTTCAGGAGGTTGCGGGCCAGAACGAACGTCAGGGCCACGAACAGCAGAAATATCAGGATCGTGAGAGCCGCGAAGAACAGGAGCGGAAAGCGCTGTTGATTCGTGTCCGGGTTGAGAAACGGCAGATCGAAGGACGACTGGGAAAGAAGAATTCCAAACAGCGACAGGGTCCCGATGGCCAGCAAGATGATGACTTTCTTGCGGCTCGTCGTTTCTTTATTGCGGGTTGGACTGGGAGCAGCCACGGTGTCGATCAGTCCGGCGGAGCAGGAATCCTCCAGAATTAATATCCGGACGTGAGTAATTCATTATAGGCCTCCGGCGATCTGTTTGAGAGTAGCGGGCCGTGCTCTCTGCCCACGCGCAGGGTGCGAGGGTGCCCCGTTTCTCGCGTTTTTTGCGAGAAGTGATCCGCGGAATGTGGACCACCTTCGCAAGAAAACTAAAGTACCCTCTTTCAATTGCGCTGCTCGTGTCCTAGATTCGCGCTGCAGTCTTGCGATTCCCCTGATTTTTAGCCACTCCTGCGGATGTTGGAATCAGTCATTTACTGAATATACCCAGTAGTCTTACGCACTAAAGTTACTGGTGCCGTAACCCAGTTACGTTGACAATTTGTGTCAACGCGATAGGCTGCAACTTCTCCCCTCGAAAAGCAGCTGTAGTCGCGCCGCATTCGCAGACCGAAATTCATCTGACGTGCAGATAGGAGATCGAGGTATGTCTCAACGGCTGGGTGATCTTCTTGTCAAAGAGAAGGTCATTACCACTGAGCAGTTGGAACAGGCGACCAAGGTCCAGAAAGAGACCAACTGTCGTCTGGGCTCGGCTTTAGTTAAGCTGGGCTTTCTGACGGACGAAGACGTCACCAACTTTCTCTCCCGGCAGTATGGCGTTCCAGCCATTAATCTCTCCTACTTTGAAATTGATCCCTCGGTCGTAAAGCTGATCCCGTTCGAGACTGCGAAGCGTTACCAGATTCTGCCCTTGAGCCGCGTCGGCGCGTCGCTGACC
>Ga0209698_10008082_pt1 | contig 10911 bp, 8 predicted proteins | sample LitLauG_LLR_2012_FD_187203 | JGI IMG/M metagenome (GOLD analysis project Ga0209698, IMG submission 187203) | Freshwater sediment microbial communities from Pennsylvania, USA - Little Laurel Run_MetaG_LLR_2012 (SPAdes) (version 2) | ecosystem: Environmental > Aquatic > Freshwater > Creek >... | reverse complement strand
CCTTTGCAGTCGTTCACCTCAGCGCCGGGACGTATAACATTAACAGCATTAATTTCACTGCGGACCAGCAGTTCGTCATAGATTCGGGCCCGGTGACAATCAATCTCGTGGGAAATTGCGCGTCGGGTTGCCCCACTGAATCCGGCCTTCCCTCGGGCTACAGCTCAACAGAGGTGATCTACGGCTCGGGGTATGCAGGCATGAATGCGTGTGCTCCGTCCGGAGGCAAGGGCGTTGCCGCAAACCCGAACGCGTATTCAGCCTCGAATATCGCGAAAATGTGCGGCCCTAGCCCCTCGACCCCCTTCAGCGGAATTCCCGCTAATATGCAACTTGTCTACGGAGGGACTTATACCGTGAGGCTCGGCGGAATGCCAAACGCCGCGGTCGTCTATGCGCCAGCAGCCGGTTACTATACTCCCGGAGCCCCCGTGGGACTGTTCGGAAGCATCGTCTGTGGTCAATTCAACGATGCCTCTGGGTCTCCATTCCACTTTGATACTGCACTGCCGAGCTCAGTTACGAAGGCGGGAAACTACACACCCGTCGGCGGGTTTAGTTGGAGCAAGTTCTAGCCGCCAGCTAAAGAAGAATTTGTTTACCAGAGCGCAGTAACGAGAGGATCCACCTCACCTGTCCCGGTGAGGTGGATTCATTTTTGAGGGCGGATCCGGAGTCGAGTCCTGCAGCAAAGTTGAGTTTAAGATTCTGGGAGGCGCCGGTGATCGCTGCGTTGCCACACTGACGGCCTGCTCGGAAACAACTTCCTGATGAATGGCTTTGAGCGAGCAGTAGACCTCTTCGCCTGCGCTAGGCCACCGATGCACTGATCGCCAAGCCGCGAAAGCCGAGCACGGTTCCAGCTAAGATTTGCCACCGCGCAGATTGGTGGGGAATGGCCGTGAAATTTTGCAGGTCCTAGCGATGACTGCCGAGAATCAGGCTTTGGGGAGTACCCGCATCAGAACGTCGAGAGTCGAGCGGCACAAGTTGAGGTTCGATGCGCGCGCCGCAGCGGTAGCTTCGAAATGGAAAAGGTAATTCTCAGCCAGATTTTGAGTAATTAAATAACGCAATTATCCCCTCTGGACAAGTAGCGGCGGGAGTGGCAAAATGCCTTACGTAAGTGTTGCAGAAGAACAATTGCCCAAAATCGAGTCTTTTAATTACTACAAGGCAGAGGAAGGCGCGACAGTGGAGTTTCGTCTAATTTATCAAGGGCCGCTACCAGCAGAGCGGGACGATGGGAGACGTGAAAGTGCGAGAGCATGGGATAAGCACAAACTGAGAAAACATTTCCATCCTCAATTGCGCGAACTTTGGCAGCAACATCCTGATTTGCGTCGCCAAGCACAAACCAAATTTCTTCGTATTCTTGCGCCGCCATATGGAGTCCGAGTTGAGTATGCGAGTTCCCCAGACCAGATGGGCGCTAAGACTTGGATAGAACACATTGCCGATGACCACATAACCTGTAACGGCAATCGCTTCGTGCCTCTTGTCAGTGAAGCTGGCGGATTCACTTGCAGCCTGAACATACTGTTTCTCCGAAGAGATAATCCCGGTTCCCTTATAAGGCATGGGGGAGACATCGACAGTCGCATCAAGGTTTTGTTCGATGGTCTAAAGATGCCGAAACAGGTTTCCGAACTTGGCGGGTGGCAGGTAGATGCTGACGAGAATCCATTTTTCGTTCTTTTAGAGGACGACAAACTAGTGACGAACGTAACCGTAACAACCGACAGGCTGATTACTCCTCAAAAAGCCAATGAAGATGCCAACGACGTGCTTCTTGTAACTCACGTCACCGTTGTTAATCCGGGAGCACTATTTACGGGCGGTCGCCTCGTCTGAAAATAAGAAAAGCCCCGACTGGCATGCGTTATCCTTCTCCCTATCTTCGCCATGAGCATTCCCGCAACTAAATGTAGGGTGTGGCAGAAAAACAACACGAAAGCCGTTGACTCGCGCAGATTTTCGGCGTATGAATTAGGCAGGCCAGTAGGATTTTTTTGTCTCTGACCTTGAATTTTTGCGACGGGGTTTCTGCTCTGCGAGAGGTTACTGGGTCCTAAGCAAACTCAGTATCCTTCCAACCGTAAAACCTGTCAAGGAAATTCAGAGCTATAGGTGTGATTTTCTTAGGTTGTATGTACCAGCGGGGCCGTAGCTTAGCCGCATAGAGCTTCCGCCTGTTAAGCGGAAGGACGTGGGTTGAAATCCCACCGGCCCCACCAGTATTTGTACGGAGTTTGTTGCGACGGCTGTGGCCTTCGTCCATAACCCGATCACTAGGACACCCATCTGGTGTATGGGAGAATTCGGCGAACGGGAACCGAAGGGCCACCCCACTTCCTCGTACAAACTCAATATCTGCACACACTTACAGAGACTTCCTATCTCTAACTGATTAAATGGGGACGGAAGAAGAAAGAACCAATGAGAACCCCATTTCGCCGTGCCATCCGCACATGACACCCTCCTTTGACCGCGAATATCAAAGGTATTGTTGGCCTAGACGATGCCCCCAAGAAGTAGGGCTGTCAAGTAAATTGTAGCATTTTCTGCAATTTTTGTTCTAGACTAGCGATTATGAAGCAAAAAGCAAGGAAACCACGAACAGAAACGCGCACGAAAATGCGATCTATCACGCGTGGCGCGTTCCTGGCAATTGTAAATAAGGCGATTAAGACGCCTTCAACGAAACCTGCGCCAAAATAGCCTTGAAAAGCAGATTCCCTCTGTCCCGCCGATTGAACCTGAAACTGTATTCGTTGAGATAAGTCTGCAAGTACTTTGCGCTCACGTTGTGATAGACCCCGCCGATTCCCCGCTTCACCAAACTCCAGAATCCTTCGATGGCCTGAGTGTGGATGTCGCCAGAGACGTAAATCTTCGCGCTGTGCCGGATACGCTTGTGAATGTAACCCTTGGCTTGCAGGCCATCGTAGGACACGTAATCGTCGGTAAAGACAGTGCTCGACGGCAGGATGTATTCCTTCGCCAGACCGTGAAGAGTTTTCTTGGTTGCATCGGGAGCGACACGCGCCACGACGCGGCCAATGCGTCCCTCTTGATTGCGCTCTACCATGCCCACGACCGCAACCTTGTGGCTCCCGTAGGAGGGCCGTCCCTGTCCGCCTTGCCGACGCCGTTTTCCGCCGTGGTACATTTCGTCCATCTCAATCGTCGAACCCTCCAGTTGCAGACCGTCCTCGGACAAGAGACTCCGAATCTGGCGGAACATGCGCCACGAGGTTTTGTAGGTGACGCCAGTCTCCCGCTGAATCTGCTTTGCGGAGATTCCGCAGCGAGTCGAACCCATGAGGTACATGGCATAGAACCAAGTCTTGAGAGAAGTGGTGGACTTCTCGAAAACAGTTCCAGCCAACGGATAGATGTGATTCCCGCACGCTTGGCAGGCATAGGCGGTGCGGCCAGCAACGCGGTGGTGCTTCCGTTCCTCGCGGCACTTCGCGCACTCGGTCACGCCATCCGGCCAACGCTGTTCCTTGATATACTCAAGGCAGGCATCGTCGTTCGGAAATTCAGTGTTGAACTGGCCTACGGTATAGCGCAGTTCCTGAGGGATGGTTTGCTTGGTTTTCATGGCAGCCTCAACTGTTTACAGGCTACCAAAACCCTTACTTGTTGTCAAGGGATAATTGCCTTAAATAAAACGCCTATCCTCGAGAAACCAAGGGTGGGGGAACACAGAATCAATCGAAGGCCGTTAAAGGATCATGGTTGAGAGTCAGGGCGGCGCTTGAGCGTTGGGCGATCATCGTCGCTGGTACTATTGGGATCGTTGCCGGTGGGCTGCTTTTTCTGTTCGGTCTTGGTGCGCAGCGTGGGCTTATCCTTGCCGTCAGTGGCTTTGCGCGTGAACATGATGCCGCGCAGGCGGGCTTTGACCGAGTCAAATTCGGAAGTGGTGACGATGTATTCCTGCCGCGCTGGGAGAATGCGGGCGATCTCTTTCTGCGCGTTTTCGATGCGCTCAGCGTTGGGCGGGTGCGTAGAAAAAGCTTTGGGAATGGAGCCCGGGCGGCGCTTTTCCATGGCTTGCAGACGCTCAAAGAAAGTCACATAGGAGTTCGGGTCGTATCCGGTCTTGTACATGTACTGGAGGCCAAGAAAGTCAGCTTCGCGTTCCGCATCGCGGCTGAACTTGAGGAAAGTCAGCGGAATTGCAAAATTGATTCCCTGATACATGGCGTATCCGGCCCAACTGTAAGGAATGAAGATCATCGCCGGGATGGAAGCCAGTTGAATCAGTTCGCCCTTGGTGGCTTGGCGCGTACCGTGGCGCGCGGTAACATGCGAAATTTCGTGCGCCATGACACCGGCGAGTTCAGACTCTTCCTGCGCGGCGAGGATCAAGCCGCTGTTCACATAGAAAAACCCACCCGGAAGAGCGAAAGCGTTTACTTCGTCTGAATCGATCACCTTGATGGTAAACGGAACTTTTGCATCCGAGTTCCGAACCAGATTCTGGCCGACGCGGTTCACGTATTCAGTGACGATGGGGTCGTCAATGAGCTTGGAGGAGCGTTCGACTTCTTGGGCAAGAGATTTACCTAGCGCAATCTCTTTTTCGATGGAAAAGAAGTTGACCTTGCCGCTGACGTTCCGGTTTCCGATGGCATCAACGTCGTCCTTGGAATTCTTAGGATTGACATTGTCCTGCTGCTGCACTGGGTCGGGGGACTTCTGTTGTGCGGAAGGAGGTGGAGGCGCCGGTTTGGAGCCTTCCTGCCCAGGGTCCTGCGGAAGTGGGGCACCGAAAGCCGAAGCTGCTGCAAATGCGGTAATCAGCGCAAAACGTTGAACTTGGCGAAGCAAGGTTTGCATGGAAGCGCCTCCCAGCCTACCCATAGTATACACCCCGCAGATATGGGCGGCGATTGTTTTCAGAAGATACGATGCATAGTATTCCACTAAGGTTTCCCTCTGGTTCCCTTATAATTCGCCAGTAATGCCTGCCCGCTTAATACTAGAAGGCCAGACGCTGTCCATTCACTTAGATTTTGGGAAGGCCTCGTGCCGCATTGGCACGAGGGAACGGGCGGAGGAGTTGACACGCTAATCGGGGCACTCTAAAGTCAAAGTCTCCCTAATATGAGCGTCGCAAAAATTCAAATAGGCCAGTTGTGGAGTAAAGACGACGGGGGAGACATCTATATCGTCACTCGAATTTATTCCGAAGCCTTGAATACCATGGTCATTCTGCGAAAATCCGGCGCGGAGAGGGAAGCACAGATTCGTGTGAGGGTTGAACGGAAGGGCGCGAAGCAGTCGATTCCTGGATTTACGCCAGCCCTCGATGATTGATTCAAGCTTCCTAGATCGAGCGAACCTCGAGCTTCACGACGTCATCCACCTTCAATAGTTCCTTCTGGAGAAAAGGTTCGCCGTATTTCACACCGATCAGCTCGCCGTATTGCCGGGCAAGCATGTTCATCTGATCTTCCAGCCGGTCAATGGCCAGGAACACTCGGCTCTTCCTATAGCCTATAGAAGACTCACCTTTGTTCGGACGAAACTGCGAAGCGTAGGCGAGAATAGCCTTGCGCCGCTGCTCGTACTGCTCTGTGATGTCCACCACAAACGTTGGACGGACCGTTGCGTAGGCTGTCGAATAGAGAATTTTGAAGGGACGGAAGGGCGCTGCCTTGATCGGAAGCTGTTTGAGTCCCGCGAGGAAGCAGCCTTCATAGCCGAGGGTTGAAGCGTGGTAATGATCCGGGTGGCGGGCTTCCCAATAAGGCAGAATCACGGTTTTCGGACGGAGCTTTCGGATCACTGTTGCAAGTCGCACTTTGTGCTGGCGACTGGGCTGAACGTCAGAGTCCGGTACTCCTAAACTGCCGCGCCACTTCACTTTCAGAATTTTTGCGGCCGTTGCAGCCTCTTTGGCACGCGTCTCGGGCGTTCCGCGAGAACCCATCTCCCCGGCCGTCAAATCCAGAATGCCCGTTGAGTACCCGCGCTGCGCCATTTTGAGCAGCGTGCCGCCGCAAGTGAGTTCCACGTCGTCGGGATGGGCCGCGATAGCGAGTACGTCCAGAATCATGAAGCCTCCGTGCGGTTTGATTCTATCAGTTTGCGAAAGCGGTTGTTGACGAGTCGAATTGGCTCCCAGTGTGACGCGGGCACAGATTCGAGTGACGCAGGACACAGACGTAGCGTGCCTTTCAACGATAATTCATATAAAGAATCTAGGGGAGACGCGTCCCCTAGAGCAGCAAGTGTGATTAAAGATTCGTCGAGACAGAGAGCTGAGTTTTACGAATTGCAAGATTGGCCGGAAGTCCCGCCGAAGAGGGATGGCGGATAATGCCAGCGAGACTGGCCTCTGGCCAGATTATCGGAACAGTGACGCTGGACGGCTCTGCATCGAAGTTCGAGCCGATTTACGTGGCCACGGAAGCGAGTTGCGCGCAAGTTCACCGTGGTACTCAGCGACCAACGAGCGTGTGGGGGTAGGCGCCGGGAGGGGATTGGCCAAAGTGGCCATCTACCCTCTCCAAGGGGCTGTGTGGAGCGACACAGTCCCCTCCCAGCCGGTCAAACCTGACCGAGTGGATAGCCGCGCCTACCTTCCGCACTTAGTTGCTGTAACTCCAGGGCAAAAAGTCATCCACGACACCGGCTTGGGCGGAAATCCTGGGTGGAACCAGCCGGAGATGGTAGTGCGGCGCCCACCGAAAAAGATATACAAGAGTGAAAAAGCCTGGTTCGCCGTGAGATGCACGGGGCATCCTATCTCTTGAGCGGTCTCGCCGTCATTTCCTCAACGAATGGTCCCGGCGCTTCCTGTGTTATCGTCTTGAATCATGACGGAGTCTGTCGAGCAAAATCATTTGCCTTGCGCTGGTCAGGTGGCACTAGTAACAGGGGCGGCGAAGCGGCTGGGCCGTGCCGTGGCTCTTCGTCTAGCTGAAGAGGGCGCGGACGTGGTGATTCATCATCGCTCCTCGACGGATGAAGCTCAGGCGAGCGTCGCAGGAATTCAAAAACTTGGCCGTTGCGCTGTGGCTATCTCCGCGGATTTGACAAAAGTCGACGACATTCGGCGCCTTTTTCAAAACGCTGCACACGAGTTCGGGCGCCTGAACATCCTAGTGAACTGCGCCGCCAATTTCTTACCAGGCAGTCTGATCTCCACCACCGAGGAAGTGTGGGACGCTTCGCTCGACACCAATTTAAAAGCACAATTTTTCTGCGCTCAAGCGGCCGCGCCGCTGCTTCGCCGCACGAAAGGCGTGATCATCAACTTCGCAGACGTGGCTGGATTTCTTGGCTGGAAGGGATACCTTCCCCACTCCGTTTCCAAAGCTGGTGTCATCATGCTGACCCGCTGCTTGGCCAAAGAACTTGCGCCTGATGTTCGTGTGAACGCCATCGCTCCAGGCACCATTTCCATGCCGGGCGATCCGCCGGAATGGGAGAGCGACTACATCAAGCTTGCGCCGCTACAAAAAACAGGGACGCCTGCGGACATCACCGGTGCCGTAAGCTTTCTGGTGCGGTCCCAATTCATCACCGGGCAATTGCTGGTCGTGGACGGCGGGCGCGTGCTCTGACATTTATTTTTCATTCTTAGGTATTCAACAATTCGCCATTCGGGTCGTGCAGAGAATCCCTGCGCGGTGTATCCTATGAATTCACTAGATAGCGCGAAGTCGCCGCTTCCCGTGCGAGGCGTGCATGCAACCCAATAAAGAGGAACAAAGTCAGAATATGGAAAACGAAATATCCACCCAGCCGCAGGGCATGGAAGACTTTGAAATTCAAGAGTGGCTCGAATCGCTGGACTCCGTGCTCGAATCGAGCGGCCCCGAAGTGGCCGCCGAAATTCTGGAGCGTCTGCGCGCCCACGCCACAGTCAATGGCATTGACTTGCCATTCAGCGCGAACACGCCCTACGCCAACACGATTCCTCTGCGCCTCCAGCCGCTTTTTCCCGGAGACCAGGAACTCGAACGACGCATCAAGAGCCTAATCCGCTGGAATGCTTTGGCCATGGTGGTCCGTGCCAATCGAGTCGAGCACAATATCGGTGGCCATATTTCCACCTACGCCTCCGCTGCAACGCTCTACGAAGTTGGCTTTAATCATTTCTTTCGCGGGCGCAGCGAAGAGTTTGAAGGCGACACGATCTATTTTCAGGGGCACGCAGCGCCCGGCATGTACGCTCGCGCTTTCCTCGAAGGCCGCATCAGCGCGCAACAGCTTGAAAACTTCCGCCGCGAATTGAAACAAGGCGGAGGACTCTCTTCTTATCCGCACCCCTGGCTGATGCCCGATTTCTGGGAATTCCCAACGGTTTCGATGGGGTTGGCGCCGCTGATGTCCATCTATCAGGCGCGGTTTAACCGCTATCTCGAAAACCGCGGGTTGAAAGCGCCATCCGACGCAAAAGTCTGGGCCTTCCTCGGTGACGGCGAAACAGACGAGCCAGAATCGCTGGGCGCCATCACGCTTGCCTCGCGCGAAAAACTGGACAACTTGATTTTCGTGGTGAACTGCAACCTGCAGCGCCTCGATGGCCCTGTTCGCGGCAACGGCCAGATTATTCAGGAGCTGGAATCCGCATTCCGCGGGGCGGGCTGGAACGTCATCAAGGTTTTCTGGGGCAGCGAGTGGGATCCCATTTTTGAGCTCGACACGGAGGGCCTGCTCGTCAAGCGCATGGGAGAACTGGTTGACGGCGAGTACCAGAAATTAGTGGTCGAATCCGGCGCTTATGTTCGCGAACATTTCTTCGGAAGCGATCCGCGCCTGCTGCAGCTTGTTGCGCCGCTTCCGGATGAAGCACTGCGCCGCTTGCGCCTTGGCGGTCACGATCCGCGCAAGGTTTACGCGGCTTATAAAGCAGCCGTCGAACACAAGGGATCGCCGACCGTAATTCTGGCCCGCACCATCAAAGGCTATGGACTTGGCGAAGCCGGTGAAGGCAAGAACGTCACGCACCAGCAGAAAAAACTGAATGAGGACGAACTCCGCGAGTTCCGCTCGCGCTTCGGGATTCCTTTGAATGACGAAGACTGCGTCGAAGTTCCGTTCTACCGCCCCGCCGAAGACAGCGAAGAGATTCGCTATCTGCGGGCGCGCCGGGAAGCTCTTGGTGGTTACACGCCCAAGCGCAGCGTTCGTTCGAAACCTTTGACCGAGGATCAAACCGAGTTGTTCAAGGAGTTTCACGCCGGCAGCGAGGGCAGAGAAGTTTCGACCACCATGGCTTTCGTCAGCATGCTACGCAAAATGCTGAAGGACCCGGAGATCGGTAAGCTCGTCGTTCCCATCGTTCCCGACGAAGCACGCACGTTCGGCATGGAGTCGCTCTTCCGCACCGTGGGCATTTACTCCAGCGTCGGCCAGAAATACGAACCCGTCGACGTGAACACGCTGCTTTATTACAAGGAAGCCAAGGACGGCCAGATTCTGGAAGAAGGCATCACCGAAGCGGGCTCGATGGCCTCATTCATCGCGGCAGGTTCTGCTTACGCCACGCACGGCATCAACACGATTCCATTTTTCATCTATTACTCGATGTTCGGATTCCAACGCATCGCGGACTTCATTTGGGCCGCCGCGGACATGCGCACTCGCGGATTCCTCCTCGGCGGAACTGCCGGACGCACCACGCTTTCCGGCGAAGGTTTGCAGCACCAGGACGGCAATTCGCACGTCCTCGCTCTGCCGGTTCCCAATCTTCTCGCTTATGACCCGGCGTATGCGTTTGAAATTTCCGTGATTCTCGAGGATGGCATCCGCCGCATGTACCGCGAAGGAGAAAGCATTTTTTATTACATCACCGTGATGAACGAGCCGTACGCCATGCCCCCGATGCCAGAAGGGTCGAAGGACGGCATCCTCAAGGGCTTGTACCGCTTCCGCGCCAGCGAAAACAAAAAGGCAAGACTTCGCGCGCAGCTTTTCGGCAGTGGCGCGATTCTCAACGAAGTATTGCGAGCGCAGGAAATTCTCGAGGAAAAATATGGAGTTGCCGCCGACGTTTGGAGCGTTACCAGTTACAAGTGCCTCTATACCGACGGCAACGAATGCGAACGCTGGAACCGCCTGCATCCGTCCGAAAAGCCTAGAGTGCCATACGTCGCGCAATGCCTCGCCGATGCCCCCGGCGTCCTCGTCGCGGCTTCCGACTATTTGAAAACTCTTCCCAACATGATCAGCAAGTGGATGCCTCGCCGCTTGGCTTCGCTCGGTACGGATGGCTTTGGCCGCAGTGAAGGCCGTACCTCGTTGCGCGACTTCTTCGAAGTGGATTCGCGCTTTATCACCCTCGCCACGCTGCACGAACTTTGCGCCGACGGCAAAATTGAAAAATCAGTCGTGGAAAAAGCGGTAAAAGAGCTTGGCATCAACGCGGAAAAACCGAACCCGGTTATCTCGTAGCTCTTTCGGGCGAAAGTCGCTGCAAATCTCTACCCCCCCTAACCTCCTGCGAAGGTAAACGCGAAGGGGCTTGCGTCGAGGTCCGCTAGTGTCTTTGACGGGAAAGTATTTCCCCAGGTTTGATTCGTCCGGTCGCCAGATTCGCCACCAATTGCAGATTCGCCGCCAGAAAATCGTAATCGCCCAATTCGCGTGGCAAGACCCATTCAATCCGCTCGAATGAGTGCGGCGTCAACTCACCTTCCGCAATCAAGGCGGCATAAAAGCTAATCTCCAGCTCCTCGGTCGAAGCCGCGTATTTGTGCACCACGCTGCCAACCAGCACGCACTTCTGAAGCTTGGCGCCAAGTTCCTCATTCAACTCACGCGCTAGGGCAGCCTCGGGTGTTTCTCCTTCTTCGATTTTGCCGCCAGGAAACTCCCATTTGAGCGCAGAACTGTCATCCCGCCTCCGCTGACCAATCAGCAACCGGCGGTCCGCACGCT
>Ga0209698_10008081_pt1 | contig 10911 bp, 5 predicted proteins | sample LitLauG_LLR_2012_FD_187203 | JGI IMG/M metagenome (GOLD analysis project Ga0209698, IMG submission 187203) | Freshwater sediment microbial communities from Pennsylvania, USA - Little Laurel Run_MetaG_LLR_2012 (SPAdes) (version 2) | ecosystem: Environmental > Aquatic > Freshwater > Creek >... | reverse complement strand
CCGCAGAAGACTCGACCACCGGCGCAAGGACGACGTGGGCACTTCAGTCTTATCTGAAGCTGGAGCCGGTGCAACTGGCGATGCTCACGGCAATTGCGGTGGTGTTTTTTCTGGCGGTAACGGGGCTGTCGCGGTTATACCGGGCGCAGCAGGAATCGCTTGGAAACCGCTGGTACGAGCGTGGAGTGGCGGACTTAAGCGCGCGGAATTTCAATCAGGCGATGCTGGAGTTTCGTACCGCGCTGCGCTACTCCCGGGACAACTACGATTACCAGCTCAATCTTGCGGAATCGCTGCTCGGCCTGCACCGCACGCAAGAGGCGTACTCGTACTTCCTCAACCTGTGGGAACGAGAGCCGGAAAACGGGATGGTGAACCTGGAACTGGCGCGCATCGCGGCTGCCTCTGGCGAGAAGGAGCAGGCGGAGCGTGACTACCACAATGCGATCTACGCAACCTGGCCGGGCGATCAGGAAGTGCAACGGCGTGAAACGCGGGTGGAACTGATTAAATATCTGCTGAAGATCGGAGCCAGCGAGCAGGCGCAGGCGGAGTTGATTGCGCTGGAAGCGAACCTGGGAAATGACCCGGTGCAACAGGAGCGGGTGGGAGAATTGTTTATGCTCGCCCAAGATTATGAGCATGCGCTGGCGGCGTACCGGGTGAGCCTGCGATCGAACCGACACAATGAGCGGGCCCAGGCAGGAGCGGGATGGGCAGCGTTTGAGACGGGGCAGTATCCGCTGGCGCAGCGCTACCTGCAAATGGCAGTCGCTGCGAATCCGAATGACAGAGAGAGCGCGGAGCGTCTGAAGACCACTAGCCTCGTGCTACAGATGGATCCGTTCCAACGTGGGCTGTCAGTGGCGCATCGCAACCGGATTGTGGTGGATGCGTTTGCGACGACAGGGCAGCGACTGAAGTCGTGTGAGGGTAAGCCTGGTTCGACCGCGCCGGCAACGTCGCAATTGGGGCTGGCGGACACGTGGGAGGCCCTGAAGCCCCGGATCACGGTGCGGGGATTGGAGCGGGAGCCGGACCGGGTGGAATCGGCGATGGACCTGGTGTTCGAGATTGAGAGGGAAACAGCATCGTGCGCAGTAGTATCGGCTCCCGACCAGGCGTTGCTGTTGATTGCAAGACTGCATGAAGGACGCTGAATTGAACATGAATGCCGTGACGCCCCCGAGCGTCGGCTCGCGGGACGTAACGGCTGTAAGGTCGCCTTCTCTGTTCCAGCGGTATCCAAAAGCGTTTCTGAATTCCGTGTTCCGTGAGGACCGTTTCTTCCTGATTCTTTCCGTCTTTATTGGAGTGTTTTCCGGACTGGCGGTAGTGTGCTTTCGATACGCGATCGATTGGTCGCGAATTTATCTGTTGGGATCGGGTGTCGCGCTCACCCCGATCCGGCTCGTACTCGCGCCGACGCTGGCGGGAATTGTCATTGCGGCGCTGGTGATTCACGTATTCCCAGGGGCGCGGGGCAGCGGGGTCAACCAGACGAAGGCGGCGCTGTACATCTACAACGGCTACATTCCTCTGCGGACAGCGGTGGGAAAGTTCATCACGGCAGCGCTGGCGATCGGGTCGGGACATTCTTTGGGACCGGAAGATCCGTCATTGCAGATCGGGGCGAGCATGGCTTCAGCGTTGGGGCGGCGGATGAATCTGTCGCGCGATCGCATGCGTCTGATTGCGCCGGTGGGCGCGGCAGCGGGATTGGCGGCCGCGTTCAACGCGCCCATCTCGGCGGTGCTATTTGTCATTGAGGAAGTGATCGGGCGGTGGACGGCGGGAATTTTGGGATCGGTGGTTCTGTCAGCTGTCTCCAGTGTTGTAGTGATGCGCTGGTTCCTGGGATCGGAATCGATGTTTCGGATTCCGGCCGTGCAGATGCAGCGACCATCGGAACTGGTCGCGTATTCGGTGCTGGGCATTGTAGGCGGCGTCGCGTCGGTATTGTTTGCGGCGGGAATCACTACGCTGCGGCCGCGCTGCAAGAGGCTGCAGCGATGGACACAGTATTTTCAGCCGGCCGCTGCCGGCTTTTTGATCGGGATGATCGCGCTGGCGGGGTTCCCCCAAGTAATGGGGGCGGGATATGAGTACATCGACGAAGCGATGCACGGGCGGTACACGTGGCAGATGCTGGGGATCCTGGCGGGGCTGAAGATTGTGGCGACGCTACTGTCGTTCGTCAGCGGCACCCCTGGAGGAATGTTCGCGCCAACGTTATTTATTGGAGCAATGCTGGGGGCGGCGGTGGGCGGGGCGCAGCATGCGTTATTGCCGCATCTGGCGGGATCTCCGGGAACCTATGCGTTGGTGGGGATGGGAGTGCTGTTCGCGGGATTTCTGCGCGCGCCCATGACCTCGGTGTTCATGGTGCTGGAGGTGAGCGGAAATTATTCGATCATCGTGCCGGTGATTTTGGCCAATACGATCGCGTATGTGATTTCGCGCGGGCTGCAACCGATCGCAATCTTCGATGCGTTGACGCGGCAGGATGGGCTCGATTTGCCGTCGATGGAGGAGCAGCGGGAGGAGGGGATTCTGCGGGTGGAAGACGCCATGCAACCGGGCGACGGCATGGTGCTCGACTCACGACTATCGTTGGAGCGCGCGTTGCAGGAAGCGGAGAAAGTGCCGACGGAGATTCTGCTGGTGCGGCTGAGTCCGAGCGGTTGGTCCAGCGTGAAAAAAGAGGAGATGCGCACGATGGTGGCGGAGGGCAAGGGCGGGTTCAACCTGGGATCGCTGTTGAACAATCGTGCGGTGCCGTTCCTGCATCCGGATCATCCTTTGGAAATGGCGTTGCGGTATGTGGACCGGTGGGCGGTGGTGCCGGTCGTGAGTCGCGCGGATTTCAGGAAGTTGGAAGGAGTGATTTCGCAGCGGGACGTGCTGGAGAGATATCGGGAGTTTGGGGAGAGTTAGTCGATCCGAACAAATCGGGGCACGCCGCGCGAGAGACGGGCCTTTGTCCGATGAAAAACAGAAACCTTATTCCTGCAAAGTTAGGGTGCGTGCACGCTGTAACGGCCGGGTTACAAAGGTAAGTTCCCCACTCGCAAATCCAAGTCTTGAAAACGGCCACGGTTCTTCGGTAAGCTCTTGCAAACCCACGAAGGTATAAAGGCGAATCTTCTCACAGGATGAGGTGCCGAATTGTTTTCTTTCGACAGTGGGCGAAGGAATCGGCGAGGTATGAACCCGGCGTGCGGGGCCGGTGGTTCGGCAGTGAACTTCCGAACAGCACGTTTCCAATGAGAACAGGGGAGAGAGTCATGGCGAAAGTGTCGATCAGGTTGGCGGTGTTTATAGCGATGGTGGTGGGGTTGGCGGTGCAGGGATTTGCGCAAGGAGGCGCGACCGGGGCCATGGCGGGGACGGTGCAGGATCCGAGCGGGGCGTTCGTGGCGAATGCCGAGGTGCGGATCACGAATCAGGATACGGGCGTGCTGGAGCGCACGGTACAGACCGGGACGGATGGATCGTTTATTGCGCCGCTGCTGCCGGTAGGGAGATATACCGTCACGATCAAGAGCGCGGGATTTGCGGAGGGGAAGTTTGCGGACATCGTGGTGCGCGTAACGGAGACGACGCGCATGATCGCGAAGCTGACGACGCAGGCGGTCCAGCAGAAGATTGAAGTGCAGGCGGAAGTGCAGCAGGTTGATACGAGCGACGCGACCACGGGGCAGGCGATTGAGAGCACGACGATCCGGGCGCTGCCACTGGCCACGCAAAACTTTCAGCAGTTGCTGACACTGTCTTCGGGAGCACAGGGGGAGTTGAATGCGGCGTCGCAGTTGGGGCGCGGGCAGGTGCACATTTTCGTGAACGGGCAGCGCGAGGACAACAACAACTTCCTGATCGAGGGCATCAGCGCGACGGATTATAACGTGGCGGAACTGACGACGACGCCGCTGCCGAATCCGGATGTGGTGCAGGAATTCAAGGTGCAGACGTCGCTGTATGACGCGAGCCAGGGGCGCAACGGCGGCGGGAACATCAATGCGATTCTGAAATCGGGCAGCAATCAGTTCCACGGCGATGTGTATGAGTTCTTCCGCAATACGGTGCTCGATTCGAACGAATATTTTCTGAAAGGGAGCGGGTCGCCGCGACCGGTGATCCAGCAGAATATTTTTGGCGGGAGCTTCAGCGGGCCGGTGAGTCCAGGAGCGAAGCTCGGGTTCTTTTTTGTGAACTATCAGGGGACGCGGCAGAGGAGCGGGGATTCGCCGGGGACGCTGATCAGCACGTCGATTCCGTATGTTCCAGCGGCGGATCGCGGCACTTCGGCGCAGGCGATCGCGAACTTGGCGGCGGATTTCGGGGATATCACCATCGATCCGGTTGCGGCTTCTTTGCTGGCATTCCAGAGCAATCAGTTTGGGGCGCCGGCGAATGGATATCTGTTTCCGCTGCCGAATGCACCGGCAGGGACTGCGGCGGGATCGCCCGTACAGTTCACGGTGAGCCGGCCGGGTAAGTACACCGACGATCAGTTCACGGCGAATTGGGATCACGAATTCCGTGATTCGCGAGATTCGGTGGCGGCGCGATTCTTTTTTTCGAATTCTGAACAGATCATTCCGTTTGGAGCGGGAGGGTTGCAGGCGTCTCTGGGCGCGCCCGCCAGCGGGACTGACCTCAATTTCCCGTACCAATTGCCTTTGCATGACCGCGTCTTCACGATCTCTGAGACGCACGTCTTCAATGCGAGACTGGTGAACGATTTCCGGTTTGGGCTGGTTCACATCAATAACAGCGGGATCAATGTGAATCCGGTGACGGCAAACGATGTGGGCATTGATCGGCCGACGAGTAATCTCACCAGCAGCGTTTACAAATTCACGTTTGGGACGTCAGGATTTCAGTTCGGGCCGACGCCTCCGGCGAATCAATATCAGACGCAGAACAATTACAACTTCGTGGACAACCTGAGCTGGGTGAAGGGCGCTCACACGCTTACGTTCGGCGGGCAGTTTATCCGGGTCAGTCTGAACAAGCTGTTTCCGCAGGTCTTCAACGGACAGGTCTTCTTCACCAACACGAGCAGCAACGGGCTGACGGATTTCGAAAACTTCCTGAACGGAAACGTGCAGTTCAGCTTTGGCGGTGGAGGCGTTTACAACCACAACTACCGGCAGAATGACTCTGCGATCTTCGCGCAGGACGACTGGAAGGCGACGAAGGATCTGACGCTGAATCTGGGGCTGCGCACGGAATTCCTGGGAGCGTGGACGGATGGTGCTTGCCACATTGGCAATATTGAATCAGATCTGACGAACTCGGGGACGTATCCGTTTATCTATCCGAGTTGCGTCAACAAACTAGGTGTTTCCGGACTAACAGGCAACGCGGCTGGGTCAACGTTTAAGAACAGCGTTTCGACCGGATGGGGACCGCGCGTTGGATTTGCCTGGGATGTTTTCGGGCGGCACAGCTCGACGTTGCGCGGAGGCTACGGAATTTACTACGTGCGCGAAGACGTTGGAGCCGTGGATCAGTTGAGCTTCCAGTCGCCGTTCATTCCGATTGTGTTCTTCGGAACGACTCCCGGATTCACACTCTCGAACTTCTTCACTGGGACGCCGGCGACCAATCCGAACGCGGTGCCGCAAGCTGGGCAGTTGTCGCCCGCGTGGATTCCTTGTTTGGCTCGGCTTACGAGCTTTGCACCAAGCGGAAATCCTAACGTTCCGGACGGGAACTACGCGTGCACGGGCGGACCAGGGGTGAATTCCACGCAGAATCTTTTCGTGCTGGAGGTGCCGCGTCGCTTCCGCGTTCCCAACACGCAGCAGTGGAACCTCACGCTGCAGCAGGAACTCGGGAAGAAATGGGTGCTTGAACTTGGATACGTGGGGACGCGGGGAATTCACCTGCGCGAAACTCGCGACGCGATCCAGTCTGTGAACGCCAGCCCGGCGCATCCCTTCACGGTGACCGACGCCAGCGGCAACACGCACACGATTACCGACAATACGTTTTCCAATGCGATCGCTCGCACGCCGACGCCGGGGCTGAACGGCTACAGCGGATACCAGATCTTCGCGAACGATGCTTACTCGATTTATCACTCACTGCAAACGACCGTCTCAAGGCGCTGGGGTTCCAACTACCTGCAGGCGGCGTACACCTTCTCTAAGAATATTGACGCGACCTCGAGCGGCAACACGGCCTTCAACACGGCTTACAACGATCAGAGCAACATTAATGCATCGCGCGGGCTTTCGGATTTTGACCGGAAGCACCGTCTCTCGGTGACTTACGTTTACGAGTTGCCCTTTTTCCAACATTCGACAGGGGTGGTGCATGCTGCGTTGGGTGGATGGGCACTGAGCGGCGTAACCATTTTCCAGTCCGGAAACCCGTTTTCCATCCTCGATTCAGGTGCAGGGGATGCATTCCTGGGGCTGGGCAGCACACCGTTGCTGGGCGCCAGCCTTGCCCCTGGCGCTACCATCGGGAGTGGCTTAACTGGCGGGAGCCTCCAGAACCGCGTCGCGAATGGTTATCTGAACCGCGCCGCATTTACGCCCGCTCCCCTGCTCTATCCGACCTTGTGCCAGACTGACGCAGACCACTGCGTGACGGGGTTCGGCAATCTCGGTCGCAACATCTATCGCGGGCCACATGAACAGAACTGGGACGCATCGTTGATCAAATACTTGAAAATCGGCGAGCGTCAGGAAGTGCGCTTCACGGCGGACTTCTTTAACGTTTGGAATCATGCGAACTTTGCCAATCCGGCATTCACTGACGTGGAAGTCGGTTCGGCGTTCGGTAAGATCTTCAATTCGACCGGCACGCCGCGGTTGATTCAGTTCTCGCTGCGCTGGGCGTTCTAAAGCTGTTCAAACAGATAGGCCGGGAGGCGGTTCGTCTCCCGGCTTTTTTTAGCAAGAAAATTGCGAGATCAAAGGCGACAGTCGATCGACTCGTACTGGGAAATGAACTGCGCATCGCTACTGACGTTCCAGCATCCAGACATTAGCGCTGTTACTGCCGACGTGAAGGGCGAGGGAGCGTCCGTCACGCGAAGGAATGGCCCAGTAGACGCTCAATTTCCTGGGGCGCCAAACGACGCGGGTATGGCCTTGCAGGTCGATGTTGAGTAGCGCATTTTCTTCGTCGCCCACCGAAGCGGCCCACAGGCTCTTGCTGTCAGCCGCCCAATCGAGTGCGTAGACGCCGAGGCCTTCGAGGGAAAGCCATCTGTCTCCGCCGTTCAGTGATATGAGGTGAATCCGCGGATGGTCTTCACCCGACTTCCCTCTCACAATCGCCAATGTGCTTCCATCGGGCGACAAACTCCAGTTATAGAGCTGGGGAAGTTCGTCCTTGACCTGGTAGACCTGGGCGCCCTTTCCTTTGAAAGGATCGAAGTTTACAAGAGCGAACGTGTCGTTGGTGACAAGGCTGTAGAGGCAGATCGTCGCGGGTGCGCGGGCGCATTGCTGATTGGTGAGCCACTTTGTTTGCAGAACTTCCTGGGGAGCGCCGCCGACAACGGGCACACGCATCAGGGAAATGGAGCTCGCTTCAACCGTCCAGCTGGGATACACGAGGTAGAGAATCTGGCTGCCATCTGGGCTCAGACGAGGACAGAGAACAGGACGACTGCCACCGACCAGCAACTCCGGCACAGTCTGGTCAACTGCCTGGCGGTAGACGCTGAAGATCCCCGTTCGATCCGAGATGAACAAGACTGACTTGCCATCGGGCATCCAGTCGAAGGGCAGATCCTGGCGATCATCGAGCGTGAGGCGGGTGGGCTCGCTGATGGAGGCAGGTCCGTCGACCTTCGCAACGTAGACATCGGGCTGGGGTACGCCTTTGATGTACGCGACCCGTTTTCCGTCTCCCGAGGCGGTGACACTCGTAACTGCGCCGTGGTCGTTGGTCAAACGAAGCGGTTCGGCTGTGGGATGTCCCCCGGGATCGATTCCGATCGACCAGAGATTGGAATCCAGTTGGCGAGGTGGCGCTTCCGCCATCGAATAAATCAGATGGCTGTCGGAGGTCCAGGCTAAGGGTCCATTGACAGCGGAAAACCAGCCCATGGTGCTCAGCTGCACGACTGTGCCGACGCGTTGATCGCTAACATTGAGGAGTTCGATGCCGCCCCTGATGCCGTACGCGTAGGAAAGCCGGCCCTTGACGTAGGCGACCCTGGTGCCCTCGGGGGACCAGGCGATGGCGCCGAAGAAGTCACCCTGTTCGCCAACCAGCTTGCGAGGCTGTTCGCCGTCGGCAGCCATGAGCCAGATCTGGTTCTGCATTTTTGTGCCGCGGACGAATGCGATCTGGGTGCCGTCGGGAGAAACAGATGGCGATCGGCCGTCGTCGGAAATTTTGCGGGCGCCGCCTCCAAGCGTCGAAATCTCCCACAAGCTCGCAGTTTCGCCAGAGTCATTCAGCGTGACCACCATATGGGCGCTGTCAGGAAACCAGCTGACCGATGTTGCGGTGAAACCCGCCGGCAATGGAATGGAGTGTGTTTCTCCGGTATCGATTTCGCGGAGGTAGAAGCCGGTTACGTCGGAGAACGCGATGTACCGGCCATCGCGCGAGATCGCCGCAGTGCGTACCCGATCGTCCGCAGGATTCGCCGTAAGCTGGGAGATGCGCGGCTGAGGCTGGCTTGCAGGGCGCTGGGCCAGCGACAAACCGAGTTTGATTCCGATAAGAATGAGAATTACAGCTGCACCGCCGCCCAGCATCCACCAAAGGTGAAAGCCAGTGGCGGGGCGACTCGTAGTTTCTGCGACGACAACTGCGAAACCCGAAGCCGCGGAAGGCGACTCTTCATTGTCGTTCACAGAAACCGTGCTGACAGGCGCCAGAAAGCGGTAGCCGCGCCGGGCAACGGTCTCCACAAAGGTGGGATTGTCGGCGGAGTCGCCCAGGGCATCGCGCAAACGTTTGATGGCTGCGTTGAGGCTGTGGTCGAAGTCGACAAAAGTGTCGGCAGGCCAAAGGCGATTGCGCAAATCGTCGCGGGTAACAATCTCTCCAGGCTTTTCCAGGAGCAGGGCGAGAACCTGGAATGGCTGCTCTTGCAGCTTGATCCTCAGGCCGCTACGCCGGAGTTCCCCAGCCCGCAGATCCAGTTCAAAGACGCCGAAACGGCGTTTTGCTGGACCTAGATTTACTCCGTTGGTGTTCCCCACAGCCCCGAAGTTTAGCACCCTGCCAGCTCTGGTCCCCATGTTACCCAACCTCGTAACTATTTGACGCGTTGCAATTTAGCTCGTCACATATTTTTCGTTGGCGTGTAACCCACAGAGCCTTGAGGCACGCAGGTACTTAGGCGAACTTGCCACCTGATACGGAGGGCAAGGTCATGGGGTTCCGGTTCCGCCGTTCGTGGGAACGGCTGGCGGTTGTTTTGTTATTGGGGAGCATCGCAGCGGCAAGCTCCAATCAGAAAGGTAATGTTCGGATCACAGTTGTGGTGAATAACACCGCCGGGGTGTCATCGTCAGTCTTGAGCGGTGCGGAATCGCAGGCTGGTGGGATCTTCCGCGCTGCCGGAGTTGAGATTCAGTGGATCGAGTGCCAGAGCGACGCCGTAAGCGAAGACGCATGCCGCCGTGTGCCTAGCGCGAACCAGTTTGTGCTCCACCTTGTGCCGACTGGGCGGACGTCGAGCGATTTGGTCTTCGGGGTGGCATTTCTTGGACAGGATGGAACAGGCAAGTACTGCAATGTCTTTTTTGATCGCGTCGAGGAGGCCCATCGCAATCGGGACGCCGGCTTGCCGCAATTGTTGGGAACCGTGGTGGCCCATGAACTAGGCCACCTGCTGCTCGGCTCGCACGCTCATTCTCCGGCGGGAATCATGAGGCCAGTTTGGGATTCGCAGAGTCTGCGGGGCATTGCCATGGGAATGTTTTTGTTTACTCGTGAGCAGTCGTCATTGATGAAGGCGCGCTTTCAGCGAGGGTTGGAAGTGGGGAGCAGCGAATCGAGCGCGGGAGACTAGTGTGGTGTCCCAGAAATTCAAGGAATAAGTCCGGGACCTTTTGAAGGTCTAACGGGGTGCCCTCGGGGGCTAAACAGTTTGCTGAAAAACGAAATTCGAGGACCTCAGGGGCTAAAGCCCCGGCTGAAAGCAAAGACTTTAACGCAGCGCTGAAAGCGCTGCGCCACCCAAAAGCAGACTTTTTCAGCAAACTGTAAAGCCCCTTCTCTTCGGCGCTAGCTGCGGCGCGGCTAGCCGCGCCGTCAAGAACCGCCAAGAATGGGGGGCTTTTTAGCCCCTGAGGGCACACCCCGCCGTCTGCCGATGACCTCAGTAAAACCACTTCTACCATCGATCGCCTATCCCCGATCTTTCCTCGGCCTCAACGCCTCCCAATCCTCATCCTTCAACAACTTTCCCAGACTGCTGAACTCCCCCGCCCCCGCCAAAAACTCTCCCCCATCCATCCGGATCACTTCTCCATTGATGTACCCCGCCTCATCGCTCACTAGAAACGCCGCCAGATTCGCCAACTCCTCCACCTTCCCAAACCGCCGCAGCGGATTCCTTTCGATCGCCACCGTCTCCATATCCTGCCTCGGCAGAACCCGCGAGAACGCGCCCTGCGTCGGGATCGGCCCCGGCGCAATCGCGTTCATCCGGATCCCGCGATTTCCCCACTCCACCGCCAGGCTCCGCATCAGCGCCTCCACCCCGGCCTTCGACACTGCCGAAGGCACCACATACGCCGATCCTACTGGCGCGTACGTCGCCGAAAGGCTGAGCACCGTCCCGCGATGCCCCTCCTTCAGCCACCGCCGGCCGCACGCCGTCGTGCAGTGCAGCGTGCCCATCAACACAATCCCAATCACCGCGTCCCAGGCCCGCGGCGAGAGTTCTTCCGTTCGGGCGATAAAATTCCCCGCCGC
>Ga0209698_10008080_pt1 | contig 10912 bp, 10 predicted proteins | sample LitLauG_LLR_2012_FD_187203 | JGI IMG/M metagenome (GOLD analysis project Ga0209698, IMG submission 187203) | Freshwater sediment microbial communities from Pennsylvania, USA - Little Laurel Run_MetaG_LLR_2012 (SPAdes) (version 2) | ecosystem: Environmental > Aquatic > Freshwater > Creek >... | reverse complement strand
CGGCCTCGACCGTCGCCTGGACCTCCCGGCCCCTGTCCTCCGACCGGCCCGTGAACGCGACCGCCGCGCCTTGGGCCGCGAGCATCTCGACGATGCCGCGCCCGATGCCACGGGTCCCCCCGGTGACGAGCGCGACCTTCCCCTCAAGGCGCATCCTGATGAAGTCTATAGATCTTTCGACAGTCGGGCAACCGGATCGCGGCTACGATGCGCGAGGGTTGGGGGGACGCAGGGAGCGGAGGTCCGGATGATTCGCGTGGCGCAGCTCTACACCGGCGGGGTCGGCTCGGAGATCGTTCGTCGGCTTGCCGGCCACCGTGAGCTCCAGCTCGTCGCCGTCCTCGTGCACAGCGGCGACAAGGCCGGAGTCGACTCGGGGCTGCTCGTCGGTGGTGCGGCGAACGGGATCACGACGACGCAACGCCTCGAGGACATCCTCGCGGCGAGGCCACATGCGGCGGTCTACTCGGGGATGCTCTGGGACGTCGAGATGATCGCCAGCCTCCTCGCCGCGGGCGTCAACGTCTATACCGGGATGGGCGGGTACTACCTCCCGGGTCAGCCCGAGTTCGCGACGCTGGACGCCGCCGGACGCGCCGGCAACGCGTCGATCGCCGCGGGTGGCAACATCCCCGGGCTGATCAGCGACGTGCTGCCGCTCTTCGTGTCCGGCTACACGGCCCGGATCCGGGCCATCCGCGTGTGGCAGCGCAATCACGTGGAGTCGTACCCGTCCGCTGCTCAGCTCGAGCAGGGTCTGGGTATCGGGCTGCCGCCCGGGAGCAATGACAACGAGGCGATGATCGACGGTGGCTGGGTCTGGGCCATGCGCCAGTCGGCCAACATGGTCGCGACCGCGCTCGGGTTCGAGTGCACGGACCTCACGTTGAGCGACAAGCGCGTCGCCCTGGCCCCCTCCGATGTCGTCCTCGCCGCATCGGGCCTCGCCATCAAGGCGGGCACGGTCGCAGGTGCCCAATGGCGCTTCTCGGCCTTCACCGGCGAGCGCGAGTTCCTCACCATCACCAACGAGCAGACGGCCGTTCTCGGCCTCGGTGCCGGGTGGCGCGAAAACCATGATGAACCGCCGTGGCGGGTCGAGATCGACGGCGAGCCCCCGATCGTCGCCACGATGGGATGGCCCCCGGACGTCGCGCCAGGTGCGGCCAACGCCCTCCTCAACGCATCCCGCGCGATGAACGTCATCCCCCGCCTGGTCGCGGCCCCACCCGGGTGTGTGTCCGTGCTCGACTTCCCCCCGGTCGTGGCCGGCGACGGTCTCGCACCCGCGTGATGGGGGCGCGAGCCATCAGGCCGGAGCAGGGGTCGCCAATCGTGAGACGATCGGGTGCTTCGACGGAACGGAGGCTGTGATGACCGCGGTGGCGAGGGCGAACGACTGCCTGGTCAACGTCGACATGGGCGACCGGGGACACCAACCCGAATGGATGATCAGGGTCAAGGAGGACTACTTCAAGGCCGACGAGTCGATGTTCCAGAGCCGGGAGCTCCCGGAGCTCATCGACGAGATGGACCGCCTCGGCGTCCGCCGGGCGGTCGTGCTCACCCGGTGGGACAGTCCGAACTCGCGTGCGGTGCAGTTCGCGCTGAAGGAGCCAGAGCGGTTCCGGCTCGGCGTCGGCGGGTTCAACCTGCTGCGACCGATACCGACCATCAAGGCCCTCGAATCGTTCGTCCGCGATCACCCCGTGGCCTACGCCAACGTCGGACCCAGCTTCTGGGGGGACGGCATGTACCACGGCGGGGACGCCGTCTACTACCCGCTGTACACGAAGGCCTGTGAGCTCGACCTGCCCATCTGCATCAACACCGGCCTTCCCGGGCCCCCCATCCCCGGCGAGGCGCAGGACCCGATCCACCTGGACCGGGTGTGCTGCCGCTTCCCCGAGCTGAAGCTCTGCATGATCCACGGTGCCGATCCGTGGTGGGAGACCGCCATCCGTCTCATGATCAAGTACCAGAACCTCCACCTCATGACTTCGGCGTGGGCACCCAAGTACCTTCCGGCGTCGCTGTTGCACTACATGTCGACCCGGGGCAAGACCAAGGTCATCTACGGGTCCGACTCGCCGGTCCTGCCGATCGAACGATGCCTCCGCGAGGCATCGCAGCTCAGCCTCGAGCCGGAGATCCTCGACAACTACCTGTACGCGAACGCGGAGCGGTTCTTCTTCACCCCTTGACGGGGACCATCGCCGTCAGCAGATCATCAAGAAACGAGAGAAGGGAAGGGTTCGCCGTGGAAGAGGACTATCAGGCGATCGACGCCGACAACCACTACTACGAGCCGCTCGACGCCTTCACCCGCCACCTCGACCGGGCCTACCGCCGGCGGGGCGTGCAGGTCGTGCAGAGCGGGCGGAGGATGTCGCTGCTCGCCGACGGCCGGTTGCTCGAGTTCGTGCCGAACCCCACCTTCGACCCGATCATCGTGCCTGGATGCCTCGACCTCCAGTTCCGCGGGCAGATCCCGCCCGGGACGGATCCGCGCTCGCTCATGCAGGTCGAGCCGCTCAGCCCGAGCTATCAGCAGCGTGATGCCCGGCTCGCCGTCATGGACGAGCAGGGGCTGGAGGCGGCGCTGCTCTTCCCGACGCTCGGTTGCGGGGTGGAGGAGGCGCTCACCCATGACGTCGACGCGACCATGGCGAGCCTGCGGGCGTTCAACCGGTGGCTGCAGGAGGACTGGGGTCTGTCCTACCGCGACAGGATCATCACCGCGCCGATGCTCTCGCTGGCCGATCCCGTCGAGGCCGCAGCCGAGGTCGACTGGATGCTCGACAACGGAGCCCGGCTGATCCACGTCCGTCCGGCGCCGGTCCCCGGACCGAACGGCACGTCGCGCTCGCTCGGCGACCCGCTCCACGATCCTGTCTGGGCCCGGATCGCCGAAGCCGGCGTTCCCGTGGCGTTCCATCTCGGTGACAGCGGCTACAACCGCTATGCCGCGGCCTGGGGAGGCCCGGAGCGTTTCGTGCCGTTCCGCGAGGTGGACGTCCTCGCCAAGGTTCTCGTCTCCGATCGGGCCATTCACGACACGATGGCGAGCCTGATCGTCGGCGGCGTGTTCACCCGCCACCCCCTCTTGCGGGTCGCCAGCATCGAGAACGGTTCGGACTGGGTCCACGTGCTGCTGAAGCGACTCAAGAAGGTCGCCAACCAGACCCCGTCGGCGTTCCCCACCGATCCTCTCGACGTCGTGCGCGCCCACGTGTGGATCGCCCCGTACTACGAGGAGGACATCCGCGCGCTGGCCGACACGATCGGCACCGCGCACGTGCTCTTCGGCTCGGACTGGCCGCACGGTGAGGGGCTTGCGCACCCACTCGACTTCGTCAAGGAGCTGCACGCCTTCGACGCCGCGGAGGTTCGCCAGATCCTGCGGGACAACGTCGTTGCCTACCTCGGAGGGCGGTGACGCTCAGGGAGCGATGCCGATGCGCGCCTTCGGCTCGGCCTGCACCTGCCTGCGGAACAGGGCACGCTCGAGGGAGTGCAGCAAGACGTTGCGGATCTCAGGCGGGGCGATGAGCTCGTCGAAGCCCAGGGTCGACGCGGACCGGTACGACGCTTCGAGCTCGGTGCGGCGCAGCGCCTCTGCCTCGTCGACGTCCGCGCCCGTCGCCCGGCTCATCGCCGCGGCACCCATCGCCCCCATCGTCGCTCCGGGGAAGGCGAACACGCCAGATTGGCCGTCGAACGGGATCATGCCCATGACCATCGACCCGAAGCCGTAGGCCTTGCGCAGGGTCACCTCGAACTTGGGTGACGTGGAGAATGTCTGCGCCGCGTACATCCGCGCTCCGCTGCGGAGGATGCCACGCCGTTCGGACGCCGATCCGGGCATCACGCCGGGGTTGTCGGACAGGAACACCAGGGGCAGGTGGAAGGAGTCGGCGACCGTGATGAAGTGCGCCGCCTTGTCGGCACCGTCGACGTCGATCGATCCGGCGTAGACCCGGGGTTGGTTCGCGATCACGGCGACGGGATGGCCGCCGAGGCGTGCGAGTGCGCAGACCACCGCCTGCCCGAACTCGGGTTGCACCTCGAATGACGAGTGCTCGTCGAAGACGACGTCGATCACGTTGCGCATCTCGTAGACCCGCCGACCATTGCGCGGCACGAGATCGAGGATCTCGGGTACGGACCGGGGGCCGGTGTCACCCAGCGCGACTTCGGGTGGGTACGACCACGCCGACGAAGGGAAGTAGGTGAGGTAGCGGCGGACGAGGTCGAGCGCGGCGGCATCGTCGGGCGCCGCGTTGTGGATCAGTCCGCTGGCGATGGCGACGGACGGTCCGCCCAGGTCCTCCTTCGTGATGGCCTCGCCGAGCGACTCGAGGACCACCGGCGGGCCGGCCGTGAAGATCGACGCGTGCTCGCTCATCACCGAGAAGTCGGACATGGGGGCGACGAGCGCGCCGTGACCGGCCGAGGCGCCGAGGACGGCCGTGACCAGCGGCACGCGACCGGAGCACCGCGCTTGCGCGAGGAGATCGGTGGGCGTGCGCGCGTGGGAGCGGCCGTCGGCGCGGAAGCCGGCGCCTTCGAGCATCATCACCAGCGGCACGCGGTCGGCGGCGGCGATCTCCGCGACCCGGTAGCGCTTCGAGTTCGCCGACTGGCTGATGGTGCCCGCCTTCACCGTGAAGTCCTCGGCTGCGACCATCACCGGTCGGCCGTCGATGCGGGCGGAGCCCATCACGATCGCGTCGGCCGGCGCCTCGGGCCCGCCGACCAACGTCCCGATCTCCTGGAAGGAGTCGGGATCGACGAGGTAGGCGACGCGCGCCCGGGCGTCGAGCTTGCCGGCGCCACGGTGCTTGGCGAGCCGCTCCTCGCCACCCATGGCTCGGGCGACGACCCGCCGTTCGCTCAGGTCCGTGAGCGTTGCGTCCCACTCCTCGGACGGCTTGCCTTCACCCATTTGTCGAGCTCCTCTGCGAGGTCGTGCCCACCTGACCTCGAAAGTCTCGCGGGCCGGTGCGGGCCTGATCGGGCACCGCCCGAAACCGGGACAAAGATGTCAGACATTTCGAGTAGGGTCAAACGGCGGGAGCGGCCGGGGCGATCCGGGGCGCGGGCGAGGCGAGCGAGGGGAGGCCGCGGTGGCGTCAGACGGAGGTGACCCGGTGGAGTATCCGTGGATCCGGGTCGAGCGCCGCGGTCACGTGACGACGGTGACGATCGACCGCCCCGAGGCGAAGAACGCGTGCACCGGCGACATGTGGGTGGCACTCGGCGCGGTGTTCCGCGATGCCGCGTTCTCCGGCACGAGGGCGGTGCTGTTGACGGGCGCCGGCGGTGACTTCTGCGCCGGCGCCGACCTGGGCGGTGGCGGCGCCGGTGGTGGGAGTGCACAGCGCATGGGCACCCAGCTCGACGCCATGCGCGTGCTCGCCGACGTCGTCCTCGCCGTGCACGATTGTCCCGTCCCGGTCGTCGCCAAGGTTGACGGCGTCTGTGTTGGTGCCGGGCTCGGCCTCGCCCTGGCCGCGGACATGACGTGGTGCTCGGACCGCGCCAGGTTCTCGGCCATCTGGGCCAGGCGGGGCATGAGCCTCGACTTCGGGACATCGTGGCTCCTGCGGCAGCGCATCGGTGTGCACAAGGCCAAGGAGCTGGCGTTCACCGCCGCGATGATCAGCGGCGCGCGGGCCCTGGAGCTCGGCTTGGTCAACGCCGCCGTCCCCGCCGCCGAGCTCGACGCGGCGGTTGACAGGGTGGTCGCCGCGATCGCCGCCGGGCCCCCGATCGCGTTGTCGATGACCAAGCGGGAGCTCGACAACGCTGCCTCCAGCTCGCTCGCCCAGGCCCTCGAGGCGGAGAGCCTCGCCCAGAACGTCAACGTCCACACCGACGACCTGCGCGAGGCGCTCACGGCCTACGCCGAGCGACGGCCGCCGGAGTTCAAGGGTCATTGAGCGGCGCCATGCAGCGTGAGTGGGCGTTGAGCGACGTCCACGACATCGTCAGCGCCGCAATTGCCGATCGCGACATGATCGTGTGGGGCGGTCGGCGGCGCACCTACGGAGAGGTCGCGGCGCGGACGGGAGCATTGGCGAGATTCATCCGCAGTCGCCACCTCGGTGTGCACCGCGAGCGGGCGGACCTCCAGCGGTGGGAGTGCGGTCAGGACCGGGTCGGGCTCCTCATGCACAACCTGCCCGAGCACGTCGAGGCCATCGTCGCCTGCTGGAAGGCCCGGGTCGTGCCGTGCAACGTCAACTACCACTACACCCCGCACGAGATCGCGAACCTTCTCACCCGCGTCGGGGTGCGCACCGTCATCTATGAGCGTGGCCTCGGCCCGAAGCTCGAGGACGCGGCCGGTCTCGACCTCCTCATCGAGGTCGAGGACGCGTCGACGGCGGCGCGCCTCCCGACCGCGGTTGCCTTCGAGGAGGCGATCGCAGCGGGAGTGTCCGCGGACCCGCTGGCGGCCCCGTCCCCCGATGACCTGCACATCGCCTGCACCGGAGGCACGACCGGGCACCCGAAGGCGGTGCTGTGGCGGCAGGCCGACATCTTCGTGGCCGGGATGGGTGGATCGGACGAGCTCGACGAGGACGCCATACGTACCCGTGCGGTCGCCGGTGCGGGCCGGTGGTTCCCGACATCGCCACTGATGCACGTGGCCTCGCAATGGACGACGTTCATCGGCGCCAACATGGGTGCGACGATCGTGCTCCATGACGACGCACGGCCGTTCGACGTGCGCACGATCCTCGAGACGGCGGCCCGCGAGCGTGTCACCAGGATGACGATCGTCGGCGATGCCTACGCCCGGCCGATGATCGACGAGATGCGACGGACCGGCTACGACCTCTCGAGCCTCGCTTCGATCGGGACCGGAGGCGCGCTGACGAGCCATGGGGCCAAGCGAGCGTTGAAGGAGCTCCTGCCGCACACCGTCATCCGGGACGGCTACGGGGCGTCGGAGATCGGCGCGATGGCATCGGGCGAGGCGACAGGTGAGGGGGTCCAGCTCTTCGAGCTCACGCCCGACGCTCGGCTCCTGTCCGAGGATCGGTCGCGATTTCTCGCCCCCGGTGACGACGAGGCGGGCTGGATGGCCCGGTGCGGCCGTGTGCCTCTCGGGTACCTCGACGACGAGGCAGCGACGTTGGCGACGTTCCCGGTGATCGACGGCGTGCGTGTGGCGATCCCCGGCGACCGGGCCCGGTTCGCCCATGACGGACGGGTCGAGCTCCTCGGGCGCGACGCGCTCGTGGTCAACACCGGAGGCGAGAAGGTCTTCGTCGAAGAAGTCGAGGAGGTGCTGAAGCGTCACGCCGACGTCGTCGACGCGCTCGTCGTCGGCCGTCCCAGCGAGCGGTTCGGGCAGGAGGTCACGGCCATCGTCCAGCTCGCCCCCGGCGCCGCGGCTGGTCCAGCCGAGCTACGCGAGTGGTGCGCCGGGCGCCTCGCCCGCTTCAAGGCACCCCGCGCCTTCGCCTTCGTGGAGCGCGTCGAACGGCACCCGAGCGGCAAGGCCGACTACCGGTGGGCCCGGCGTGCGGGCGAGGCGGCGGTTGAGGTGCGGTGACGCGGCCCCGCCCGTGCCCGCCACCCCGGTCCTGATGAGCGCGCTCGGTAACGTACGCGACGACCACACCCGTGCCGCACGTGCCGTTGCGTGGCGGAAGACGCTGGAGGCAACCCCGACCGTGACCATGGCGACCCCCTCCGACCGCTGCGAGGTCGTGTTCGCGACCGGGATGGCGCGCGCGCCGCTCGGGGTCCGGGCCGGGTGAGCCTCGCCCAGCCGGCCGACGACCGCGGCGCCGGGCATGCGTTGAGCGAGCTCGGCTTCGCGGTGACGCGAGCGGGCGTCGAGCGCCTCCGGGGCACCGCCGAGATCGCGCCGGAGCTGTGCGTTCCCGGCACGTCGGTGCTGCGCACGTCGGTGCTCGCGGCCTGGGCCGACACCCTCACCGGTCTGCTCGCCGTCGACGTCATGGGCCCGCGCGTGCCTGTCACCCTCCAACTCGACGTGGACCTCCATGCCGCCCCCGCCGGCGTCGAGCGGGTTGTGGCGTCGGCGCGGCCGCTCAAGGTCGGGCGATCGGTGTTCGCCGCCACCGTCGACTTCGCCGATGGGCACGAGCGGGTGCTGGGTCGGGCATCCGGGCTCTTCGTGGTCTCGCCCGACCCGGGCGCGCGCATGCCCGCCGGTGTCAACCCGCTCGACCAGCTCGCCGAGCCGGGCGGACCCCTGCGCGTCCCGCTGGCCGACCGGGTGGGCTGCGTGCGCCGCTCGGCGGGGGAGGCCGCGCTCCCGCGCCGCGACGATGGCCTGAACGCTGCGGGCACGGTCAACGGCGGCCTGCTCGCGCTCGTCGTCGAGGAGGCCGTCCTCAGTGCCCTCCCCGGCACGACCCTGGCGTCGCTGGCCATGCGGTACCTGCGGCCGGTGCGCGTCGGCCCCGCGGTGGCGACGGCGGTTGTGCACGGATCGCTCGCCGAGGTGACCGTCCACGACGAGGGCCGCGACGACGTGGTGGCCGTCGCCGCGACGGCACGGGTGTTTTCGTGACGGTGCCCGACACCCTCGAGGAGCTGTTGTCCCCGACGTGGTTGTCCGCCGCGCTCGCGCCGCGGTTCCCCGGCATCCGGGTGACGGCGGTGACCCCCGGGCCGGTCATCAGCCGGGTGTCCACCAACGCGCGGTTCCGGATCGACTGCGCGGGCGGCGTGCCCGAGGGTCTCTCCCCCGACCTGTGTGTCAAGGGCTACTTCGGCGACACCGGCATCGCCTCCCGGCAGGCCGGGGAGCCCGAGGTCCTGTTCTACCGCGACCTGGCGGCGGCGACCGGCGTGCGGACCTTGCGCTGCGTCTACGCCGAAGTCGACCCCGTGACCCGCCACGGGGTGGTGATCACCGAGGACGTGGTCGCCGAGGGCGGCGCCTTCCTCGACGCCCGGGACGACTTCACCCCGGACCAGGTCGCCGAGAGCCTCGAGCAGCTGGCCACGCTGCACGCCGCGACCTGGGGTGACCCGCGGTGCGCGGCCGCCGACTGGTTGACGCCCCGCCTCGCCCGCACCCTCCAGGCGCGTGGTGTGCCGGAGATCCGCGGGAACTTCGACGGACCGATCGGAGCGGGGGTCCCCCGCGAGGTGGCAGACCCACAACGGCTGGTGGACGCCTATCGCGCGCTGGCCGCCCACGTCGCCGCTGCGTCACCGTGGACTGTCATCCACGGTGACGCCCATGTGGGCAACCTGTACATCGACGGCGGTGGGAAACCGGCATTGCTCGACTGGCAGCTGGTGCAGCGGGGCGCGTGGTACGTCGATGTCGGCTACCACATCGCATCGAGCCTCCCGGTCGAGGACCGCCGTGGTGCCGAGGACGCGCTGCTCAGGCACTATCTCTCGCGGCTCGCCGCCGGGGGTGTCGACGCGCCGGCCTGGGACGATGCCCGGCGCGACGTGGGTTGTGGCATCGTGCACGGCTTCTTCCTCTGGGGGATCACGCTGAAAGTGGAGCCGGCGATCATCTCGACGCTCCTGCATCGACTCGGGACGGCCGCGGCCGACCACGACGTCCTCTCCACGATGGGCTGACGCCGCGACACCGGTCGCGCCGTTCAGCAGGCGAAGTGCAGGCGCAGGCCCGGGTAGGGCCAGTCGACCGCGTACAGCCGACCCCGTCCCGACGACGTGATGAAGGCGGTCCTGACGTCGGGCCCCCCGAAGCAGACGTTGGTGACGAACGGGTCGTGGAGGGGGACCGTCACCTCCTCTCTCAGCGTGCCGTCGGGGCCGATGACGGAGATGCCGGAATGCTCGAGATTGGCGATGCACACGTTGCCGGCACCGTCGACCGCGAGGCCGTCCCAGCCGTGACCGTCGGCGGTGTAGAGAAGGGCCCGGCCGTGCAGGGTGCCGTCGCCGGCGACGTCCCAGGCGAAGACGCGACCGGTGTAGGTCTCGGAGGCGTAGAGCCGCATACCGTCAGGCGACAATCCCATCCCGTTGGGCATCTCGAGCGACGTGGCCACCGGGGTGATGTCGGCCCCGTCGGTGCTCGCGTAGTGGATGGCGCCGGCGCCGGTGTCGACGAAGTAGAACCGGCCTCGCTGGTCGAACACGACGTCGTTGAGGCTGCCGAGGCGCTGCCCACCCGAATCGGTGTACACGTCCTCGAACGCACCGGTGGCGAGGTCGACCCGCTGGATCCGCCCGCCGGTGTTGTCCGGTGCGGCGGCAAAGGGGTAGTTGATGCCGTCCTCGACCTTGAAGTCCAGCCCGCCGTCGTTCGCGACGTAGACGGTGCCATCGGGCCCGACCGCCGCGCCGTTGGGTCCTCCCCCGCAGTGCGCGATCACCGTGCACCGGCCGTCTGGCGTCACCCTGGTGAGGTTCCCGCCCTCGATCTCGACGACGAGCACGCTGCCGTCGTCCATGGCGATCGGGCCTTCGGGGAATTGGAGCCCGCTCGTGATCTCCCGCATCGCGGCCATGGCGAACCTTATCTGCGACGTGGAGAGCGACGGCGTGCTTCGCTTCTCCTCCTACGGCACGCGACGCCGGCGCGTCGTCGTCGGGCGCGCGCCGCCGGATCCTCGCGTCCTCACGCCGGCGGGTCGGCAACGAGCGGGCGCCCGGGGTTCGAGTCGACCCTGGTGGCGAATCGGGCCGGCCGCACGGCGCGGTACGCGGTGACGACCGGCGCCAACTCGTCCGGGGTCGCCCCGTGGAGGATGACGTCGGTGACGCCGAGGTCGAACTGGCGCAGCACCGCCTGCGCGCACTGGGCCGGCGTTCCCGTCGCCGACGCCTCCGTCCACGCGTCGGGGAGGATCGTGGCGATGTGCCGCAGTTGCTCGGTGGTGGCCCGTGCATCGATGCCACACCGGACGGAGGTGACGACGTCGTCGGC
>Ga0209698_10008074_pt1 | contig 10914 bp, 7 predicted proteins | sample LitLauG_LLR_2012_FD_187203 | JGI IMG/M metagenome (GOLD analysis project Ga0209698, IMG submission 187203) | Freshwater sediment microbial communities from Pennsylvania, USA - Little Laurel Run_MetaG_LLR_2012 (SPAdes) (version 2) | ecosystem: Environmental > Aquatic > Freshwater > Creek >... | reverse complement strand
GTCGTCGCTTGCAGGGGGCACGGCGGGGGGCGTTTTGATCAGGAAATCCGATCCCCGGCGCGTCCCGTAAGTCACGATACGGCGTTGCACTTCCGGCAGCAACTTCCGCAGCATGGGATCGTCATTGCAAGCCACCACCATGCCGTAAAAGGGCACGCGGTCCATGAACTCGACAAAAGTTCTCTTCACGTCGCGCATGTTCCGGTAGCAATCCATGTGTTCACGGTCGATGTTGGTCACGACGGACAGGATGGGCGACAGCTTGAGGAATGAGCGGTCGCTCTCGTCGGCCTCAGCGACCAGGTACTGCGACTTGCCGAGGCGTGCGTTGGAGCCCATGGCGTCGACGCGCCCGCCGACGACCACGGTGGGGTCGAGCCCTCCCGAAGCCAACACAGCAGCAACCATCGACGTTGTTGTTGTCTTGCCGTGCATGCCGGCGACGGCAATGCCGTACTTCAACCTCATTAGCTCCGCCAGCATCTCGGCGCGCTGGATGACCGGGATGTGTTGTTTCAGCGCCTCGCCAACCTCGGGATTGTCCCTCGCGATCGCCGCGCTGGCCACAACGACTTCCGTGCCGGACACATTCTCTGCACAGTGGCCTTCAAAAATGGCCGCGCCCAGCGAGGCGAGGCGGTCGGTAACCGCGGATCTCTTGAGGTCAGAGCCGGAAACTCTATATCCGAGATTCAGCAACACCTCGGCAATGCCGCTCATGCCGATGCCGCCGATGCCTACGAAATGGATACGCTGAATCTTGGCAAACATACGGTCAACTTCCTGGCCACAGGCCTATACAGCTTCGTGGGATAAGAAACGAGTCCTGAGCCAAGCTCTACTGCCACTGCGCATTATGCCGTTCCAGCCACCAGCATGCCGGACTTCCCTGTTGCGGAAAGATTGAGTGACTGCATTTCTGCTGGACCGTTCCCATGAAGTCATATTCGATCTTATTGCCTTTCAGCGAAGTAGCAAGAAACTGGCGCACATCCACGGTTCCAAAGGCCGTGCCGCGGCCGATTCGAATCCGGAGCACGAGCCAGTCACCCGCGTACAACATCGCAAACAGCGCCAGCAGCGTGATTAGAACGCGACTCAATTGTCGTTCCCATCCCCTCACGAGATCAAACTCCTTCTCGCTGAGCCGCTTCGATACCCGCGAGGCGCGCTGCCATTGCCGCGATTTCCCGCGCCGCGTCGGGATGTGCGAGACGTCGCGCTTCTACACTCATCCCGCGCAGCCGCGTCGGGTCGTTGAGCAGCGCGGAAATCGTCTCCGCCAACCACACGCCTTCCAGCTTCGATTCTTCGACAACCACTGCTGCTCCGGCTCGCGCAAACGCTTCGGCATTCACCCGCTGATGATCGTCGGCAGCGCGCGGAAATGGAACAAAAATCGCAGGCTTGCCCGCAGCCGCCACCTCGGCAACAGTGCTGGCGCCGGAGCGGCAGACCAGCACATCGGCCCGCGCAAAAGCCCCTGGCATATCTTCGATGAACTTGAACACCTCTGCAGAGTCATTCGCAGCGCGATATCGCGTCACGATGTCGTCATAGTCGCGCTCGCCGGTCTGATGAATGATATGGATTCCTGGCGCCTGCCGCCGCAACTCCGGCAGTGAACATAGCATCGCCTCGTTGATGGCGTGCGCGCCCTGGCTGCCGCCAAAGACCAGAACCGATGGCGGCCCAGCCGGACGCGGCTTGCCAGCGATCTCGAAGAATGCCGGCCGCACCGGTACACCTGTTACTTCCGCATGGCGAAAATACTTGGCTGTCTCTTCGAAATGAACCGCAGCAGCCGACACCATTCGTGCCACCGCTCGGTTGGCGAAGCCCGGGACGACATTCGGCTCGAACGCCAGGGTAGGAACATGTTTAACGATCGCCGCCAGCATGGCCGGGCCGGATGCGTATCCGCCCACGCCAACCACGACATCAGGCGCAAACTGATTCAGGATCCCGGCAGCACTCCGGACTGCGCGCGGCAAATCGAAGGCAGTTTTCAGGCGCGTGGCGAAGCTGACATTTTTCAACGCTCCTACTTGTACCAGCTTGAGTGAGAAACCAGCCGCTGGGACCAGTCGGTTTTCGATGCCGCGCGCCGTGCCGATGAATATGACTTCCGCCGAGTAATTATTCTTGAGTTGGTTGGCGATGGCGAGCGCGGGAATCACATGCCCGCCCGTGCCTCCGCCTGCCAGAATGGCCCGCATGAAGTGACTATAAAGCAATTGATGATTGTGAATTGCTGATTGAAAAACTTGGCATCAGCTGCTGCTCGACAACACGGGACTCTAATCAACAATCAGCAATCATCAATTGCCCTCATTCCGCCTGTTTTGTGATATTGAGCAACACGCCCACACACGCCAGCGTGACAAAAAGTGATGAGCCGCCGTAGGACACCAGCGGCAAAGGAATCCCTTTGGTCGGCATCAGCCCGAGCACCACACTGATATTGATGAACGCCTGCAATACGACCATGCTGGTGATGCCAACTGCCAGGTAGCGGCCGAATGCGTCCTGCGTACGCCAGGATGCGCGCATTCCGCGCCACAGAAAGATGGCGAACAGCATCACTACGATCAACGCGCCGACCAGCCCGAATTCTTCCGCAGTCACTGCGAAAATAAAATCGGTGTGCGGCTCAGGCAGGTAGAACAGCTTCTGCTTGCTTTCCATGAGCCCGGTGCCTGTAATGCCGCCCGTGCCCACCGCGATCAACGACTGAATCAGATGGAATCCCGCCTTTTCCCGCTCTGCATAAGGGTTCCAGAACGCCAGCAGGCGATCGCGACGCCAGGCGACTCGGAACAGCAGGAAATAAAGTACCGGAGTAGCCGCCGCCAGTGCGTAGCCAAAGAAGCGCAGCCTGGTGCCAGCCACATAAAGGATGCATGCCGCGATTCCTGCACAGGCGATGGCCGTCCCCAGGTCTGGTTGCAGAACGATGAGCGCCAGGAAGATGCAAATTGGCGCCGCTGCCGGAACCAGCGTGTTGCGCCAGTCATCCATGGCTTGTGTGCGAGTTTCCAGAAAGTAAGCAAGAAACAAGATGAGCGCGGGCTTGGCCAGTTCCGAGGGCTGGAACGACAATCCTCCGGCATGGATCCACCGATGAGTGTGGTGCGAACGGTCGAGAAAGAAAACAGAAATCAACAGCAGCGTGGTGAAGCCCATGAACGGGAACACAATGTAGGGCTGCTTGAGCCGGCGATAGTCGGTGCGCATGGCGACTGCCATCGCCAGCAGGCCGGCCACCGCACAAACCAATTGCCGGGAGAGAAACGCATAAGGAGAGCCGAACCGGTCTCGCGCCATCACCGCCGACGCGGAAAACACCATCACCAGCCCGACAAACACCAGCAGCATGGTCACGGTGAACAGCCAGCGATCAACACTCACCCGCTTTGCCATGGAAGACACATTTCACCACGGAGGAGCGGAGTCGGGGAAAGGAATTGATGTTTGCTGAATCCTGATTGTTGATGGTTTTGGTTCGGAGGGAGCTACTTCAAATCCAGACTTCGCACCAGTTCCTTAAACGCCTGACCGCGGTGCTCGTAGTTCTTAAACTGATCAAAACTCGCGCAGGCCGGAGCCAGCAGCACAACATCGCCCGCTTGGGCGGCGTCATGGGCCTTATGGACCGCATTCTCCAGCGTCTCGGCGTGCACGACCTCCGCATTCCTGATCTGCGACTCAATCTTCGCCGCCGCCGCTCCAATCGTATAGACCCGCTTCACGCGCTGGCGCAGCAGATCGTTGAGCACGGAGTAGTCGCTGCCTTTGTCCTTGCCGCCGAGAATCAGATGAATGTTGGCCGGAAACGACTCCAGCGCTTTGATGGTCGCGTCTACATTCGTGGCTTTTGAGTCGTTGTAGTAGTCCACGCCATTCACGGTCGCGACGAACTCCAGCCGGTGCTCGACCGCTTTGAACTCGACCACGGCTTGACGAATTTTCGCCGGAGCGCAACCCATCAGTAGGCTCGCCGCCACCGCCGCCAGCACGTTTTCCAGATTGTGTGCGCCCTTCAGCGGAATCTCGGACACCGGCATGATCTCCTGCTGCTGGGTGCCGTCCCGAAAGAAAATATTTCCGTCGTGCACCCAAGCTCCCTGCCGCACTTCTTTCTGCCGGCTGAACCAGTAGACCTGGGCGCCTGTTTTCGGAGCCATGGCGACGCAAGCCGTGTCATCTGCATTCAGGACGGCAAAATCGCCGGCCTGCTGATTCTCGAAAATACGAGTTTTCGCCGCTGCGTACGCTTCGAATGTGCGATGCCTGTCAAGATGGTCCGGCGTCACGTTCAACACCACGGCAACTTTGGGACGGAAGGTCGCAATCGTTTCCAACTGAAAGCTCGATACCTCCAGCACGATCACGGTGTCCGTCTTGGCGCGGTCGGCGAATGAAATCGCCGGGGTGCCGATGTTCCCGCCGACCAGCGTCGACAGACCAGCCTTGGTCAGAATTTCTCCGGTAAGCGTCGTGGTCGTGGTCTTGCCGTTCGACCCGGTGATGGCCACGATCGGGCCGGGTAAGAACCGCGAAGCCAACTCAATCTCGCCAATCACCGCGATTCCGAGCGAACGCGCCTGCATCAGCGGCGGCGCATCCACTGGCACACCCGGACTGACCACAATCAAATCCTGGCCGCGGAAGGTGCGGTCGCCGTGTCCGCCGGTCTCGACTGTGATTCGGTTATCGAGCAGGATGGGGATTTCATTGCGCAATTCGTCGCCACTCTTGGTGTCAGACACGGTAACCCGCGCCCCGTGGGCCTTTAGAAACAGCGCCGAGGAAACTCCGGACTTGCCGAGGCCGACTACCAGCACGCGTTTGTCTTTGAGATCCATCACAACCATTTCACCACAGAGGAACGGAGAAAAATCGAGCTGTTGTGCGTCCTTCTCCGGGCCTTTGTGATTCTGCGGTGAATCGCTCTTATCTCAGTTTCAGCGTGGTCAGTGCGAACAGCGCGAACACCAGCGAGGCAATCCAGAACCGCACAATGATTTTCGACTCCGACCACCCCATCAACTCAAAATGATGATGGATCGGGGCCATCTTGAAGATGCGCTTCTTGCGCAGCTTGTAGGAGCCGACCTGCAGCATGACCGATAATGCTTCGATCACGAATACACCGCCGATAAACGGCAACAGCAATTCCTGTTTGATAATAACTGCCACGGTGCCGATCGCTCCGCCCAGCGCCAGCGATCCCACATCGCCCATAAACACCTCGGCGGGATGCGCGTTGTACCACAGAAAACCGATGGCCGAGCCGACCATCGCCCCGCAGAAGATAGTCAACTCACCGACTTGCGGCATGCGCTGTAGTTCCAGATAGGCGGCAAAGGACGCGTGGCCGCTCACATAAGTGAGCACAGTGAGCGCACCCGCAGCGATTACGGTGCACCCGATGGCCAAGCCGTCGAGCCCGTCGGTCAGATTTACGGCATTACTGGACCCGACGATCACGATGACCACGAACGCGACGAATGGCAAAAAAGCCAGTGGCCATAGATGCGGATGACGCAGCAGCGACTCGCTGACCAGGTCCGGCCGGAATTGTTTCATGAAAGGCACAATCAGCTTGGTCGAATACATACCGTAGGTCTGCATGGTAATGAGCGCGACTGCGATCACAACGCTGGTGGCGATCTGCAGACCCAGTTTGGCGCGCGCCGTCAGGCCGAGATTGCGCCGGTGAGCAACCTTCGTGTAATCGTCGGTGAAACCAATCGCAGCAAACGCAACCGTGGAAAACACCGCCAGCCATACAAAGCGATTGCTCAGATCCGCCCACAGCAGCGTCGGTACGATGATCGCAATCACGATCAGCAAGCCACCCATCGTCGGCGTGCCGGCCTTTTTTTGGTGAGCCTTGGGGCCTTCGTCACGAATGTACTGGCGGATTTGGAACTCACGCAGGCGGTTGATCACCAGCGGACCCACAATGAGTGCGGTAAACAACGCAGTCAGGCTGGCGAAGGCAGTGCGGAAGGTAAGGTAACGGAAGATGCGAAACGGCGGAAAGTAATGTTGCAGCTTCAGATACAACAGCCAGTAGAGCAATCAGCCTCCGTGATCTATCCACCTTCCGGCAGAACTACTTCCAACCTCGTCGCGCTTTCCAGGTTTCAAGCGCCTTTTCCAGCCTCACGCCACGCGACGCCTTGAGCAGAACTACATCTCCAGCTTGCGCTTCGCGTGCCAACCATTCGCCGGCTTCCTCCGGTGTTGCCACAAACTCCGCCTTGCTCCCGGCCTTTCGCGCCGCATCCACCATGGTCTGGGCCATTCCACGCACGCCGATCAGCACATCGATCTTTTTTGTGGCTACATGCTCACCGCCTGCACGATGCATCGCGTCGCCCGCAGGTCCAAGTTCCAGCATTTCACCCGCTACTACAATGTGGCGCCGCGCCGGCATACTGGCCAGCGCGTCTACCATCGCAGCAAGAGCCTTCGGGTTCGAATTGTAGCAATCGTTGACGACGGTGATGTTATCGAATTGGACGACCTGCCCGCGCTTATCGGGAGCGCTGAGGGTGGCGAGCGCCGCGGCGATGTCAGGGAGGGTCATTCCACGATCCAGACCAGCTGCCACTCCGGCGAGCGCGTTCAGCACATTGTGCTCTCCGACAAGCGGCAGCTTTACTTGCTGGCGCTTCCCGCCGGCGACTACGTCGAACTCCGAACCTTCGGCCCCAAGCGAGCGATACCTTTCGGCGTGAACCGTTGCCGTCGCCTGCCGTCCGTAGGTAATCACGCAGCCTCTGAAATCTCTGCCAAACTGCGAGACATATTCATCGTCGGCATTCAGGATCGCGGTGCCGTTCGCGGGAAGTGATTCGATAAGTTCGTACTTGGCGCGGGCGATTCCGGCTACGGAATCGAAGTATTCTAGATGAACCGGCGCGACGTTAGTGATCACGCCAACGTCGGGCTGGGCGATCCGGGCCAGCGCGGCGATCTCTCCGGCATGCGACATCCCCATTTCGATCACTGCGACGTCGTGCCCCGGCTGAATCTTTAAGAGCATGAGCGGCAGCCCGAAGTGATTGTTGAAGTTTCCTTCCGACTTAAGAACGTGGAAGCGCGCGCGCAAAACATGTGCGATTGCCTCTTTGGTCGTGGTTTTGCCAGCCGAGCCGGTCACTCCAATCACCGTTTTGCCCCAAAGTTTGCGCACGAACGTTGCCAGTTTTTGTAAAGCCACAAGCGTGTCTTCAACTACCAGCAGCGGAGTCTGGCGTGGATATCGTTCCGCTTGGTCTGCTCGCACCACCGCGGCTAACGCTCCCGTCACAATTGCTTGCTTAACAAAGTCGTGTCCATCGAGCCGTTCGCCTTTCACCGCGAAGAACAGTTCTCCCGAACGGATCGTGCGCGAGTCAATGGAGTATCCCGTTGCCAGGGATTCGGCATGAAGATCGGCGCTCGCGCCGATTGCGGCCGCAATCCTATCCAAGGTCAGATTCATCGCCGCGCACCTGTCGGTGCCGGTGCGTTCTCGAATCCAGCACGTCGCAGTTCCTCCTTGGCTACTTCCACATCATCGAATGGGCGAGTTCCCTCGCGCGAAGTCTGCGTCTTTTCATGTCCTTTGCCGGCCAGCAGCACGATGTCACCGGGGTGCGCTTCGGCGGTAGCCATCGCGATTGCCTTGCGGCGGTCCGGCTCCACGGCATATTTCGTACCCGTTCTCTGCACTCCAACCAACGCGTCGTTGATGATTGCCACCGGATCTTCGCTGCGGGGATTGTCGGACGTTAGCACCACGAAGTCGCTTCCTTTGCCCGCCGCCTCGCCCATTAGTGGCCGCTTGGCGCGATCGCGGTCGCCACCACAGCCGAATAAGGTGATCACACGGCCGGGGGGATTGCCCCGCGTCACGAATTCGCGGGCCAGTGATGTCAGATTGCGCAACGCGTCATCGGTGTGCGCATAGTCCACCACCACTGTGAAAGGCTGGCCGCTGTCCACGCGCTCGAAACGCCCTGGAACGCAGGCTAAACCGCGCACGCCTCGCACGATTGCATCGCAATTGCACCTGCGGGCGTAAGCTGCGGCCGATGCCGCAAGAATGTTGTAAACGTTCACGCGTCCGATCAACGGCGAAAAAATGTTGATCTTCCCATCCGGAGTGACGACATCGAAGCGCGATCCTCCGGTCACGATTTCTACATTTTCGGCGTGGAAATCGCCTTGCCCCCAACCATAAGAGAGAACAAGCTCGCTGCGTTTGCGGCTCCGCCTCAACAGCTCGGTTCCCTGTTCATCATCGAGGTTGATGACCGCAGCGCGCGGCGCCTCGGTGCCGCATCCTTCGAACAGGATGCTTTTCGCGGCCAGATAGTCTTCCATCGTCGTGTGATAGTCGAGATGGTCGCGCGTAAGGTTGGTGAAGACCGCAACGTCAAACGGGACACCGTAGACGCGCTGCTGCGCCAGAGCGTGCGACGAAACCTCCATCACCGCCTCGGTCGCCCCGTGCCCCAAAGCCTGATTCAAAATCTGATTCAGTTCGAGAGCTTCGGGTGTGGTGTGCGGCGCGGCGAGAACTTTGCCCGCAACGTGATATTCGATCGTCCCGATCAGGGCGCTCTTCCGCTCAGCCGCGTTCAGAATCCCTTCCAGCAGAAACGCGGTCGTGCTCTTGCCGTTGGTACCGGTGATGCCGGTGATGGCGAGCCGCTCAGCGGGACGCTTGTAGAAGTTTGCACTCACGCGAGCCAGCGCCCTCCGCCCATGAGCGACTACTGCCCACGCCACGCCGGAGCGGGCCTTTTCGGTCGGCGAATCGGTGAGCACCGCCGTTGCGCCCGCACCTATCGCCGCATCAATAAAGCGATTGCCGTCGCTGGCTTCGCCTCTCATGGCCACGAAGACGAACCTCGGCTTCACCCGCCGCGAGTCATATTCCACTCCTGCGACAGACGTATCTCCGTTCAGGGCAAGAACTTCTGCCCCGTCTAGGACTTCCTTGAAGGTCATCTGTATCGATTATAGGGCACGCGGAATTGCCACCTGGGAGACTTGCACCCCGCTTATCAACGGAGCTTTTCTCGCCGCGCGACAGGGGTACAAGCACCAAAGGCACATGATTCGCCGCCCCGCCGGAAGCTACATTTAGACATGGCAACCGGAACGGCTTCTTCTAAATACTATCGCTGCGCTCAATGCGAAATGCCTGAGAAGCAATGCGAATGCGACAAGTATTGTTCCCTCTGCCAATCATCGCTCGATATTCGCCTTTGCCAGGACGGCCTGATGTATTGCGAGCCCTGCCGCACGGCCTGCGACTATAAGACTTCGGGCTAAACTACTACTGTCTCTTTGTACTCTCCGAAAACTCTGCGCATTGCGTCTGAGATCTCGCCGACAGTGGCGTTCGCTTCCACCGCTTCGAGAATCTTCGGCATCAGGTTCGCTCCCGATCGCGCTGCATCTTCGACTTGTGTCAACGCTTCCCGCCATGGTCCGGCGGCTCGTTTTGTGCGCAGCGCACGCACCCGTTCAACCTGCTTCTGTTCCAGCCCGGGGTCAATCCGCTGGATCGGGATTGATTTCTCTTCGTCCATACTGAAGCGATTCACACCCACCACCACGGCTTGTTCTTTATCCACCGCCTGCTGATACTCGTAGGCTGCATTCTGGATCTCCTGCTGCACAAAACCAAGTTCGATCGCCTTTAACATCCCTCCCAGACCGGCGATCTTTGTCAGATACTCCTCGGCGCGCGCTTCAATACTATTGGTCATGGCTTCTATGCAGTACGACCCCGCCAGAGGGTCAACGGTCTGCGGCACCCCCGATTCGTATGCAATCAACTGCTGCGTGCGCAACGCTATGCGCGCTGCCTGCTCGGTGGGCAGGGCCAGCGCTTCATCATAGGAATTGGTGTGCAGGGACTGTGTGCCGCCCAGCACGGCTGCTACGGCCTGGAGCGCCGTCCGGACGATGTTGTTTTCCGGCTGCTGCGCTGTCAGCGTCGAACCTGCGGTTTGGGTGTGGAACCGGAGCATCCATGACCGCGGATTTTTCGCTTTGAACTGTTCGCGCATAATCCGCGCCCACATGCGGCGCGCTGCGCGGAACTTCGCGACTTCCTCCAGAAAATTGTTGTGCGCGTTGAAGAAGAACGAAAGCCGTGGGGCAAACTGGTCAACATCCAGTCCTGCCCGATTTGCCGCTTCTACATACGCCATCCCGTTGCCCAGCGTGAACGCGACCTCCTGGACCGCGGTCGATCCTGCTTCGCGCATGTGATATCCCGAGATCGAGATGGTGTTCCACTCCGGCACATTTGTGTTGGCCCAAGCGAACATGTCGGTGATGATTCGCATCGCCTGTTGTGGCGGATAGATATACGTCCCGCGAGAGATGTATTCCTTCAGCACATCGTTCTGCACCGTTCCTGACAGCTTGCGGATGTCCCCGCACTGCCGCCGCGCCACCGCCACGTAAAGCGCCAGCAAGATGGAAGCTGTCGCGTTGATCGTCATCGATGTCGAGATCTTTGTCAGCTCGATTCCGTCAAACAGCCGGGCCATGTCCTCGATGGAATCGATCGCGACGCCGACTTTTCCAACCTCCCCACCCGCCAGCGAGTGATCGGAATCCATGCCAATCTGCGTCGGCAGGTCGAAGGCCACGGACAGCCCGGTGGTTCCGTGATCGAGCAAATACTTGTAGCGCTTGTTTGATTCTTCCGCGTCGCCCATACCGGCATACTGCCGCATGGTCCAAAGCCGCCCGCGGTACATCGTTGGCTGCACACCGCGGGTGAACGGATACTCGCCAGGCAACCCGATGGCAGGTTCTCGACGTTCTTGGTTCTCGTCGTCAGGGTGGTAAACAGCTTCGACGACAATGTGGGAGGAGGTCTCGATT
>Ga0209698_10008073_pt1 | contig 10914 bp, 7 predicted proteins | sample LitLauG_LLR_2012_FD_187203 | JGI IMG/M metagenome (GOLD analysis project Ga0209698, IMG submission 187203) | Freshwater sediment microbial communities from Pennsylvania, USA - Little Laurel Run_MetaG_LLR_2012 (SPAdes) (version 2) | ecosystem: Environmental > Aquatic > Freshwater > Creek >... | reverse complement strand
CGCAGGCGCCGTGGCAGCACCATGGCGCTGGCAATGCCGCGCAGTATGTCCACCTCGGTCACCGTTGGCCGCGCCCGCAGCAGCAGCCGGCGCACCCGCGCCAGCAGGTGTTTGGGCTCGGCCGGATCCAGGTAGCCCACGGCGACGAGTCCCTGCGCCAGGTGTTCGAACATCGCCTCGGTCTGCTCCACGCTGGCGGGCGGGTCGTCGGCGCGGGGCTCCGGCTGCGAGTGATCGCGGCGCGGGGCGGCGGCATCGGACGCGCCCACGGCGGCCAGCAGCTCGCGGCGCGTTTCGTAGGCCACCACCTGCGCCGCCTGGGACAGGTTGAGCGAGGCGCGAACGGGGTCGGCCGGTATGCTGCAACACTGGTGGCAGCGCTGCACATCGGCGTTGGACAGTCCCGTGCGTTCGGGGCCAAAAACAAAAGCCACGTAGGCGCCGGGCGCCGCCAAGGCCTGCGCGCAGTCGCGCGCGGCCACGCGCACCTCCACGGGCGGCGCGGCAAATTCCCGCGCATAACCGGTGGTGGCAAAGGCCAGTTGCACGCCCTCCAGAGCCTGCGCCAGGGTGTCGTAGACCGTGGCAGCGGCCAGCACATCACCGGCGCTCGCGGCGAGGGCTATGGCCTCCGGGGCCGTACGAAAGTTCGGGTCGCGCGGGGCCACCACGCACAGTCCGTCAAAGCCCATGGTGCGTATGGCCCGGGCGCAGGAACCGATATTGCCCACATGGCTGGGTTCCACCAGGATGAAGCGCACGCGGTCGAAGGCCGCCGGGGCGGGCGGGCCTGAGGCACTACCTATAGAATCGGGGTTATGCATCCATTGCTCAATACAGCGGTAAAGGCGGCCCGCAAGGCGGGGGCCATCATCAACCGGGCCAGCCTCGACCTCGATCAATTGCGCGTGACCTCCAAGGGTCATGCCGATTTTGTCACGGAGGTGGATCGGGCTGCCGAGAAGGTGATCATCGAGACCCTTTCCCAGGCCTACCCCGACCACGGTTTCATCGGCGAGGAATCCGGCGCCTCGCACCCCTCGGGGGCCAGCGCCGAAACCACCTGGATCATCGATCCGCTGGACGGCACCACCAATTTCATCCACGGCTTCCCGCAGTATGCGGTGTCCATCGGCTGCCAGCAGGCCGGGCAGATCACCCAGGCGGTGATCTACGATCCCTCGCGCAACGACCTCTTCACGGCCACGCGGGGCCGGGGTGCATTTCTGAATGACCGGCGGCTGCGCGTGTCCAAGCGCTCGCGTCTGAAGGAATCGCTGATCGGCACGGGCTTTCCGTTCCGCGATTTCGAAAAACTCGAAAAATACCTGCAGCTCTTCCGTCGCCTCACGGCCACCACCGCGGGCCTGCGCCGGCCCGGCGCCGCCGCGCTGGACCTGGCCTACGTGGCCGCCGGGCGCCTGGACGGTTTCTTCGAATACGGCCTCAAGCCTTGGGACATTGCCGCGGGCAGCCTGCTGATCATCGAGGCCGGCGGCCTGATCACCGACGACCTGGGTGGCGCCGACTACCTCACCAGCGGTAACGTGGTGTGCGGCACGCCCAAGATCTTCCCGCAGCTGCTCAGCATGATCCAGGGCGGCGAGGCGCCCGCAGAGGACGATCCGGCATGAGCCTGGCCGGCATTAAAAAACGCCTGCTGCGGCCGCGTCCCCTGTACCTGCTGGTGGCCGTGGTCTGCGCGCTGCTCATCGGCGCGGCCATGTACCTGCAGTTCCACGAGAACCTCGAACCCTGCCCCCTGTGCATCCTGCAGCGCTATGCCTACGTGCTGGTGGGCATGCTGGCGCTGCTGGCTGCGGTGCTCCCGGCGCTTTTGGGCCGCATCGTGGCTTCCCTGGGCGTGCTGGCTGCGGTGGCGGGCGCCGGCGTTGGCGTGTGGCATGTCTGGCTGCAGCTCCATCCTCCGGAGGTATCGGCCTGCGGTCCCAGCCTGGAGTACCTGGTGGGCAACCTGCCGCTGGGGCGGGCGCTGCCGCGCATCTTCCAGGGCTACGCCGACTGCACCAATGTCGACTGGACCTTCCTTCACCTGAGCATCCCGGCCTGGTCAGTGATCTGGCTGACCGGCATCGCGGCCACGCTCGTGGTGGCGCAGTCGCGGCGTTAACAACCATCGGTCGGGCGTGCCGTCCGGCCCACCCATTGCCGCCGGTGCTTTTGCCGACCGGGCCGCGCCACATCATTCTGCCTTCAGCTGACGAGCACGTTGAGGCTGTGCTCGTAGTCCTCCGTCATCCTATCGAATTGCTCGAGCAGTTCCTCACTGCACTGGGCAATGAGCAACAACTGATCGGGCAGCGGCGCGGCGCCCCGCTGAAGCAGCCGGGACCAGGAGCGCTCTGCGGCCTTGAGGATGTCCAGACCCTGGGCGCCCGTGAGCGGCGAGCGGCGCAACTCCTCGAGGGCCTGCTCGAAGCTGCTGGCGACGCCGGAGAGTTCGATCGCCAGGCCGGCGCGCTGCCGCGCATCGGCGACGGTTTGGAGCAGTGCGAGCTTGGCGTAACGCTGCGACAGCATGCGTTGACGTCCGGACAGGTTGATCACGTGCGTCCGTGTCACCGGGCTGGCTGATTCCAGCGCCGCCGTCAGTTGTTCGGCCGCGCCCAGCAGGGTTTCGGCTGCGGCATCGATGGCGGAGGCGCCGTCAGGTGCAACACCACCCGCTAGCGCATGTTCGAGGTCGGTCCACGCGGCGGTGGTCGCCGCCACGAGATCGCCGAACGTGGCGCTGGAGAGGAGTCCCGCCAGCATGTCCAGGTTCTGCGCCAGCCGGGCAATCGACGCCTGACGCAATGCCGCGGCGCCGTCCGGGTCCACGCCCAGCGCAGCGAGCAGTTGCAGCTTGACCAGCCTTTGCGACAGCATGCGCAATTGCCCGGCACGGTTGATGGCCTCGGCGTTACTGGCGGCATCGATCAAGCGCCGTGCCACCTGGCCGACACGCTCCTTGCCGTGCATCGCTGCATCGCGCAGTATGCGAAACGCCTCGGGCTCGGCCAGCTGCCGGTTGTTCATCAAGATGCCCTTGGCCCGGTCAACCAGCGTGCGCTCTTCCAATCGCTGGCTCATCTGGCTATAGGCCGTGCGCTGCTGGCGCTCGCGGGCGCAACGCAGTTGCGCCATTTGCAGAACAGCACGCAGCCGGTCGGGCCGGTAGCCGCGCACGACCCAGGAGTGGATGCCGCTGTCGAGGGCCTGTTCCATGGATTCGACGCGTATATCGTCGGTAAAGACCGCGACGGCAATGGGATGGGCGCTGGACAGCACGCCTGCTGCGGCGAACAAGCCCTCTGGCGGTGACGCGGCAACCGCAACGACCAGGTCAGCGTTGCAGCGGATGCTGTCCTGCACCAGCGTCTCGCAACTCGTTGCACCAGCCACGTGCGCGCCGGCCCTTTTAAGGTCATCGAGCAGGTCTGCCGGTGCCTCGGTACCACTGCACAAGACCAGCACAGACTTCACACTGACCCTCCAAGAGGATCGCGCGTTGACGTTTGCGTTCGTGAATTCAGGCACATAGCGGCAATTCCTGTAGATGACTGCTCGCAAGAATCCTGCCAGGCATGGAGTTTGCAACGTCTTAATCAGACGCAACGACGCGTCCCTATCGCCCGTACCCGGTGGCGATACTGTGTCCCGTGCGGCGCACAGCGAATTGGCGGGCGGCATTGCCGACGTGACTGGCCAGATTTTGTTGTGGCCGTGGCGTTTTCCTGCGGCATGCCCTGTAGTGCCAGCAAGGCCTCGCTCCCCGGCGGTGCCGCTGCTGTCCAGACCCCCACGCCATCCTCATCGCTGGAGACACCATGTCGTACATCCGTAATTTTCTGCGTTCCGGCCATCCACCCACACTGGCAGCGGCCTTCTTCTACCTGACTTTCACCTTCGTCATCTGGGTTCTCAACGGCGCCATGGCGCCATTTATCAGCGAGGCTTTCGGTCTCACACCAGCGCAAAAGGGTTTGATGCTGTCGATCCCGATCTTCGCCGGTGCGCTCATGCGCTTCCCACTGGGGGTGCTGGCCCAATACATCGGCCGCAAGCGCGCTACGCTCGTCGAAATGGGTCTGATTGCCGGCGCCATGCTTTTCGGTTACCTGCACGTCAACAGCTACGGCGACCTGCTCACCATGGGCGTGTTGCTGGGCGTGGCCGGCGCAAGCTTCGGCGTGGCCATGTCCCTGGGTTCGGGCTGGTTCCCACCCCAGTACAAGGGGCTCGCCATGGGCCTTGTTGGCGCGGGCAATGTGGGAACGGCCATCGCCGTGCTCCTGGCCCCACCCCTGGCCCAGGCCTTCGGTTGGCAGACCGTGTACGGCATCGCGGCCGTCTCCGTGGCCGTACCGGCGCTGGTCATGATCGTCCTGGCAAAAGAGCCGCCGGATATCGACCGGCATGCCACGGTGCGCGAGCAACTGGCCTGCCTGTTCGAGAAAGACGGCTGGGCATTCAGCCTCATCTACGCCATCACCTTCGGCGGCTTCATCGGTCTGGCCTCCTTCCTGCCCACGTACTACTACGACCAGTTCGCCGTAAGCAAGGTGCAGGCCGGACAGCTGGCCATGCTGGCTGCCTTCATGGGCTCGGCCGTGCGCATCTTCGGCGGCGCGCTCTCGGACCGCTGGGGCGGGATCAACACCCTCTCGCTGGTACTGCTCATCGTGGTCGGGTGCCTGGCGCTCATCTCGATGGCAGGCGCCTCGGTCACCGCCACCACCCTGCTGATGATGCTGTGCTTTGCCGCGCTGGGCGCGGGCAACGGCGCGCTGTTTCAGCTGGTCGCACTGCGCTGGCCCACCACGACCGCGGTGGCCGGAGCCATGATAGGGGAATTGGGGGCACTGGGCGGCGGGCTCGTGCCCAATCTGATGGGCCTGGCGCGCACGTATCTGGGTAGCTACCGCTGGGGCTTCGTGTTGTTTGCGGTGCTCGCGGCCGGCGTTTTTCTCGCCCTGCGGCAGATGCAGAAGGGCTGGACACGCGACTGGGCCGGTGCAGGCGGACGCGCGCGCGATGCCGGCAGACCCGTTGTCGCGCCGGACAGCCTAGCGCCGCGCCCGCCGGGTACCGCTGACCTTCCCGCAACGGCTTGAGGGGTCGCCATGGACGAACTACGCACGTCGGACGCCGCCGGTGCGGCGCCCAATCCCGCGCCGGTGGCAGGCCCGCGACAGCGCCTTGTCATGGTGGGCAATGGCATGGCTGGCGTGCGCACGATCGAGGAGATCCTGCGCCTGGCCCCCGAGCTGTACGACATCACGGTGTTTGGCGCTGAACCGCACCCCAACTACAACCGCATCCTGCTCTCGCCCGTGCTGGCCGGCGAGCAGACGGTCGACCAGATCATCCTGAATCCGCGGGCGTGGTACGAGGAGCACGGCATCACCCTGCACCTGGGCAGCCCCGTGGTGGCGGTCGACCGGACGCAACGCATCGTGCACGCGGCCGACGGCACCCAGGCGCCGTACGATCGCCTGCTGCTGGCAACGGGCTCGCATCCCGTGATGCTGCCGGTACCCGGCAAGGACCTGGAGGGGGTGATCGCCTACCGGGACATCCACGACACGCAGACCATGATCGAGGCGGCCAGCCGCTACCGGCACGCCGTCGTGATCGGCGGGGGGCTGCTCGGCCTGGAGGCCGCCAACGGACTCATGCTGCGTGGCATGCAGGTGAGCGTCGTGCACCTCATGCCCACCTTGATGGAGCGCCAGCTCGACACCACGGCAGGGACCATGCTGCAAGCCGCGCTCGAGGCCCGCGGGCTGCGCTTTTATACCGGAGCCAAAACGCAGGCACTGCTGGGCAATCCGCAGGGCCGGGTGCGCGCGGTGCAGCTGGCCGATGGAACCGAGCTCCCCGCCGACCTCGTTGTGATGGCGGTGGGTATACGCGCCAATACGGACCTGGCGCAGAGCATGGGTCTGCACTGCGCGCGCGGCATCGTGGTGAGCGACACGCTGCAGTCGATCACCGACCCGCGGATTTACGCCGTGGGCGAGTGCGTGAGCCATCGCGGCACGACCTACGGTCTCGTGGCCCCGCTGTTCGAGCAGGGCAAGGTCTGCGCCAGTCAACTGGCGCGCATGGGATACGGCCGCTACGAGGGCAGCCAGGTGTCGACCAAGCTCAAGGTGACGGGCATCGACCTGTTTTCCGCGGGCGACTTCCTGGGCGGCAAGGACAGCGAGGAGATCATCCTGAGCGACCCGGTGGGGGGCGTCTACAAAAAACTCGTCATCCGGGACAACCGCCTCGTGGGGGCCTGCCTCTACGGCGACACCGTTGACGGCGCCTGGTATTTCAGCCTGTTGCGCGAAGGCCGGACAATAGGCGACATCCGCGACCAGCTCATGTTCGGCCAATCCCACATAGGCGATACGGGCCACGAGGGCAAGAGCCGCGCGCAGGCCATGGCCGATACGGACGAGGTCTGCGGCTGCAATGGCGTGAGCAAAGGTCGCATCTGCAAGGCCATCAAGGAGCAGGGCCTGTTCACGCTCGAGGACGTGCGGCGTCACACCAAGGCCAGCGCCAGCTGCGGCTCATGCACGGGCCTGGTCGAGCAGATCCTCATGTTCACCGCCGGTGGCGACTACTCGGCAACGCCGCGCAAGAAGGCCATGTGCGGCTGCACTGACCTGGGTCACGAGGAGGTGCGTGCCGCCATCCGCACGCCGCGCGCCGACGGCAGTCGCCTGTTGACGGTGGCAGGGGTATACGAGGCGCTCGCCTGGCGCAGCCCCACCGGCTGCGCGAGTTGCCGGCCGGCCATCAACTATTACCTGCTCAGTACCTGGCCGCGCGAGGCCGTCGACGATCCGCAGTCGCGCTTCATCAATGAAAGAGCGCACGCCAATATCCAGAAGGACGGCACGTATTCCGTGATCCCGCGCATGTGGGGCGGCGAAACCAATGCATCGGAGCTGCGGCGCATCGCCGACGTGGTGGACAAGTACGCGATTCCCACCGTCAAGGTAACCGGCGGCCAGCGTATCGATCTGCTGGGGGTGAAAAAGGCCGACCTGCCCCGTGTCTGGGCCGATCTGGGCATGGCCTCGGGCCACGCCTATGCCAAGGCCCTGCGCACGGTCAAGACCTGCGTGGGCTCGGAATGGTGCCGCTTTGGCACGCAGGACTCCACGCGGATGGGTCAGGAACTCGAGCGTGCGCTCTGGCGCATGTACGCCCCGCACAAGGTGAAGCTGGCGGTCAGCGGCTGCCCGCGCAACTGTGCCGAGTCCGGCATCAAGGATGTGGGCGTCATCGGTGTGGATTCCGGATGGGAAATCTACATCGCGGGTAATGGCGGCATCAAGACCGAGGTGGCGCAGTTCCTCGTGAAAGTCGCAACCCACGCCGAGGTGCTCGAATACGCCGGCGCCTTCCTGCAGTTGTACCGGGAAGAGGGCTGGTACCTGGAGCGCACCGTGCATTACGTGACGCGCGTGGGCATGGAGCGCGTGCGCCAGCGTGTAGTGGAAGACGCGGCCAACCGCGCGGCCCTGTGGGAGCGGCTGCAATTTGCCGTGGACATGGAGCCCGACCCCTGGCATGAGCCGGCCCGTGCCGGCGTTGACCTGCGCCAGTTCGCACCGTTGTCGATATGACCCGCGTCGATATGACCCACGCCGCTATGCCGACGCTCGACACATGGACTGCCCAGGGCGAACCGATCAAGCCGTCGATTCCCATTTGGCAGCCGGTGTGCCGCATCGACGACATCCCGCGCCTGGGCGGGCGCCGCGTCGAACGTGCGGGCTTCGCGCCCGTGGCCATCTTTCGCACGGCCGACGATGCGATCTTTGCGCTCATCGATCGCTGCCCGCACAAGGGCGGTCCGCTTTCGCAGGGCATCGTCTTCGAGCACCGGGTAGCCTGCCCGCTGCACAACTGGTCCATCGGCCTGGCGGACGGGTGCGCCGCAGCGCCCGACAGCGGCTGCACGCCGCGGGTGCCCGTGCAACAGATCGACGGAGAGGTGCAGCTCGATCTGTCGCACTTCGAACCCGTCAGCGTCACCGCAGACGCCGCGCTGCTGCCAATCCGCGGCGATCCTTGCGCAGGTGCCGGTGACTGAGATCGCGTCAACCTGCTGCTACTGCGGCGTGGGTTGCGGCGTGCTCATCAGCGCCGAGGGCGATGCCATAACGGGCGTGCGCGGCGACCCGCACCATCCCGCCAATCGGGGGCGCCTCTGCTCCAAGGGCAATACGCTGCACCTGACGGCTACACCCGCCATCACCCGACAGGCGCGCCTGCTGCAGCCCATGTGGCGCACCCGGCGTGGCGGGGACCCGCAGCCGCTGGCCTGGGACGATGCGCTCGACCGCGCTGCCGAACGCCTGGACACGATCGCCCGTGAAAACGGCCCGGATGCCCTGGGCTTCTACGTCTCGGGGCAGTTCCTCACCGAGGACTACTACGTCTTCAACAAGCTCGCCAAGGGCCTGCTGCAGACCAACAATATCGATTCGAACTCGCGCCTGTGCATGAGCAGCGCCGTTGCCGGTTACAAGCTCACCCTGGGCGCGGATGCGCCGCCGCCGTGCTACGAGGACATCGATTTCGCCGACACCCTGTTCCTCGTCGGGGCCAATATGGCGTACGCGCATCCCGTGCTGTTTCGGCGCGTCGAGGAGGCGCGCCGTGCCAATCCGGCGCTGCGCATCATCGTGGCCGACCCGCGCCGCACCGACACCGCTGAAATTGCCGATTTGTACCTGCCCCTGGCACCGGGGTCCGACGTGGCCCTGTTCCACGGCATGCTGCACGTGTTCCTGTGGGACGGGTTGCTGGACAGCGCTTTTGTCGAGCAGCACACGGCCGGATTTGCCGCACTCAAGGAGCGCGTGCGCGAGTTCACGCCGCGCGAGGCCGCGCGCGTGTGCGCCATTCCCGAGGCCGACCTCGTCCGCGCGGCGCACTGGTTTGCCCACAAGGAGCGTGGCGGCCCACGTTCGGGTGCCACCTTGTCGATGTACTGCCAGGGCCTCAACCAGAGCGCGGACGGCACCGCCAAGAATGCGGCCCTCATCAATCTGCACCTGGCCACGGGACAGATCGGCCGCCAAGGGGCTGGACCCTTGTCGCTCACCGGCCAACCCAACGCCATGGGCGGGCGCGAAGTCGGGGCGATGGCCAGCCTGGCGAGCGCGCACCGCGACCTCGCCAGTGCCGGGCACCGCCAGGAAATCGCCCGGCTCTGGGGCTACGCCAGCGTGCCGCAGACGCCCGGCAAGACCGCTGTCGAGATGTTCGAAGCCGCGGCAGAAGGTCAGATCAAGGCCTTGTGGATCGCCTGTACGAATCCGGCGCAGTCCATGCCCGACCAGGCCCTCGTGCGCCGCGCCCTGGACCGCGCCGAGTTCGTGGTGGTACAGGAGGCCTATGGCGGCACGGCCACGGCGCGCTATGCCGACCTGCTGCTGCCGGCGGCGAGCTGGGGAGAAAAGGACGGAACGGTCACCAATTCGGAGCGGTGCATCAGCCGGGTGCGCCGCGCCGTTGCGCCACCGGGTGCAGCCTTGCCCGACTGGCAGATCGGCACGGCCCTGGCGCACCGGCTGGAGGCGCGCCGCTACCCGGGCCAGGCGTCGCGCTTTGCGTACGCGAAGCCCGAGGACATCTGGAACGAGCACCGCGAGAGCACGCGCGGCCGCGACCTGGACATCACCGGGCTCTCCTACCAAACGCTCGAGGAACACGGACCGCAGCAATGGCCGTACCCGGAAGGCGCCCGCGCGGGCCGCCAGCGCCTCTACACCGACGCTTGCTTTCCCACTCCGGACGGGCGTGCGCGCTTTGCCGACGTCGCCTTCCGGCCGCTGGCGGAGCCGCGCGACGTACGCTATCCGTTTTCGCTGATCACGGGCCGGCTGCGCGACCAGTGGCACGGAATGAGCCGCACGGGTACTGTTGGCCAGCTCTTCGGGCACGATCCGGAGCCGGCGGTGGATCTGCACCCGCGTGACATGGAGCGCCTGGGCATCGCCGATGGCGACCTCGTGCACCTTACCTCGCGCCGCGGTTCGATCATCGTTCCCGCACGCGCCAGCGACAGCATGGCGCGCACGCAGGCGTTCCTGGCCATGCACTGGGGCGAGGAGTACCTCAGCGGCGTAGCGCGAGCCGGCGAAGTGGCCGCAGGGGTCAATGCCTTGACCTTGCCCGTGACCTGTCCCTCCAGCCGTCAACCCGAACTCAAGCACACCGCCGTGAAGGTGCTGCGCGCCGAATTACCCTGGCGCCTGCTGGCAATGGCGTGGCTACCGGACGACGAGGTGTTGCGTACGCAACAGGAGTTGCGCCGCCTGATGTCGCAATTCGATTTCGCCGTCTGCGTGCCCTTCGGTACCGGACGCAAGGGACTCCTCTTTCGGTGCGCCGGCCACGAGCCCGCCGCGCCCGCTACCGTGGAACGCATCGAAACCTTGCTCGGCCTGGCGGGCGACGAGACCCTGCACTATGCGGACAAGCGCCACGGTCAGCGGCGCAGCATGCGCTTGCACCAAGCCGGCGAGAACCGTCGCCTCGACGCCTTCCTGCTGGCCGGCGATACCGCCTCGGCCGGCTGGATCCGCGAATTGCTGCTGCAGCAGCTACCGACCCAGCCCTATGGCCGCCTGCTGCTCAAGCCGGGCGCTGCCGCACCGGCAGCGCTCGCGCCACGCAGCGGACAGGTCTGCTCCTGCTTCGACATATCGGCGGCGCAGATCGATGAATGCCTGGCGGGCGCTCAGGGTGCGCCTGAGCAGCGCTTGCTCCGCCTGCAGCAGGAACTGCGCTGCGGCACCAACTGCGGATCGTGCATGCCGGAGCTTCGCAAGCGCGTGCGCCAAGCCATGAACCTAACGGTGGGCGGTTGATGGTTTGACGGGTGGCGGTCAG
>Ga0209698_10008072_pt1 | contig 10916 bp, 10 predicted proteins | sample LitLauG_LLR_2012_FD_187203 | JGI IMG/M metagenome (GOLD analysis project Ga0209698, IMG submission 187203) | Freshwater sediment microbial communities from Pennsylvania, USA - Little Laurel Run_MetaG_LLR_2012 (SPAdes) (version 2) | ecosystem: Environmental > Aquatic > Freshwater > Creek >... | reverse complement strand
CAAGTACCCTGCCCTCGACAGAGGTCATTTTACCGAATCAAGAACTTCGATGACAAGGCGACTGTCTGACATCAAAACCCCGTGCGCGGCGAGTGTCTTCTGCCGGTCGGTGGTCCGCTGCATAGCCCGGAGAATCTGCTCGAAATCCCGGCGCACTCGCCAGGCGCTCGACCCCGACGATTCTGCCAGTCCCATCCGCTCGAGTACGGCGAGGCGCGCGGCTTCGTGTCGCGCACGAACGCGAGCCGACTCACTCAAGTCAGCCCGCACCGGATTACGAATGACAGAGAAGTAATGTGACCCCAGGTCGAGGCGGATATCGCTCGCGTCTCTCAGGAAACGGCGGTCGATCGACGTGAATCGCTTTTCCGTGATTTCGCGCCGCTCAGATTCGATCGCATCAAGTTCCGTACGATAACCGAGTTGGCGCGTGCAGAGATCTTCCACAACGCTCCGAATCCCATGCTGCACGTAGTCCCGGCTTAAACGCAATGACTCGCCGTCGCTTCTGATTCCCCGAACCACCATGTGAACATGCGGATGTTCCGTGTTGTGATGCTCAACCGCCGCCCATCCGAGCTCCGTTCCCAGATCCTTCTCCATCTGTTTGATCAGGTCACGAGTCAGGCGAGAAAAATCAACCCTGTCGCCGAATTCCGGCGAGACGATTAACTTCCACAAGAGCTCATCGCCAGCACCCTGCCAGTTTTCAAGCTGCCTGGCAATGTCGACTCCGCTGCTCTCACGATTGAATCCGACGGCCTTCGCGTCATTGTCGAATGTGGCGCTCTCGCGAGCCAGATAACGTCCGTGGGCCTTCCATTGCCCTCGAATCCTGTTCTTCAAATAAGTGACTCGGATCGCGCAACGCTGGTGGTACGGACGCGTGCCTTTCCCTTTTCCGCCTGCGCCGCGGTTGCCGGTTTTTCGGCTGCTGCGGGCGTACTGCATGAGCAGCTTGAATCCGTTCGACCATGCGGCGCCCTCGTTCCGAACAACGCGCGGCTTCGTTGGCCGGAGCCGGAATTCTCTATCCTCGTCAGTTCGTGCCATGACCCACCAGATCCTGCATCGCCGCACGCGCATCGCCTGACATGTTCTGGCCAGCGGATTTTACGAGCCGGTCATAACGTTCCTTCGCGCGGGCGATGGCCTGCGGTCGAGCATCGGTTGATGGTTCCGGCACGCAAGTCAGAACCACTTTGGCGAAGGCGTCAAACAGCGCATAGAACGCCTGCTGACCACGGCCAACGCGGAAGGTTTCCCGCGATACGCGATCAAACCCTGCGGCAATTCGTTCCTCAGTGCCGGTCATCTCCTCTCGTCCGTTCAGTTCGTTCCGGATTGCCGCCCGGATGAACGCGCTGGAGTTTGCGTAGCCTCTCGTTTTCGCTGCCTGCTCGACCTGGTGTTGATCTTCTTTGGAAAGCCGGACCGCGATCCTGGCGTTCCGGGCTTTGCCTGTGTGCTCTTGCATAAACCAAACCCTCTACAGATAAGGGGGCTGGACAGGCATTTTCGGACAGCGGGGTCAAAATGGTTTGGATTTTTCCTCACTAAACTCTTGCGTCGAACAATCGTCGAACACGTCGTCGACTTTGGCAAACAGCGAAACTTACTGGCACCGCGCCCGTTAGCGCGAAAAAAACACCAGCTCGTTCGACGATCCTTTTATGTTCCACTACCGGTGTTTGTTGCCGTTTCCCGCGGCCGGGGAACATTCCAGGAGAGATTCGCAGCCAACGAAGGCCTGTGGATGCCGAAAGACGCCGAATAATGCCGAATGTAACCGAACAATATCCGGCTCCGTTCGGTCTTCTGGCACCCTACAATGAAGGCATCGTAGGGATTAGCGATGGAGCCTGTTATCAGTAGGTTGCTGAATGATCTTCCCGACAAGCCTCCCCGATCAAAGCTGGAGCCTCATGCGGATGTTATCGCTGCCTTGCGGCGGAAACGCCACACGTACCGCGAGATCGCTGAGTTTTTCCGGGAACATCTGAGCATCACTGTTTCGCCCAGTACAATCCATGACTTTGTCCGCGTCCGCCGAGGGCGGGGAAAACGAAACGTTGGTTCAGCCCAGGACGAAGTTCCTGCTGATCCGAAAGCTCTCCATCGACCGAAGGCGACTGAGAATCCGTCTGCGGCGGATGAGGCTGTGCGACAGAGAATTGCCGCCTTGAAGCGACGCACTCCCGCCGAAGAACCTCAACCTCTCTTCAAGTACGAAGAAGATGAACCGCTCAAACTGCACGGCAAGCCGCCGTCGGCCAGGACCGACTGAGGCAATCTCGAAGTATTTTCGTTGTCCACGTCCAAAATCTCCTTCCTGAGCCCTTATATGTATAGGCCTGAAATTTTCGGCGACGGGGTGTTCGGATTCTCCGCTGCCAATCCCTTATACAGGAGGGCCTGAGTTTCCAGAGCAGATAGCTGGGAGGTAGAAACGTGTCGGAAAAGAAGGAACGCGTATCAAGCGGCGTGCCCGCGCCGCGAAAGCGAGTGGTGTTCACTCAAGGCGGAAAAGGAGGTGTGGGAAAGACGGGGTTTATGATTCACCTCGCCGAATGGTTTGTGGCCAATCAGATTCCATTCACACTCCTCGATCTCGATACCGAGAACAAGTCGCGCGGTAGCCTCAAACACTACTTCAACGGTCTCGCGAGGAAGATCAACATCCATACGGAGGCCGGACTCGACATGTTCATCGATTGCCTTTCGGAGGGTGCTCCGGTGATTCTGGCCGACATGGGTGCCGGCTCGGGTCAGGTGGCGCTGAACTGGTTCGAAACCATGTATCCCGATCTGGCAGAAGAGGGGATCTTGTTCACCGCGATCGGAGTCGTGACGTCCGACCCCGCCAGTGTTGAAAGCGTTTTGAGCTGGGCCGCACGCCTCCAAAGCCGAGTGCAGTACGTGATCGTTGAGAATGCCACGTCCCAGCAAGCTGACTTCGCATATTGGCGGGAGAGCGATCAGGGCGCCCGTTTTCGCGAGGTGTTTCAGCCCGTGGTTCTCTCTATGGAATACAGGCTCGCGGAACTTGAAAACGCGTCACGGCAATATGGCGTCACGCTCGCCCAGATTGCTCAACGGAAGACGGACGCGCCGGATTTGCAGAAGGCTTCGTTTGTCATCCGGGCGCAGAGTTACCGCCGCCGACTTTTTCAGGAGTTCGAGAAGGGGAAGGAGTTCTTTCTTCCATGAAACAGCCTGTGGTGGTGCTGAGCGAGCGGGAGGCAAATCCGGACCTCCAGTGGGTGGAGGAAGTGGCGGCACTGCTTCCAGAGGAGGCGCGCCTCGGCTGGTATCAAAATGTGCGCCCCTGGCTGCGCATGTTGCCACCCGATGACGAGGTCGCACATCTTGCCTATTCGATGGGATACCTGGCGCTGCTCACGCGCACCACACCAGCACTCGTCGCTGCCGAACGAGTGAGGCTGACGGCAACGCTCGAACGGCTCTCAACCGAGATGGCAGCCTCCGTGAAGACCACCGCAGACTACCACCATAGGCTGAACGACCGATTGGGGCAGTTGCCAGGCGAGATCGCCCAGGGACTGAGCCCCGATGCTCTTGCAGATCAGATTGTGGCTTCAGTACGCGAGCAGTTCTTGAATTCCGGAGTGCCGGAGGTGGGACGACTACTTCAGGGGCAAGTAGACAGTCTTCGGCAGGTAATGAGCCAGCACGGGGATGCTCTCATTGACTTCCGTCAACAGTTGAACGAATCGCGAAGCCGAGCGACGGCCGCGCTTAACAGCGTGAAGGCCAGCGGGGACGCAGCAAAGGAATCAATCGATCTCTGGAGCAAAGAAATGCGCCAGGTGCAGTGGATGTGCCTGGGGCTGGTTTTGCTTCTCGGCCTGCTTATGGGCGCGCTGTTTTATTGGTGGATGGTTGGTCCACAGGAAGCGCCGAAGACCAAACAGGCCGCAACTCAACAAGCGCAACCGTCGGCTCCTGTATCCCCGAGGAAAGCGCTGTCTTCGTCGCGTTGACCAGCATGTTCAACGCCGGCTTCACCACAGCACTGGTCAGCATGTCACCAAATTGCGCAGACGATCACGCGTTGCTGCTGCTATCGGAGGGAACCCTCAATGCGCGATAGTTTGGCCGTAGAGAAGCATTACCGCGTCAAGGAGATTGCTGATCTGTGGGGTTTCTCTGAAAACACGATAATCAAATTGTTCAGCAATGAAGACGGCGTTCTGCGGCTCGAATCACCTACGGGCAAACGGAAGTACGCCACGCTATCGATTCCCGAGACCGTTGCCATCCGCGTTCATGAGCGCCTTGGCAGCCAGGCCCTCAAGTCGGCGCCCGCGCGTCGGAATCCACTTCGCATAGTACATCTCCGTGATCTTGACACTCGAATGGCCAAGCAGTCTCGATACAATCGGAACGTTGCGCAATAGCGCGCGGACGACGAAAGTGTTCTCCCGGATCTGCCCTGCAAACGACGAGGGAGCATCAAACTCGCCGCGTCCAACCTCCCCGGCCGCAAGGCAGTTGATCATCTACGGATTCGACTACCTCCGACTTCCAATGGAACCCGCAATTGAAGCCTTCAAGCGTTAGCGAACAGATGGGTGCGATTAAGCCCCGCTTGGTATACGGGTACTTGGATCTGGTTCATCCCGTGCATCGAGAAGGCAGAGTCTGCGGCTGGGAAATACTCAACCCGGCCTGATGCTGGCCTGTCCCTTTGTTATCGTCTCTGCGGCAGACGCTGCTGTTTTTCTGCTCAAACACGCTTCAATGCGGTCAGACGCTCTCCGAATTCAAGGATTCAAAATTCGCTGGATCAAGATCTGATTCTGTTGCGAGATCGAGCGGCTTGCGCAACCAGAACCAGTAGCCTCCAATGTCGCCACCCTTGCGGTCGTGCACGATATTAAACCGCGGAACGAAGCCGTGCTTGGGGTGTTGATCCCATCCCGCATCCTTTAACGTCAGGACCGGACGACATTCTTCAAGCTTGTCTTGTATGCCGGGCTCCACTCTCCCCTGGAGGAGTAGCTGCTTTGCCCCTCTGCGCATGCGGTACGTGGGCGATTCGAGGTTGTGTGTATGCGATAGGCAACAGATCGCGTCGTGCAGGTGGTGAGCTGCGGCGGCGAGTATTTCGTACGATTTTGCGCGTATCTTCCCAATGTCCTCGAGACTATGGAAGAGATCCTGCCGTAGTTTGTTGATCTGTTTCCACTCGTTCTCGCGTTCCGCGCTGGATGCCGGATCAGGATGCCTCGCCCCTCTTATGTACGCACGAACGCCGTTGAGGACGGTGCGGTTACGGGTGTACTCGAACCCGCACGATGTACATTTCCCTGTTACCGCCTCAGAACCAGGAGTCACACCGATCAGTTCGGCCAGCGGCGGTTCCAAGGCTTCAAGTCCCATGTACGCCTCTTGGAAGGACACGATGTCATCCTCTTCGCGCAGCATACGCCAGTAGAGCCGCGCGGCCCGGCGCACACGACCACCTCTGGGCAGGTGATCCCAATGGGCCAGCATGTACTGCAGGTGTTTGATGCTCGAAGCAGGGACTGGCTCGTCGCTGTGTGCGTGATGAGGAGTCAGCAGGAACAGAAACGGCGTCCTGGCTTTGAGCGTGACGTTGACCAGGTGAACAAGGCTTACATCGCCGAACGGCACGCCAGTCACCACGGAAAGGCCGGCGAGTACATCCGCTATCAAGCTGACGCCGAGAGCTGCCGCTCGTACCAAATCCTTTTCCGATGTCTCGAATTCGATCTGGATGTCCGCGCCCCCGAGCTTCCGCTGGAGACTCGGTTCGTCCTGGCTGGGCTTGAAGAAGATCTTGCAGTGGTATTGACCCACTGTGATCGGAAACGACAGTGGTTCCTGCAGGCCAGCCGAGTGGGCCTGACGCGTCAGCACGCGATACTTTGTTGGGGGTTGAGGTTTCTTTTTCGACATTGCTCCTTCGATTGTCACGCCGTCAGCCGAAACGTGGCTTCCATTTATCGTCCGCGTTCATGTTCATAACGTACATCGGCGAAGAATAACTCGCGGCAGTTTCGCGTTTTGGAGCGCTCAGGAGGTCGGGGTCGCTGCAGCGGCATCTTCTTCCTCTACCCTGGCCTTGCGCACGTCGCAGATGAAGCCCATTTTGGTCCAGAGCTTTTCTCGCAAGTAATTGTTCTCGGGTAGGAGGAGCTGCGCGAGGTAGTCGTCGAGTGTGGCTTTTATTGCAGCGTGAAAGAGCAAAACGTTAATGATGTAGCCCGTGCCCACCCTCGTCAGTAATTTCTCTTGGTCGCGGCGTACGCGCCATTGGTTCTTTGCTTCGGCTTGATGCAGGAGGCCGCAGCGGATGTCGCCATAAAAGTCGTCTCGTACAGGCTCCGGGGTGAAGTGGGGTCGAAATTGCGATCTCCCCAGGAACCGCTTGAAGACGCCGCTCGGGTTCTTCGAGTACTCGATGCCTTCGGTGAACTGCTGGATTGTCTCTGCCACGAGGCAGTCGATAGCGAGTACGACGAATCCTGAGTGCATGTCCGAGAGGATTTGATCGGCATAGCGGAGGAACCGTCCCTCTAGTCGGTCTCGAACGATCGCCACAGCTTTGGGCCAGTGTGCCTCATTGGCTTGCTGGAGCGCTTCCCAATGCGTGACGGTGTAGTTGGGGGAGATGCGCAAGGTTTCCGTAGACATGAATCTCCATATTCTCCCCGAGTTTGACCTGCCTTAGGCGGGTCGTCGCCGCCTTTTGTTGGACAATGTGATGGATGGGCCGGATTCGGGCGTCACTTAGTCATTTCCTTGACGTGGCTTCGGAAGAGGTCGCGTGCACCAGCGGTGTGCTTCTCTCGGACGCGAACATCCGCCGCCTTGCCGGCCGGTATCACATCAATGAATTGCGCGGCATCACGAGAACTGACCGGGAGACCGTGCTGCGCGCGGAGGAACTGGAGGAGGCCATCCTGAACCTCCGGGTCGCGATCGGCGAGCTGCCGAATAACAAGATGGGCCAGTTCTTTTTTGTGGACGTGGCGAAGATGATGTGGATGACGGGCGGGAATCCACGGAAACTCGCCGCCGACTCCGGACGCTACCAGAGCGTGACGCGCGATGCCATCGACGAGATCGCCAAAAGGTCAGGACAGCGGACCGACCATGTCCTCGCGTTCGCCGCCGCATGGAGCGAGTTCGGCCGACGGAACCATCAACTGAGCGAGCGCCGGGTAGACATCGCATGGGACGGTATTGTCCAGCTCGACCGGCTCTTCGAGGGAGAGCACATCCCGGACGACCCGGCCGTCTACCTGGACCAGCGGTACATCGACTACCTTGCAAAAAACGGCGAGGAGATGACTCGGATGCACTGGCGCAACTTCGAGCGCCTCACCACGGAGTTCTTCCGGCGACAAGGCTACGAAGTGGATCTCGGGCCGGGGACAAAAGACGGCGGCATCGACGTGCGCGTCTGGACGGACAAAGAGGCGAAGGCCGGGCCGCCGATCATGCTCATCCAGTGCAAGCGAACCAAAGACAATGTCGGCATCGAGACCGTCAAGGCATTCTGGGCCGACGTCGTGTTCGAGCGTGCGCAAAGCGGATTGATCGCGACGACCGCGGCGGTCACTCGCGATAGCAAGGCGATGTGCGAAGCACGGCAATATCCTCTCACCTTCGCGGAAGGCAATAAAGTCAAGGGCTGGTCGCGCAGCATGTGGCGACTCCGACCAAAAGCACGGCGCGCGAACATTCCCGTCGATATCGCGAACCCCGTCGGACTCGCACGCTTCGGGCCAAGAGTCAGAGACAAATGGTTCAACGGATGGCTGCAGGTAGCCACCAAAGACTATTTCGAACACTTCGATAAAGCGCCGGACGAAGAGTACTCGTGATCCTTACGGCCTGAGGATGGGTCGTTGGGCTGAAGAGCCTCCCGCGCGGCCCCTTCCTTTCCTGCCGTCGCTTCATGATCCATCGCTGGAGCTTCACGCCCGGCACCTTGTGAACGCGCCCGTTCACCATCACATCGAACATCGTTTCGAGCGACGGGATGCCACGCTATCGATTCCCGAGACTGTTGCTATCCGCGTTCATGAGCGTCTTGGCAACCAGACCCTCAAGGCGGCTTCCGCGCGCCGGAATCCACTTCGCGTAGTACATCTCCGTGATCTTGACGCTCGAATGCCCAAGCAGCCTCGATACATCGCCAATCGGAACGTCGCGCAATAGAGCACGGACGGCGAAGGTGTCGCGCAATCGATGCGGACGACAATCGTCAACACCCCAGCGTCCACCAATGCTCTGCATCAGATCGTAAACTTGGTACGCAAGGCCGTAGCCAGCGGTCGCCGCGCCATACCAGAATGGCCTGCTTGGCGACAACCATTGACATTGGTCAATCCTAGCCTTGAGACGGTCGGTGAGGTATACCTCGGTCGCCTGGACTCGCGCTGTTCGCTTGCTCTTGCGTTGCGTGAATCTGTAGATCCACAGTCCCGATTCACCCTTGTGCGTAGCCGCCGGGTCGAATCGAATTGCATCGCTAACCCGGATTCCGGTCTCAAGCATGAGTTCGAGAAGCAGTCGGAACGTAAGAGGAGCACTCGCGTATCCATCCCTCCCGCCCTTCAGCTTTTCGGCTCCAGCCAGGATGAGATCGACTTCCGCATCAGTGTAAGGATTCTTCTGCTCTTGCGAAGCGCGATACGGCCTCACTTTCTCGGCTAGGGCGAACTCCGTCCAACTGCGACGATATGCTTCACGGAGGAAGCATCGAATTTTGGCCGTCACCTGAGCCTTGCTTGTGCCGGCCATGCTGTCTGGTAATCCTTCAACTTTGAAATCTTCAAGGAGATCGACAGTCAGTTCGTGCATGAAGTGAACGCCACGCGTCGCGCAGTAGGCGCGCAACCGATCAAGCTGGAAACGATAGGCGGCGGCGGTTTTCTCGCCGAGTTCCTCTTTGCGCGATGCGCTGAAGCGCTCGATGCAATCGTCGAGGCGCGGACCATGGACCTTTTGGTCTTGTCCGCCCTTTAGAAGCGCCTGCCTTTGGGCCTCCGCCACCGCAACGATGTTCGTTCCGGTGCTCTGCCGGGGAACGTGAGTAGTTTCGGTATTCCCGTAAATCCACAGCGGGCAGTCGCAAGCCATATACTTGCGTTTGGCAGCCGGCGTGAGCTTAAGAGTGTGTACAGCGCATTTTCCAGAGTGGCGGCGATAGAGGGCTAACACGGCCGTTTCCTCGTAACCCATTGTACTCCGCGTACATAGGCCGCGTACAACGATTTTTTCAAGTGCCTGATAATAAATGATTTGGTAGCGCTAACGGGAATCGAACCCGTATTTAAGCCTTGAGAGGGCTCTGTCCTAACCGTTAGACGATAGCGCCACGTAGGCTCTCAGCATATCAAGGATCAAACAGCCAATCCAGCCGAAGGGATCTTAGCGTCGAGTACCACGAATCCTGAATGCCGCGTGCCGCATGCGGCCAATCACCCAAGCCAGTCTTAACGCGGGATTAGGCGGCCTTCGCCCGGCGAATAGGTTATGCCCGTGGAAATACGATATTGATCGTGCAGCGCAATGAGTGTATTTGTAATATCGAGGCGCCGCACCGTACCGTTGAAATTAAACGACATCCCATGCCCCAGCGACCGGCTTATCCCAAATCCAACACTCTCACCCCTGTACGTGCCGAGCGTCTGCGCCACCGACTTCAGTGTGTCATGTCCGGCAGTCAACGAAACCGTGTAAGCCCTCCACAGCTCCGTTCTGAAACTGGCACCTATCGATTCCTGTTGCGACGCCTGATAGACGCCGTTTCCCGGCGTGACACCGCGTGCATAAGACAGCGAAGCGCTTCGGCGCGTGCTGAAATCCTTAATCAGTTGAGCTGAGATATCGGTGGTGTTGAACTTGCGATATGCGTCAATCACTCCGGCGGCCTGGCCCAACAACGCCACATAAGCCGGGTCCACGGGCACCAGTTCCTGTCCCAGCGTTTCCACCTGCGAACCGCCCGCCCGCACCCGCAACTGCATGGAACGGCCGAACGCGTACGAATAAAGCAGGCCTATCGTGTTGGTATGCGTATCACCGAACCCGTGTGGCAGCAAGTAGTAGTTCCATGAATAGTAGGCCCCAACTGTGGTTTTCTTCGACAGGCGGTAATTGACGTCTCCGCGCGCCTGCCGCCCTGTGGTTCCCAGCAACTGCGGATCGCTTCGCGCGATGCCGAATTCGCCGACGCCGGCATCGAACGACAGCCGCGCGGTCTTCTGCCATGTGACATCGACCGTCGTATTGAACTGCTTGGAACCATTATCGAAAATCTGAATATTCGGGCTGCTTGCGATATTGATGTTGGCGACGTCGGTCTGCGCCCCACCTGGGTTCTCAAGAGCGTAGTTCTTTGAGAAGTACGTGCCTGTGCCCGTCGCCGACAGGATCAGGTGTTCCGTCAGGAGCAGCCGATAGTCGACCGACAGGGAATGGTTTGAACCCGAGTACGCGGCGGCTTCCGGGCTGGACCCCAGATATGAACTCTTCGTACCGTCATACTTAACGCCCACCCGCTGTTTGCGCCAGCTATGGTAGCCATGCACGTTCCACGTGGCCTGAGTGCCGAAGAGGTTCGGAAATCCGGTCTGCCCGTTCGCCAGCGTCGTTGCCGCGGCGCCTGTATCGAATACTGTGTTAACGCCGATCGTCTCCTGCCATTTGACGTCCTGCGGAATCAGCGACTGGTTCACAGTATAGGTCCGGCTCAGGACGGCAGGCCCCGTGTACTCGGGATCCACGGTCCGCTCCACATCGGTCTCGCCAGCCCCCACGCGCGGGCCGGCTTTGTCCAGTGATTGCTGCCGGTTCGTGTCCGCAATCGATCCGGGAAGCGGTTTCTCATCCTGCTGCCGACGCTTTTGAGT
>Ga0209698_10008069_pt1 | contig 10918 bp, 6 predicted proteins | sample LitLauG_LLR_2012_FD_187203 | JGI IMG/M metagenome (GOLD analysis project Ga0209698, IMG submission 187203) | Freshwater sediment microbial communities from Pennsylvania, USA - Little Laurel Run_MetaG_LLR_2012 (SPAdes) (version 2) | ecosystem: Environmental > Aquatic > Freshwater > Creek >... | reverse complement strand
GCCCGGCGAGCATGTGATTGCGGAAGTGCGGACGCTGGTCGAGGCGGGCTACCGCGAAGTTGTGATTTCGGGAATTAATTTGGGGCGGTGGGGAAGGGATCTTAACCCCAGTTCTCAGTTCTCAGTTGTCGGTTCTCAGTTACCAGTCGTTGGTCGTCGGTCGTTGGTCGTCGGCGAGCTAGAGCCCGGAGACTGCAAGGCCGCCCACAATTCTGCAAGGGATCCGGATCGACTAACGACTGACGACGAACGACCGACGACGGATCACCAACGACTGGAGGGTCTTATCTGCACCATCCTCGACCAAACGTCTCTCGAGAAATTGCGCATCAGTTCGGTCGAGCCCATGGATTGGAGCGACGAGCTCATCGAATTAGTTGCGTCCTCTTCCCGGATCGCCAAGCATGCTCATGTGCCGATGCAGTCGGGGAGCGACGCGGTTTTGCGGCGGATGCACCGCAAGTACCGGCCCTGGCACTACCGCGAAAAAATTGTGAAGATCCGGGAGGCGATGCCGTACGCGGCTATCGGTGCTGATGTGATGGTGGGATTCCCGGGCGAAAGCGAGGCCGAATTTTCCGAGACACGGCGCATGATCGAAGAACTGCCCTTCACCTACTTGCATGTGTTTACCTATTCGGCGCGTCCCGGTACTCCGGCGGCCGAGCAGCCCGGACAGGTTCCGGTGGCTCTAGCGCGGGAAAGAAACGGCGTGCTGCGCGAGATCGCATCCGCCAAGAAGGCGGCCTTTCTGCGGTCGCAGGTGGGAACAATTCTGCCGGCGATCACTCTGCAATCAACTGGGCCCGGATTCACAGAAGCGCTCACGGACAACTACCTTAAAGCCAAAATTACCGGGCAGATGGCGCCAAACCGGTGGATTCAGTTCCGCGCCGAGTCAGTGGAAGGCGAGATGTTTGCGGGTCGAAGGGTGCCATCGTCGCTTGCCAGTGGGCGCGCCGAAGGACGTGGCGGAAACGCGCACGATGGTAACTCAAGAGTGCACCGAATCGAACAAACGCATTGACTGCAACCCTTTACCCGCATAGGATAATTAAAACCCAAATGCGGGAGTCTCTCCTACTCATGTCACGCTCAGAGCTTCGAATAGTCCTGTGCTGTCTGCTGGCATGTCTGTTTCCTGCACAGATGCTAGCTGGGGAGTCGGCATCGGCGATGCTATACACGACCGGGTCGGCTTGGGTGAACGGGAGCACGGTTCCAAAATCAACTGCCATGTTCTCGGGAGACATGCTGCAGACGCCCCCCGATTCGACGGCGAGCATTCAAACGAATGGATCGAACGTGATGGTGATGGCGAATTCGCTGGTGAAGTTCGAAGGCCCGGCGGTCGAGATCGACCATGGTGGAGTGCGCGTGACGACATCACGAGCCATGGCCGCGCGCGCCGGCGATGTGACGATCAAGCCGGCGAGTGATTCCTGGACGGAATTTCAGGTAGTCGATGTCGACGGGCGTGTGCAGATTGCGGCTAACAAGGGTGACGTGACGGTACAAGACCAGAGCGGAACAACGACCGTGACGCAGGGCCAGCAGACGACGCGCGATGACACCAACGACGCCGAGAAAAAGAAGAAGAGAAAGCGGCGCAGCGCAGGTGCGGCCACGGCGGCGAAGGGTGGAATCATGAGTTCGCCGAAGGTGGTCTACGGGGCAACGGCAGCTCTGGGCGGCGCTGCCGCGTGGATATGGTTGGCGAGTTCGAACGACGAGCCACCGGTTAGCCCCGCGTGCCCGACGAATCCCTGCAGGTGAGTGCGTTTCGATGAATTTTGTGGTGGGCGACTGAATCCATGTCGCGCTACGTATCCTACCGAGATTTCGACTGGGTCCTTCTGGGCTTCGTGCTGCTGATCTGCGCGCTGGGCGTGGTGCAAATTCACAGTGCGACCGAGCACACCAAATTTGCCGGCGCCCACATAAAACAGATTTACTGGATTCTAGGCGGCTTAGGCGCGATGTTTCTGATGAGCTTGATTAACTATCAGGCCATCCTGGAACAAGTTCACTGGATGTACATCGTTGCGCTGGCCTCCTTGATTTCAGTGCTTTTGTTCGGCCAGAAATACCTGGGGGCGCGCCGCTGGATCAAGATGCCGGCGGGCGGACATTTTCAACCGTCAGAATGGGTGAAGCTCATTTTGATTCTGGCGGTAGCGAAATATTTCGCTGATCTACAGCAGCGCGAGTTGTCGTGGCCCGATTTTCTCAAGGCAGGTGCAATCGTCGGGTTCCCGATGCTGATGGTGCTGGCGCAGCCTGACTTGGGGACGGCGCTAACCTACATGCCGGTGGCGCTCATGGGTCTGTTTCTGGGCGGGCTGCGCTGGAAGCAGGCTCTAATTGTGCTGCTCGTGATTGGATCGCTGCTTCCAGTCGCCTGGATCAAAGTGTTGAAGCCGTATCAGAAGGAGCGCTTGACCAGCTTTGCCAATCCGGATGCGGACCGCCAGGGCTCCGGGTATCAAGTTAATCAATCTTTGATTGCGGTCGGTTCGGGGGGCATCTGGGGCAGCAGCAACACATCGCAGACGCACCTGGCGTATCTGCCGGTGCCACAAACCGACTTTATTTTCGCTTCCCTGGCCGAAGAACACGGGTTTGTAGGATCTCTAGGGGTTCTGCTGTTATACTTCATAGTGCTGATGCGTTTGACGCAGAATGCGCAAACGGCGCCCGACCGCGCCGGCGCATTCCTGGTGATGGGTGTGGTGGCTGTGCTTAGCTTTCACATCCTGGTCAACGTCGGCATGGTGGTCGGCTTTATGCCAGTCACCGGAATACCTTTGCCGCTCATGAGTTACGGAGGATCTTCCGTCCTTTTCATGTTTTTAGCGCTGGGCATCGTGATGAACGTACGGATGCGCCGCTTTGTGAACTGAGACGGTCGGCAGAGGTAGGGCGCGCTCTTCTCGACAATGGGAACGGTGCCGCGAAACAAATTTTGCAAGAAACAAGATTACGAACGCCCTCGCGAAAAGTAGGGCAGATTACCGGCGAAGTGGAAGCCGGACACAGGATTGAAGCCGGTCAGGCGGGGAACGGCCCCCTCGGGACTCGAGAGAGTGGCCACAGGCCTGACCAATTGGCTGAACGCGATCAGTGCAGACGATAAGAAAAATTCACTGCAGTGCTACTCCCGGCCTGAGCGCTGGGACCGCGCCCGCTCCTACCCTGCCTTCCAGCCAGCGAAAAGCGTGCTGGCCGGGGGCTCCGTCGGAGCGGCGCTGAACGCAATCAATCCTTCTGTCCGCCTTGTGCTTCTGGTCCGGTAAATAAAAGACCGGAGTAGCAATGAACAAGGAACTTTTTGTATCCGCCACACCTCATGAAACCAAAGTGGGGATCACGGAAGATGATCAATTAGCAGAAATTTACCTGGAACGAGAAAACGAATACACCTTAGCGGGCTCGATTTATAAGGGCCGGGTGACGCGCGTGCTGCCAGGCATGCAGTCGGCCTTCGTGGATGTAGGGCTGGAACGCGATGCCTTCCTTTACGTATCCGATTTCATGGATCTGGAACAGCAGGACGAAGACCTGGACGAAGCCATCCCGGCGAATCGTCCGGTAATGGATGCGCAGCCGCGACGCGCTGTCGAAGCGACGGGCGCGAGCGGGGAGGCGCCACTGGCCCAACCCGGAAGCGACGAGGGCAACGGATTTGAAGCGGTGGTGGCGGAGTCGGGCGGTACTGCCGAGCCATCCCGGGACAGCCGTGACTTCCGTGGAAGGCGCCGCCGGCGCGGACGTCGTCCGGAAAATGGAGACCGCGGGCGGGCGACAAGCGGCGATCGCGGCGAAGGCCGCAATGATGCTCACCTGGAGCCGCGAACATCGGATCTGCGAAGCCCCGAGTCACGAAATGATGCTCGCAGTGATCGCGGCGATCGTTCCGGACGATTGGAACCGCGCGGCGGTTCGAGTTCCCGTTTTCAGCGGCCACCGGTGGCGGGCCGCACTGGGCGCGATTACGATTACGGACCGCCTCCCGGTTATCAACCGATCATTTTGCCGGGCGAATCCATCTCAAAGTATCAGCGGCAGGCACAGAGTGCGACGCCGGCGGTGGAGACGGCGCCGGAACCGCCAGTCGCCCCCTCGATCGCAGCGAGTTTTCCGGACGACGAGCCCATCTTCGCCGTAGAAGTTACCGAGCCGCTCCACGAACAACATGATCACGTGCCGCAGCCGGAGACTTATGAAGAAACGCCCTCTGCGGCGGTAAGCGAAGCCCCGCCGGTGGCGGAATTCCGTCGTGAAGCACAACCGGTGGTCGAAACCTCTCCGGACGATGACACAACAGACTACGAGATCGCGCACGAGGCGGACATTGCGGCGGCTCTCGGTTCTGACACCTCGACGCACGAGGTCAAGGAAGAAGTCCATTATGATGCGACGCAGGGCCACGTAGAGGAGCAGGAAATCGAGGAAGAGGAAGCGGAGCTCGCGGCCTACGGAGAAGAACCCGGCGACGACGATGGTTTCGAGGAAGTAGAAGAAGAAACGCGAGCTGCCGGAGAGTTGACGCCTACTGGCGTGGCAGAGACCGCTCCAGCGGAGACTACGTCCGCGGAAGCAGGAGACATTGGCGAAGTTCCCGAGGCGGTTCTGGAAGCCGAGGAGCGGGAAGCGGAGGAGATGGAACTGGAAGAAGCCCAGGCAGAGGCCGAGGCGCTGCTTGAGGCGGAGGCGATTGGCGACGGCACCGTTGATGCCAGCGCGGTAGTTCTCAGTCCGGCGCCCGAAGCGAGATTGCTCCAGCGCACACAGCGCCGCGGAGCGGAGCGCGGTGGAGATTTCGGCCGGCGCGGCGGACGGCGTGGTCAACGCCGCCGCTTCCGCAGTCGCGAAAACCAGGTCGTGCCGCAGATCAGCGAACTGCTCAAAGAGGGGCAGGAGATCCTGGTCCAGATCGCCAAGGAACCGATCGGCAAGAAGGGAGCGCGCATTACGAGCCACATCGCGCTGCCGGGACGCTTCCTGGTCTTCATGCCGACGGTCAACCATACGGGCGTATCGCGCAAGATTGCTTCCGAGGAAGAGCGGCAGCGGCTGAAGCACATCATCCAGAGCGAACGGGAAAACGGCGGTGGGGGATTCATCGTGCGCACGGCCGCGGCCGGTGCTTCCGACGAGGAGTTGCGCGCCGATATCCGTTTTCTGAAGAATCTATGGAACGAAATTAAGTCACGGTCTGAGAGCAGCAAGTCTCCCGCACTCATCTATCACGATCTGAACGTGGTGGAGCGTGTGCTCCGCGACCAAGTCAGTTCCGACTTCTCCGTCATCTGGGTCGACACGGAAACCGAATACGAGCGCATCCTGCGCTTTGCCAACCGCTTCCAGCCGGGCTTGGTCAAGCGCGTGAAGCTTTACACGAAAGAGACGCCGCTCTTTGAGCAGTTCGGGCTGAACGATGAAATCAACAAGGCGCTGAAGTCGAAAGTCTGGCTGAAGAGCGGTGGTTACATCGTCATCAACCAGACCGAGGCGCTGGTCGCCATCGACGTGAATACCGGCAAATACGTCGGCAAGACGTCGCGTCTCGAAGACACAATCGTGAAGACGAATGTGGATGCGATCAAGGAAATCGTGCGCCAGATCAGGCTGCGGGACCTGGGCGGCATCATCATCATCGACTTCATCGACATGGACGAGCGGCGCAACCGTCAGAAGGTGATGCAAGCACTGGAAGAAGCCTTGCGCCTGGATCGCGCTCCATCGAAGGTTCTGCAGTTCAATGATTTCGGCCTGGTGGCAATCACCCGCAAGCGCGTGAAACAGTCGCTGGAACGCACCATCGGATCGCCATGTCCTTATTGCCAGTCCACCGGCTTTGTGAAAGCGGTAAATACGATTTGCAACGAGATCTATGTGGAGATGCGCAAGATTGCGGCGCACCTGGAGCACAGCGACGTGATGTTGCGCGTGAACCCGGAGGTTGCGAAAGCGCTGAAGACGAACAACGCGCGCTTGCTTAACGAAATGGAAGAGTTGACCAAGAAGACGATTATCGTGAAGTCCGATCCGGCTCTTCACCAGGAGCAGTTCGACATTCACTAGGTTTGGCAGCGTCGTTGAAACGAAGAGGGACGGGCTTCGCGCTCTCGTCCCTCTTTTCTTTTTACCGTGGTTTTGACGACAGGTAAAGGTGAAAATGGTATTACATATGGTATTATGGTAATATGAATGCCAGAATCAGCATCGACCGAGCTGGCCGACTCGTTCTTCCCAAGCCAGTTCGTGAACAGTTGCAGTTGGAACCGGGGGAGTCACTCGAATTGGAGTCGTTCGAGGACCACATCGTTCTCCGGCCCGTCCGACCCAACGCACAAATGTACAAGAAGCAGGGCGTCTGGGTTTTTCGCGGCGGGGGGCCTTTGAAGGCGTCCACGGTTCGTGAAACCATCCGACGCGTACGCAACGAGAGGGACCAAGCGGTCTTGGGCCGAAAATCGTGAAATCCTTTTTCGATACCTCGGTGCTGGTGGCTGCCTGCATAGAAGGTCACGAACATCACGAGCGCAGCCGCGCTCTGTTCGCCGGCACAAAGCGAGAGACCGCGTGTTGCGCAGCCCACACCCTTGCCGAACTATACTCAACGCTGACGCGCTTCCCAGGCCAGCTTCGTTTAAGTCCTGATCAGGCCCTGTTATTTTTGGAGTCAGTCGAGGAACACCTGGAAATTGTGTTCCTCGATGCGCGGGAATACCGGATGGCAATTCACGAAGCGGCGGCTGTGGGCATCGTTGGCGGGACCATTTACGACGCTCTGTTAGGGTGGTGTGCGTTGAAGGCCCGTGCGACCAAGATCTACACTTGGGACGTTGAAGATTTTCAGAGGCTTGGGAGTGAGGTAGCTGGGAAAGTCCGAACTCCGTGAGCGCGTTGGGGGAACAGCACCGCGTTTTTCTTTTGAATGCGCCTAGGCTTCGGCGAGCATTTTTTCGGCTTCGCCCATGCGCGTGCGCAGCTTTTCGAGCGAGGCGCGCAGAAAATCCTTGCCATCCCGGAGTTCTGGCCAGTGATCCGTCCCAGTCGCGAGGCGTTCTACTGCTTCGGGAATGCGCTTGGCCATGTTGAGAAGGACGATCAGAGAATCGGCATGCAGCTTCCAGACCGTGCTGGAACGCGGCGAGCGCTTCATTTCTTCCATTTCTGTCGTCAGGCGCGCGGTGACCGCGACCATACGGAGTACCATGCGAGCCGCGTCGGCCCGTGGGCTCGCCTTTTCCAGATAGTCAGCGGTATAAGCGTCAATCTCGACAGGGTTAAGCATGAGATTGAAATAGCGCATGGGAACGATCTGGCGAAACTTGGGATCGGCGACGCGCACGAAAACGCGAATCGATTCTTCCACCCTACGCAGCTTGGCTTCTTCCAGAGACAGGGCTTGTGGAGTGATCGCGGCCGGAACGTATTTGACTTCGCGAGCCGGGGCGGCGGCCACGCCTCCCGCACCGACCGTATGCGCGGTTCGCGTTGCGGGGGAAGGTTCTCGTTGGGCGCGGCGGATAGGCGGCCTGCGTTCCAGTTCTCTCTTGAGCCGGGCGACGCGGCGGAATTTTTCCAGCGCCGCGGCGTAATCAATCTTCAACAATGCTTTTTCATTCAGGGCCGCGATGTGCTCGATCGTCACTTCGAATCCGTCGACCGTGGTCAGGATGTTCCCGCCCAGTTCCTCAAGCTGCTTTGCGAAATTCTTGATCTCTTCCGTGGCGGCCGAGAACAGCGCGTGGAAACGATCGCCGAACGCAGCGTTATAGGGAGCCAGGGTGGCCAGAACGCCGGGGTGATAGATCGATTCGCCGAGCGATGCCTTCAGTTCGCGAACCCGGGAGATGATGCCCGAGTCCATCAGCGCGGTGAAATCCTGGAAACGATTTGTCTGATCGAGGAGAGGGCCGAATTCACGCAGCAGCTGAACGTGCTCTTCCGGAAGCACGGGCACGTCCGACTCGGAGAGAATCTCGAGCAGGGCGATTTCCAGCGGAGATAGGGGAATGGAGCCGTCGAGCCCATAGCCGCGGCGCTCCCACTGTCCGGGCACGCGTGGGTGGCGATAGAGAAAAGTGACGATCAGATCGGTTTTGTCGCGGTTCGCAGCCGAGTCGTCTCGATGGCGTGCGAAATAACGTAGGAGGGCCTCCGCAACCTCGGCATCGAGATCCGATTTCATTCCAACCCGAAGCATGGCGGGAGTGATCGCCATGTCGAGAAGTTGAACCCAGAGGTGCATCTTCTCCAGCGTCGGGCGCACGTCGTCGGCATGGCCGATCGCGTCGCTGGCTAGCTCGGCCGGCGCGGGAAGCTGTCCACCCAGCTGTTCACTTAGTAGCCGCTGGTAAAAGGCCTGCACGGTCGCCAGCAGAGCCAGTTCCCATTGGGGATCCTCAACCAAAGTCAGCTCCTTTGAGATCGGTCCGCTACACAAGGGATCGTTCTCTAAGTAAAACCGAAAGTGAAGGGCGGCGCAATTGGTTACCGGGTTACGGAGGTCACTGCACTACTACCGGGTGCAGGCCAAATGCCTTGACAAGCGGAGTTTTGGGTCGTGGAAACGACCCCTTATTGAAACACGACGGTGCGATTGCCATAGAGCAACACGCGGTTTTCCACGTGCCAGCGCACGGCCCGCGAGAGCACGACCTTTTCGAGGTCGCGCCCCTTCTGGATGAGATCCTCGACTGTGTCGCGGTGGTTAATGCGCACAACGTCCTGTTCGATGATGGGGCCGTCGTCGAGTACTTGGGTAACGTAGTGAGCGGTGGCGCCGATCAACTTTACGCCTCGCTGAAACGCCTGGTGGTAAGGTTTGGAGCCAACAAAAGCCGGCAGGAAAGAGTGGTGAATGTTGATCACGTGCTGGGCGCCCCAAGTCGAGATGAACTCGCCCGAAAGGACCTGCATGTAGCGCGCCAGAACGATGAGACTGCAGTTGTGATCGCGCACCAGTGCGAACTGCTGCTTCTCGACTTCGCGTTTGTTCTCCTTCGTGACCGGAAGGAAGAAATAGGGAACGTGATAAAAGTCGGCGATGCGCTGATTGTCCGGATGATTGGAAATGATCAGCGGGATGTCACATTTCAGCTCACCATTCTGGTGGCGGTATAGAAGGTCTTGCAGGCAGTGGTCGTACTTGGAAACGAAGATGGCGATACCAGGGCGATCCCAAGAAAGGGCGAGGTGCCAGCTCATCTGGAAATCGCGGGCGAGCGAGGAAAAGCGTACGTCAAACTCGGAGATAGGGAACTGGAAGTCGGTGATGTCGAACTCGACGCGGGTCAGGAAGAGATTGGATTCTTCATCCCCGTGTTCGTCATTAGAGATGATATTGCCGTTGTGACGGAAGATAAAGTCCGCGATCGAGGCGACTACGCCTTTGCGATCGGGACAAGAGACGAGAAGAATGGCGGAGTTGTGCATTGTCGTTCAATAGGTTATCAGTGTTTTTCACTCGTGAACTTTTGTCTTCCGGCGGCGAAACAAGAGCTGAAACCACAGGGGCACAGAGAAACATGGAGGATGCCAGTCCCCTATTTTTTCAAAGCCTTAATGATCTCGCGGGCGGCATTCGCGCCGGAGCCACCTGTCAGCCCCGTTCCCGGATGCGTGCCATTGCCGCATAGATAGAGGTTTTCGATCGGCGTCTTATATCGTGCCCAATCAAGCAAGGGTCGCATCGTGAAGAACTGATCCAGGGCAAGTTCCCCGTGGAAGATCTGGCCGCCGGTGAGGCCGTAGGTTTCTTCCAAATCTTCGGGCGTAATAATCTGGTGGCGCAGGATGGTCCGCGGCAGATTGGGCGCATACTGCGCGATCGTCTTCACTACTGTTTCACCAAGGGCTTTGCGCTGGCTCTCCCAATCGCTGTTCTTAAGTTTGTAGGGAGCATACTGCATGTAGATCGACATCACGTGCTGTCCAGCGGGCGCAAGCGTCGGATCGGAAAGGGAAGGGAAGGCGATTTCGATGTAGGGCTGGCGTGAAAAGTTGCCGTACTTCGATTCGTCAAAGGCGCGCTCGAGATAGTCAATCTCCGGGCTGATTTGAATGCGGCCCTGCAGCAGGCTGCCGTTACCCTTGGCGGTCAGTGCGGGGAATTCAGGAAGTGCAGAGAGTGCCAGATTAATCTTGGCGACCGTTCCTACGGAGCGATAGTTCTTGATCTTTTGTACGAAGTCGGGGGTGAGATGTGCTGGATCGACCAGGCGCATGAGCGTGCGCTTGGGGTCGGCATTCGACACAACAGCACGCGCGGAAATCTCTTCGCCGGAGGCAAGCACGACGCCGGTGGCGATGCCATCTCTTACACGAATTTCTGAAATCGCTGCGTCGGTGCGAATTTCAGCGCCCGCCTGTTTGGCGGCGGAGGCCATGGCGGCTGTGATTGCGCCCGCGCCTCCGACAGGGAATTGAACGCTGCCGGCGGGAGCCGGATCGGCGGCGGCTCGCAGTAACAAAACCAGGGCACTGCCCGCCGACCATGGTCCGAGGAAGGTGCCGAAGATTCCGCGTGCGGCAATCGTAGCGCGTAAGGGCTCGGTCTCAAAAAATTCTGCGACCAAGTCGGCGACGGCCATCGGTCCCCAGCGCAGAACGCGATACAGGTCTTTCTTCCCGAGATTGCGAATGGAGCGGCCCGTCTTCAGCATTCCCCACAGGTCGCCGCTGGACGGGTTATCAATATTCGGCGGTGTCAGCATCAGGGCTTCGCCGATGACCTTGCCAATCTTGCCGAGGGCGGCGCCGAATTCCGCGTATGCAGCGGCATCTTTTGCAGACCACTGCGCGATCTCTTGCGCGGATTTCTTCGCATCGGAATACAAGACGAGCGAGCGGCCGTCGGGCAACAAAGACACCGTGCTTATCTCGGGCGTGGTCAGTTTGAGCC
>Ga0209698_10008068_pt1 | contig 10918 bp, 10 predicted proteins | sample LitLauG_LLR_2012_FD_187203 | JGI IMG/M metagenome (GOLD analysis project Ga0209698, IMG submission 187203) | Freshwater sediment microbial communities from Pennsylvania, USA - Little Laurel Run_MetaG_LLR_2012 (SPAdes) (version 2) | ecosystem: Environmental > Aquatic > Freshwater > Creek >... | reverse complement strand
GTTGTACTCAAGGGCAAGACACTGGGCATCTGGGGTTACGGAAAGATCGGGCAGTTGCTGGCGAACTACGGCAAATCGTTCGGCATGAACGTGCTCATTGCAAATCTGCTGACGATTGCAGCTTGCTCCGTGGGGAACTTTCTCGCCAGCGATCGATGGGTGTTTCTAGCGCCTGTTCATGCGGCTGCGAAGGATTAGTCACACAGAATCAGCGGGCTGCGAGCGGTCTCCCATCAGAAGCACTGTCCGCTGCGCGAAAGGAAGATAGATCTCGGGCTGCGTGTCGGAGGCAAGATTCAGATTGCGCACATCCCCGAGGACTCCGACCACTTGCATCGGATCGGGAACCCCTCCCACCCAGATGCGCTTGCCGATGGGATTCTGGTTGGGCCAATATCGCCGTACCGCAGCCTCGTTGACCATGATCACGAAGGGATCGTGTTCCCCGTCGTGCGCCGTGAACTCACGGCCCCGCGTGAGAGGCAGGCGCATGGTGGAAACGAATCCCGGCGTGAAAGTTTGAATGTGGAACATGGGCCGCTCGGCCAGCGGCACAGCCGGCTGTCCCTCGGCCAGCGCAGGAGAGAACCGGCTGGGGTTCATGGGAAGTGCGGAAGCCACGGCCGCCGCCCGCACGCCGGGCACGGCCCCCACCCTGCGGACGAGATCGTCGAAAAACGCGGTCATCTGGGCCCCCCGCTGGTAACGCGTGGGCGGAAGCGTGATGCTCATGATCAGCAGGTTGTGCGCATCGAAACCCGGAGCGGCTTCCCGCAACTGGAGGAAGTTCCGCGCCAGCAGGCCGGCGCCCATCAGCAGAACCGTCGAAAGCGCCACCTGCGAGACCACGAGAATACTGCGCAGGTGGTGGCGCCGCCGGCCTGCGGTCGCGCCCCGGCCTGCGGCGCTCAGCACCGAACTCAGATCGGGCCGCGAAACCTGCCAGGCCGGCGCCATGCCAAACAGGACTCCGGCGAGGAGGGAGAGGCCGAATGCGAAGGCCAACACCAATCCATCCGCGTGGATCTCCTGCACGCGCGGCAGGCTGTCCGCAGCGAGCGAAGCCAGCCAGGCCGTGCCCCATCCACCAAGGAGCAGGCCCAAAGCTCCGCCCGCGAGTGCCAGGATCAAGCTTTCGGTTATTAACTGGCGCACCAGCCCGGAGCGTGTCGCGCCCATCGCCGCGCGCACCGCGATTTCTCTCTGGCGGCCCGAGGCACGCGAAAGCAGCAGACTCGCCACGTTTCCGCAGGCGATCAATAGCACCAGGGCCACAGCGCCGAACAGAATCAGAACCGCCGCGCGCGCATTGACTACCAGTTCATCTCTTAAATTGCCGACGTGCACGACGGTTCCCGGATCGGCGTCCGGCGCCTTGGGACGATCGACGCGGTACTGCGCCGCCAGCGTTTCCATCTCAGCCTGCGCCCGCGAGATGCTGACGCCCGGACGCAGGCGTGCGACAAAGCGCAGAAATCCGGTACCGCCCTGGACCTGCCGAGGCGTGATGATGTTCAAGTCAAAAACACGCGGAGCGACCAGATCCGCCGGCGGCCGTAGCATGTCGAACCGGAAATCGGGCGGGAGGACCCCGATGATGGTGTAATCTTTCTGATCGAGCGTAATATGGCGGCCGACAGCAGCCGGATCCGCTGCGAACCGGCTGCTCCAAAGCTGGTGGCTGAGAAGCACGACTGGATCGCCGCCGGGCCGGTCTTCCGACTGCGTAAACGAGCGGCCCAGCGCGGGACGAATCCCCAAGATTGGCAAAAAATCCCAGGAAACCCGCGCGGCCGGTAGCTGTTCGGGATCGCCCTGCCCCGTCATATTGAACGATTCGTCGGTGAAAGCCGCCACTCCGGAGAAGGAACGGTTCTGCCGGCTCACCATTTCGAATCGTGGCCAGGAGAGCTCACCCTGTGTGATGCCGCTCGCCTTTCTTTGGGCAGAAATGAGGACCAGTTGGCCGGGCTGCGGAAAAGGGAGAGGCCGCCAAAGAAGGGCGTTGGCGACCGTAAAAATGGCGGTGTTGGCGCCAATACCGGCCGCCAGGGTAAAGACGGCCAGGGCGGCGAAGCCCGGGCTCTTCGAGAGCACTCGAAACGCGTACCGAACATCCTGTGCGACCGTGCTCATGCGGTCTGTTCCGCGGCCATCGGAGCCAGGGCGCGCAGGTCGTCGATCCAATAGTCCGGTTGGAAGCGCGCCAACTCTTCCGGTTTGCCGTAGCCGTAGCGCACGGCGCAGATTTTGACTCCCGCGCGGCGGCCGGCTTCCATATCGGAAGGCGAGTCACCTACCATCAGGCAGTCTTCCGGCGCGGCGCCCAATGCGGCCAGAGCGGTCAGGATCACGTCCGGAGCCGGCTTGTATGGAAAGCCGTCGGTTCCTTGCACGTGATCAAAGTATTGCGCCAGTTCGAACTGCTCCAGGATAGCCCGGCTGCTCGCGGTGCCTTTGGTAGTAGCGGTCGATTTGCGCCCGCCCAGAGAAGCCAGGCCTTCGCGCACCCCGGGATACAGCCGGGTCTGTTTATGCCCGCGGGCGGTATAACAGAGGCGGTACCGGCGAATCAGCTCATCAATTTGCCCGGACGTGTAGAAGGGAAGGGCATCGCCGAAAACTTCCACGAGGTGCAACCCGATGTAGTCTTTCAGCCATTCGAAACTGGCAGGCGGGCAATCGGTGTCGGCCAGCACTTGCTGGATGGCGCCGCAAATGTCTTCGGCGGAATCCAGCAGCGTGCCGTCCAGATCGAACAAGTAAACGGGAAATGCAGGAATCACGCCGGCTGCGGGCGCTCTCCTTCCGAAAACCCGGGTGCGCGCCGCCCGCCCTCGGGCCGCAACACATGCTGGGTATGATCCTCGGCATCTTTCGATCCCGAGGCGGGTAACGGCGGCAACGGCTGCCCGTTGATGATCTGCATGACTTCGTTGCCGTCCAGAATCTCGCGCTCGAGCAGCGTCTCGGCGATTTTCACCAGAGCCTCGGAGCGCTCCGATATAACCGCTGCCGCGGTATCATAGCCGCCCTGCACCAGCTTCTTGACTTGCTCGTCGATGCGGATCGCGGTTTCCTCGCTATAATCGCGGTGCTGCGCGATCTCGCGGCCGAGGAAGATCTGCTCTTCCTTCTTGCCGAAACTCAGCGGGCCCAGTTCGCTCATGCCCCACTCGCAAACCATCTTGCGGGCCAGGTCGGTGGCGCGCTCGATATCGTTGCCGGCGCCGGTGGTCATGTGGTGCATGTAATTCTCTTCGGCAATGCGCCCGCCCATAAGGATGGCAAGCTGCGCCAGCAGATAATCCTTGCTGTAGGAGTGCTTGTCGTCGATGGGCAACTGCATGGTTACGCCCAGCGCCATACCGCGCGGAATGATGGTCACCTTGTGCAGCGGGTCGGCATTGGGCAAGACGACGGCTACCAGCGCATGTCCAGCCTCGTGATAAGCGGTATTGCGTTTTTCGGCATCGCTTAAGATCAGAGACTTGCGTTCGGCGCCCATCAGGATCTTGTCCTTGGCCGTCTCGAAGTCGGTCATCATGACGACCTTGCGGTTCTGGCGCGCGGCATTCAGCGCGGCTTCATTCACCAGGTTGGCGAGGTCGGCGCCCGCGAGTCCCGGGGTCCCCCGGGCCAGCACGGAAAGATCGACGTTGTCGCCCAACGGAATCTTCTTGGTATGCACGCGCAGGATGGCTTCGCGGCCTTGCACGTCGGGACGGCCCACCACCACGCGCCGGTCGAAGCGGCCGGGGCGCAGCAAGGCGGGGTCCAGAACGTCGGGCCGGTTGGTAGCGGCCACCAGGATCACACCTTCGTTGGATTCGAACCCGTCCATTTCCACTAGCAACTGGTTCAAGGTCTGCTCGCGCTCGTCGTGACCGCCGCCCAGGCCGGCGCCTCGATGACGGCCCACTGCGTCGATTTCATCGATAAAGATGATGCAGGGCGCGTTCTTTTTGCCCTGCTCGAACAGGTCGCGGACGCGGCTGGCGCCCACGCCCACGAACATCTCGACAAAATCCGATCCGGAAATGGAGAAGAAGGGAACGCTGGCCTCACCGGCAATGGCTCGCGCCAGCAGCGTCTTGCCCGTTCCAGGAGGTCCGATCAACAACACGCCCTTGGGAATGCGCCCACCCAGTTTCTGAAACTTCTGCGGCTCGCGCAAAAACTCGATGATCTCCTGCAGCTCTTCCTTGGCTTCTTCGACGCCGGCCACGTCTTTGAAGGTCACCTTTTTCTGCTGCGTGGAATGCAGCCGCGCGCGGCTCTTCCCAAAACTCAGGGCCTTATTGCCGCCGCTCTGCATCTGCCGCATCATGAAGATCCAGAAGGCGATCAGGACGATAAACGGCGACGCGTTGAGAAGAATGGAAATCCAGTTACCGGAGCTGGTGTCTTTGATCTCGACGTTGACGTTCTTTTCCTGGAGCATCTTGTAGATGTCGGGATAGTTGGTCGGGATCAGCGTGTGCAGCCCCTCGTTTCCGCTCAGGAAGACACCATGCACCTCGTTACCGCTAATGGTGACTTCCTTCACCTGGCCCTGCTGCACCTTGTCCACGAATTCGGTGAACGTGAGAGGCCGTTCCTTGCGTCCCTGGCCGGTCCGCACGACGGCGAACAACAGCACCGCTACGCAGATGAGGACCACCCAGAAAATTGCAGTCTTGATATTAGAATTCACGAAACCTCCGTCCGGCTTTCCTTACTCTGTTAGACGCTGACCGTCTCCGTACCGATTCCAATTTCCCGGATCCTCAGAATCTGCCTGGTCCCGGGCCCTGAGGCGAAACGGGCCGCCGGGCCAAACTGCCGCGCCCACACGATCGAGTTCCCATCGATCAGGACCGGCCAATGGCGCCGCTCCCAGAGTGGAATGCGAAATTCCTGGAAAAGGGTCTTGATTTTTTCTTCCCCGGTCCTTCCACAGGGTTGGTACTGGTCGCCGGGCCGCCAATTCCGTAGATCGAGGGCACCGGACAGGCGCTCCCAGTCGACACAGAACATTCTTCCATTATATACGTAATCGCCCTGGCCCGAACTTTCCGAGTTTTCATGTAGTTCCAAGGAAATGGCGAAGTCTTCACCAGGGATTCGAAGCACCCCGGGAACGACGGCGGGGAAGCGATAATTACGTGTTTCTAAACCGTTTAGGACCGGCTTGCCGAAACGAAGCCAATCCAACGAGCGCATGATGTCGAGATCCGGCGCTTGTAGTCTCCCATGCCCTTCGTTAGTACTAGCCATATGCAGCACGGCGTTGATGTGAGCGAAGTCGATGGCACGAAGATCCCCCTTGACCAGTTCCATGGCACGGCGCACCAGGCGGCGGGCTGCCGCCAGCGGGAGTTCCCTCAGGTAATCGGCCCGTAACAGAACGAAGCCATTTTGGGGGACCAGCCCGGGGGCCAGTCTGTCGATTTCCGCCTCCCAGTACCGCTCCTCGGCCAACGCCCAGTCGGCCGTCTGCGCCAGGGTGCGAACGATGGCCGGATTCCATTCCCGCTCCAGGTGGGGAAGCAGGTCGTGACGGATCCGGTTGCGGGCAAATTCCGGGCTTTGGTTGGTGGAGTCTTCCCGCCAGGCGAGACCCCGCTCGCGGAGAAATCGCTCCACTTCGGACCGATCCACCGCAATCAGGGGCCGGACGATGCCGGCAGCCACCGGGCGAATGCCGGCCAAGCCTGCCGTTCCGGCGCCACGCAAAAAACGAAATAGCACAGTCTCCGCCTGGTCACAGCGGGTATGGCCGGTGGCCACGCGGTCCACCTGGCCCGTGGAAATCACCTCTCGGAAGAAGGCGAGCCGGGCTTCGCGCCCCGCCTGTTCCCGGTTATCGGTTGACGCGGCGATTTCCGTCCCGCGTACGGTAATGGCGAGGCCCAACTCCGCCGCCAGCCGCCGCACGAACTGGGCGTCTTCCTCCGATTCCGCGCCCCGCAGCCGGTGGTTCAGATGCAACACTAGCAGCCGCAGATCCGAGCGCGGGGCGAGTTCCCTCAGCAAATGCAGCAGGCATACAGAATCCGCGCCGCCGGAAACCGCTACCCCTACCTTTTGACCGGGGTGCCACATCTGGTAAAGCGCAACGGTGGCCGCGATCCGTTCGAGCAAGTCTTCCCTCCGTGAGGCGCCTGTTGGGGAGGTTGGCAACCTGCAGCCGATTGGCAATCGGCCCATTTGCGGCGGTTGACAACCGCCGCGCAGGTTCCCACAACCAGGACCTCCGCTCTTAGGTTATCGTAGCTACCATGGCCGATTCCGTGACCCAGCTCGCCTCGAAGATCAAACTCCTGCTGATGGACGTGGATGGCGTCCTCACCAATGGGAAGCTTTACAACGTGCCCGACCCACAGGGGCAGATGGTGGAGACCAAGGGCTTCAATGCGCAGGATGGCATCGCCTTGCAGTGGCTGGATTGGAAGGGCATCAAAACGGGCGTGATCAGCGGCCGCGTTTCTCCCGCCACGGTGGAACGCGCGCGCCAGGTGAAGATGACCTACGTGTATCAAGGCCACATCGAGAAGGTCCCGATTCTGGAGGAGATTCTCGCCGAAGAGAAGATCGATTCCAGTGAAGTGGCCTACGTGGGCGATGACCTGACGGATGCGGTGATCATGCGGCGCGTGGGCCTGGCCATCGCCACCGCCAACGCGCGTAGCGAGGTGAAGCATGTGGCGCATTACGTGACCGAGGCGGGCGGGGGGGAAGGCGCGGTGCGCGAGGTGATCGAGTTGCTGCTAAAGGCGCAGAACCTGTGGGGGGAGATTCTCGCGCATTACGAGGTGGGGTAGCGGTCTGTGCGTCCCGGCGGGCGCCGAAGCGGGGGCGTTATAGCAACCGGCAGGCTTCCTCGAAATCGAGGCGCGGGGCTCGGGGAGGCAGTTTCGAGCCGTCGCCGTAACCCAGGTTACAGAGGAAGTTGACCTTCCAGTTTCCATCGGGGAAGAATTCGCGATTGACCTTTTCCGCGTCGAATCCCGACATCGGGCCACAGTCCAGCCCTAAAGCTCGCGCCGCGAGGATTAAGTACCCACCTTGGAGCGTGGCGTTGCGGAATGCAGTCTCTTCAATCAGCGCCGGGCGGCCAACGAAACCGGCGCGCGTGTCCGTCCCGGGCATCAGCTTGGGGAGCTGTTCATAGAACTCGGTATCGTAGGCGACGATGACCGTCACGGGAGCCGTGCGCGTCTTTTCGACATTCCCCGGAGAGAGCGTGGGCAGGAGCCGCGCTTTGCCTGCCTCCGAGCTGACAAATACGAAGCGCGCCGGTGAAGTATTGGCGCTGGTGGGGCCCAAGCGCGCGAGGTCGTACACCTCGCGGAGGAGGGCTTCCGCCACCGGTTCGGGGCGCCACACCCGGTAGGTTCGGGCCTTTCGAAAAATCTGATCGAGCACTTCGCCGGAAATTTTCATGCTCCCGCCGTCCCCTCAATCGTAGCCAGCGAGAAGACCTTTTCCGCGTTGGTTTGGTATAGCTTCCGCTTATCGAGAACGCTGATCGGCAACTCGTCGGTCACCTTCACCTCTTCCGGAACAAACTGGTAGGGGTAATCCATGGCGTACAACACCCGGTCGACTCCCAGCACGGACTGCGCATACAAAATCGGCGGTTGCCACGCCATGCCGCTGGTCGTGACATAAATATTTTCTTTGATGTAGTCGCTGGGCTGCCGGTTCAACTTCTTTACATTCGGATAACGGTTGGCAGCAACCATGGCGCGATGCATGAAGTCGATGCGGAACAGCCAGTAGGGCAGCGCCTCCCCGAGGTGGCCGAGAACCATCTGCAGACCGGGAAAGCGGTCGAAGACGCCACGCACGATAATGCGCAGCATGTGCAGTCCGGTCTCCACCGCAAAGCCGAAGATCGCCCCGTCCAGACCGCTCTCCAGTAACGGGCCGATCATGGCTGGAGATGGCGTATTGGGGTGCAGATAAATCGGGACGTGCAGGGAGGCCGCCGCTTCGAAAATCTCCCAAAATTTCGGATTGTCGAGATATTCTCCCTGGGTGTGGGAATTGATAATCACTCCCTTGAGGCCCAGGCGGCGAACGGCGCGTTCGAGTTCCTGGGCCGCGGCCGGCGGATCCTGCGGGGCCACGGCGGCCAGACCGGCAAGCCGCTCGGGGTATCTTCGAATGGCCTCCGCCAACTGGTCGTTGCTGGACCGAGCCAGGGCGGTGGCGGTGGGCGGATCGAAGACCTGGACACCCGGCGAGGTCAACGAGAGGATCTGTTTCGCGATCCCGGTCTCATCCATATCGCGAAGCCGAAGTTCGCCGAGATCGGTCATGCGTCCCATCACTTGCAGGGCGCGCGGGCTGTTACCCAGGTAGAAGCCCATCAAGCTGATAAACCCTGGATCGTCGAGGGACCCACTCTCGATCAGCTTGCGATAGCGCTGGAGGAGTTCGGCGGGAGCGAAGGCCTCCTCCGCGGCGATGCGCAGATAACCGTTGGCATTCATACGAGTCCCACATTATAACTGCTGGGTGGCACCAGCATGCTCGCCGCGATTGTGTGATACTCGATTCGTGAGGAACAGGGTCCGGGCCTGGCTGCTCCTTGTCCCGATCGCAGTACTTTGCGCTGCCGCGGTGGGGGGGGTAGCATGGTACCGCTCGCGCACCACCACACCCGCGTCGATGCTGAAACGGCTTCCGCACTCCGATGCCCTGGTGGTCTATGTCGATTTTGCGGCGCTTCGCGGGGCCGGCGTTCTCGACATGCTCGACAATCCCAAGATCGCCCAGGAGCCCGAGTATCAGGACTTCGTGCGTAAGATCGATTTCCATTACAAGCAGGACCTGGATTCGGCCATGGTGGCGTTCGCCCCCACAGGCAAGTTCCTTTTGGTGCGCGGGCAGTTCGACTGGAAAAGCCTGCGGTCCTTTGTGGAATCGGAAAACGGCCACTGTTACGACTCGCTGTGCCGGATGCAGGGAAGCACACCGCAGCGCCGTATCTCCTTTTTCCCGCTGCACTCGAGATTAATGGCGCTGGCGGTGAGCGAGGATGAGTCGGCCGCGCTTCGCATGCAAGACCTGGCCGCCGGACCGGAACTGGAAGTGCCGGACGCTCCGGTGTGGATGGCCGTTCCAGCTTCCGTTCTGAAATCGGGCGAAGGTCTTCCGGCCGGCACACGGCCGTTTGCGCGCAGCCTGGAGCGCGCCGAGTCAGTGTTGATTTCTTTCGTTCCCGAAGGCAAGCGGCTGGCCGCCAAGTTAAATGTCCGCTGCCGGAACAGCCAGGACGCGGTCGAGTTGGTTTCGCAGCTCTCGCGCATCACAACCCTGCTGCGCGAGATGATCCAGCGTGAAAATCACAAGCCAAATGCCGCCGACCTGAGCGGAGTACTCACTTCCGGCTCGTTCCGCAACGACGGCGCCCGCGTTTTCGGCTACTGGCCGATCGAGCGGGTGTTCGTGGAAAACATGTTGGGCGGGCAAAGCTGAAGCGCTGCCACCATCACGCAGGACGCACCAAGCCGGAAGCGACCAGCGAGACTATGAGATTTACCGCTGTGGCTGCGGCGATGACGGCAATCGTTTCCACCTCGGTGAACACCAGCAGGAGCATGCTGCCCCCCGCCAGCCCATAGGAAAGCGCGTTATGCAAGGCATCGGCGCCCAGCGGCAGTGTGGCCGAGAGACTGATTCCGGCACTGCCCAACACCACTGCCTGCAGAACCCGCTTGACGCGCGCATCATTGGCTTTGCGGCCGGCGAATTCCAATAGCGGGATGACGAGCAGCGCCGGTGAGACCAGCGCCAGCCAGGCCGCCGAGGCGCCCCGGAAGCCGGCCGCGTAGTACCCGACGCTGATGATGTACAGTCCCTTGGGCCCCGGAGTGACGCGGCCGATCGCCAGTGCCGTGTTGAGTTGCCGATCCGTCAGCAAATGGCGCTGCACTACCAGATCGTCCCGCAGAATCGGCAGCGCGGCCAAACCGCTGAAAGAGCTTAGCGTCGCTTTGAGCAAGAGCAGGTAGAGAGCGAAAAAGCTCACAGGTGCTCCGTTTCCTTCCAAAGCAACCCCATGACTGCCGCGATAGCCAGGACCGGGATCGGCGCCAAATCGAAATATAGCGACAGCCCGATACTCGCGCTCACGATGACGGCACTTCTCTTCCATTTACGCGCCGTCAAATAGGGCCGTACGAGTAGCCAGAAACTGGCCAGCAGGATGCCGACCGAAGACGCCAGCGCCCCTTCGATGCCCGTCTGCACCCATCGGTTGGAGCTCCAGGTGTCGAATCCGGCCGTCACCAGCCAGACCAGAGCACAGGCGGGAATGGAAGCCACGAGGAGCGTGAGGAGAGCGCCGCGCCATCCCTGCAGAAGCCATCCGGCGGCGGTACAGAACGCCAGCAGATTGGTTCCGGGAGTGACGCGCGCCAGCGCGTAGGACAAAGCAAAGGCCCCTTCGTCGAGCCAGCGCCGCTTGTGAACGAGTTCCCGTTGCAGCGCAGCGGTGGTGGCCGCACCTCCGCCAAAGGTGAAGTTGCCGATGCGGAAGAAGACGCCGGCGAGTTGCGTGAGGCCGGGGGCGGGCTTTGTGGCGGCTTGTCCGGTAATCGACATCGAGCCAGGGTCGTCTCCCTACAGTATTCCAGGGGAGACGGATTCGTTCCAGTGGGCCGGCGCGCGTGCGATGGACCACAATTGGTCACGCGGCCAGCTAGTGCTGCCGCCGCGCCAGGATCGCGTAAACCGGCTGGTTGTCGGCGAACACGCGCCATTCCGCCACCTGGCTGTCCCGGATCACCGCCTTCCACGCAGCGGGGGTCCGCCACGTCGCGCCATCGATAGTCCCGCCGGCCTCACCCACGGCTAGCACCGTCTGGCCCTCAGCGAGCACGTGGTGTTCCCGAATCCAATAGTCCGGGCACATGGCGAGATA
>Ga0209698_10008067_pt1 | contig 10919 bp, 8 predicted proteins | sample LitLauG_LLR_2012_FD_187203 | JGI IMG/M metagenome (GOLD analysis project Ga0209698, IMG submission 187203) | Freshwater sediment microbial communities from Pennsylvania, USA - Little Laurel Run_MetaG_LLR_2012 (SPAdes) (version 2) | ecosystem: Environmental > Aquatic > Freshwater > Creek >... | reverse complement strand
CAAGCGGATCTACGGCTTGGAGAACGAGTACGGCGTCACCTGCACCCTGCGCGGCCAGCGGCGGCTGAGCCCCGACGAGGTCGCCCGCTACCTGTTCCGCCGGGTGGTGAGCTGGGGCCGCTCCTCCAACGTCTTCCTGGAGAACGGTGCCCGGCTGTACCTCGACGTCGGCAGCCATCCCGAGTACGCCACGCCCGAGTGCGACGACATCGCCGAGCTGGTGGCCCACGACAAGGCGGGCGAGTGGATCCTGTCCTCGCTGGTCGAGGGCGCCGAGGCGCGCATGCGCGAGGAGGGGATCCGTGGGGACATCTACCTGTTCAAGAACAACACCGACTCGGCCGGCAATTCCTACGGGTGCCACGAGAACTACCTGACCAGCCGCCGGGACGACTTCGCCCACTACACCGAGGTCCTCATCCCGTTCCTCGTCAGCCGCCAGGCCTACGCCGGGGCCGGCAAGGTGCTCCAGACGGCCCGTGGGGCGGTCTTCTGCCTCAGCCAGCGGGCCGAGCACATCTGGGAGGGCGTGTCGTCGGCCACGACGCGCAGCCGCCCGATCATCAACACGCGCGACGAGCCGCACGCCGATGCCGAGAAGTACCGACGCCTCCACGTGATCGTGGGTGACTCCAACATGAGCGAGTACGCCACGTTCCTCAAGATCGGTGCCACCAGCATCGTGCTGCGGATGCTCGAGGACCCGTCCACCGTGCTGCGCGACCTGACGCTCGAGAACCCGATCCGGGCCATCCGGGAGATCAGTCACGACATCACCTGCCGCCGTCCGGTCCGGTTGGCCAACGGCCGGGAGATGAGTGCACTCGATCTCCAGGGGGAGTACCTCCAGCGGGCACTGCGCTTCCGGGACCGGCACGGACTCTCGGTCCAGGAGGACCGGGCCCTCGACATGTGGGAGCACTGCCTGAAGGGGCTGGAGGCCGATCCGCTCTCGCTCCACCGGGAGTGCGACTGGGTGGCCAAGTACCGGCTCATCGAGGGGTACCGGGAGCGCCATTCGTTGCCCCTCCACAGCCCGACCGTGTCCCTGCTCGACCTGCAGTACCACGACGTCGACCGGTCGAGGGGGCTGTACTACCGCCTCCAGCGCCACGACCAGCTGGACCGGGTGTGCCGGGACGTGGACATCGCCGAGGCCATGACGACGCCACCCCAGACCACGCGTGCCCGCCTACGGGGTGAGTTCGTCAAGCGGGCCAAGGAGAAGCGCCGCGACTTCACCGTCGACTGGGTCCACCTGAAGCTGAACGACCAGGCCCAGCGGACCGTGCTCCTGAAGGACCCGTTCAAGTCCAAGGACGAGCGGGTCGAGAAGCTGATCGCAGGGCTGTGAGCGTCACGGTCCGACCGGGCAGTGCCCCGGACGTCGGCTAGCGTCGTCTCACTGTGTCCAGCGACCCGACCGACAGCCCGTTCCCCGGGCCCCCTGCGCCGCCGGCCGGCGTGTCCGCACCAGGTGCCGTCGCCACCGCCGAACCGGTCGACGAGGGTGACGGCGGACTGGGCACGGGGAGCTCCAGGGGCGGCGGCTACCGGTGGGTGATCGAATGGGCCGTCATCCTGATGGCCGTGCTCCTGTGCACGGTATTGCTGCGGACCTACGTCATCCAGTCGTTCTACATCCCGTCGCCGTCGATGGTCCCGACGCTCCAGGTCGGGGACCGGATCATGGTCAACAAGCTGAGCTACGACTTCCACAGCGTCCACCGGGGTGACATCGTCGTGTTCAAGCGCCCTCCCCTCGAGATGCAGGACTTCCCGGATCTGGTCAAGCGGGTCATCGGTCTGCCGGGAGAGTCGATCTCGACCAAGGACGGCCACGTCTACATCGACGGGAAGCTGCTGCCCGAGCCGTGGCTCCCGCCGGGGCCGTCGAGCTATACCGGTGCGCTGCCCGACGACCAGTACCCGCAGTACAACATGCCCGGTCCGGTCAAGATCCCGGCGGGGGAGTACTTCGTCATGGGGGACAACCGGACGGATTCCGAGGACAGCCGGTACTTCGGGCCGATCCCGAAGTCGCTCATCGTCGGCCGGGCCGTAGCCGTGGTGTGGCCGCTCAGCCAGGCCAAGGGCGTCTGACGGGCCCGTCGGGCGTAAGCGTGGCCTCGGCCCCCGCCGTCGGCCCGCCCCCCGGTACAGTGGACGGGTGTCGATTCTCAGCCCGGCCAAGCTCCTGGTCGTCTTGTTGGTGGCCGTCATCGTCCTCGGCCCGGACAAGCTCCCCAAGGTGGCGCGCCAGGTCGGCTCCCTGTGGGGTGACTTCCGGCGCATGCGCGAGCGGCTCGAGGCCGATGTTCGGGGGAACTTCCCCGACCTGCCGTCGACGGACAGGATCAGCCAGGCCGTGAGATCGCCGATCGGCTTCCTCGACTCGCTGGCCGACACGCACGGGTCCGACAACGAGGCGAGCTCATCGGCCGGTGGGGGACCGGCTGGCGGGGGACCGGCTCCACCCGCCGGTGACGGGGTGCGCCCGTCGGGGGCGGCCAACCGACCGGCTGGATCGGTCCACGCGGAGGAGGAGTCGGCCCTCCCGGGCGTCTCCATAAGCGACCCCCAGGGCACCGTCCACCGGGTGCGGGCCAGCGGTCGGGCCGTTCCTGACGACCCGTCGCTGAATTGAGCGACATGTCCGCCCCGGGGCGGGAACCGGTGGCCGGCACCCGGGCGACAGGGTCCTAGTCGTGGCACTCTCCCTCAAGCGGAACGCGGACAAGCCGGCGCCCGACGCCATGACCCTGACGGAACACCTGTCCGAGCTGCGACGCCGCGTCCTCATCTCGGCGGTGGCGTTCGTCGTCATGGCCACGGTGGCCTTCCTCGGGTACAACTGGATCCTCGGGGTCCTGAAGCACCCGTACTGCGAGGTAGCTCCGTCAAGGTGCGGGTTCTACGTGACCGGACCACTCGACGGACTGGCGCTGCGCATCAAGCTCGCCGCCTACGGCGGTCTGTTCCTGGCGTCGCCGGTCTGGTTGTGGGAGCTGTGGCGGTTCATCACGCCGGGGCTCAACCCGAAGGAGAAGAAGTACGCGGTCCCCTTCATCGTGGCCACCATCGCGCTGTTCACGCTGGGGGCCGCAGTGGCCTTCCTGATCTTCCCCCATGCCCTGGGCTGGCTGGACTCCATCGGCGGCCCGTCGCTGACCCAGATCCTCGATCCGAACAAGTACCTGAGCCTCATCATCCTGCTCATGGTGGCGTTCGGGGTCACCTTCGAGTTCCCGGTGCTGCTGGTCTCGCTGGAGATGGCCGGTGTGCTCACACCCCAGCAGCTGTCGTCCTGGCGCCGGTGGGCCATCATCGGGATCGTGGTGCTGGCGGGCGTGATCACGCCGAGCTCGGATCCCTTCTCGATGCTTGCCATGGCCGTGCCGCTCTACGTCTTCTACGAGCTCTCGATCGTCATCGGCCGGATCGTCCGTCGATGAGCCACGGGGCTCCCGCCCCGGGGGAACACGGCGCACCCGCCCCGGGGGAACACGGCGCTCCCGCCCCGGGGGAACACGGCGCACCCGCCCCGGGGGAACACGGCGCACCCGCCACGAGGGAGCGGTTCGAGCGGGGGCTCGGCATCCGGCTCGACCCGTTCCAGCACGAGGCCATGGACGCCATCGACCGGGACGAGTCGGTCCTGGTCAGTGCCCCGACGGGATCGGGCAAGACCCTGGTGGCCGACTACGCGGTGTCCCGGGCCCTCGACGCCGGCGGCAAGGCGTTCTACACGACCCCCATCAAGGCGCTCTCCAACCAGAAGTTCTCCGAGCTGTCGGCCCGCTACGGCCCGGAACGGGTAGGTCTGCTGACCGGCGACGTCTCCCATCAGCCGCGGGCGCCGGTCGTGGTCATGACCACCGAGGTCCTGCGCAACATGCTCTTCGCCCGGTCGTCGCTCCTCGACGGCCTCGAGGTGGTGGTGCTCGACGAGGTGCACTACCTCCAGGACCCCTACCGGGGCTCGGTGTGGGAGGAGGTGCTGGTCCTCACCCCACCTACGGTCACGTTTGTGAGCCTGTCGGCCACCGTGGCCAACGCCGGCGACTTCGGGGCGTGGCTGACGTCGGTGCGGGGTCCCACCCGGGTGATCGTCGAGTCCCACCGCCCGGTCACCCTTCACCACCACTACGCCGTGGCCGAACGGGGCCGGGACGGGATCTCGGTCCTGCCGCTGCTGCGGCACGGCGCCCCGAACCCCGACGGCCTGCGGCTGGACGACCGGCGCAGGCGTACCTCCCACCAGCGGTTCCGGGTGCCCCGACGCACCGAGGTCGTGGAGTACCTGGCGTCCGAGGCGATGCTGCCCGCCATCACCTTCATCTTCTCGAGGGCGGCGTGCGACGACGCCACCCGTCAGTGCCTCCAGGACGGCGTGCGCCTCACCTCCGACGAGGAGCGTGCCCGCATCCGCGAACTGGTGGAGGACTCGGTGGAGCGGCTGTCCGACGACGACCTCCGGACCCTCGGCTACGGGCCGTGGTCGGCCGCCCTGGAGGCCGGGGTGGCCCCCCACCACGCCGGACTGGTCCCGGCGTTCCGCCAGGCCGTCGAGCGGTGCTTCTCGGAGGGCCTGTTGAAGGTGGTGTTCGCCACCGAGACGTTGGCCCTCGGCATCAACATGCCGGCCCGGACGGTCGTCGTGGAGCGCTTCGCCAAGTTCCGGGGCTCCGACACGTCCGCGCTCACCTCGGGGGAGTACCAGCAGCTGACCGGTCGGGCGGGCAGGCGTGGCATCGACACGGTAGGGCACGCCTTCGTGCTGTGGAACCAGGCCACCACGTTCGGCCTCGTGGCCCGGACCGCGGTGGCACCGCCCCCCGACCTGGTGTCGTCGTTCCACCCGACCTACAACCTCGCCGTGAACCTGGTCCGGCGGTGGACCCGGGAGGAGGCGCACAGCCTCCTCGAATCCTCCTACGGGCAGTGGCAGGCCCCTGCAGGCTCCGAGTCGCTGGTGGCGCAGCTGGACCGGCGCCTGGCCATCCTGGACGAACGGGGCTACCTGGACGGCTGGTCGTTGACCGAGGACGGGCTCGCCCTGGCCGCCGTCTACCACGAGTCGGACCTGCTGGTGGCCGAGGTCCTGCGGGCGGGTGTGCTCGACGGCCTCGAACCGGCGCACCTGGCCGGGGTGGCATCGTCCCTGACCTTCGAGGCGCGGCGGGCGGGGGACGAGCCACCGGTGCCCCGTCAGGCCCGTGTCGTCGAGCGGGTGGCCGCCGTCGAGTCGCTGGCGGGCGGATTGCGCCGGGACGAGCGCAGGGTGGGACTGCGCAGGACGCGTCGACCGGACGGCGGCCTGGCCCGTGCCGTGGTCGCCTGGGCGTCGGGCGGGACGCTCGACGCCGTCCTGCGCGACGCCGAGGTCGCACCGGGTGACTTCGTGCGCAACGTCCGCCAGGTGATCGACCTGGTCCGCCAGGTGGCCCAGGTGGCCACCGACCCGGCGACGCGTCACAACGCCGAACTGGCCGTCGCACTCCTCCGGCGGGGCGTGGTGGGCGCGGACGATCCGGCGGCCCTGGGGTCCGCGCCTCGGGACCTGTCCCCGTCCTAGTGTCTGACAGGCATGTTCCCCTACGCCGAGGAATCGTTCACTGCCGAGGAGACCGACGTCCTGCGGCGGTACGTCACCAATCTCGACCGTCCGGTCTTCGCGCTCGTCAACCTGCCCGAGGTGGTCAAGGGGGCGCTGTTCGCCCGCTACTCGCGGTCACCGAAGAGCCTCCGTCGCCTGTTCCTGGACGAGTTCGTCGGTGAGCTCGACATCAGCGGGGATGCCGGGGTCGACGCCACGGTCGGACTGAAGCGGGCCGAGGAGCTCTACGAGAAGGTCTTCTTCGAGTACGGGGACGACTCGGTGGCCCAGCTCGGCGGTGTCCACCTGGCCTGCGAGCAGGCGTCCAACGTCCTGACCAAGGTGCTGGAGTGGGGCCGTCTCATGGCCTATCTGGAGCAGTCGACCCGCTACATCGCCTACAACCAGCGCCTGTCCACCGGTCACTACCGGTACTTCCGCGACCCGGGCCTCCTGGACTCGCCGCTCGGTGCCCGCTACGTGGGCGACATGGACCGGATGTTCGACACCTACGGCGAGCTGTTGGAGGAGGCGCAGGCGTGGCTCGTGGCCCGCCACCCGCGCCAGGCGGGTGACTCGGACTTCGTCCACCGCCAGGCGGTGCGGGCCAAGGGGCTCGACGCCCTCCGCGGCCTGCTGCCCGCCGGCTCGCTGTCCAACGTCGGCATCTACGGCACCGGCCAGTCCTACGAGATGCTGCTGGTCCGGATGCGGTCCCACCCGCTGCCCGAGGCCAGGGTCTACGCCGACATGATGCTCGAGGAGCTGCGCAAGGTGATCCCGTCGTTCCTCCAGCGGGTCGACCGTCAGGACCGGGGCGGCGCCTGGGGGGAGTACCTGGCCACGACACGGACCGACACGGCCCGGGTGGTGGGGGAGCTGTTCCCGGATCTCGTCGAGCCCGACACCGGCCAGCCCTCGGGTCCGTCGGGCCGGGCCACGGTGGAGCTGCTCGATTTCGACCCGGACGGCGAGGACAAGGTCGTGGCCGCCATCTGCGCCCCCCGCACCAACCGACCCGAGGCGGAGGTCCTGGACCGCGTGCGCCTGCTCGGGGCCGAGGAGAAGCGAGCGTTGCTGCGGGCGTACGTGGGGGAGCGGTCCAACCGGCGGCACCGGCCCGGTCGGGCCTTCGAGAGGACCGACTACCGGTTCGACGTCGTCACCGACTACGGGGCCTTCCGCGACCTGCAGCGCCATCGGATCCTCACCATCGAGTGGCAGCCGCTGGGAGGATCACTGGGGTACGACCTTCCCGAAGTGGTGGTGGAGTCCGGCCTGTCGGACCGCTACACGGCGTCGCTCGAGCGGTCGCGGGAGCTCTACGAGGCACTGGTCCCCAGCTTTCCCGACCAGGCGTCCTACGCCGTGGCGCTCGCCTACCGGATCCGGTACACCATGCAGATGAACGCCCGGGAGGCCATGCACCTGCTGGAACTCCGCTCGGGACCCCAGGGGCATCCGAGCTACCGGTGGGTCGCCCAGGAGATGCACCGCCAGATCGCCGAGCGGGCCGGCCACCGTCTGTTGGCGGAGGCGATGTCCCATGTGGACTACGGCGCCGAGGACCTCGAGCGGCTGGAGTCCGAGCGTCGGGCCGAGGCCCGCAGGAATTCGATTCCCGCAGCAACAAAACCTGCAACGTCCTGAACAGGGACGTTCTGTGAAGTCCCTGGTCACGGGCGGCAAAAGGCATTTGACGCAACACCCGCGTCGTGGCGTATGGTGCGGCCAGTCCCAGTCGCCCCGAGGACTGCAACCGACGGTTTCGGCCGGCGGTGCGGACCGAGGGGGGGATGCTGTGAGAGGCGGAGGAAGGCCCAGGGGGTCGAGTAGAAAACGCCTCCCCGAGGCCGTCGGCGCGAGTCGGGGGTAGCGGGGTGGTGGTGCCAAAGATCCCTTGGGCCCACCCGCCTGGCCCGCACGGTGCGGGCCGGGGGGAGCCTCGACGGAGCACGGCACCCGGGTGACCGGTCGACCCCCACCCGGCCGTATGCTCGGCTGCCCGGAAGGGGCGGCGGGCTCCATTGCCGGGAGGGGACGCTCCCGTGGGGTGCGGTTCCACGATATGCAACACCACCGGGTCGTTTCCTGGCATGATCCCCCTCGACGGCGGCAGCCACCGCGCCGGATGTCGGGCACGAGGCCCGTCCCGGTGCGCACGAACGAATGAACGGAAGGCCGGGCCGTCTATGCTCCCGGCCAACTCACCACCGAAAGACCGGCACCCACCCCCATGGCAGAAGACATCGACGAAGTCGAAGCACCGGACGAGCTCATCGAGGAGGATCTCGAGGAGCTGGCGGACGACGACGACCTGATCGCGGAGGACCCCCTGCTCGACGATGACGACGACGAGGTCGTCGCCGTCATCGCGGTCGAGGAGGACGTGGAGCCCGACGTCCCCACCGGGACGGCCAAGGCGGTGGCCAAGGCCGCCGGCGAGGAGACCGACGACGACGAAGAGGAGGAGCCCGACGACGAAGACGTCGAGGCCAGCCTCGACACCATCCTGAAGGAGCGGCTCGTCGTCGAGGAGGTCGAGGACGACGAGGAGACCCCCGAACCCGAGGACCGCTCGGGCGACGGTGTCGAGCGGGTCCTCCCCAAGCAGCCGGGCGAATTCGTCTGCCGGTCCTGCTTCCTGGTCAAGCACGGGAACCAGCTGGCGGACAAGAAGAAGATGCTCTGCCGCGACTGCGTCTGACCGGAGGCGAGGATGGCCGACTCCCCTGACCTGCACGACGACGACCAGCCGTTGAGTGAGCGGTTCCTGGATCTGTTCGTCTTCCTCCCCACCGGCCTGGCGGTCACCTTGGTGGAGGAGCTCCCCCGTCTTGCCGAGCGGGGCCGGGAGCGACTCGGCGTCCAGGTGAACTCGGCACGGGCGGTGGGTCGGTTCGCCGTCCAGGCGGGCGGTCACGAGCTCAAGCGAAGGTCGGAGGGACTCAAGCGGTCCCCGTCCACCGGTGGCGGCGCGGCGGACCCCGCCACCCGGTCGACCGGCTCCACGTCTCCGGCATCCGGCCCGCCACGGTTGCGGGCGATCCCTCGCCCGACCACGGTGGAGGCCCCCGACCCGCCGGGCGCGCCCGCGCCGGCCGGACCGACCGGGCCTGGTGCAGGCAGCGGGCCGGCAGCGTCCTCGCCATCGACCGGAACACCGTCGACCCCTCCGACGGCTCCGACCGCGCCGCCGCGCCCGGCCGGCGGCAACGTGCCCGACGTGGCGTCGCTGGCCATCCCTGGGTTCGACACCCTGTCGGCATCCCAGGTGGTGCAGCGGCTCGACGGACTCAGCCGGTCCGAGCTGGTCGCCGTGCGGGCCTACGAGTCCGCCACCCGGGGGCGCCGGACGATCCTGAGCCGGGTCGACCAGCTGCTCGACGAGCGGTCCTGAGCCCGGTCGCCGGCGACGGACGGTCGGGAGTTCCCGTGGAACAGGTCCGGGCGGCCACCGAACTCGAGGTCGACCGGCTGGTGGAGCTGACGGAGTCGTTCCTGTCCGTGAGCGGCGGACGGCGGGGCGGTGCGCTGGTGCTCCCCACCGATGACGGTGGACATCCACCAGCCGCCCTGCGTGGCCCTGTGGCCGAGTACGTGACGGACCCGGGCCGAACGGCGCTGGTCGGGCTGCTCGACGAGTGGGTGGCCGGTGCGGCCCTCTGTCGGACCGACGGGTCGGACGGCGACCGGCGCGGCGTGCTCGACGTCTGCTTCGTGGAGCCCGGCGCCCGTGAGGTGGGTCTCGGCCAGCTCCTGCTCGAGCGTTCGATCGAGTGGTTCCGCGGGCAGGGCTGTGCCGGTGTGGACGGCAGCGCGTTCCCGGGTGACCGGGGGGCGAAGCAGTTCTACGAGTCCGCCGGGTTCAAGGCCCGACTGCTGGTCATGCACCTGGCGCTGGACTGAACGCCGCACGGCGGCACCGCCAGCGGGCACGGGCGGGCGACAGGTCGGCCGCCGTTGCCCAATTGGGGACTAGGAGGCCCGCCGTCCGGCCGGACGGGCCGGGACGGGACGGCGTGGTCCCGGGGGCGGGGGGATCGGGATCCCGAGGAGCCGCGCCAGTTCGGGCACGAGCCCCGCGGCCTTGCGGGCCTCGGCCAGGAGTGCCTCGTCGGCACCGGTCGGTAGTCCTGCCGGCTTGACCGTCCGGCGCACCGGGCACTCCACGACGACCTCGAGCAGGGCCTTCCAGTCCTCGGTGGGCGTCTCGGCGGCCATGGCCTGACCGGCGGCGTCCGACAGGCGCACGGCGAGTTCGGCGGAGAGCCGGGCGGAGGGCTCGGGGGCACGGATGGAGGCACGCACGGCGTCGACCACCCGTCCCTCGTCGAGGGCAGACGTGATCCGCTCGACCCAGCGCTCGCGCAGTGCGGTGATCCGCTCGTTGAGGCTGGCCCGCAGTGCGGTGACCATCTCGGTGCCCTCGGGGTCGAGGGTCACGGTCGAGGAGGAGGCGACGATGGAGCGGAGCTCGCGCAGAGGGGTGTCCTTGCCGGCGTTGCGGGCCACGGAGGCCCGGTCCTTCCAGGTGGCGAGGTTGATGATCGGGCGCAGCTCCTCGGCCATGGCCATGAGTGGCGCCTCGGTGACCTCGGGACGACCCTCGGCCCTGGCCCGGGCGTTCTGCTCCTGGATCGCCTGGCGCACCGACGGGATGCCGCCGCGCAGGAGCTGCTCGGCCACCGGCAGCTGCTCGGGACGGAGTTCCGCCAGGGCGGCGTTGCGGTAGACGGTGGAGGTGGCGGGTCGGCGGTCACCGCGCTCGTTGCGGTCGCGCCCGCCCCCCTCGCGTCCGCCGGGCCGGGCCGGGCCGGTGCGGCGGGGGCCGCCGGGTCCTCCGGAGGGAGCGCCGCCGGAGGCGGCACCCTCGCGGCTCCGGCCGTCGCCACGGGGCCCACGGGCGCCGTCGCCCCGCGGGGCACGGTCACCGTCGGACCGGGGCCCACGGCCCGAGGGTCGCCGGGAACCGTCGCGGTCGCCGTCCCCGTAGTCGTCGCGGCGACGCTTGCCCTTGCCGGCCAGCACCACGTTGACGTCAGGACCCTTCTGGGGGGTGCCGATGACCTCGATGCGATCGACGGGCTTCGGCTCGGACTTTCCCTTGGGGGCGAGGAGGGCGGTGACGGTGGTGCCGTCGAGCGTCGTCTCCACCTCGGCGCGGAGGACGGTGCCCACGGACGTGCCGGGGGGGACGAGCTCGGACGACACCGTGCCGCGGGGCAGCTTGGCCCCCGCGGCGCGCCACGTCCACGTGGTCTCGTCCGACTGACTGGTGAGTTCGACTTCGATTCGATGGCCCATACCGGGCGACAGG
>Ga0209698_10008066_pt1 | contig 10920 bp, 11 predicted proteins | sample LitLauG_LLR_2012_FD_187203 | JGI IMG/M metagenome (GOLD analysis project Ga0209698, IMG submission 187203) | Freshwater sediment microbial communities from Pennsylvania, USA - Little Laurel Run_MetaG_LLR_2012 (SPAdes) (version 2) | ecosystem: Environmental > Aquatic > Freshwater > Creek >... | reverse complement strand
GTTTCGGGCCGTCGCGATCCCAGCGCCAGACCGGATCGCCGGCGCCGGTGCGTATTTCCAGCACCGCGTGCGGCGTTACCGCCTTGCCCTTGTTGGGAAAGGTCGCATAGGCGACAGCATGTTCGATCACGGTGACTTCGTCGGCGCCGATCGGTAGCGATGGCGTATCCGGCAGCGGCCATATTAGCGAGGCAGGACGCAGCCGACGCCGGCGATCTGCGTTATCGCTGGGAAGGCATCGGGTACGACGGCGTGCAGGCAGTGGACGCCGGGGCCGCGGCGCTCGGCGCGTCGGGCACTATTTACCCGTTCCGGGCAGGGAAGTGGCTGAATCTTGACGCGAACAATGTCATCACCCGCGGCGGTCCGCCGGAAGGTGCCCACGGGGATATTGTGCATCCGGAAACAGCGTGGGCGGCGCTGGCAATTGCCGCAGTTTCCGGTACCCGTGGTTCCTTGACACTACACCAGCCGCCTATTCCCCGCCGCGTCCCGACGCGCTCAGATGATAGAGGGCGTCCAGGTCGGCCTTGAAATTCTCCATCACCTGCTTACGGCGCACTTTCATCGTGGCGGTCACTTCGCCGTGCTCAATCGTGAATTCCCGCGGCAGGATGCGAAACCGGCGCACCTGCTCAAAAGGCGCGAGCTGCTTATTCACGCGTGAGACGATCTTCTGCACTGCCGCATGCACGGCGGCCGATTCGTGAAGCGGCTCGGCAGCTCCCGAAATTTCTTTGGCGACCGCTACATTGATAGTCATCAGCGCCACCAGGTGCGGCAGGTTATCGCCCGCCAGAACCACCTGGCTGATCAGCGGATCGAGCTTGAAGAACGCCTCCACGCGCGACGGGTAAATCTTCTTCCCGTTCGATGAAACGATGAGCTCTTTGCTGCGGCCGGTGATGTAGATGTAGCCGTAGGAATCCACCATGCCGATATCGCCGGTGTGCAGCCAGCCGTCGCGAATCAGGTCGGCCGTGGCCACCGGGTCTTTGTAGTAGCCGCTCGAAAGGCACGGAGCCTTGATCAGAAGTTCGCCATCGTCGCTCACCTGGAACTGTACGTTGGGCAGCGCTTTGCCGATAGAGCCAGGGCGCGCGGCATCCAGCGGGTTGAATGCGCAGACGCCACCCTCGGTGAGTCCGTACCCTTCAATCAGGGGCATACCGATGGCTTCATAGAATTCGGCGAGGTCCTTGCCGAGGGGAGCGGCCCCTGATGCCGCGATGCGTAGCCGGCCTCCGAAACGGTCGCGAATCTTCCGAAACACAAGTTTGTGGGCCAGATCGAGAGGGACCCGGATGTGCGGCGGAACGGACTGACCTTCGCGCTTGCGCCGTGCCGCGGCGAGGCCAAGCCCGAGCGCGCCGAAGATGGCCCTTTGGAGCAGCGCCGGCCGTTTCTGAATTTCCGCGCGAATCGATGTGTAGATCCGCTCCCACACGCGCGGCGGCGCGAGGAACCAGGTGGGCTGCACCGTTTTCATCTCGCCCGCGAGTTTGAGCAGGCTTTCGGCGAACGACACGGGCGAACCGCTCAGTATGGGCAGGATCTCCACCACTACGCGCTGCGCAATGTGGGCCGAGGGCAGGAAGGCGATCGTGATGTCGTCCTGCGTAAGCGGGAGCACCGCCGGACCCATCTGGATGTTCGAATAGATGGACCCGTGCGTCACAATCACCATCTTCGGTTCCCCCGTGGCGCCGGAAGTGAGGTAGAGGATCGCGTTGTCGCCCGGGCCGAGTTCGGCTCGGTAGCGTCCGTGCTTCCGCAGCGCGGCCAGCGTCACGGCGTGGGCCGGGGCGTTGCCGGGAAGGTCGCCGGTCATGAGGACCAGGTGTTCCACCGGGGCATCTTTCAGCTTCGTCAGCGTCCTGGCGTCTTCCACAAAGAGCGCGCGGGCATCGGACAGATCAATAGTGCGCAGCAGTTCTGCGGGTGGGTAGCTGGGGTAAAGCGCGGCGGCGACGCAGCCGGCGGCCAGGATACCCTGGTCGACCAGATAGAATTCGGCCCGCGTTTCCGAACAAATGGCGATATGTTCGCCTTTGCGAAGCCCGAGGGCCTGGAGTCCGGCCGCGATTTCCTCGGCGGCGGCAAGGTATTGAGACCAGGTCCAGGTATGGACATCGTGGCCGTGAGGCTGGCGCAGGGCGAGGCGGTCGCCGAAGCGCGCGGCGGCATTGCGGAGAAGTTCAGGGATGGAGGATTCCGGCATGAGGAGGTCCGAGAGTTGGATTATGGGTTGACCGGCGCGGTTGGGTTCGTTTGTGCGTTTTTGACGCTGGCCGTGCTCGTTGTATGGATCAGCGGGTCGCCGACCAGTTCGATCACCTTCGCCTGCAGCGTTTCATTCAGGCTCCCGCGGTCGGACGGCTTCAAATCAGTCGTTTCAATAGGATCGCCGATGTGGATCTCCACGGTGACCGGGCGCAGCAGGATCGAACCCATTGGCAGCGCGTTGCGGACGTTGATCAGCCCGACCGGAACCACCGGCACGCCGGATTTGATCGCAATATGTGCCGCGCCTTCTTTGAACGGGCGGATGCCGGAAACCGGGGTCCGTCCGCCTTCCGGGAACAGGACAACCGAGATGCCACGTTCGCGGATCAGCCGCGCCCCTTCGGTCATGGAACGGAGCGAGGCGCGGGCGTCGTCGCGCACCACTTCAAGGTGCCCGGCGTGGCGCAGATGCCAGCCGAGGAAGGGCACCGAAAAGAGGCCTTTCTTGGCGAAAAACCGGATCTGCACCGGCACCGAGCTCAGGATCACCGGAATATCCAGATAGCTGGTGTGGTTCGAGACGAGCACGTAGCTGCCATCCACGCGGAGCTTGTCGATTCCGAAAGTCTTAAGCTTCACGAACGCCAGCTTGAGGAGCCATTTCGACCAGATTCGGGCGTACGTGTGCTGCCTCCGCCCGCCCCGGTTAAAGAGGCCGCTGAGCAGGGACAGGGACGCCATGACCGTCGTGAACAGTATAATCAGGGGCGCGGAAATGAGTAGGGCGCGGACTCGCCACATAGGTGAATGGTCGTTTAGATTAAAACCGTTTTAGATGAAAGATGCTTAGCCGAAAGGGTGAACCACTATTATCGCCGCGTTGCGTCTTGTAGACTACGAAGTTAGGAGCTATATGCAGAAAACAACCACCTTTTTCTTAGCCGGCGCGCTTGCTCTCGCCGGGACCAACCTTTTTGCCCAGGCCAAGGGCGACGCGGCCAAGGGCAAGGAGGTTTTTGAACAGTGCAGCGTTTGTCACAACTCGGACAGCGCCGAAGTGAAGATGGGCCCGGGCCTGAAGGGGCTCTTCAAGCGGAAGCTCACCGACGGCAAAGCCGCGAGCGATGCCACCGTGGGCGCGAAGATCGATGCCGGCGGCAACGGCATGCCTGCGTACAAGGACCTGCTGTCAGCGCCCGAAAAGGCCAACGTCATCGCGTATCTGAAGACCCTGTAATCGCCGGATCGGCCAATTTCCGGGAGCGCGGGTCGGCTCAGCCGGCCCGCCCGCACTTTTTTCGAATGAAACCACTTAAAGTCTGTCTGCTCACCGGTGCCCTGGCGGCCGGAATCCATTTGTACGCGCAGACTCCTGCGCAAAAAGCGCCTGCTGCTGCAAAGAACACGCCTGCTGCCGCGAAGAACACGCCGGTGGCTCCGGCCGCACAAGCAGCTGCACCATTAACCGCGGCGCAGTTACCGAAGGGCGACGTGGCGCGCGGGAAGGCTGCGTTTGCGCAGTGCCTGTTATGCCATGACCCGGACGCGTGGCGTACCGGCGGGTTGCTGGCGCGCAAGGGCGGCCCTCCGCTGCACCGCCTTTACAGCAAGAGCAAGCTGGCGACCACCGGCAAGCCGGTGAATGACGATACGGTGCTCGAAGTGATCAACAACGGCGGCAAAGGCATGGTCCCATTCAAAGATACGCTTTCGCCGCAGCAGAAGTCCGACCTGATCGCTTATATCAAGAGCCAGTAGCGGCGCTACTCAGCTCTTCTTCATTACGACTTCGAGTGCCTTCTTCAGGATTAGATCCTCGTTGGACTTCTTGCCCGCAGCGGCGGGCGGGGCATCGGGGTCGTCGTCGACATCCACGCCGGAGGGATCGGATTCAACGACCAGATCTTCCGGGGTCACACCGTTGTCCTGGATCGACTTGCCCTCGGGCGAATAGTATTTCGCCACGGAGAGGATGATGGCGCTGCCGTCATCCATGGTGATGGGCTTGAGGACGGAAGCATCGCCGTAAGTGCGTTCACCCACGATCCCGGCGCGTTTATTTCCGGCCAGCGCGGCTGCGGCCAGTTCGGCTCCCGCGGCGGTGCCACGGTTCACCAGCACCACCAGCGGCAGCGTAGTAATGGCCTTTTTCGCATCCGCGTCAAAGGTCTTTTTTGGCGACTTCTGGCCCTGCGTGTAAGTGATGATGCCCTTGTCGAGGAAGAGGTTGGCGAGATCGATGCCGTCCTCCGCGCTGCCGGAGGCGCAATAGCGCAGATCGAGCAGCAGCCGTTTCGCGCCCTGCTTGGAAAGGTCCACGATGGCTGTGGCGACTTCGCGGCTCTTGGTGGAAGACATGGCGGAGACTTTGATATAGCCGACGCTTTCCGCCATCATCTTCGATTCCACAGCGGGGACGGCGACGGCAGTGCGTGTGAGGGTGAGTTTCTGGGGCTCGGGCTTGCGGCGCAGCACGGAGAGTTCGATCGTGGAGCCGGGCGCGCCCTTGAGCAGCAGCCGGGCGAAGGCGATCGGCATATCGCGTGTGGCGATGCCTTTGATCGATTCCAGCATGTCGCCGGTGGTGAGACCAGCCTCGGCGGCGGGCGAACCGGGCACCGAGGAAACTACGGTGACGTAGCCGAACTTCTTGGCCAGCACCAGGCCCACGTCGCCTTTGTAGCTGTCGTAGTTCTTGAGATATTCCTTGTACTGCTCGGCGTTGAGATAACTTGCGTAAGGATCGATGGATTCGAGCAGGCCGTTGAGCGCCCCCAGAGTGACATTGCTCATGTCGGGCTCTTCCACGTACTCGCTCTTGATGCGGGAGAGCACTTCGGAATAAACCGCCAGGTGCTTGTAGACGTTGGTGCCGGACGCGGCGGCCGTTGTGTCGTCCGCCGCGGCTCCTTTATTCACGACGCCGCCAAGCAGCAGAAGGGCCACAAGGCAGGTGGAGGTCATGACTACGGCGAATTTCGTACGGCTGCTCATAAGTTTTTGTGACGCATGGCGAGGCCGGCGGGGTACGGGGGCAGGCACACGAGCGTAGTTTTTATTATAAGCTGCTTTCCTTGCGGCATTTTAGGGGCGGTTTTCGCGGCGCGCCGCGCGGAGCGGTGGCGCATCGAAAACACTCGCGAGTTTTGAAGGAAGATAGGGAGATGCAATTCCGTGCCCTGTTGCCCGCGATCCTGATTAGCAGTCCCCTGATTTGCAGCCCTGCGCTGCGCGCCGCCACGCCCTGCGAAAACCTCGCCTCGCTCACGCTCCCGGCCACCACTGTTGTGGCAGCTGCATCCATTGCGGCGGGGGCATTTCCGGCGCCTGCCGGGCGCGGCCCGGGTGCGGAGGCGGTTTATAAGGCGCTTCCGGCATTTTGCCGCGTGGCTGCCACGCTGAAGCCGACCGGTGACTCTGAAATCAAAATCGAAGTGTGGATGCCGGCCAGCGGGTGGAACGGCAAACTGCAGGCGGTTGGCAATGGCGCTTGGGCGGGGACGATCAGCTATCCGGCCATGGCAACGGCTTTGGCCGCGGGGTATGCGGCCGCCAGCACGGATACCGGGCATGAAGGGAACTCGCCGGCGTTCATTGCCGGGCATCCGGAAAAGCTGGTGGACTTCGCCTGGCGGGCCGTCCACGAAATGACGGTGGCCGCAAAGGGCGTCATTGCGGCTTATTATGACGGCGGACCGAAGTACTCCTACTGGAACGGCTGCTCTACCGGTGGGCGGCAGGCGCTGACGGAGGCGCAGCGGTTCCCGGCGGATTATGACGGCATCGTCGCGGGCGCGCCGGCTAATTACACGACCAGGCTGCAGGCGATCCAGATTCAGATCGCCCAGGCAACGCATCGGGACGAAGCGAGTTACATTCCGCCCGTGAAGTACGCAGCGATTCATCAGGCGGTGCTCGACAAGTGCGATGCGCTCGACGGGGTGAAGGACGGAGTACTGGAGAATCCGACGCGCTGTAAGTTCGATCCGAAAGTGCTGGAATGCAAGGGCGCGGATGGGCCTTCATGCCTGACCGCTCCGCAGGTGGAGTTGGTGCGGAAAGTCTACGCGGGCCTGGTGAGCGCGCGGACGGGGCAGAACATCTTCCCGGGAATTCAGCCAGGCAGCGAATTAGGCTGGCAGATGCTTTCGGGCCCGAAGCCGATGGATTATGCGGTGGATATGTACAGACTGGCGGCGTTCCACGATCCCGCGTGGGACTATCTGAAGTTCGACGCGGATACGGATGTGGCACGCGCGGAAAAACAGATCGGGGCGCTGATGAATTCGATTGAGCCGAATATCATGCCCTTCCTGAGTCACGGGAAGCTGCTGCAGTACCACGGCTGGAGCGACCCGGGGATACCGCCGGAGAGCAGCGTCAACTATTACCAAAGCGTGGCAGCCGAGCTGGGCGGTACCGCGAAGGTGAAGGATTCGTACCGGCTTTTTATGGTGCCCGGGATGTTTCATTGCGGGGGCGGGGATGGCACCAGTACCTTCGACATGGTGGCGGCGCTGGACAAGTGGGTGACATCGGGCAAGCCTCCTGAGCAGATACCGGCATCGCGTGTAAGGGCGGGGAAGGTGGACCGGACGCGGCCGCTATGCCCGTATCCGCAGGCGGCCGTTTATAAGGGTTCCGGGAGCGTGGATGAGGCCGGGAACTTTGTTTGCAGGGCGGGGAAGTGATTCCGCGGATTCCTGCGCGGCGGCAAAAACGGGAATGAAGTGGCGCGCAGCGGCGAAATCACTGTCCGCAGGGATCGTAGCGGGAAAAATCAAAGATTACGGATACCATCGCTTGACCAGCGGCCGGAAGTTGGGCATAGGAGAATAATGGTTTAGTGTCCTTTTCCGAATAGGCAAAAACGACCAATTTGTCGGCTTTCTTTACCTCATTGCGGAATGATCCCAGCCTGTCGGACTTAAAGCGTCCCAGTCTTTTGGTCGTCTTCACTAACTCAAGCAGTTCCGCGTAGCGCGCGGTGGCCTTAGCCACGCTTGCATCGTCCTTTTGCGCCGCGGAGGGATCCAGTTCTTTGAGTAAATCGACCAGCTTGGGATTCGCCGCCGCGTCAAAAACATAAATCGTGATGTCGGGGAGTTGCGCTACCTTGCCGGCGACACAACCAATGGTCTGTCCGGTCACGACGGTTTGCGCTTCAGCAGCGCAGCATCCGAAGGCGAGCAGAAGACACAATCGAACTGCGATTCGCTCAGTCACGGCTCGGGTTAGTCTGCAAAATGTCATGATCCGATCCTGCTGTGCCGGTCCGCGGCCAGCCACATTGTGCCGCGCGCGGGGGCGCTGGCAGTGAGGCCCGATGTCTTTGTCAATTCAAGGGTTAGGGCGAGAGTTGCGGTCCTGGTGAAAGCGCGGTTCAGCATCGAAAAATACCATTCCGGTGAAGCGAATGCTGCCACAAAAGATTTTACCATTTCCGGGTTGTGTGCGGTCTGGTATGCTGAGCCTCGAAGGAAGGAATCCTGAATGAAAGTGAAAATGACTTACGTTTTTGGGGCGGCGTCGATCCTGGCGATTGCCAGCATCGGCATGGGACTGGCGCAGGGGCAGGGCGGCGGAGAGAAGAAGGCGCCTCCGGCTCCCGGGCTGACTATTACCTCGAGCGATTTTGAAGATGGCGGCGTGATTCCGAACAAGTTCACGCAGGCGGATGCGAACCCGGTGTCGCCGAAGCTGGACTGGACCAACGTTCCGGCGGGCACCGTGACTTTTGCGCTGATCCTGCACGATCCGGATGCGGCGCTGCAGAAGAAGACCGACGATGTGCTGCACTGGATGATCTTCAATATTCCGGGCACCGCGAAGGGTCTTCCGGGCGGCGTACCGGCGACGGCGATGATGCCGGACGGGACGATTCAGGCGAAGAATCTGCGCGGCGCGGTGGGCTTCATGGGCCCGGGCGCCGGCGCGCAGGGTCCCTATCACCATTACACGTTCGAGTTGTTCGCGCTGGATACGAAGCTGGATCTGGGCGAGGGCGCCACGCGGCCGGATGTGCTGAAGGCGATGGACGGACATATTCTGGGCAAAGGCGTGCTGGTGGGCCGCTTCCACCGGTAGGATTTTTGAGAGCAGAATGACAGACGGCGGCGTGGCCTTGAAAGGCTTCGCCGCCGTTTGTCTTTTGCAGACTCGGCTATGCCTGTTCGAAGTCGTCAGCCGGTGATTTCCAGCGTTCTGCCGAGATCTTCGTACTTCTCTTTCGCATTACCATAATCCACGAAGTTGCGGATCAGGGCTTCGAGGTCAGTGGCCAGATCGTAATTGGTGTTTATGTACTCCTTGAACTCATCCAGGTGAACCCTGTCTTTGTTTTCGTTGAAGTACGTGATCGTCGCTGACGTGTTTTCCGCCATCTCCCGGAGGAGCGGCGCGATGCGATCGATGGCGGTCTGCTGCCAGGCGGCCCCGTCGGCTTTCGCATTCTCCAGTTTCACGAGTAGTTTGCCGGTGTTGTTCACATGCTCTTTGATCATGGTGATCTTTTCCGCGTAGCTATGCGCGGTGAGATCCATGCGGTTGAACGCTACCATGTCATCGGCATCTGTCTTCAATTCGAGAGCTTCGGATTTGGCATCGGCGAACAGGCGATTGATTTCCGCGTTGTCCCCGGTTCTGGCGTTTGCCGGGGAAGGGAGCAGCAGGTAGCCGCCCATTACAAGGGCGAGGGCCATCGGGCCGGCCAGAATTCCATACATCTTCATTGTCTTGTCTTCCTTTCTGACTGCCTGGACAGCAATCGGTTTTCTGTGTATCAACTGTCCGGCTAAGGTGTAGCAAATGACGCGCCATTCCGAGCGTGAAAGGAAGGCATGAGTTAGCGGCAAATCCGCCCGAAAGAACAAGGAGATAGGGGACTTCACGGGAGTTACTGAAAGCCACGGGCAGCGAGGTACCGCTTCGCAGAGCATATTGGCGCAGAAATCAGGCGTTTTCTGCGTGGTTTTCTATCAGCAGTTTTGCGGGCACCGTGCGGGAGTCCGCAAATTGAAATGTCTCAGGTTATTTACATGGCGGCTTTCAGGCGTGCCCGAGTGAAGGGCGCGGTTCGGAGGCGGATGCCGGAACGCCGCCTCACCGGCACCGTAGAACGGCAACTCGCGGCGTTCGATGAGTAAGTGATCCAGGCACCCGAAGTAACTCGCGCCGGGCCGAACCTGACTGCCGCTCAGATCGCGCGGCCGGTGGAGCAATTCCGCGTACTCCGTTCAATTGGCAAGCGACGTGCTCCTTCGGTTAAGGGAACCCATAAAAGAGGAACTGTAATGAAACGCATCTTTCTCGTTGCGACGCTGGTGCTCGCCGCGTTGTGGCTCGGCGCTTGCGGCGCGGGTTTTTATTACGTCAGCACGGCACCGCCGCCGGCGCGTGTGACCGGAGTGGTTGGCGTTGCGCCGGGATCCGGTTTTGTATGGGTGGACGGGTACTGGGGCTGGTCGGGCGGAATGTGGCTTTGGACGGAAGGACGATGGATGCGGCCGCCTCATCCGCACGCGATTTGGGTGGCGCCGGGGTGGGAGCGACACGGGCAGCGATACCGGTATCATCCGGGGCGCTGGCGGTAAAGAGTGAGAAACGATGGCGCCGGAGAAAGAGGAACGTATATGACTCGAAAGATATTTTTGACAGCGATCTTCGCGGCAGCGATAACGCTTCCGCTGTCCGCGACAAATTCACCAAAGAGCGAGACACAAATTGCGAAACATGCTCAGCATGAAATCCTGTCATTGCCCTATCTCGATGTTTTCGACAACATCACTCTTCGCGTCGACGGCCAGACCGTCACTTTGATGGGCCAGGTTACAAGGCCGACGCTTAAGTCCGATGCCGAAAGCGCAATTAAGGGAATCGAGGGCGTCGGGAACGTTGTGAACGAGATTGAGGTTCTCCCTCTTTCCGCCTTCGACGACCGGCTGCGGATCGCCCTCTATCGCGCGGTCTACGGGTATAATTCGCTGCAACGATATGCCTTGCCTGTGATCAAGCCGATCCGCATCATCGTCAAAAACGGTCATGTCGCGTTCGAAGGCGTCGTCAACAACGAAGCTGACAAGAACCTTGTCAATATCCGCGCACACGGTGTCCATGGTGTGTTCTCCGTCACTAACAATCTACGGGTGGAAAGCGACTAACTTCCCGCCAGTTAACGAACGACCTTGGTGTTTTTAACGAGCCCGGCGACGGCGAACGTCCGAAAAACTACAGGTTTATACCTTGTTTATGGCCGCTTTCACCCGCGCGGGGGTGAACGGTGCGGTGCGGAGGCGGATCCCTGACGCGTCAAAAACAGCATTGGCGATGACTGCCGCTATGGGTGCCGTTGCCGCTTCGCCCGCGCCGTAGAGCGGTAAGTCCGGGTGTTCGAGCAGTGCCACATCGACTCGCGGCGCTTCGGGGAACCGGAGGATCGGGTAAGTCATCCAATCGACAGAAGTCACTCGCGACTGATCGAACTTGACCTCCTCATAGATGGCGCGGCTTGTGGTCTGGATGATACAGCCCTCTATCTGATTCCGCAGCGCGTTAGGGTTCACGACTAAGCCGCAATCGTGGGCGCAGGTAATGCGGCGGACCGTGATCTTACCCGTGTTCTTATCCACTGCGACTTCGGCTGTAAGTGCGACGTAGTTTTCAGCCTGCTTGTAGCGCGCGTAGGCGACGCCCCGG